>Ga0307373_10002459_pt1 | contig 33443 bp, 25 predicted proteins | sample OX2MG_FD_202534 | JGI IMG/M metagenome (GOLD analysis project Ga0307373, IMG submission 202534) | Soil microbial communities from Risofladan, Vaasa, Finland - OX-2 | ecosystem: Environmental > Terrestrial > Soil > Coastal area > Acid sulfate soil | place: Finland: Risofladan, Vaasa | collected...
GCGTAGCCGCGTTCATCGTTCTCCTCACCTTCGTTATTACAGCCGCGATGCTTCTGCTGACGCTGGTCGAATCCTATCTCGTCGTCGGCGGAGGCGTAATCCTTCTCGGTCTTGGAGCAAATCGCTTTACCGCTCCCGCTGCAGAAGGGTACCTCGGCTACGTAATCCGCGTCGGCGTGAGGCTTCTATTCTTCTATCTTGTACTTGCTATTGGCGTGCAACTCGCAAACCAGTGGAGTGCCGCATTAGCCGCGGCCTGCAAACCCGTGACATCGACATTGCCGTGGTATTCCACCTACGGCACTCCGCCGGGTTCGATCATCACAACGGTTTGTTCGGGAACCATTTCCGCCAAGGATATGCTCAATTATACGGCTTTTTCGGTCGTCTTTATGATCGTCGGCATTGCCGTGCCTCAGATAGCTGCGAGCATCGCGGGCGGAACGATCGGCCTCGCACTCAACCATGCTTTCGAGGCCGCGTTCATCGCCCAATCGGTCATCCGGCCGATTACGAGTGCGCTCCAGACCGGATTCAACAAAGTCGCACAGATCGGTAGCTCCAGTGGCGACAAATCAGCCGAAGGCGCCGGCTGGGTCAGTGCGATGACCTTTGGCCGCGAAACCCAGAAACTCGGCAATCTCGGCCCTGACGGCGGCCAGCGCGTCCCCGCGCCAAAGGACGTCCGCACGACATCCGTCATTCCTGCGCGCGCCCCGAATACCACGCCGATGAATCCAGGCACCGCCCGCTATGGAAGCGGCAACACCACAACTACGAACGGCAGGCCAACCAGCAAAATCTGACGCAAATTTCTACGCGCCACCGGCGCGCGCGGATGCAATCAACCATGAGCGCCTCGATTACACGTATCGCGGTCGCAAATCAGCTCGCAGCCATGAGGTGCGATCGCTTCGATATCGGCGTGTTGCGTGCGAATCACCGGATGATCCTGCGCGAGGACTGGAGCGCCGACAAACTTCAAGCGGCGCTGAATTGGCTCAGACGGGAGAACCCACGCGGATCGCACATCTTCGTCCGGCCACATGGGGTTCACGCGTTGAGTCTGGTTCATGATCTCAGCGGTGACGCGATCGCTCGAGTGATGGAATCGGCCTTTCAACCAGCCCTGATCGTCGAGACCTCTCCCGCCAATTTTCAGGTATGGCTCAATCACAGCCGGATTCTCGGCTCCGAACTCAGCACCAAGTCCCCACGGCGTCGAATCCAGATTAAGAACGACGCCAATCAGACCACCGGCGTTCCGCTCAGGAAATACGAAGCCCTCCATCATGCGGTTGCCGCGCTTCCGGCCAAGGATCTGGCCTGGAACGGGCCGCGCGCGCTTATCGTCCCGCGCGGTCGCTACAAGGCGCCCATAAACCCGCTGCTTAAAGACCTCATCGGACAGTACATCAGCAGGATCATCGTCTTTACCAACGGTCTCAGGACCGAGTCGGACAGGATTTCGCGCGCGAGCCGGTCGGTATGCGCGGGATTTTTCTGCGCGGCATCCTATCGCAACAGAAGCTTCGTCATCGATTCGGGACCCGACGCCGACTGCAGGCGCCCGAAGTGCGCCTGCGCGAGGCCGTGGTCCAAGTCAGGCTCCCCAGTCAGGTATTTGGACAGCGAGAAGAACAAGGGAAACTGTAAGACTCCAACGGGATTGCTCATGCGCGCCTTCCTCGGCGGATCACGGTGGTCGGGCAAACATACACCATATGCGAGAGACTGATTCGCTACGCCGCCTTGATCAGCGTGGCTACTGAAACATGAGGCCAATGGATTCCAGCGAAGTCGAGAATCACGCGCTGTACATATTGCAACTGCATATAATACTTTTGCGGATTCTGAGGATGCTTGACTTTCTCGATCCAGAAGATGGCATCCATCTGCGCCGCATTGGCATTTTTGACGACGAACGGAATGTTCACGATACCCTGGACTTTCGGCGAGGTGGTCAAAGGGCTCGGGAAGCTGGTCGAAATCCCGATGACTGCGGTCTCAGCGATGGTCTGTATCGCGATCTGTGCTCTTAGCACGATGGTGGGATCTTTTATCGTCTCGGCCGCCTTCAGGCCGTCCGGGAGACAGTCGGGAGGCAGCGCATCGTTCAGGTAAGGCGCTAGATAGGTCGGATTTGTGATAACCGCATGTGCAACGTCGTTCAGCCCCGGGATCGGATCCGACAGCGGAAATGGGAGCGCATTCACCGGCTCGATTTTAGGTGGGCCGGCATCCCTCGCGAAGAATGTACTCTGTGCCGTGAGTGAGTCCCCATGGGGAATTGTCGCCAGGCGCACGTAGGTCTCGGCGGGATTTTCCGCGGTCTTCGGCACATGGACCCAAATCCCCGGTTCTTTGTGAATGGCGGAGCCGTCTTCGCAATCGACCACGGACTGCAGATAGTGGATGCCGTGAAGAAGAGATGTCGTTTCGCTGTCTCCCCGATTGGGGATGTCGCCACCGATGGCCTCAAACTCGAGCGTCTCGTGCGTGCCATTGAGTTCTAGAAAAAACGTTGGGTTCGTGGTGACACCCTGTTTAGCTGGCCGCGCGATCATGTTGAAGCCCTTCCCCTCCCATCGCCCGGGCAGATCCATCAACAAACCGAGATCCGCGCTCCTGGCAGCGATTGGGCTAGCGGCACGGAAAATATCGTCGGTGAATGGCATGATACTAATCTCCCTGTTTCGATTTCCTGTTCGCCTGGACCTGGGCGAAGGGGTTTGGTCAGACAATCGGCCCGATTGATATACCTTGTCTTCCTCATTGACACTCGCGGCGCGAAGAAGCTCATTGCGAGGCGACTCCGGTCGCTTCCACGATTCGCGGGCGTCCGTCTCGCAGCGCCACCGACGCTACATCAGGAAACGACACGCGATCGAGCCACTCGCCATACCCGCGCCACTCTGAGCTCGCCCGATGCGCTCCGCTCGCGAAAATGCTTCGAAGCGATTTGACGTGGCGGGCTCGCTGCTCTCGTTGCCGCATCTCGAGCAGAGGCAGTTGGCCGCTATCGATCGCTGCGACCGCATAAAGCGCATCGGACAGAGCAGCCGCGATTCCTTGCGATGCGAGCGGCTCTCGAGCCAACGCCGCATCGCCGATCCGGAGAAGATTGCGCGAACTGCACTCGCCATCATCTGGCCATTGAACACCCGAATTCGTAGAGTGGCCGAGGTGAGAGGATGGATCTGGGAGGCCCCGGGCAATCCAGGCCGCGTGGGACTGATCGAGAATCGCAAACAAATCGTCGAACCTGCGGACCTTGCCCAGACTTGGTCCGACCGCACCAAGAGTGACCGTCCTTCGGGAGGTAATCCGGTATACGTACCCCCCGGGAAGACTCGCGATCGCGAGGGGTGAGGTCGTGCTCTCCGTCAATCGCCGGGAAAACTGCCAGAGGCGCGCAAACCAACGTATCGGGGGTGCAACGCGGCGGCGTGCGGTAATCGCCCGCCTGCCCGTTGCGTCGATCAAGTAATTTGCCTCGTGGCTTCCGACATTCCATACCGCGCCGTCCCACGAGGGTGTTTGGCTGGAAGCGGCCTCGATCACGATTTTACTGCAGCGAAGCACCTGCGCTAGGAGCGCGCGCTCCAGCGCGGGCCGTTCAAGATGAACGGCCCGCGCAAGATCCACCACGACTGGCCGCTCGCTCTCCCAGGCGATTTGGCGCACTGAGTGAGCCCCGAACACACCAAGCTGCGCCGGAACCACGCCGAACTCGACTAGTAGAGCGATAATCGCGGCCGGCACCGCTTCAACTGATTCGATTGCGCAGCCGTCTTTGGAATCGGGCTCCTCGACGTATAGACGCACGCGCCTCTTGCCACGCGCGGCAACGAGGGCGCACAGCATCGCGGCCGGCCCGCTTCCGATCACCGCGACTTCGGACGTCTCCACGCTCGCACTCACGGCGGAGGAGCGATCGCTGCAAAGTCAGGATCGTTGATTGGATCGAAACTTACCAGAATACCCAGTCGCGAGAGAATGCCACACTGCTTTTCGAGGCCGTCCGCTCCAACCATCTTCAGCCTTGCCTCAGCGATCTCCTCAGCCCCGTTGTCGGCGGAATTCGTGGTGTAGGCAGTGCGAAGAATCTTCAGCAGCTCAAAGTAGGTCTGCTGAAGCTTCAGGTGCTCGGGCGGTAGCGGCTTTTTCGGCGGCGCGAGATCAAGCAGATAGGGCGTTGTGCCGGGCGCACCGAGCCACTCGCGCATAGCGGTGAAGGTCTGGAAGTGATCGAGACCATCGGCCATAACCGACCTAATCATTTGCTGAATGAGGTCCGATTCGTTGCGCATTACAGTGCTAAGGATGCGGGCGTAAAGACCGTCGACGCTTTCGGACGGCTGTTCGATTGCGACGAAGTCGTCGAGTACATCGAGCGTCAGGGCCCGAAAACTGACCGGCCGCATCTTGCCACCTTTGCCGGGCACCTGAGTCGCGACTCCCAATGCGGGGATAAATGGCCGACCGGGGACGTGCTTCGCCGTGAGCGCTCGGAGCACGTCGTTGGCGACGCGCAGATGGCGCATCTCGCTGATGAAGACGCGGCGGATCTCGGCGCTGGCCGCGCTCACGCTGTCACGAGTCTGTTTATCCTTGACCTTCAGATTGAGCGAGAACGCGGCCGAGATGTATTCCTGGATTACGGCAAGTTCTACACCGGCGGCGTAGCGGAGGTTCGCCTCGAGCTCGGGCCAATCCTTGAACGGAGCGGCAGAAAAGTCTCGCGGCCGATAAGCGCCGCGTTGCTCGCGGCCTTCGAGGACAAAGTCGAGGTCCTGCCAACGCTGGTTAATCTGGTAGTAGTTGAGGATTCGAGAGTCGTCGTCGGCGGGGGTCGCGGGCGTCGACGGGACTTCTGGTGTGCCGCGATCGGCGCGCTCCCAAGGCACCGCCAGATTCCATTTGTCGACTGGTTCCTGGCCGGGCGGCAGCGGAGGCAGCACGACGTCGGGATGATTCGACGCCCAGTAGAAACAGGCGCAATCGCGAAAGTCGTGAGTCCAGGGCGAGCAAAGGGATTGAGTCATCTCGCCGGGCTCGAAGCTCGCAGCGAGGCTGCCGTCGTCGTCGAGGTACTTCGAGCGCTTGCCGCTCAGCTTGCGAATCTCGATGCCGGAAGGATCGCGCTCGCGGCGAGCGGCCTCGATTTCAACGCGGCTTCCTTCCTTCAACAGGCGCACCGCAGTCCATGGATCGGCGGGAGTCCGGCCCTCCTTGCCGCTAGGGCCATTCAGGTCAGCGATTGTAACGGTCTGGATCTTAAACGGGCCAAAGTCCCCGGTGATGCGTTCGATGTTCCACCAGACGGTGGAATTCAACATGTCGTTGGCAATGTCTTCGTATGCCTGGATGAGCTCTTTCGAAAGTCCAGCGGCTCGGACGCCTGGGATATCGACTTCGACAATTCTGATTTCGACGCCATTAAAGAAATCCACCGTCAGGAACGGGAAGAACCGCCGCTCGAGATTACGCATGTCGAATTCCAGCCCGGGGAAGCAGTTGCCGACGGCGGATTCGAGACGCGTTACGATCGGATTTCCCACGACCAGCCCTTTATGGCGAAAGGCGGGAGCATTGCGCGGAATGAATTTGGGCGTGGAGCTCATCGCGCCTCCTGAACCGGGCTCGCGGCCGCGAACCATTGCGGTTGCCATCGCAAAAGCTCGGAGTATGACTTGATGCAGAACTCCAGCCATCCGCGGATGAAGCCGCACGACGAATCAGTGCGATCCGAAGCCTCGTGATGGCATCCGCCGGAGCAAAGATATCGCGCCCAACAGGAGCGGCAGGTGGGTTGCGCGTGCACGTGGCGCTCGCGCAGGAAATCGCCGCGACGTCCTTCATTCAGGCCAGCGTTGTCGCCCATCGCGTAGTCGTCCTGCCCTATGGCGCGATGGCAAGCGTACCAGGTGCTGTCGGCCGCGACCGAGAAATATCCGCCGCCCGCGCCGCACGGGTAAGGCATGCAAGCACCGCGATGCAGTTGGCGAAGCGCGATGGCGAAGTTGGTCAAGCGAATCGATCCGCCGGACAGCACTGCCGTAAGTTCGCCCCGAGCCACGCCGATCATTTCCGCCAAGTAAGAGGGCCAATCATCGGGCGCGAGACCTGCGCCCGAGGGACCGCCGCCACGGACAGGCGAAAATCCAACCTCGGCAAATCCCAGCGCGACGATCGCGTCTAATCGATTCCGAAGGTTTGCTTCGCCCGCGGTCACCGTTACCCGCGCGCCCAGGCGGACGTTCCCCGGCTGTTCGAGCAGGGGGCGCAGCCGCTTGGCGATTAGTGAATAGCTCGAGCCGCCGGACTTGAGCGGGCGCTGCGCGTCGTTGAGCGCCTGGCCGCCGTCGATGCTGACCGTCACCGCGAACGCATTCTCCCGCAGCATCGCGATGTCGCGATGGTCGAGAAGTGTGCCGTTGGTGGTGACCGAGAAGCGCACCGGCTGACGCCTGGCGGCGCCAAGTTGCCGCGCGTAGTCGACCACGCGATGAATCAGGTCGCGACTCAAAAACGGCTCGCCGCCCATGAATCCAATCGTGATAGGCGCGGCAGGATCGGAAAGAAGCGCGAGCCTGTCGACTGCGGCACGCGCGGTCTCCCACGACATTGTGGAGCGCTGTGCGCCGCCAAATCGGCCGCCGCCGGCGTAACAGTACGAGCATCCAAGATTGCAAGCGGAGCTGACGTTGAGAGAAATGCTTTGCGGCGTCGTTGTGTCGGGCACCACTTCCAGGGCAGATTCCGCGACGGCATCAGACAGTTCGGAAGTGACCGCATCCAGCGCTGACGGATCGCCGCGCTGGAGCGCCTGCGCAAACTCGTCGTCGATGTCGAACAGTTTGGACCCTGGGACAACCAGGAGATGAACACCCACGTCGGAGCGAACCGTGTGCCACAGCGGCGACGCGCCGCCGTCCGCGCGAATGCTCGAATCGTCGAGCGCCACGCGATTCACGGTTTCGTCCTCGTGCGGCGAGCTGGTTTTACGGTCGCAGTTGAGGTTTTGGCAGTCCGCAGCCGGGTCAGCACTTCGATGCGACGTTTCGCAGCCGCCGGACTGAACGTGGCGCCCGGCCTTTTCGCGGCAGGGCCTACTTGATCAACCCACTTCAACAGCAGATCGTATTGCCACGCAGCGAGTGTGAGTGGGTATGCGTTGCTATTGCGCATGAAGGGCGGCATCTGCATCGTCGAGCGATCACCGCTCTCATTAGCCGCAACGTGAAACGGCGGTCGCACAAGCTGCTTCAGGCGATCGGGGTCGCGCAGTACGAGAGTCCGCAACTCGTCGAGCTCAGCCAGGTTGCGATGCCTTTCCTTGGCGCGTTCGGTGAGCGGAAGCGGCACGAGAGGGTTCGACGCCTCGATCGGATTGTTCGAAACGCGCAGGCGGTCACGCCCGCCCATCGCGTGTTCGGGCTGAGGAACTTCATCCTCCCTCATCTTCTTGGTCAGTTCACCGTCGTCGAGCAGCGCCGCTCTCCGCATTCTCTGTTGATCGAGATTGAGCAGCGAGGCGGTCTCGTACACGCGCTCAAATAGATCGCGCACCCACGGGTCGTCGGGTGGCGGGCCGATCCGGCCCTGGTAGGATCTGTCGATGATCTCGTCGGCAAGTGACAGGAACGGACGACGGTCGGGCGCGAAATGCGGGGGGCCAACCATCACGTGCGCTCGCGCAGAGAGTGTTCGATCACCGGCGCCTCCAGCACCCTCGACCACGAGCTCAACCTTGATATTTGCAGTGCAGGTATCGTCGACGATTCCGAGCGACGCTCCGCCGACGTGTTGGCTTTCGGAGCCGTCGAAGGTGTCGGACGGCTCGACGGTTGGAGTATCGCGCACTCCGCTCCATCCTGCGTCGCCACTCAGAAAAGCATTCGCGGGCGGCACCGGAGCGAAGTCGTCGATTATTCGAATGTCGGACGAACCGACCGGTCCATAGAACTGCCCATGCGCGGGCGTGAAGCGAAAGCGGATCACCTCAACGTTCACGTCTTTGAGCCAGGGTTCAAGGTCCGTAGGCTGCTTCTGGCTCTGCATCATTTGAATGTGACCTAGCGGGATTCCCGCAGAATCATAGGGGACCATCGGCTTGGCTAGCGCGGGCGGACTCATGCCTGTGAGGGGCGTCGGCCGATGATCGGTATAGTTGATCGTGACTGGCGGAAAGGTGCCGAATACCAACTCGGGATGCCTGGCTCGATGAGCCGCCTTCGCGTTGCGCGCATCGACAGTAATAGTGAGGGACTTGATCCCGTTTTCTTCGAGCAGCGTCGGCGTAAGTGGGGTTTCCGTTAATTTGGAACTTCCATCTACAGCGACCAGAGCCCAGACTTCGAAGAAGGGTGCGACGGGCCTTATCAGGTTGCCATCGCGAAACCGCAACTGGTCTGGCATTCGCGGCCACACGGAGCCATCGGCTTCCACGTCAAGCGTCCAGGTCGGGGCCACTACAGTCTGTAGATGCGGATCCGCTGCGTCCTGCCAGAGGAAGCAATCGACTGGTTTGGTGCTGGCACCAAGCCGGGCAATCGCAATTGGAGGATCGATGAAGAGGCCCTGAATCTTGCTGGCCATTCGGATTTTCTCGCGCAAGTCGGATTCTAATCGACGCGTCCGTCAGTTATCACCAGACCATCGCAGTGGCAACAGCACGATCGACCTTCGCTAACACAAGGAGTCAATCAATGCGTCATAACGCGACGGCATCCATTGACAAAAAGCTAACAACGAGAGCGGAGTGCCGAGGTGGTGTCCGTCAACTGACCGGCACCATCGAATCGCCGGATTATCCGATCCAGGGTCACCCTAAACGCGACAAGTTCATCAGAGAGTTTCTGGACAGGCTGCGGCCGACACCGGCGCCCGCCGGTAGTTCGCACCGTGCGACCAGAAGCTACCTCACATCGACCTTGATTTTTCCCGTCAGCTCCAGATCGGCGAGCGCTTGCTGAATCTCGCGTAACAGATTCGCCGCCTGACCGGATTCTATTTCCAATGAAAAGGTCACTTCGAGGGTTGGCTGAGCATTCGAGCGTAGCTTTGGAATCAGTCGTATGCCGACCTTGTTCCAAAGCTCCGGCGGGATTATTCCGGTAAGAACAATTTTCTTGACGGCTGCCGGGATTGTAACGGGCTGTTCATCCGATGGCCGGGCAGTTTCTTCGACCTTTGATGGGGAGGCCTCGGGAAAAATCTCTTCAACAGCGGATCCCGCTCGAAGCGCTCTCGCCTTTTCCTTCTTCAGCAGATATACATCCGCGTCGAAGGAAACTTCATCAGCGGAAACTGGCTCGTTGAACCATATCCTTTGATACGCACCGGCGGGTTGATCGCCGGACGCGAGTCCAAAATCTCCCTGCGCCACGAACTCCGGCACCTTGCGCTTGAGGTATTCGTCGGGATTAATCAGCCGCTCCAACGAACCATCGAGGAACGCCTGCCTAAGACTCTTGATCGGCCACGCACCGGTCGCCTTGAACGCCTCGGGCCATCGTCGCTCCAAGTACCCTGCGCCCGGAGAGTCATTGAGTAGCGCATTAGACTTGAGTGCGCCGAGGACTCGGTCGCAGAGCGATTTCGCTCCGCTTGAGTGTCCGGCTCCCAGATCAACGCATCTAAGGCCATCGGGACATTTCGGATCGGCGAATGCGATGAAGCGGTAACTTGCCCAAACCTCGTCGCGCGCTTCGTCATCCGCCGCGCGAACCTTGGACACAACTTCCCTTAATTCCGACGTTTCAAATTCGCCGCCAAGTGTTCCGTCGCTGATCTCTTTCTGAACTCGCTGCCAGGCGAGCCAATCCTCCACTCTGTCGCGCAATTCGCGGCCGGATTTTCGCAGACACCAGATGATCGACGCAGGATAGAATCGGTCCGATTTGCCACGCTTCTTCGTCCAATCCACCAGTTTGCCGCGAGGCTCGGCTTGTTCGGTCCACGGGTCGTCTGGATCACAGACGACTAGATTCAACTGCGGAATGTCTTCAACGTCCGTGCTGTCCTTTGGGAACGGTCGCTGTAAGTGCAGAGTCGCTCCCGCGCGAAACTGCCCCTCGACGATCTTCTCGCTGGCCTTCTTGATTTCCGCATCGTCTAGCGACGCACGCCGATCGTATACAACCTTCTCGAGTTTCGGCTTAAGACCGAACCTATAGCCGTCCGTGCCGGCCTTGCGGATATAGAATGACCTACCTTCCAACGCGGTGGCTGCGTTGTCGATTGTGGTCGTATCGACTTCGGGCTCGCCGAGAGCAAATCGGAGCTCGGGCTGGTGAGCGATCTGATCGCTCTGACCTCCGGATGACTCGAATAGAATCGTCGTACCGACTCGCCGATGAATGTCCTTCAACGGTCCTTTGGTCACATCGGCATCAAGAGCCGCGGCCTTGTTCTGCGCGCCGGCAATGTCGCTGTCTAACGCCGGGTCGAGTCGCATATCACCAAGCTGGCCCAAAACGACCGAGCGGAATTCACGAACGTGGAGCGGCGCCGAGCCGAGCGTGATCAGAGCTTCGCGGCGTGCTTCCTTATGGTCTTTGCTGAATGCGACAGAGACCCACTGCGCGAACATCGCGAGTGTTCCGCGCGTCTGTTGGAATTGCGACAGCGAGCGCCATTTGCGCTGAAACACCGTCAAAGTTGACGGATGGAAAGGGTAGCATTGCTCGAACCGGTTTCGCAGGAAGTCGCGGGCCTTTGCCTCGGTCGCCGCGCTGTCCACCGCAGTCCACTCGGGAGGCAGCTCCGCTCGATGCTCGAAGCACCAGTTCGCATAGCTGAGAGCGGTCGCCTTGCGCACCGACTCTTTGCCCAGATCATCGAACAGCCGCCGGCGGACGACTTCTCCGATCTCCGCTTCGTCGTTGACCAGCAAATCCTTTGCGACACGCTTTACGACTTTTGTGATCCGCTCCTGCCAGACAAGGTCCGACTCGCTCATCTCGACCTGACTGCGCGGGAGACTGATCACGCATGCGCTGCCGCGAGCACCCGTCATCGCGACCGTCAAATTCTGAACGAACGCATAGAAGCTCTCTGCCATCCCCCGATGACGGTTGAGAAAGTTCAAGACCTCATCGAAGAGGATCAGGACGGAGCCCCCAGCCTTTTCGATCACACGTCCAATCGCTTCCGTGCCGGGCGGCGTGGTTTTCGACGCACTTCCCAGCGCGGCGACGCCGCCATCGCCGCCGAGCTGACGCGCGATGTCGATCCATGGAGTCTCACGGGTGTCGCTGGGATCCCAGGCATTTCCGACAAAGACGGCGACTCGCGAATCCGGAAGCTTCGAAAGACCAAGCTCGCGGAGAAGATCGCTTTGGATCGACCGATCCAGCGAAGGGACGTTCTTCACCGCGTGATAGAGCGCCGTCAGCGTGTGGGTTTTGCCGCCGCCAAATTGCGTGATCAGCGTGAGCACCGGCGCCGCGTTCACGGTCTCGCCGTTGAGGCGACGGAGGACCATCTCCATGTGCTCGCGCAGCGCGTTCGTGAAGCACGTTCGAGCGAAAAAGTTGATCGGATTCGTGTAATCGTCCGGCGCATCGCCCGAGACCACCTGCTCTAGCGCGATAGCGAATTCGTCCGGGTTGAACGAGCGCCCTTCCCGGACTTCAGTCCGAGGTTGAACGACTCTGTACCATGGCTCCATTGAGATTCGGTTTCCCCGCTTTGCGCCAGCCCGCGTCGCAGAGCATGGCGGATAGCTGCATCAGTTTGGATTTTCGCCCTCAACGAGCGCGGAGAAAAGCTCGGCCAGCTTGTCTCTGAACTTTTGAAGCTGCTCAGGCGAGGTCCCGAATTTGAACTTATGTCGTGGATCGGCACACGAGATCGTGAGGCCGGTCTTCCCTGCTCGGAACACGCTGAGCGGGACATACATTGTCTTCTTTGCAGTCTCGATCTTGCTTTTCGTCATGCTGGCTCCCTTTGCCATGCCTCCAAATTTGCCCACGAACGCAACAATATCTTCGAGCAACTGGAATTCAAACTGAGCCAATCTGGCGGAATGCCATCTTGGCCTTCGCGCAAGAGCGAGCGTTGATCGAGATTGCTCGCGTAAACCCTGAGTTACCTCAACTCTGAATTCAGGCACGCCCACAGGGATCAGGAAGCCGATTTCCCCTCATCCGAATCCGTAACTCGTATCCCACCCTTTCCTGCCACGTTCAAGTACCGCCAAACGATGCCGAGTCGCCTCTAGAATCGGGCAGTGTGCGACTGGAGGATCTGCGCGGTTCGCGGCATCTGCAGCTTGTTCATCAGCATGCCGATGTATTCGCTTTGGGTCTTCGGAGGTCGCCGGAGGCGCGCGCGATGCTCCCGGATCGCATCAAGCGCGGCATCGATCTCGGCGTTGAGCAAGTACTCTACAAACTCATCCGGAGGCCATGCCTCGACACCAACCTTCGCCAATTCTGATATGGGAAAATCGCGCAAATTGTACGTGACGATGACCGCGGCTTGTGCCTGGATCGCCGTGGCCAGCACGTGACGGTCCTTCGCATCAGGCAGGGTCAGGCCCGCAATCAGTGATTGAAACCCATCGATTAGCGCATCGGGAAAGACCGCGTCCATCCGCTTTCGCGTTCGAGCGGCATACGCCTGGATTGCCGCGCCACCACCTTGGTTCGCGATCAAGTTTCGCATCCATTCATCGTGAATCAATTCCGACCAGGCCGGTCGATACAGACCGTTTTCGGCCAAGCTCAGAAGAAGATCACGGAGCGCGGCGGAATACAGAATCGACGCGTCCAGAACGGACGTGAAATTCGCCACGGACTAATCGTAGAGCTTGAGCTCTTGGGCTTCGGCGGCGATGGCGTCCAGCGCCTGTTTGCGCTGAACATCGGCCTTCGCCATGTAGTCCAGAAGGTCCACCAGGGCGATCCTGCGATGGCTCCCAACCAGGCGAAACGGCATGACACCCTTCTCAAGTAGCCCGATCAGGTGGGTCCTCGACACATTGAGGAGTTCCGCAGCCTCATGGGTGGTCAGCTCCCGGCGGATTTGGAGCAGGCGGACGGCATTGCCACCGGCAATCTCACTGAGCGTCTCCAAAACAAAATGGCCGACACGTGCAGGTAGCGCGAGGGTCTTGGAAGCACCGGAGCGATCTTTGATCCGGATTGCCAGCTCTACTACCCGCGTACCGCAGGCAGCCCCGAGGATTTGCTGGGACTGCTTTGTCTCTTCCGCGTTCGGAACCAGCGGCTTCCGAGAGGGGGAGATTTGTCTAGATTGAAGCATTTGCTGAACCTTCACTCACGCCTTCATTTTAGGCAAATGCCGCAAACGCCGCAAGTGCCATAAGTGATGCAAGCCGGTCAAGGGCCGAGGATGATCTTCTTCGCCGCTTCGCTGGCAACGTTTACGATAATGTCACGCAAAGCGGAACCCAGAGCACCAGATACTGTAGCGAGGGCGTTCTTGATCCTAATAGAGGCTGCTCGGGTGCGCGGAGCGTCGTGGGCGATGTCCTGGATGTCGGTTTTCAAAGCGGCCTTTTCATCGGGCGCTAGTGTCTGTTCAAGATCAATCAGCTCCCTCGCGGCTTGAAGCCGGCGCTCGGTCCAGGGATAGGGCTTGCCGCATCTTCGACAGAAGCTGGGCACTTCGTGCGCGCGGTGTGCGTCCGATGCCAACGTCAGCGTATGCCGCGTGATCTCAGAGTTACAGGCAGGACACTGCACGATAGCTGGTTGGCCGCATCTTTCGCAGAACGGATCAGCCTTTTGGTTCAGACCCGGTCGGATGGGCGATACGAAATCGAACCCAACGAGGTGGCCGTTCAGACAAATTCGAGGAACATCATATTCGATCACTACGATAATCCTCCCGCGGTTCACCTCGGCACGGCCAGGAGCATAGCATCGAGCAGGCGTTTTTCCTCGCTGTCCTTGGGATAGAGGGCGGACAGGGCGTTGGCGAGTCTCAGGAAGTCGGGGGCGCGCTCGGTCTCGGCTTTGAGCATCGTGCGCAGCGCGTTCGACTTGCCGGCCGATTGAAGCAGCATCGCGATATGCACGCGGTCGAGCGTGGTCGTGTCCGGCTGCATCGTCGGCGCTTCGTCCGATGATTTGGCCGTGCGGCGCTTCCTGCCTTTGCCGTCCGTCGCTGGCGCGGTCTTCTTGGCGGCGTCTTCGGCAAATGCAAATTGGTAGTTGATCGGCCCGCTGCGGGTGCGCTCGATAACATCCGCGACGCCGGTCGCTCCGTCCTCGCCAAGCAGATGCTCGGCGCGCTCGGTGACCGGGAGCAGGCGGACGATCCCTTTCTCGGTTGCGATGATCCGGTCGTTCCAGTTTTCGAGATGGATTCCGAGCGGCTGCGAGAAGCGGCGGACCACATCGTAGATGAGGCTCAGGCCCTTCTTCTTCCCGGTTGTTCCGTCGTCTTCATCGTCGGCATCTTCGCCGTTTTCCGAACCGTTGGCGGAGTCGGTTTCGAGCGCGGTGGATTGCAAGGTCCACAGGAAAAGCGCCGTGAGGCGAGCATCCTCTTCGAGAGCGCCGGCGGCACCGTTGCGGGCGCGCGCTTCGGCGGTGCCGAGCACCTGGCCGAGGGCAGTCCGGCCGACGATCTCCCAGACGTAGGCGAGGAAGCCGCGCTTGTGTGGTTCGGATGCTTCCGGGTTTCCGCCGAGCGGGATTTCGCGGCCCTCGGCGTCTTCGACTTTCGAGTAACGGCTATAAATCTCCATCGCGGGACCGATACAGGCGAAGACAAGATCGGCGCCGCGCACCCCTTCGCCGCTCAGCCGCTCCATCCAGTCCCCGATTCGGTTCGGAAGCTCGCGGAGTACGTCGCTCCAATCGCCAACACCCGCATCTTCGGGCCGCGGTCGGCAGATCAGGTGAACGCTGGTAGCCAAAGATGCTGTTTCCTGAGCGTTCAGCCGAGTACCCCGCTCTGTCGAGACCGGCCAAGAACTCGTTATGACCCAGCCCCCGTTTATCAGTCCTGAAAGAAGCGATTCCCAACCCTCCGTGCTCTTGTGGGCAAAGACGACGCACGCGATACCTGCGTCGTTAAGCTGCCGTCTACCTTCGGCAAAGGCCACAGACATCCCTTCCTCGAAGAATTGGCGATCCTTAGGACGGCTCGTTTCATCGGGAAGTGTAGTAACTGTCAATTCGGCGCGCTTCGGTGTTAGTGCATTCGACGAGTCGAAGGGATCTCGAAAAAGGGTGCGCTCTGGGAGAGCGCGCTTTAACCATACAAAAAAGAAATCTGAAATGTCTGCATACGGCACTGCGTCGTAATAGGGCGGATCGGTAAACCAGACGTGTGAAGAATCATCAGGTAAGGGAAATTCACGTGCGTCGGCGATCTGCACTTGACCTGCAGCCGAACCACGTGGCCAGCTCTCTATCACCAAAGCTACCCAGCTAAGCGCACCGTCGAAGTTTCCCGAAGCTCCCGCCCACGGCGCGGTTTCGGCGAAGTCCCAAACCATAGCCAGTGCCTGCCGAGCAAATGTATCGGCGACAAACTCGCCGTTTTGGACCCAGCGAGCAGCGGAACTCCAATAGTCAGCGCACCTACTGAGGACGGGGACTAGCGCGGTCTTTGGCTCCAATCGACTCGTGGCAATGTAGCGACTAAGCGTTGCCAGCGATAAACGCTGACGCCCTGTGAATAAATCTCCCCACCGCGTCATTCCGTAAATTCGCGGCGACCCGACAGCTCTGTGGCCGCGTTGCCAAGGCGTCGGCTCATCCGGGAACACGCTTAGGCCGTTTGGCACCTTCTCTTTCTCAAGCCTGGCAACTGCCTTTTGTGCTTTCCGCACCGGCGTGTAATCGCGGTCGGTCGCAACCCGATACTGCCTACCAGCCTTGTTCTGGTGGAGTGTGACGACCGCGAGCAGGCGCGCTCCGCCGGTGCGATTACCCTTCGCGTCGAAGATGGTGTCCGCGCCGCCGCGTTGCTCGCGAAGCTGGGCGCGCACTCGATCGGGCGCGAGTACTCGTTCGCACGCGAGACACGTTGCCTTGGCCCTGGTGACGGTGCCCGCGGCGACCTCTTTGTCACTTTTGGGGGCAAAGACTTCGAGTTCAATCTGGGGTGTCTTGTGCTTGGGCTTGAGGACTTTGGCTCTGAGGGCGCGCAGTCGGTTCGATTTCTTACAGAGCCAGAATGAACGCATCAGCGGAATTTCCGCGCCGCAGTTTGGTGATTCACATCGCACGGTCCGCGCCCATAAATACGCAATCGGCGTCGCGCCATCGGGATCGGTCGGGTAATACTGCGATAGCTCCTTCTCGGCCTGCTTTTTTATTTCCGCGCCAACCTTGCGAAGCTCATCCGCAAGCTCGGGCCCGTGGCGCGGGATATCTTCGAGCATCACCTTGAGGATCAGGCAGGCGACCGGATTGAGGTCGCTCGCGAACGCATCGCAGCCGAGCCGGAGAGCTTCGAGCGGAATCGAGCCGCCGCCGGCAAATGGATCGACGACCAGCGGTGTTTCCTCGCCATGCGCGGCCTTGACCAGTCCGCGTCCGACTTCGAGATAGCGGGGATTGGCGGCGAGATCCCAATTGGCGAAATCGCCGATGAACCTGAGCAGCGCGTTGCGAAGATCGATGTCCTTCGTTCCCGGCTCGCCCTGGATGCTCGGCAGCAGCGCCCGCGCCTTGTCCCTGAACTCGGCTGGGCACTTCGGATCGCACGGATCAGGAAGCAGGAGCGCCAGCAGCATCGAGCGGCACGCCGCCAGCGGCCGACGCGCCCACCACAGATGCAGCGTGCTCGGATGCCCGTGGCGGATGGATTTCTCCCGCGCCGAATGGCGGCTCACCACCGCAATCGGAAAATCCACCTCCGCCAGCCGCTTACATTCTTTGGGAATCATGCCGCTCCCGCCTGCTCGAGAACTCGTTTAATAAACGAGTTGGAGAACGCAAGATCGTCGGCCACTATTCCTTTCCCGACGAGTGCGCGTAGGGCAGGCTTCACTTGCTCGTTGTACTCTTTCTGAGTCACAACGCACGTTCCGTCATTTTTTTTCGCAATCGGGGCTCCTCGGGCGATCGCAAGTTCTACGATTCGATCGGAATAGAAGCGTTCGACTCCGCGAAAACTAGCGCCGAGGTGCGGATTCGATTCATCCTCGGGCCACGTCATCACCTTGAAAGGGTCGGTGGTACCGAACCCCCTCCTGAATGACGATTCCTTGTCGGACGCGTCCCAGTCGAGAATGACGATGACCGGGGAATCGGAACGACGAGATTTGATTGCGGCGGCGTTCTCCCTAACGTATTTTCGCATCTCCTCGACGCCTCCGCTTTTGTCGCCGTCGCTCAAGGTTCCAAGGAAAATTATCTCGATCCGTCTCGAGGGCCGTATGATTCGCAATGCACGTAACAGAAATTCGTAGTCGGCTTCCCCCTCTACTAACAGCACCGGCTCTAACGGATGGTGAAGAATAGGATGCACCCATCGTGAGACTCCGGCCCGGGAAAGAATATCCAGTGCTCTCCTCGCGCCGTTCGGCGTCTCAAAGAGAGATTCTTCCCCGCTCCTTTTCGCAATTACAGTTCTATCAGCATATTGAATCACCAAGTCTGAATGCGTCGTTGAAAAAATCTGGAGTCGCCCAGCTGGATCGGCCGATATTGACCGTAAGAAATGCGCGACATGCGCTTCCAGTGAAGAATGAAGGGATGACTCCGGTTCTTCAACAGCCCAGATTGCCGCTTGCCGCCAACCAAACTTTTGGAAGTAATCCCGATCGATTAGATAAAGCGTTTCAAACATCAAGAGACTCTGAATGCCGGAACCCTGAGCGCTGTCCTCGATTTCGTAGTCCCCGTGGGCGAGCCGGTAGCCAAAGGCAAAGGCGAGATCGCTCCAAGACTGAGGGGTCGCCAATCGGACACTGCCCTCTTCTGGACAGATCCTCTGAAAACGCCCCACAAGCGCGCCGACCATTTTTTCGGACGTATCGCGAATTGCTTCAAAGGCCCCTTCTGGCTTACCGGCCTTTTTCCCGAGCCGGCGAATAAGCACGTCGCGAAGTGCTTGGTGCTCGTTGCGAATGACATCAAGAGGCAAAACACGGTTAGCGATGTAGCGAAAATTTATCAGCTGAAGGAATTGATCCAATTTGCCGCGTTGATCGGTGTCGGACTCGACGCCGTTTAGAAAATATCGCGACTGCGGCTCTCCTCGACGCCACTCTTTGCGGATTTCAAAGGGGCCATCCCGCAAAAGGCTACGAACCTCTTCTAGCCCGTGCCGGAACGTAAAGTTTGGGGGAAGAGAAAAGGTAACCCCTATGCTGATCCGCTTCCTCTTTTTGGCTTTGAGATCTGCCCGATAGAAATCGTCGTCGACGTCTAAGCGTTGACCATGTTCGGTCTCACCATTGAAGAAGGCGTTCAAGGCCCTCAAGACGTTGGATTTTCCGGAGTTATTGAGACCAGCGAAAGCCGTGAACGGTTCAACGGTATCCAAAGATGCGCTGCGAATTGATCTAAAACCTTGGATCGTGATCGCCGAAATGAGCTTCATGGTAGCCGGTCATCCTTGTGCATTTCGCCTCCGGAATTACACCTCTCGCTCCAGTTGGCCGTGACTCGGTTCCTCAACAGCTGACTATAGGCGTATCGATGAGATCATAGCGCAAGAGCTTTAACCGAAAGGGCGTAGTGGTCGATCTTCTGGATTTCGTCCCAATCCAGTTGTGCCGGATCCTTGATCGTCATGAGCTTCGGGCCATCCGGCTGTTTGCATTGGGTCACGACATACAGCCAAAAGCAGTCGCGGCGATCTTCGGCAGTGCGCTTTTCATTCGGCGTGAGCGCGACGACCCCTTGCTCACCGGCCAGCCCTTTCACTTCAATTAGCCGCAACTCGCCGGAATTGGCGTCGAACGTCGTAATATCGTAGCCAAGATTTTTCTCGTGAACATCGGCTACGACACGACCCTGTGACCGCTCGTACTCCATAGCAACGCGCATCGCGATGGCCTCGGTTTCGGCATCGGGTCTGAGATTGCGGACCTCGGGTTTTTCCCGCTCCGGATGCGGAAGGACCAGGACCGTGGTCATCCGCTCGACGCCCTGCAATGTCAGCGAGCGCTGGCGGTCGAGTTCCTCGCGCCGGCGGTTGCGACGCTGAATCAGTTCGGCTTGGCGCATCTCGGCTTGACGCAGGTTCCCGGCGGCACCTTCGACACCGCGATCGACATCTTCCTGGAGCTTCGCGATCCGCTGATCTTCGCGGAAGATTAGTTCCGTGAGCGATGTCTCCACGTGCTGCCGGACTCGCTCGACTTCGGCGACGCGATCGGCACGGACTTCCTCGAGAAACGGCACGAGCGCGTTCTCATTAAGCCACGCGCGCGCCTCCGGCGCGGTCGCTACCGGAGGAAGATGGTCGAGAGCGGGCGCGGGATTGAGGTTTCCGAGGACTCCGGGATCACGGATCGCTGCCGTTCCACTCGCGGAGACCTCGACGGCGAACATCCGTTCGTGAATAACGTCGGCTAGTCCATCGACCACTTTCGCTCGGTAGAAGTCGATTCGCACCGGCTCGGCGATATCGAGAGAGTAAAAACACGCACCTTGCGCCATCGAGTCGCGCGACTTGTCAACCGTGTAGCGGCGCATCGCCTCAAATAGTGGATGGCCCGGCGTCACCCACTCAAGCGTGTTTTTCTCCGCGACCTTTCGGTCCATGGAAAAGCGCGGATAGCGATTGGAAAGGCGATCAAGCCGCCAGTCGGAGTCACTCTCGTAACGCTTCAGCGCAAGCGGTGTGGTAGCCGGATCAAAGGTGTGCGCCAGCGCGGCGACGGGTTTGAGCACGAAGGGTACGTGCGGCGCGGCCTGTGCGATGAAGCGGGCAATCGTCTCAGGCACGACCCGGTGTTCCTGGGCACGCGCGCGGCGTTCAACCAGCATCGCGAGGTTGAGCTGCTTACTGGCGAGGCCTTCCAGCGCATTCTGACAAATCGCTCTGAAACGATCCTCGCTGACGGGACTTAGCAAACGATCCTCAAGGTCCGCGTCGCCCATATTGCCCGCGTAGTATTCACGCAACACGCGTTCGATATGCGCGGCCGGCAGAACTTCGCCGACCACGTTGAAGACGGCATCGTCGTCCAGCGCGTTGCGAATCTCGTTGAGCCGTTCGTGGAGCTTATCGAGAATCCGGCCCTCGACCGTGTTGGTCGCGACGAAATTGAAAATGAGACAGTTCTCGGTCTGACCGTAGCGATGGATTCGGCCCATCCGCTGTTCGAGCCGGTTCGGATTCCACGGAATGTCGTAGTTAAATAGGACGTGGCAGCACTGGAGGTTGATGCCTTCGCCGGCAGCCTCGGTTGCGACCAGGACCTGGATCATTCCCTCGCGAAATTGCTGTTCGACGTAGAGCCGCGACCCTTTTTCGTCGCGTGAGCCGATCGACATCCCGCCATGGATGAATCCAACCTTGAAGCCCCACTTACCGAGTTTCTCGACCAAGTATTCCAGTGTGTCCTTGAACTCGGTGAATATCAGCAAACGCTCGCTGGGCTTGTCGAAAAAGCCCTGCTCGCGAAGAACCACGTGAAGCTTCGCGAGCTTCGCTTCGGTCCCGGCTTCCTCCAGCTTCTTGGCTTGTTCCGCAAGCTGTTCGAGCCGGGCGACTTCTTCGCGCACCTGAGTCGGATTCTGTGCGACCGTGATCGCCGCCAGAACGCCTTCCAGCCGCTCGCGCTCCGCGTCTTCCATTTCTTCGAGGTCTTCTTCGGTCGGAAGGTCGCGCGGCGCAGTGAGCGCGATCTCTTGCGCTCGCTTGAGATTCTCCATCAGGCGGCGCGCGCGGTTTTCCAGCGAACGCCGCATCGCGTAGGCACTCGAAGCCAGCCGACGCTGATAGAGCGCCATCAGGAATCCGACCGCGCGGGCGCGAGGATCGTCACCGTTGGCAGCCGCCTTGCGCGACTGTTCTTTGACGAACGAAGTCACGTCGCGGTAAAGGCGCAGCTCCTCGTTATCGATTGTGAAGTCGGCGGTGCGCGTGTCTCGTTTGGTAAAGATCTTGCGAGCCTTCCACGAGCCATCCGGTTGCCGCTCCGGAAAATAGACCATCGCTTCCTTCGTTCGGCGTAAGTAGAACGGCGCGGAGCGTTGCTCAATCGCTTGCCGAATCGACTTCACGTCGGCATAGGCGTCTTCGTCGAGAAGCTGGAGGAACCGGCTGAAGTGCTCCGGATCGCCCTTATGCGGCGTGGCAGTCAGCAGGAGGATGTGATCGGAATGATCGCGAAGTAGCTCGCCAAGGGCATAGCGGGCCGTCTTCCTGGCTGGTGGCGACCACGACATCCGGTGCGCTTCATCCACGATCACAACGTCCCAATGAACCTGTGCGAGGCCGGGAAGGATCGTCTCGCGCTTGGCGAGATCCAGCGACGTGATGATCTGCCTATTTTGAAGCCACTGATTTATGCCGAACTGCTCGCGGATCGCGTCGCCTTTGAGGACGAGAAACTGCTCATCGAATTTTTCGCGCAGTTCGCGCTGCCACTGGAATGTCAGGTTTGCGGGGCAAACGATTAGCGTACGCTGGCCGAGCCCGCGGAGCTTCAACTCGCGCAGCATCAGTCCGGCCATAATCGTCTTGCCAGCGCCGGCATCGTCGGCAAGAAGAAAGCGGACGCGGGCGAGCTTTAGAAGGTAGTCGTAAACCGCTTCGAGCTGATGCGGCAGAGGATCGACACGCGAAATCGACAGACCGAAGTAGGGATCGAACTCGTAGGCAATGCCAAGCGAGTAGGCCTGGAGGCCGAGGCGAAGCAGCTCGCAATCTCCGGCATAGGAGGACGACGCACTCTCGACCTTGAGGTTTTGGATCTCGGACCGGCCAAGCGGAACGTTCCGGAAGATTTGCGTGTGAACACCGACGAGGCCAAGCTCCCAAGTCTCGGCATCGACGGCAGTGACGGTCACGACCCGCATCGGCTCGCTGAACAGCGATCCGGAAAGAATCTGGCCCGCACCTATCGGTTGCTGATCGTTCGGCAAACTCCCCCTCGTTTCAGGACGCAAATCTAGCAAATCTCATCGCAAAGCGCCGCACCCCGCTTCCTTCGTCCGCCAATCCAATTTTGCACGGCGCTGCGCTGTGAGACGCCCGCTCGGGCTCCGCAAGCTTTGCCGCTCGCGCCCATCCATTAACCCCGCCTGACCCAGCCCGCGTCTCCGCTTCGCCGCCGCTCTCATTGGTGGCGTTCGCTGCGCTAGCACGCCGTGCCAGCCCGTCCGGGCCACTGCGCTGTGGCACAGCCTGCCGCCCGCTTCGCTCGCGCATCTTAGGAATCTGCGCACGGCCCTCCTGTTCGGGTTGAGAGGGCCGCGCGGAAAAAAATTGCGCGGTGATGAAAGCAAAGCGCAGCACGCCCTGCCGCAAGAGCGGAAGCGGGCGAAACCAAACAAGGAGATGGAGGTAACGGCAATGGCAATCAACAAGGTGATCGTGATCGGCAATCTGGGAGCTAACCCCACGGTTCGGGCGCTGCCGTCCGGGCAGAACGTCGCGAATTTCTCGCTGGCGACCACGGAGCGGTTTACGGACCGCAATGGCGACAAGCAGGAACGCACCGACTGGCACCGGATCGTCGCATTCGGACGGCTGGCCGATACGTGCCAGCGGTTCCTGAGCAAAGGCCGGCAAGTTTACATCGAAGGCCGGCTTACTACCCGCCAGTACGAAGCCAAGGACGGATCGGGCAAGCGCTACCGGACCGAAATCGTGGCGCGGCAATTACGCCTGCTTGGCAATCGCACAAACGGCAACGCGCCCAAGGCCGAAGCTTCCGGCGAGATCCCATTCTAGCCGACCGGCCACGGGGGAGCCGCGCAAGCGGTTCTCCCGCAACCATCCAAACCATAATCGGAGATTACGGAAATGAACGTTTACGAAATCGTCACCGAGAAGATCGTGAAGCTGCTCGAACAAGGAATAGTGCCGTGGCGCAAGCCGTGGACCTCGACCGGATTGCCGCGCAATTTGGTATCGAAGAAACCATACCGTGGCATCAATTATTTTCTGCTCTCTGCCTCAAAATACGTGTCGCCCTTGTGGTTGACTTACCGCCAGGCAAACGAGCTTGGCGGACACATCCGGAAGGGCGAGGAATCCACCGCCGTGGTGTTTTGGAAGATCGAAGACGCGAAGCGCGGCACAAACGACCTCGACACTGAGAAGAATCGGCGTCGATTCCTTCTGCGATATTATCGGCTGTTCAACCTCGAACAATGCGAATTGCCGCAAGCGGTACTCGAAAAGCTCCCGAAGATCGAAACACATGAGCATGATCCTATCGAAGCGGCCGAGAAGATCATCGCGGGAATGCCGAATCCACCCGAGATTCAACACGCCGGGTCGAAGGCGTTCTACAGCAGCATCACCGATCGGATCACCCTGCCACCGCGCGAGCTTTTCATCAGCGCCGAGGAAGAGATGGCCACAGAATTTCACGAAATCAGTCACGCAACAGGTTCGCCCAAGCGGCTCAACCGCGAATCGATCGCCGAGGCGGCGCCGTTCGGCTCGGAGATTTATGCCGCTGAAGAGCTCGTAGCGGAAATGTCCGCCGCGTATCTGTGCGCCGAAGCCAGAATCTCGCCGGCCGTGATCGATAATCAAGCGGCCTACGTCGCCGGCTGGCTGAAGAAGCTCCGCGACGATCGGCGACTCGTAGTTCATGCCGCCGCCCAGGCACAGAAGGCCGCCGATTATATCCTTGGGCGATCCTCCGAAACCGCCTAGATTTTCGGCATCGCTCGGCTCTCCGCCGAGCGATGCCTTTTCAGTCAAGACGTCAGAGTCAAGAGTTGCTTAACAACCCCCACGTTTGTGCGCGTAACCGATTCATGGCACAGCATGAATTTTATCTGAAATGATTGAGTTTCCCTTGTTGATAACTTTCAGATGCGGTAAGAATGTGCCTCGCTGTAGGGTATGGATAACAGTTTGTTATTGACAGAACGCAGGACTTGCTCGATGCGTTGCGCGTCATCAAATCGCTTCCCCCGACCCAATTGCGTGAATGGCTGTCTCCCAGACACAGTCACGCTGACGCGCATCATCAGTTCTGATCGAACGGTGGCCCTTCCGATTCGCGGAGAGCCGCCGCATGCCTGGATCGAATTCAAACCGGCCGGAGAGGTGGTTCATGCGGAACGACATGGGCGGCGATGGCAATGGCCTCCCCCGTGTGCCGCGCAGGTCGGATGAGGCGGGACTTCATGCGGTCCCGAAGTGGGAGGAACTGCTGGCTAATCCCGGCAGAGCGTGGGTGGTCGACGTGCGCACGGCGCGAATGGTCGCGTTCAAGGCACTGGGCGTATTTGCGGCATCGGTCTACTGCTTGATTCAAGCGGCAGTCCCAAACGAGACCAACGGCGGCCACGACGGGACGCCCGCGTGGCGCGATAGTCCACCGAGCGGTTCCAGATTGGCCGGCCTCGACGACATCGCGTCGATCGAGGAAGTCGCCGGGGTCATCGGCAAGCCGCGACGCTGGATTATTCGCAACGCGGCAAGCCTGCCGTTCGTGATACGCGTATCGCGCAAGCACTTCGTCTGTTCCAGGATCGCGCTCGCGCGATGGCTCGCGAGTCGGCCACGTTCGGTAAAGCGACAGTGACGGACCGAGGCGGTATCGGCGGTACCGCCTGATAATGATGTTGCAGTGCGGTACGGCGCGCTTCTCGCGGCAATTCCCGTCTGGGGAAATTGCGGCAACCACGGAGTTGATCCGTCAACCGATTCGTCGGTAGCGTGATCGCAGGATGCAACTGAATTCAGACGATACGGCGCGATGAAACAGACGCGGGGATTGGGCTTGGTATACCAGCCCGTGTACATCGATAAGCGCACCGGCGAGCGAAAGACCGCCGCGACGTGGTGGGTTCAATATTCCGTTCGAGGCAAGCGTTATCGCGAGTCATCCGGGTCTGCCAATCGAAACGCGGCGATCAAGCTTTTGAAGTATCGACTCGGAGCGGCAGCACAAGGGAAACCAATCGGACCAAATGTTGACCGAACCAGGTTCGAGGACTTGGCGCGGATGCTCGTAGAAGATTACCGCGCTAACGGCCGCCGCAGCCTCGAGCGTATCGAGGGAGCGCTCAAACATCTCCGCGAATTCTTCGGAGACAATTTTGCGCTCGACATAACGACCGACCGGATCACGAGTTACATCAAATGGCGCCAGGACGAGGACGCCGCCGCCGCGACGATCAACCGGGAGCTGGCCGCTCTCAGACGCGCGTTCCGATTGGCGGCGCGAGCCGGGAAGGTAGCGCTGCGCCCAGAAGTTTTCATGCTTCGGGAAAACAATCGTCGCAAGGGATTCTTCGAGCCGGACCAGTACCGAGCGCTGGTTGAGAATCTGCCCGATTATCTGCAACCAGTCATCCGTACCGCGTACGTCACCGGATGGCGTATCAAGTCGGAGATCCTCACGAGGCAAAAGCATCATGTCGATCTCGATGCCGGATGGTTGCGGCTGGAGCCAGGCGAAGGAAAAAGCGGCGAGGGACGAAATTTTCCGCTGATTCCGGGATTGCACGAGGTTCTGGCGGAGCAGCTCGAAAGGACCGCGGCGCTCGAACGAGCGACCGGCCAGATCATCCCGTGGCTGTTTCACAAGGACGGAAAGCAGATTGGCAGCTTTCGGAAAGCGTGGGCGACTGCTTGCAAGCGCGCAGGATTGGCCGGCAAAATCCCGCACGATTTCCGACGGACTGCAGTTCGGAATCTCGAACGCGCCGGGATTCCGCGATCAGCGGCGATGGCGATGGTCGGCCATCAGACGGAATCGATCTATCGGCGCTATGCGATAGCGGACGAGGCGATGCTCAAGGAGGGCGCGGTGAAGCTTGCTGCCCTTCATGCTGACGAGGTGAAGGGGTTTTCGCGCAGACATCCTGGATAGATCGCCCCGTTCCGTTAAAAGCGCACATCCCTCGCGCCACTTCCGACGTAAATCGATCCTTCGCGCCTCAAGCGGCGCCGTCCCCGTGTTCCCCCTCCGCAAGCCCCGATTCTTCGAGGTCAACTGAAACAGGCACACCAGCGAACGTCGCTAGCGAAAGCTGGTATACATTCCGTATTCCCGTTGTGTAGTTAGACGGCTTCGGAAACGATTGGGGGGTCGGATAGACTACTTGAAGGTCTTTTAGGAAACCACACACCAGCCCGACGGCAACAGATTGCATCTTGCTGCCAGTCGGAGACACTATAATCTTGTGGGTTGCAGCATACCTAGCATAGAGATCGAGAAGGAGTTTCAATGTGCCACGGTAATCCAATGTACTAGTATCATATTCTTCTTTCTCGCGGATGGAGTCGATCCCATTGAGTTGACGAATGGCCTCCTTTCGCCAACAATTTTCAGCGCTCGGCGGCACGCCATTAATAATCGTCAGACCTGAGGCTTGTATTTCGGCAGTTACCGCCGCGAACTGCGCCGGATTGAAACTAGGGAAGGCGATTAGCCTAATTGGCTGACCTTGCATTGCCACACTAGAGAGCTCAGGCACTATAGTGACACCGCACACCCCTGACGATATAAAATTCAGAATGCCGAGGTAGTCTCTATTGTCGGCCAGCCTCGTTGCGAATTCCTCTTTCGATGGCGGATAGAGTTCAGCCTCCGTGTACACAATTCCCATTTTACGAATCAGACCGCGGCGCACTCCGAGGGCGATCAGTTGTACAATTAGCAGTCGTGACATGCCCGAGATATCGACCCAAATGTAGGCGGACCGTTCGGCGTGGTCTAGGAGGCTTTCGACATTCTCCGGCTCCTGTCGGTTGTATGTCTGTAACACAACTGCAGCGCGCGAGGTATCTGCGAGTTCCTTGAAGTGTCTAACGCGATTTTCGGCAACCTCCGGCAGATACTCTATGCCAACGAGCCCAAACCCCTTAGACCCCGCACCCACACAGCGCTTCAGAAATTCCAGCGCACGATCCTCGAACCCGGCACATGTTATGAGCGTGTCCTCCCGGTGCACGAAGCACGTTGCCTCTTCGGTTTGTGGCCAGTTCAGCTCTGTCAACAGTTCATCAGTGCGTGACGGATTCATGGTTTCTTTTTCTCGCTTTCGCCCTGCAGAAGGTTCAATTGTTCGCCATGGGTAGGGCTCGGAATGGACTCCGGTCCTCTCAACCGCTTGCGCGTTTCAAATCGCTTAGGCGCAAGCAGAAGCTCTTCCAGTTCCCCCACAGTCAACTCTAACGAATCGCGTTTACTAAAGGTTAGATTGAAAAACGGAATAAGAAATCGTCTCAGGTAAAGTCTGGGAACTACAAATCCTCTTCTACTTTTTCCTCGAACATCTTCGATAAAGACTGAGTACCGCAGAAGGTCGTTGTAGACCTCCCGAGCTTCACCGGACAGGTTAGGATCCTCATACGGCTCGATGCGACTCGCCTGGTGGGGAGGGTTAGCTGCCTCATTCTTGGAAGTCCGATGCCGTAGGTAGGAAGCCGCGACTCCCCCGAACGCCTCAACTACTTCGACGAGTTTTGGTCCCTTTGGAAGTGCACGAAGATTTTTAAGAAAGTTGCCCGCCTCGTTCCGAATGGCTCTCGTCTGTATCTCCTGGTCGATGGCCGGCCCACCTGCTTTCGGTTTCAGCGCGTCCGACCCGCCTGCTGAGCTAGACATCTTTCCAGCAAGATCTATGAGGAAATGCACGTCCCCAGTGCAGAGTTCGCCCAGCGCGCTACGTCCCCACACCGCCGCGTGCCGGCCATCGCGGATCTGCCGAGCCGTCTCATTGTAGTCCGTATTTGGGTCATCTCCGATGAGAACCTCGAGCGTCTTGATCGGGAACCCTTCCGTATACGAGAAACGTCGGTTAAAAACGTCATCCACGAAACGAAGCTTGTCCGCGGAACTGGCGTTGATGAAATCCATGCCCAGATTGACAAGACGGAATTCGCGACCTTCGACGTAAGACTTTCCATCGATGTCACTGATTTCAAACGATACGGGACTCTCAGTCGCCAGCTTAAAAAAACAAGATGCGCTCCGCTGCATGATCAGCCGATTCAGGTTTCTCTGGAGGTCAAAGCTGATCTTTGGCATCGAGTAGTCATCGATTAGAAAGAATATTGGTCTACCGGCCAGTTCCGAGAAGTGTGACGAAAGAACGGAAGACGCCTTGAGAAGCACATCTGGACCGAAATATCTTCCAAAGGTCTGGCTGATGTCCTCCACGAAGCGCTGCTTACTTGCTGCACGCAAGCGCTCCTTCTCGAGAGCCCGAATGAGGGCACCGAAGGTGTGCGCGGAAGGATGTTGCGGTTTCGTGATCGCCAACAGATCCCACATCTCCTTCGAAGCTGAGGCCTCACCTTGCGCCCACGAATTCTTTGCCCGCCGTTGGAACCAGAGCGACAGAGATTCAAGCAATTCACGAAGCAGCGTCACGGTGAGAAAATGCAGGGCAACATCGAGTCCTTCCTTTCGTGACGGCAAGCGGTAACGCGGGAAGCTGTAATAGAGATCATCACAACGATAATAGACTCCGACATATTTGACTACTTCGGGATTGTCATCGTCAGTGCGAATGCGATGTTTAAGACTCAGACAGCGAAACACCGTCGTTTTGCCACAGCCGCGGGGTCCGGTGAGGACCAGGTTATTTACCTCTTCAATCGCCGGTAGGCCAAGCATTTTGTCAGAATAGAGCTCCTTCAGAAGAACGTGAGCCTCGCCGATCTGCTCACAGCTGAGGTAGTCAAAAGGAGTAGTAAGCGAACGTCGGCTTGAGCCCGTGCTTTGAGTAGAACTCTTCCGAGCTTCCTGAATGGCCCCGAACAACTCGCGCGGGTCTCGCGCGCCTGGATAATAACTCACGTCGTGCTCGGTTATTTTCTTGCCCAGAAAGTCATCTCGGAGAAAGCTGAAAAGCAGACGGTCTTGGGGCAGAAGCGCTTGGTAATCCAGGCGTTCCAGAAGCTGCTTCAGAAGCATGGCGACTTGCTCGAAATCATCCAAGAGTTTGGCGCCGGCAGTCGCTGGCGCCACACCAAAGTCCGTTATCCGAAACGCGTAGGGAGGCCCAGTCAGTGCGTCAGTTCGATCCTCGACAAGTATGTTACCAGCGTGAAGGTCACCGTGTTGGCGGCCTGCCTCCTTAAGCTCTCGAAGAAAATCTAGAAGCTCCTCGGTTAGTGTGATGACAAAACCAAGATCGATGGAATGTGTCTTCAGGTAACTCTGAAGAGACGGTCCTCGGACGAGATCTGAAAGTAAATAGACGCAATCTTCCTTTGGAGTCGGCCAGGCTCCTAGCGCGAAGATCTTTACTACCCTCGCGGATACAACCTGATTTGCATTCGTGATCTCGGATCGCCAGGTAGGTGGATCTTTGTCTTGTCCGATCAGATTTTGTTTTGGAATGATCTTACAGGCAGCATCCCGCGCAAGCGAATCCGAGCGAGCCACAAAAACCTGCGCCCTTTGTCCCGAGTCCAAGGCGCGAGTAATCGAATACTCAGGATGCTCAGGGAGCTCTTTGTCGAGAAAATACGAAGGATCAAGTAGTTGCTTCGGCACGGCACCCTACCGGTCGAGAGAGCCTATACGCAAGGATGGTCTCTCGTTTCGTACCCACGAGGTCGCGTCGGGATCGCCGGATATCTGGAATTCGATCATGAAGTTCCTCCTGCAACATAAGTGATGCGAAGATCTTCTGCGAAAAGACCTGTTTCACGATACGCGCCGAGTTGAGACGGCGGCCACCACGACGCGTGTCGCCGACGACAATTACGACGGCCGCGCCCGGCGAGAGGTGATCGAGAAGGCGACAGAATACTTCCTGCAATAGATCTTTGAAATGCCGCTCTCTGTCGCCTCTTGGAATGTCCCGTACTTCTGGAAGGCGTCGGCCGATGAACCAGAGACGGAGACGATTGTCCCGCACGTAGTCAAGCTCGTTCATGTACGGTGGACTAGTGATAACCGCATCAATTCTGGATGGAATCGGCAAAGAACGTGCGTCTGCGTGGTAAATCCTGGCGCTCGGACTGAATTCCGGGGCGCGACGATATGTCCGCTGTAGTTTCGCTATCATCCGAAGACGAACGTCACGTTCTTCGTAAAGCCCGGCGAATCTCTCTCTGGGGAACAACCTGTTGCGAAGATATGGGACAAGATGACTACTCGGATAGGAGAGGAATCCAGGACGCTGATGATGGAGGATTCCAAGTAAGCATGCGAGTAAAAAATCGTCCTGTGCTTCCACCAGTTCGTCTCGCAAAGCAAGGGCCTTTCGCAATGTTTCAGGATGGAAAAAGCGACGGATCCAAAGGGGTATGCAGCGAAGGTCTTCACCAGCAACACGGCGCTGGGCTTTTTTCCATCGATGTTCGAAGCGTTCTACAGCGGCGTCACAGGAGACCGGTGCCGAGAACTTTGCGCGCATCAACAGAACGCCGTATGGATTCGTGTCCCCTGCGACAGGGACGCGCGCCTGTAAGCTAGCCTCGAAAGGAATGACTCCGGAGCCCGCAAAAGGATCGAGAAGAACATCTCCAGGTCGCGTAAAGCGCTGAATCAGTGCACGGGCGATCGATGTCTTGATACGGCCGATGTACGGTGCCAGTTGTTGAAACGTACAATCTTCGCCGGTTGTGCCGCGCGAATTCCACAGGGCACCGGGTTGTCCGGGTTGTCCGGAGAAGGCAAGAATACCCACGGATGTTATGCGCTTCCCCATGGCAGACGGTAGCCGAGCTTCGCTAGCTTTGCCTCGAGCTCTTCCAATTCACGACTGCGTTTTGGGCGCGATCCATCTGGGCTCAGTAGGGCCAGTCTTATGGCCGCCTCGCGGCCGCGTTCCGGGGAATAGATCAGCGCTTGAAGAACCGCAACCTCTGGACCGCTCAGGGTGAGGCCCGAACGCCGGTAATCGCAGAACGCTTGCCAAGCTAGTGGACACCACCGACTGACGATCTCATCTCCAATCGCAATCGCATACGCGCGGATTTCCTCTTGCGCGCGGGGATCCATGCGCAGATCGAGGAAGTGGAAAAGGTTGTGGAGATCAATCTTCCAGTACGCCTCTGTATAGGTAGAGAGCGGTAGATCTTTTCGCGCTTGCTCGCGTGCTACCCCCGTGGAAAGCCGCTCCTGGTATATTTCCCAAGCGAGACGTTGCAGCTCAGCCTCGCGCGCCGACAGGTGCTTCCCAATGGAGATATCGATCACAGTGCCCGAGCCTTGCCGGTTGTCTATGGCCTGTCCGCGCCAGCCGTCAGGTAGCGTTTGCTGCGCCGCCTCTATGGCTACTGAGTACCGGGTCGAGTACTCGTTAACGTTTGCCGTCCTATGGCGAATCCACTGGCGCCAACAGTCCATGGGGACACGGACATGAAGCTTGATCTCGCACATTTCGAAAGGGGTGGTATGTCGATGCCGCATCAAGTAGCGGATAAGCCCCCGATCTTCGTGCACGCGCTTCGTACCTTGGCCGTAGGAGACGCGAGCCGCTTGGACGATCGCGTCGTCGCTTCCCATATAATCCACCACCCGGACAAAGCCGCTATCGAGAACGCGAAAATGCTTGCCAAGGATCGCGTCCATGGCTGGCACTGTCACTCTAACGATCTCTGGCGTCTGGTTCGGCATCGAAACTAGCGTACGATGTTTTCCGGCCACATGGGAGAGCGCACACCTTTTTCTCTCAAGACGCGATCAGCAGGTGTCGCGTGGTTGCACGCCCGCATTGCCATTTGCTCTTGCAGCCTGACGCTTCCTGTAGCATGGCGCACCGACATTCGCGGCAGCACCCCGCGTCCGCTCTTCTCTGAGCCACAGCTAATTGGGACTCTGGCGGCTTTCGTTTTGCCAGCGACTTGCGTCGGAGATCTCAGAATTTTCCTGTCAAACATTCTTCCCTGAAGTATAGGTTGAGCCAAAGTTCAGCCAAAGTCGAAGGATTTGAGAGCTTGACATCCAAAGCCGTTGGCGCTAAAACCCAATCCATTCGCGGGAAAACTGAGTGCCCCGTGCGGGATTCGAACCCACGGCCCCAGGATTAGGAATCCTGTGCTCTATCCATCTGAGCTAACGGGGCTTCGCGCGTACCCCAACGATTAGCCGACGCGGCGTGGCCGGGCAACGATCGCGGCGCGCGCGTATCGCCCTCCGTTGTCATCGCCGCGCCCTCCGGCCGTCTCAGGCTGCCGCGCGAGAGCTTGACCTGAGCGTCTGTGTTTTTTTTGAAAACTTGGCGCCGAACGAACCTCCGTCAGTCAAATTCTTCAGGCACTCAAACCACTTATGTCATTCTCGCGCGTGGCTGCCGCGCGAGGAATCCCGGATTCCGAATAAGCGCACGAACTCTGAGCGCAGGCGAAGGAAATCTCAGATTCCGATCGAGTGCGCGATAACGCGGGAGTAGGGATTCCTCGCGCGCGGCAGCCACACGCGCGGGAATGACATAACGGGGATGGGTGAGTAAAGACGGAACGGGTTTGTGTGCCAGATCGGAAGGCCGCGCAGTTCGGGATTCCTCGCGCGCGGGAATGACATAGGAAGAAGGCGCTTCGCGGACTTAAGGAGAAGGCGCGTGGCGGAAGATGCGCACGCATCCAGGTGCTCGCGGCGATCCGGCACGCTTACTCGCACCTTCGCTACACTACCGCTACCGCTTATGTCATTCCCGCGCCCTTCGGCAGGCTCAGGGCAGGGTCCGGCTGCCGCGCGTGAGAGCTTGTCCTGAGAGTCTCTGATTTTATTGAAAGCATGGCGTCGGACCAACCCTCCGTCAGTCAAATTCCTCAAACACTCAAGCCACTTATGTCATTCTCGCGCGTGGCTGCCGCGCGAAGAATCCCGGATTTCGAATAAGCGCACGAACTCTGAGCGCAGGCGAAGGAAATCCCGAGTTTCGCGCCTTTACGAAGAGCTACAACCTAAGCCGGGCGCCATCTTAGCAGGTTTTGCGATTTTTACAAGGCTGAACAGTTCAGCCTTATGCTCTCCGCCGATCGGTTTAGAATGGAGCGCATGAAGATGCCGCCAAACTATCTTCGGTCAGCGGTCCCCGCGTCGCGAAGCGGCCCATTTTTTCGTGGAACCTTGCTCGCCGTCATCCTGAGAGTTTTTCTGAGAGTTTGCGAATTTCTTGAAAGCCTGGCGGCAGAGGAACACTCGGCGCCGCAAATTCCTCAAGCACTCGAGGCGCTGATTTCGTTCTTTCGCGGCAATAGAACCTCAAGCGGAAAGCAAAGCAGTGCGGCAAAGTATGCTGCGCCGGGCCCGTCGATCGCGGTCCCGAAAATCGCATCGAAGCCACCGTTTTGGTGAAATTCTCCAGCATTTCCGCGAGGTTTCTTCAGCGCGGATCATGAAAGTGTCCAAAACGAACCCACCGCGATCTCTGCTTCGC
>Ga0307373_10002460_pt1 | contig 33443 bp, 32 predicted proteins | sample OX2MG_FD_202534 | JGI IMG/M metagenome (GOLD analysis project Ga0307373, IMG submission 202534) | Soil microbial communities from Risofladan, Vaasa, Finland - OX-2 | ecosystem: Environmental > Terrestrial > Soil > Coastal area > Acid sulfate soil | place: Finland: Risofladan, Vaasa | collected...
CGGGAGCGACACCCGGCCGTGGTCCGGGTGTCGCTCCCGGCCTGATCGCAGGCCATCGGGTCGCGGCGCCGCCAGTCGAGGCAGGATGGCGCGTCCGGGACCCTACCTGGGACATCGCCCCACGGGTGCAGGGTCGCGCTGCCGGGCGCTCCCACCCGCGCCACCCCGGTCGACCGTGGGGCTCCCCCGGGGTCCGGGCGGCAGCCTGGGCGTCGCGACGCCCCCCTCCGCTTCCGCGTCGGGCGCGCGACCCCCGTCGATCACGAGCGGGGGATGGCGTGGCGCCGGGTGGTGCAGCATGGTCCTGACTCCGACCGCCCCGCCTGGAGGCGGAGCCCCGGCGGCCGACCTCGACCACCTGCAGCGCTCGGCCAAGCCGGAGCGTCGCCCCCCAGCCGGACCTCCGCGGGCGACGGGGTCGCGGCTGGCTCCGCCGGGCCCGCCCGCCCAGGGGAGGGGGCGCGAGCACGACCCCCGTCCCGAGCACCTCGACCGCGGTCACGGCGGTCCGCGGTCCGGCTCATCCGAGCGAGGCCGCGACCTGCTCGAGCCGGTCCATCGCCTCGTTCATGCCAGCTTCCATGCCCGATTGGATGTGGGCGTCCCGGGTCTGCTGGGTGGGGTGTTGCACAAAGATCGAGAGCGTGGTGCGCCCCTGCCTCTTTGTGAACGTGTGGGTCGCCACCGCCTCGACCTCCGGGTAGGCTTCGTAGACCTGGGTGGCGACCAGCAGCTGGTCGGGGACGATCTCCTGGTACTCCCCGTGGAAGGCACCCTCGAAGCCGCCGGTCGCCACCATCACGTAGCGCCACCGGCCTTTGACCCGCAGGTCGACCTCGGCACTGGTGACCTCGCCCCGCTCGCCGCCCCACCAGCGCGTGATCAGCTCCGGCGTGGTCCAGGCCCGGTAGAGCAGCCGCCGGGGAGCGTTGAACTCCCGCGTGATCAGAATCGTCGTGTCGGTCGGAAGTGTCACCACCGCCGTGCCGCTAGACGCTGCCATCTCCCCTCTCCATCTGCTCGAGCTCCTCCACCACGAGGTCCAGCCGATCGAATCGCTCCGACCAGGAGCGCTGGTAGCGCGTCACCCAGGCATGGATGGGCTGGAGCGGACGCCCATTGACCCGGTACATCCGCTGCCGCCCCTGGTCGCGAACGTCGACCAACCCCACCTCCCGCAGCACCCGCAGGTGCTTGGACACCTGGGGCTGCCCCAGGCCGACCAGCACCACCAGCTGGTTGACGGGCAGCTCGCGTGCCCCGAGCAGGTCCAGGATCTGGCGCCGGCGGGGCTCGGCCACCGCGTTGAACGCATCGGCCGTCGTCGCTGCTCGCGCCATCTCACAATCGTATACCCATATGGACATTTGTCGATCGCGGGGTCGTCCCCGGGTCGGGCTCGGTCGGGCGACCGGGGAGGTGACGCCGCCCCGCCGGGGGCCGCCGGGTGGGGGATGGGCCTAGCTGCGCCGGCTGGGAGGGGGCGCTGCGAGAGGCCGCCTCGTCGCGCGACGGCGCTGACCGGGCTCTCGCCCCGGGGGTCAGCTCGGTAGGGGCCCCGCCGCCGTCTCGGTGGCCCACCCCGCGGGCCTGAGACCAGCCGCGTGCACCACCTGGGCAGCCGCCTCACCGCTGCGGACCGCGCCCTCCATGGTGGCGGGCCAGCCGGTCGCGGTCCAACTCCCGGCCAAGGCGATTCCGGGGTGCGCGGTGGCCGGTCCCGGGCGCGCCCGGGCCGACCCCGGCACCGCCGCAAAGGTGGCGTGGGCCTCACGGGTCACCCGGTGGTGGAGCAGGCGTGCCCGGCGGGCGGCGGGGAACACCCGCTGGCAGGCCGACCACAAGTGGGCGGCCACCTCGTCGCCGGGGAGCGCGGCCCAGCTCCCGGCCGCGCTCAGCGATACCGCAACGTGGAACGGACCCGACCCCGACGGGGTGGAGCCGCCGGCGAGGGCGGTGCGGTCGAAGCACCACTGCAGCGGGCTGTCGGGGGCGACCACCACCGCCGCGGGCAGGATCGGGCGGTCGCAGAACAGGTGGAGGTTGACGATCGGGGAGTCGGGGAGCTGCGCGGCCGCGCTGAGGGTGGGGTCACCCTGCAGCGCCGGGGGCGCCAGGCGACGGACCTGGCGGGCGGGCACCGCCAGCACCACCGAGTCGGTCAGCAGCGGCTCGGACTGGCTCGCCGCCGGTCCGCCGAGCACCCGCAGCCGCTCGCCCCCGTCCTCCACCCCGATCGCCCGCCAACGCAGCCGCAGCTCGACCCCGGCCTGGGTCAGGGCCGTGCGCGCGGGCTGGTCGAGCCACCGGGTGAGGTCGGTGGCGGGGATGCGCAGTGCCCCGGCCTCGGGCCCGCGCATCAGCCCCTCGCGGATCACGAAGGCCGCCAGACCGGCGCTGCAGTTGGCCAGCGGGACGTTGCAGGTGGCGACCAGGATCGGCTCCCACAGCCAGGTGCAGGCCGCCTCCGACTGGCCGTGCGCCTGGAGCCAGCCCAGGCAGGGCACCCCATCCAGCCCCGCCAGGGCGGCCTGGTCGAGCCGGGAGACGTGCAGCCCCAGGCGCGCCGCGCGCAGCCGGTCCCGGGTCCCGAGGCCCGGCCAGCGCGCCAGCGACTGGGCCAGATGGAGCGGGGAGGGGAGCGCCTGGGTGCGCAGGGTCCTGGCGCCCGGAGCCGCCGCGACGGTCAGCTCCAGCCGCCGCTGACGCACCGCCGGCCGGGCCCGCAGCCGTCGCAGCAGCCGCTCCAGCGACGTGCAGCAGCCCAAGAACACGTGCTGGCCGGTGTCCACCCGCCCCGCCACCGGGTCCTCGACCGAGCGGCAGAGCCCGCCCAGGACCGCGGCCCGCTCCACCACGACGACCTGGTGCCCACGGTCCGCCAGCCGGAGCGCGGCCGCGATCCCGGCCAGCCCGCCGCCGACGACCACGGCGTGGCGGGTGCGCCCGTCCCGGTCGCGCGGGCTGGGCGCGGTCACGGCCGCAGGCTGGCTCCGAGCCAGGCGCCGGCCACCGCGCGCGCCTTCGCGCCCCCCCGCAGGCGTACCCGCTTTGACTGCACGTCGTACCCGCGCCGCTCGATCGCCGCCAGCAGCCGGCGATAGACGGCCGCGAGGGCCGCCGGGCAGCCGCGGGCGTCCCGGTGGAGTCGGGGGATGAGGGGCCGGGCGGCGTCGAACGCCTCCCGGGCGCGATCGACCTCGAAGCGCATGAGGCGCCGCATGGGATCGCCCGCAGGGCCGGGCTGGGGCGGGTCGGCGAGGGTGGAGCGGCAGCAGCCGAAGCGGCCCAGATCCTCGTCGGGCAGGTAGCAGCGACCGCGCTGGGCGTCCTCGCGGAGGTCGCGGAGGACGTTGGTGAGCTGCATCGCGAAGCCGAGCCGGACTGCCAGCGCTGGGACGGCGGGGTCGCCCGGGCGCACGCTCTGGAAGATCTCGCAGCTGAGCAGCCCCACCACCCCGGCCACCCCGTAGCAGTAGCGCTCCAGGTCGGCGCCGGTCGCGATCCGCAGGGGGGCGCAGTCGGCGGCGCAGCCGTCGATGACCGTGTGCAGGTGGGCCGGGGTCAGGCGGCTGCTCCGGACCGCGTCAGCCAGCGCCAGCCATCCGAGGCCGGCCGGCCGCCCCGCCAGCGCCTGGGTCAGCTGCTGGCGGTAGGCGTCCAGCTGAGCCCGGCGCTCGGCCGCGGTGCCGGGCCCGTCGGCGATGTCGTCGGCGCGCCGACAGAACCCGTAGACGGCGTAGACGGCGCGCCGCTTGCTCGGGGGCAGCAGCAGAAACGGGTAGTAGAAGTTCCCCGCCACCCGCCGGACCGACCGCGCGGCGTGGCGGTGCGCCGCCCGCAGCTCGCCCGGGACGGTGGCCAGCGCGGGGGCCCGCCCGGAGTCGCTCACGCGGGGCCGCGGCCCGGCCGCCAGAGGGCGGGGACGGCTCCCAGGAGCGCCCGCCGCCGGCCCGCCTTCGGAATCCGCGCCCGCTCGGAGAAGACCCGGTCACCGGCTGCCTCCACCGCCTGGCAGGCGGCGAGCCCAGAGCGTACGAAGGTGGCCATCTCGACCCGCAGCAATCCGCGCACCCCCGCCACCAGTGGCCAGCCGGCCGCCAGCTCCTGGCGGGCCCGGGACACCGCCGCGGCCAGGGCGGTCCGCAGGGGAGCGGTGGCCACGCCTCGCCACCAGCTGTCCTCGTCCGCCCCGGCCTCCTGGAGCACGGCGAGCGGCAGATAGCGCCGGCCTCGGGCGCGGTCGCTGGCGACGTCCTGCCACATGTTGGCGAGCTGGAGTCCGGTGCAGATGCGGTCCGACCAGCCCACCCGTGAGCGGTCGGCGATGCCCTCCAGGGCCAGCACCAGCTCGCCCACCGGAGTCGCCGAGAGGGTGCAGTAGGCTGCCAGCTCCTCCCAGTCGCGGTAGCGCACCACCTCCTGGTCCTGGAGGTTGGCCGCCACCAGCCGCAGGAACGGGTCGGGCTCCAGCCGATGGGCCGCGATCACCGGCTGGAGCCGGCGGAGCACGGGGTGGACGGGGCGTCCGCCCCAGCACCGCCCGAGGTCGTCGCGGAGTGCCCGCAGGGCCGCCACCCGGTCCCCCGCGAACTCGTCGCCGAGGTCGTCCACCAGCCGGCAGAAGCCGTAGATCGCCGCCCGCGCCTGCCGCCGCCCGGGCCGCAGCACCCAGGCGGCGATCGGGAAATTCTCCGCCGCGCGGCTGCCGGCCAAAGAGGCCGCCGAGGGCACCGGGAGCTCCACCGGCGGCGGGGTCACAACCGGCCCGGGGCCTGGCTGCGGCCGCGGCGGGCCTGCCCCAGTCGGGCCAGGGCGAGCACCGGCCAGGTGAGGCGGTAGAGGTGATAGTTGAGGTAGAAGTCCTGCGGGAAGCCGGTGCCCGTGAACGCCGGCTCGTCCCAGGAGCCGTCTCCCTGCTGCTGCTCCGCGAGCCAGCGGACCGCGCCGTCCTGCGCGGCGCGGTGACCGGGGTCGTGGGCGAGCCCCAGCAGGGCCCAGGCGGTCTGCGACGCGGTGGCGGGGCCGTGCCCGCGCCAGCGCGGCTCGTCGTAGGAGCGGACCGACTCCCCGAAGCCGCCGTCCGCCTGCTGGTGGCGGGCGATCCAGCTGGCGGCCCGCTCCAGGTGGCGGCGGTCGCCGGGGTCACGCCGGGCGGCGTAGGCGGTCGCGGCCGCGCCGGTCCCGTAGAGGTAGTTGACCCCCCAGCGCCCGTAGTAGGCGCCATCCGCCTCCTCGGAGCGCCGCAGCCAGCTCGCCGCCCGGGCCGCCGCGGCGGCGTGCGGGCCGGCCCCGGCGCGGCAGAACGCTTCCAGCACGTGGGCGGTGACATCGGGGCTGGGGGGGTCGAGGACCTCGCCGAAGTCGCAGACCGGGGGGCCCTGCACCCAGCTGCGGGTATTGTCGGCGTCGAACGCCGCGAACCCCCCGTCCCGCCCCTGCATGGCGGCGAGCCAGCCGAGCCCGCGTCCGATCGCGGCCCCGATCTCGCTGCCGTCGTCGCGCCGCCACCCCCCGGCGGCCAGGGCGCACACCACGACCGCGGTGTCGTCGATGTCCGGGTACCAGTTGTTGTGCAGCTCGAACGCCCAGGCGCCCCCCTCGCCCCGGGGTCGCCGGATCGACCAGTCGCCCGGGGCACGGATCTCCTTCTCCTGGATCCAGTCGAGCCCCGCCCGCACCGCGTCGTCGGTGGGGGCGGCGCCGGCCTCCAGCAGTCCCCACAGCGCCAGCGCGGTGTCCCAGACCGGCGAGATGCAGGCCTGCAAGCGCCAGCCGTCGGCGTCCTCGACCCCGAAGCTCTCCAGCGCGGCGAAGCCCCGCTCGACCACGGGGTGGTTAGGGGGATAGCCCCGGGCCGTCAGGGCCATGAGGCCGTAGACCCACGGGGGCTGGATCCCGGCCCAGGAGCCGTCGCGCTCCTGGTGGGCGAGGATCCAGGCTTCCGCGGCGGCCAGGCCGCGGGCGCGCAGCCCGGCCGCCGGGGCGCGCGCGTACAGGCGCAGGGCCTGGTCCAGCCCGCGCCAGAGCCGGCCGCCATGGGCTGGGCGCGTCGGCCCAGGGGGGAGATCGGCCCGGGAGAGCGAGGTGCGCCCGAAGACGGTCGCCTGGGTGCGCAGGATCATCAGCGGCACCAGCGTGGCCCGGGCCCAGGATGCGAAGTCATAGATGCTGCCGGGCAGGCGGCCGGGCCAGAGCATCCACTCCGGCGGGATCACCGGGATCTGCTCCCAGTCGTAGAGCCCGGCCAACGCCAGCCACATCCGGGTGAAGACCCGGGTCGCGGGCACGCCGCCGTGGCCCACCGCGAAGGCGTGGGCGCGCTGCACCTGGGGGTCGTCGGCGGACACGCCCGTCGCTCGCAGCGCCACCAGGGCCTCGCAGGTGATGCTGATGTCGCCGGGGAGGCCGGGAGCGATCGGGAATCCCCCGTCGGCCCCCTGCTGCCGGCGCAGCCAGCGCACCGCGGCGGCCTCCCGAACCGGGTCGACGCGGTCCAGGAAGCGACACAGCAGGCAGTACTCGGCGGTGATGCTGGCGTTGCTCTCCAGCTCACCCTGCCACGAGCCGTCTGGACGCTGGCACGCTCGCAGAGCCTGGACGGCCCGGTCGAGGGTCGATCCCAGGGCCGCCTCGGCCACCCGCCCCCGCGGCAGGGGCAGTGGCTCACTCATGCCCAGCGCTCGCCCAGCCAGCGGCCCAGGGTGTCGAGGTCAGCCCGCGCGGAGTCGTCCAGCGGGAGGCGGGCGGCGGCGGTCAGCGCGCGCTCGGTCCAGGTGGTGGTGAGGGCGGTGCAGCGCGCGGCCACGCCGCCCGTGCGCAGCAGCGCGATCGCACTGCCGACGTCCTGCGGGGCGAGGCCGCCCGGGTCCGCCCAGCTCGCGGCCGCCGCTGCCACCTCGGGGGGACCGGTCTGGGCCAGTAGCAAGGGCAGGCCGAGCTTGCGACGGAGGAGATCGTTGCCGACCGGCTTGCCGGTCTCGCCGCTGTCGCCGAACACACCCAGAACATCGTCCCGCAGCTGGAAGGCGACCCCCAGGGTGCGTCCGAACTCGCCGCAGGCGTCGACCACCTCGGGCGGCGCGCCCGCGCCGACCGCACCCAGCGCGCAGGCCGCGCCCATCAGCGCGCCGGTCTTCTGTCCCACCATCGCCAGATAGGGATCGAGGCCGCCCAAGGGCGCTCCGGTGGCGGCGATGTCGGTCTGCTGGCCGGCCACCATCTCCAAGGTGGCGGCGCTCAGGACCGCGGTCGCTCGGACGGTGACGGGGGCGGGAAGCGCGGCATCCGCGATCACCCGGAAGGCGAGCGTGAGCAGGGCGTCGCCGGCATTGAGCGCGGTGGCCACCCCGTCGCGAACCCACAGGGCGGGCTTGCCCCGCCGCTCCTGGTCCTCGTCGACGATATCGTCGTGGACCAACGAGAAGTCGTGGACCAGCTGGATCGCCACCGCCAGCGGCACCAGCTGGTCCGCGACCGCCCCCAGGCCGTCGCCCACCAGCAGGGTGAGGGCGGGCCGGACCGCCTTGCCGAGGCGGGCGCCGGGGAGCAGGCCGCAGTGGTACAGGACCGGCTCGCGGACCACCTCGGGGAGACGCTCGGCCGCCTCGGCGAGCCCGCCGACGATCCGGCCGTGGTGGCGCGCCAGCAGCTCGGCGGCGCGCCCGGGCAGCTCCGGCGGCTCGCCGGCGGGGAGCGCCAGCGGCAGGGCGGGCAGGGCCGGCACTCAGCGGCCCGCGGGGACGGGCGCCTGCCTAGAGCGCACGGCAGCGGGCCTCGACCTCGTCGACCACCCAGTCGGGGGTGGAGGTCCCGGACGCGATCCCCACTAGCTGACCGGGGCGGAACCACTCGGGGGCGATCTCCTCGGCGGTCTCGATCTGATGGGTGGGCCGGCGACGGGCGCAGGTCTCGGCCAGCGCCCGGGTGTTGGCGCTGCCGCGGCCCCCGACGACCAGGATCACGTCGGCCTGGTCGAGGAAGCCCCCCTGCGCCTCGCGCTGGCGCTGGTTGACCACCGGGCAGGTCGTGTCATGCACCCGGACCTCGCCGGTTCGCTCGCCGACGGCGGCCACCACCCGGCCGAAGGCGTCCTGGGGGAAGGTGCTCTGTGAGACCACCCCGCGCCGATCGGCCCAGGGCAGCGTGCGGGCCTGCTGCTCATCGGCCACCACCTCGACCTGCGGCCCGGCCCAGCCCACCACGCCCCGGACCTCGGCGTGGTCCTCGTGGCCGACGACCACGACCGGCCAGCCGCTCTCCCCCAGCTCGCGGGCATGGCGCTGCACCCGGCGCACCAGCGGGCAGGTGGTGTCGACCACCTCGAGGCCGCGCTCGCGGGCGCTGGCGAAGGTGGCCGGGCCCACCCCGTGGGCGGTGACCACCACGCGCGTGGAGCCGGCGGCGGGGAGCTCGGGCGCCTGACGCAGGCCGCGTGCCTCCAGCGCCTGGAGGGCGGAGGCGTTGTGGACGACCTGGCCCAGGGCCACCACCGTGCGGCCGGGGTCGAGGGCGCCGCGGGCCAGCTCCAGCGCGTCGCGGACGCCGAAGCAGAATCCGGTGTGGCGCGGTCGCAGCGTCTCCAGCGTCCCACTCCTGATTTGCTGTAGCGCCTAAACAATCCCCGCTCCGACCGTATCGCCTGATGATTCCCAATATGGTGAGAGTGATACGGAGTTGTATCACCAAGTTGTGATATTAGCTCGTGGAGACGGTCAGGTCCCACCCGCTACCGTGCAGGGGTGCAGGCGCTCGTGTTCGACCCCGCCCTCCCGCGCCTGGTGGCCGCGGGCGCGGCCGCTCGGGTGAGCCCGGTGGGGGCGCTCTGGGTGCTGCCCCCGCTGCGTCTGCGCGAGATCCTTCCGCCCGAGCTGCCCGGGCCGGACTGGGTCCGGCTGCGCCCCGAGATGACCGGAGTCTGCGGCAGCGACGTGCGTCAGGCGCTGCTCCAGGCCAGTTCCGACAATCCCCTCTCCGGGCTCGTGTCCTTCCCCCACGTGCTCGGCCACGAGGTGGTGGCTCGGGTGCTCGAGGGGGGACCGCAGGCGGCCGGGCTGCGAGCCGGCGAGCTGGTCGCGCTCGACCCCTGGCTGGGCTGCATCGCTCGCGGGTGGAGCCAGCTCTGTGCGGCGTGCGCCCGGGGCTTTCCCCCTCACTGCGTCCATGTCCACCAGCCGGGCCCCGGCGGCCGAGGCGGGCCGGGGATGCACCTCGGCAATGTCCGCGGCCTCCCGGGGGGATTTGCCGAGGAGATGGTCGCGCACCGCTCCCAGTGTCACCCGCTGCCCCCGGGGGTGACCGCGGACCAGGCGGTGCTCGCCGACCCGTTCGCGGTGGCGCTGCACGCGGTGGCGCGTGCCGGTGAGCCCCGGGGCGGCCCCACCTTGGTGCTCGGGGCGGGCACGATCGGCCTGGCGGTCACCGCCGTGCTGCGCCGGCAGGAGCCGGACACCCCGTGCCTGGTCAGCTGTGCCTGGCCGCACCTGCGCTCGGCCGTGCTCCGGCTGGGCGCCCAGCCGGTGGCCACCGACCCGGGCGCGGTGGTCGCCGCCTGCGGCCGGGCCGGGGGGGCTCGGCTGGTGAGCCCGTGGCGGGGGCCGGCGTGGCTCATCGGCGGCGGTGCCGGCCGCGTCATCGACACCATCGGCGCCGCCTCTACCATGGAGACGGCGCTGCGCTGCCTGGCGCCGCGGGGCCGGATCGTGGTGGTGGGGGTGGGGCGGCCGCGGCGGACCGAGACCACCCTCACCTACTACAAGGAGGCGGAGATCGTGGGCTCCAACGGATACGGCCGGGTGGCGGATGACCCGCACGCCCCGCACGCGATCACCCGGGCGCTGGAGCTGATCCAGGGCCTCGGGGCCGAGGCGCGCAGCTGGCACACCCACCGCTACCCGCTGTCGCGCTGGCGAGACGGCTTCCTCGCGGCCGCCCAGCCCCAGCGCTCGGGCGCCATCAAGGTCAGCCTGATGCCCGGGGGGGACCGCCCGTGACCATGATCGCGGAGGCCAGCATCGCGGTCCAGGCCTCGGTCGCGCGTCTCCAGGAGGTCGTCCTCGACCCCGAGGCCTACGCCGCCGCCGACACCAAGGTCAGTCGGATCGAGATCGAATCGCGCACCCCCGACGGGCTGGTGGCGCGCATCCACGGGCACTTCGGCCCGGTGCGCTCGGTGCTGCGCGCCCGCTACACCATCCACCCCCACCGCATCGACCTTGACATGCTCCAGGGCCGGCTGCGCGGCTTCCACGCGGAGTTTCGCTTCGAGCCGGTGGCGGACGCGGTCCGGCTCACTCACCGCGAGGAGTACGACTTCGGGTACGGGCCGCTGACGCCCGTGGTGGAGTGGGCGTTGCGGGGCTGGGCTCGGCGCAGCGTGGAGGCCGAGGTGCGAGCGTTGAAGGCGGCGGCGGAGGCCGCCTAGGCGGGAGCGGGTGGATCCGCCCGCCCCGGCCCGGGGCGGGTGGGGACCCGAGCACCGCCGCGGTCCCGACTCACTCCCGATCGCCCATCGCCGCCCCGGCCCGGGAGCACCGCGTCCCGGCTGATCGGGCCGCCTCAGACCCCCGGGAACGCGGTCGACTCGCCGGCCCCGCCCGCGGCGACTGCTGGCCCATCCGGTCGGGTGCCCCGCGCGGGGGAGGGGGGAGGATGTCTGACTGCCGGGCGCGCCGCCGCCCTCCCGCGGCCGCTGGGGCGGGGGCGCCATCAGCGCCCCGTCCCCCTCAGCGGCTGACCGGGAAGCCCATCGAGACGCCGCCCTGGCTGCGCCCGGGCCAGCGCGCCGTCACCGCCTTGCCGCGGGTGAAGAAGTGGACGCCGTCGGACCCGTGGGCATGCGTGTCGCCGAAGAGCGAGGCTTTCCAGCCCCCGAAGGAGTAGTAGGCGGTCGGGACCGGGATCGGGACGTTGATCCCGATGAGGCCCACCTCCACCTCGTTCTGGAAGCGGCGGGCGGCCCCCCCATCGGCGGTGAAGATCGCGGTGCCGTTGCCCCACGGATTCCGGTTGACCAACTCCAGCGCCTGCGGATACGAGTCGACCCGCACCACCGACAGCACCGGCCCGAAGATCTCGTCGCGGTAGACCGTCATCTCCGGCGTCACCAGATCCAGCAGGCACGGCCCCAGCCAGAACCCGCCCGGCTCGCCCTCCACCGGCCACCCGCGTCCGTCGACCACCAGGCGGGCGCCGGCCGCGGCCCCGGCCTCGACGTAGGCGGCGACCCGGTCGCGATGGTCGGCGGTCACCAGCGGACCCATCTCGACCCCGGGCCGCAGGCCCGATCCCAGCCGCAGCCGGCGGGCGCGGTCGGCGATCTTGGCGACCAGCTGGTCCCCGATGGGGTCCACCGCCACCACCACCGAGATCGCCATGCAGCGCTCCCCGGCCGATCCGTATCCGGCGCTCACCGCGGCGTCAGCGGCGAGGTCGAGGTCGGCGTCGGGCAGCACCACCATGTGGTTCTTGGCTCCACCCAGCGCCTGCACCCGCTTGCCGTGGCCGGTGCCCCGCTGGTAGATCGCGCGCGCCACCGGGGTGGAGCCGACGAACGACACCGAGGCGACCTGGGGATGCTCCAGCAGACGGTCGACGGCCTCCCGGTCCCCGTGGACGACGCTGAGGACGCCCGCGGGCAGCCCCGCCTCCGCCCACAGCTCGGCCACCCGCACCGACGCCGACGGGTCCTTCTCGCTGGGTTTGAGCACCACCGCGTTGCCGCAGGCGATCGCGAGGGGCACGAACCACATCGGCACCATCACGGGGAAGTTGAAGGGCGAGATCACCGCGCAGACGCCCAGCGGCTGGCGGAACGAGTAGGCGTCGATCTGGGTCGACACGTTCTCGCTGTAGCCGCCCTTGAGCAGGTGGGGGATGCCGCAGGCGAAGTCGGCGACCTCCAGCCCGCGCTGCACCTCGCCCAGGGCGTCGTCGAGGACCTTGCCGTGCTCGGCGGTTATCAGCCGGGCCAGGGGCTCGCGCTGGGCGTGGAGCAGCTGGCGAAAGGCGAACAGCACGGTGCTGCGTCGGGCCAGCGAGGTATCGCGCCACCCGGGAAACGCCGCCCGGGCGGCGTCCACCGCGGCGTCGACCGTGGCCGCATCGGCATAGTCGACCCGGGCTCGCTGCTCCCCCGTGGCGGGGTCGAAGACCGGGCCGCTGCGTGCAACCGATCCCTCCCACCGCTTCCCTTCGATCCAGTGCGGCACCCGCTCCATCCGCTCGCCCTCCATGCTCCCCAGCCCTCAGCTCGCCGCTGCGCCGCCCGGCGGCGGTGCGGTCCTGGCGGTGATCGTCTCAGACCGACGACGGCTGCCGGCGGGCGCCGGGGTCACCGACTCCGCGCCCCTGCCCGTCGTGTCCGGACGGGAGCCGTGGCGTCCAGCATGACGACCGCGGCCGGCGCGCACCAGCCCGGGGCGCCCCCGCGCGCGAGTCCGAAGCGCGCCCGGCCCGACCTGGGGGAGTGCCCCGGCGCCCGATTTCTCGCCGCCATGACGGCCACCCGCACGCAGTGGGGTTCGATCCGGAGCGCGCCGCTGGCTCGAGGCCGGGTCCCCCGGGCGAGCCGAGACGGCGTCCTCCTCCCCCGGGGCCGGGGGGGAGGCTCCCCCACCCGGCCGGGGGCTGTCAGCCCGCCACCTGCCCGCGGGGGGCCACGCCGGCGAGCAGCCGTCATCCCAGCTCCCCGCGGCGGGGGCGCATCTCGGCGAGCACGCCGGCGGCGGTGGTCCCGGCCCCCGATCCGCCTTGGGGGAGTCGGCCGGTGCCTCAGCCACCCCCGGGAGGCCCGGGCGTGAGCACAACCTTGACGGCGGCGCCCGTGCGCAGCGCGACCAGCGCGTCGTCGAGCCGCTCCAGCGGCCAGAGGTGGCTGACCAGCGGGCTCAGGTCGAGCAGGCCCGACTCCAGCAGCCGGACCGCGGGGGGGAAGCCGAGGTCGCCGACGTACGTGCCCAGGATGCGGAGTTCGCGCCGGGTGAGGTCGTTCTGGGCGATCTCCGCGCGGGCTCGGCTGTTCATGCCGAAGACGACCACCCGGCCGCGCGCTCGGGTGTGCGCGAGCGCCTCGACCACCCGTGTTCCCACCGCGTCCACGGCGAGGTCGGCACCTGCCGGGGCCCACCCGGCCAGAATCGGGCCCACCTCCTGGAGGGACGGGTCCACCACCGCCACCGCCCCCATCTGGCGCGCCGCCTGGCGGCGGGCGGCTAGGGGTTCCACCACAACGCAGCGCACTCCCCCGGCCCGCAGCACCGCCAAGAAGAGCAGCCCGATGGCCCCGGCCCCGAAGATCACCGCCACCTCCCCGGCTCGGGGGGCGCCCTGGTCGACACCGTTGAGGACGCAGGACAGCGGCTCGATCAGGGCCGCGGGTCCCGTCGCCACCCTCTCGCTGACCCGGTGGCAGGCCCGCGCCGGGGCGGACACCAGCTCGGCGAGCCCGCCATCTCGGAAGATCCCGAGTGAGCTGAGCCGCTCGCAGTGGCTGAGGTGTCCCCACTTGCACGCGGAGCAGGTCCCGCAGGGCAGGTTCGGCGCCACCGCCACCCGGTCCCCCGGGCTGACGCCGCTCGCCTCCGGCCCCGCCGCGGTGACCCGTCCGACAATCTCGTGACCCAGGATCACCCCGGGGGTGGCCGGGTGTCCCGGCGGATCCTCGAGGATGTGCAGGTCGGTGCCGCAGAGGCCGCAGGCCTCGACCGCCACCAGCACGTCCTGGGCCGAGGCCAAGCTCGGCGCCGGTCGCGACTCGATCGCCACCCGCCCGGCCCCGGCGAAGACCGCCGCCCGCATCGTCCGCGCCCCCCGGCCGGGCTCGGTCATGCTGACCCGGCCCCTGCGGCCCGGGCCGGTGTGCCCCGGCTGCCGCCGCCGCCGCCCACCAGCCCTCCGCGACCGCAGAGGAGGGTCCCGACTGGGTCGCAGGGGCCAGCCGGTGCCGGCCCGCCCGCCGCGACTCCCGCAACGGGCGGCGCCGGATCGGCCTCAGGCAGGGTCGGCTCGGGGATGCTCGCGCCGGTCCGGGGCGCCCGGTGACCCCGGGCGCCCCGGCGCTGCTCCCGGTCCCCGGCCACATTCCGGCCCCCAGCGGCGCGGACGGCCGCGGCCCCGCGCCCACGCCGGCGGGTGGGGTCGAGGGGGTCGGGGCCCCGGGTCCGTCCGGCCACGACCCAGACCCGCGCGGCGCCGAGCCGGCGGCCGCGGCGGGCCGACCGGGAGGGGCCGGTCACGACCGCGCGGTGGCGACGGCGGCGGCCGCGGCTCGGGCCAACATCCCGGCGTCCGACCCGACGGCGATCACCGTGAACCCCTGGGCGCGCGCCCGGCGGCCCTCCTCTGCCGTGGGCACCATCAGCCCCGCGGCGATGCCCGCGGCGCGGGCGGCATCCACCACCGTGGCACACGCCTCCAAGTAGAGGGGGGCGTCGAAGCGACCGGGGACGCCGAGGGCGTGGCTGAGGTCGTTCGGCCCCACGAACAGGACATCGACGCCGGCGACCCGGGCGATCGCCGCGGCCTGGTCGACCGCGCTCGGGGTCTCGATCTGGACCATGCAGCAGAGCCGCTCGTGGACCGAGGGCAGAGCGCTCCCGCCGCGGCCGAACCCGCCCGCTCGGGTGTAGGCGGCGACGCCACGGTCGCCCCCCGGGGGAATCCGCAGGTGGCGGGTCGCCTCGTCCACCTCGCGGACCGACTCCAGCCGGGGCAGCATCACGCCGTCGGCGCCGAGATCGAGGGCGCGCCCGATCCGAATCCGGGCCGCGGTCTCCACCCGTACCAGCACCGGCACCCGGTGGCACCGGGCGGCGAGCAGCTGCCCCACCAGGCCGGCCTCGCCGCCGGCTCCGTGCTCGAGGTCGACGAGTACGAAGTCGTAGCCCGCTTGCGCGCACACCTCGGCGGCCAGGGGCGAGCCGAGGCTGAGGAAGGTGCCGACCAGCTCCTCGCCCGCGCGCGCGCGTTCTCGCAGGCTGCTGGGGGCCTGGGGCTGGCTCATCCGTGCCACCGCTGGCGCCGCCGGCCGAGCTCGTACTCGTCACGGCGCGCGTGCACCTCCGGCAGCCCCGAGGTGGCGGGCGGGGCGACGTCCCACCACGCGTCGGATGGGGGGAGGTCGTCGTGGGGCCGGGTCTCCACCACCACCACCGTCGCTCCCGACTGGGTGCGCGCCGCGGCCAGCGCGGCGCGCACCTGCGCGGCGGTGACCGCCCGGAACGCCGTCGCTCCCAACCCCTCGGCCACTCGGGCCAGGTCGAGGGCGAGGTAGGGGCCGTCCAGCGGGCCGCCGTCGGGCTGGGAGCGGAGGCGGAACTCGTTGCCGAACCGCCGTCCGGTGCGCAGCCGCTGGAGCCGGTCGATCACCTGGAAGCCATGGTTCTCGGAGATCACCACGGTGACCCGAAGACCCTCCTGGAGCGCGGTCACCAGCTCACTGGGTTGCATCAGGAAGGTGCCGTCGCCGATCAGGGCCAGCACCTCGCCGTCCGGCTGGGCCAGGCGCACCCCGATGGTGGCGGGGAGCTCGTAGCCCATGCACGAGTAGCCGAACTCCAAGTGACAGTGACGGCCCTGGGTCGCATCCCACACCTTGAGGAGGTCGCCGGGGGGACCGCCGGCAGCGGCGATGATGGTGTCCCCGTGGTGGGCGGACTCCTGCAGCACCCCGATCAGCTGACCCTGGGTGAGGGGCGCGGTTCCCGGGCTCGCGAGCGCCTCGGCGCGGGTGGCCCGCCAGTGCGCCTGCTCGCGCTCGACCACGATCCGCCAGTCGGCGCGGGGGCGGGCACCCGCCCGCCGGGCGGCGAGCCGCAGCGCCGCCAGCGCCGGGCGGGCGTCCGCCACGATCGGGGTCGCTCCCTGCTTGCGCGCATCGCGATCGGAGATGTTGATCGAGGCGAACCTCACGGTCTGGTCCTGGAAGAGTGACTGCGAGGCCGTGATGAAGTCGGTGAGTCGGGTCCCCACCGCGAGCACCAGGTCGGCGGCGGCGGCGATCCGGTTGGCGGCGGGGGTGCCCTCCAGCCCGATCCCGCCGAGCCCCCACCACCGGGGCGCCGTCACCGCGCCCTTGCCGGCGAAGGTCTCGGCCACCGGGATCCCCAGCTGGGCCGCGAGCGCAGCCAGCTCGGCCTCCGCCTCGCTGTAGAGGACGCCGCCGCCGGCGATCAGCAGGGGCCGACGCGCGCTCGCCAGCAGCGCCGCCACCGCCTCGACCTGGCTCGCCGGCGGGAGCGGTCGGAGCACCGGCCACACCCGCACGCGGAAGAAGGCCTCGGGGTAGTCGGCCGCCTCGGACTGGACGTCCTGAGGAAGCGCCAGCACCACCGCGCCGGTCTCGATGGGGCTGGTGAGCACCCGCATCGCCTCCGGCAGCGCGTTCAGCAGCTGCTCCGGTCGCATCACCCGGTCGAAGTAGCGGGCCACCGGCCGCAGGCAGTCGTTGACACTGATGTCCCCCGCCACCGAGCTCTCCAGCTGCTGCAGCACCGGTCCCTGGCGCCGAGTCGCGTAGGTGTCTCCCGGCAGCAGCAGCACCGGTAGCCGGTTGATCGTCGCGAGCGCGGCTCCGGTGACCAGGTTGGTCGCCCCCGGGCCGATGGACGAGGTGACCGCCAGCAGCGCGCGCCGACGGGAGGCCTTGGCGTAGGCGGTGGCAATGTGCACCAGCGATTGCTCGTTGCGCCCCTGCATGTAGGGAAGCTGATCGCGGTACTCATCGAGGGCAGCGCCCAGCCCGGCGACATTCCCGTGCCCGAACACCCCGAGCATGCGCGGGACCAGGCGGCGGCGCTCTCCCTCCGCCTCGGAGTGCTGCTGAGCCAAGAAGCGCACGATCGCCTGCGCGGTGGTGAGGTGGACGGTGCGCATCGGTGCCCGGGCCTCTCAGCTGGTGCCGTGCCGGATCACGGCCGCGGCCGGCGCCATCCGCTCGAGCCTTGGGCGCTGACCCTGCTCGCCGCCCCCGCCCCGCCCCGGAGCCGGGGCGGGGCCCGCGCCCACGCTCTCTCGGGGTGACGTGAGCGGCCCCGGGGTTGCGGCGACCCGGTCCGCCGCCCCCTCCCGCCGCGGGGAGGCGGCGAGCCGTCCCGGCTCGATTGCGCCTGGGTGCGCCGGGCTCACGGTCGTCCCCCACCCGAGGGCGGGGCCGAGCGGACAGCTGATCCGGGCCGGCCGCAGCCGGAGTGCCGACCGCCGCGGTGCCCGCCCGCGGGACCAGCGAGGGGGGAGCGTACGGGTGCACCCGCCAGGACGGCCGGGACCCCGGTCACGGCCGGGCGCCCGAGGCCGAGGTCATCGGCACCCGCGGGTCGGGCTGCTCCCGCTCCCAGGCGGCCCGAACCCAGTGGTGGGCCGGATCGTCGCGGAAGGCCATCGTCCGCTCCTCGCCGGGTCCGGCCAGCACATTGAGGTAGTAGAGGTCGTAGCCCGGGGCCGCCGCCGACGGGCCGTGGTAGCCGCGGGGGATGAGCACGATGTCGCCGTGGCGGACCTCGGCACAGAGGTCGATCTCGCCGTCCGCCGTGTACAGGCGCTGCAGCCCGAAGCCCTCGCCCAGGGTGCGCCCGCCGTCCGGAGCGCGGCGCGCCACCTCGAAGTAGTAGATCTCCTCCAGCACAGCCTCAGCCGGTCCCGGCTGGTCGTGCTTGTGGGGAGGATAGCTCGACCAGTTGCCCGCCGGCGTCAGCAGCTCGACCGCGATCAGCCGGTCGGCGGGGAAGCCGTGCGGAGCGAGGAAGTTGTTGACCTGGCGCGTCGCGGGACCGCGTCCCCGGACCTCCACCGGCACCCCCTCCGCCGGCCCGTAGGCGGGCGCGAGCCGGGCGGTGGCCTCGGCGCTGGGCAGTGCGAAGCGTCCCCCGTCGCGGCTGGTGATCCGGGCCGCGGCGTCACGCGGGAGGTAGGCGAAGTCGGACACGCGGCTGAAGACATCGGCTCGTCCCTCCAGCTCGAACCGCTGGCCCTCGCACTCCACCCCGCACGAGCCCGCGAGCGGCAGCACCGCGAACTCGCGGGTCCCGGTCACGATGTCGAGATGGCCACCGGGGGCCACCTCCACCACCCGCAGCCCGGCCGAGGTCCAGCCCGCCGAGTCGGGGGTCACCTCGACCGGGCCCGAGTCGCGGGGCCAGTGGAGCCGGGGCCTCATGGACCTGCACCCTCACCGCGCGGCACCCCGTCGGAGGCGGCCCGGATGCGCTCCACCACCCGGTCGACGGCCTGGGCGACGTCCCCCCCGGCCGGGTACAGGAGCGAGCGTCCCATCGCCGCGCCGCACACGTTGGGAAGTCGCAGCGCCGCCCCCCAGCGTGCCAGCGCGGCGTCCGGGTCCGGGCTCACCTCGCCGCCGAGGATCATGACCGGCAGCAGCGACGCTCGCATCACCCGCTCCATCTCCTCCACCACCGGGACCTTCAGCCAGGTGTAGGCGGAGGTTGACCCCAGCCCCGACGCCACCGCCATCGAGCGGATCACCGCCTCGGGGCTGAGGTCATTGCGGGTCCGGGTACCGACCCGGTGCGAGAGGAACACCTCCACCATCGCGATCAGCTGTCGCTCCGCCAGCTCACTCACCGCCCGGCCGCACGCCTCCAGGGTGGACGCGGTGGCGGGGTCCTCGGGATCGATCCGCAGCAGCATCTTGCCGCCGTCCAGCCCGAAGCGCTCGATCGCGGCCGGGGTGTAGCCGGTGAAGCGGTCATCCAGCTCGAACACCGTGCCCGCCAAGCCCCCGCGGTTCATCGACCCGATCACGAGCTTGCCGTCGAGCACCGGGTCCTGCTCCAGCACGCTGACCGCGAGCAGATCTTCGATCAGGTCGGCGGTGGCGAGGATCCCGTCCACCCCGGGACGCCGCAGCGCCACCAGGACTCGGTCCACCAGGTCGCTGCGGTCGGCCATCGCGAGCGGGTCGGCGCCGACCCGCAGGGCGCCCCGCGCCGGGTGGTCGGCGGCGATGACGACCACCATTTCGCCGCGGCTGCCAGGAGCACGCCGGACGCGGCGCTCCGCCGCCTGCCGGATCGCCTCGGGCTGGCGCCAGCGGAGCTGGCTGACCCGGCGAGCGCGGTCGTCAGTCATGGCCAGGATCCTCCAGCATGGCGTCCACCTCGAGCGCGGAGGGCATCGCCTGGGCACAGGCCAGCCGCGATGCCACGATCGCGCCCGCGGTGTTCGCATACCGCAGCGTGCGGGCCAGATCCCAGCCCGCCAGCAGGCCGTGGCAGAGGGCGCCGCCGAAGGCGTCGCCGGCACCCAGACCGTTCACGACCGTGGTCGGCACCGGTGCCACCTCGACCTCCTCGGGGCCGCGGCGCCCGAGCACCCCCTCGCCTCCCCGCTTGACCACCGCCAGCTCGGGACCCAGCTCCAGCAGCGCCGCGGCCGCGCGCCGCGGATCGCGGGTGCCGACCGCCATCTCGCACTCGTCGAGGTTGCCCACCACCACCGTGACCCGGCCCAGCGCGGCCCGCACCTCGGTCCGCGCCGCCTCCGGCGAGGACCAGAACATCGGTCGGTAGTCGAGATCGAGGATGGTGTCCGGGCGGCGCGCGCGCGCCTCCAGGGCGGCGAGCACCGCCGACCGGCTGGGCTCGTCGGAGAGCCCGGTCGCGGTGACCCAGAAGATCCCCGCCGCCTCGATCGCGTCCCGGTCGAGCTCCTTCGCCTGAATCTCCAAGTCGGGAGCTTTGGGCCAGCGATAGAAGTAGAGCGGGAACCGGTCGGGCGGAAACAGCTCGCAGAATGTCACCGGCGTGGGCAGGCCCGGGACCGGAGTGACCCAGCGGTCGTCCACCCCCAGCTCCTGCAGGGCGCGGTGGACGTAGGTGCCGAAGGGGTCGGCCCCGGTGCGGGTGATGACGGCGGCGCTCCGCCCCAGTCGGGCGGCCGCCACCGCGACGTTGGTGGGGCTGCCACCCAGAAACTTGGCGAAGGTGGTCACCTCCGACAGGGGCACGCCGGTCTGGAGCGGGTAGAGGTCGACCCCGACCCGGCCGGTGGTGACCACGTCGAAGTGGGGGGCCATGGCTCTAGGGCCCGCCCGCGCCGTCACCAGCTGGGGGCTGCCGCCGACTCCTGGCAGCCCCCAGCTGGTCCGCCGTCATGTGCTGGGGAGAGCCCCGGAGGGGGTGGCAGGAGGGCGGTCGGGATCGGCGGGTCCGGTGCGGGCCAGCGAGGCCAGCGTGGGCCCGGGCCCGGCGACCGGGTCGGTCCCTCCCAGGAGCCGAGTCGATCGGGCCCCACCCCCGATCGGACGCCGGGCCACCAAGGGCGAGCGGGCGACCGCCGCCACGCCCCGGCCCGCGGTCATCGGTGCACGGACCGGTCCCCACCTGGGTGCTCTCCCGCCACCGCCCGGGCCGAACCCCCTGGGCGCGAGCGGGCGCCGGGCCCAGGGTGTCGGCATCGCCCTGCCCGATCCCCCCCACGATCGCGCCCCGCTGGCGGCAGCGGCCGCCGGCCCCCCGGGTCGCCACCGGCCCCGCGGCCGACCCGACCGCTCGGGCCAGGACCCCAGCCGGACGCGCCCCGACGGCCCCGGCGTGCGGGCGGACCGGTGTCGAGCGGGGCCGGTGCCCCGCTCGAGTGTGCAGCGCCCAAGAACGGATCACGATATCTCCGATCAGTGCGTGGTCGTCATGGGTGGAGACGCTGGAGCCGGAGCGGCCCGGCTCCGCCGGCCCGAGCCCTGCGGACCTGCCGACGTCGCCGACCCACCGTGCCGCCATGAGGGTACCCCCTACATATCAGGACGTAAAGTCAACCGTACGACCTATCATGAGTCTCGTGCTATGCTAAAATAAGGGGAATGTCAGCCCGTCCGACCCCCGACCCCGGCGACGAGGTGGGGTCGATGCGGCTCAACCGGGAGAGCCCGGTCCCGCTCTACTTCCAGATCGCCGAGCAGCTGGAGGGGGCCATCGATGATGGCCGGCTCCCGCCCGGGCGGCAGCTGCCCAGCGAGATCGAGCTCAGCCAGCGGCTCGCCGTCAGTCGGCCCACGGTGCGCCAGGCGATCGACCGGCTGCTGGAGCACGGGTTGGTGGCCCGCCGCCGAGGGATCGGAACCTGCGTCGTGCCGCGGCGGATCCACCGCACCCTCCAGCTCACCAGCTTGTACGACGACCTGATCGAGGCCGGAAGGGGGCCGACCACCACGGTGCTCGCGCTGGCCACGCTCCCCGCCGACGACTCGATGGCCCACCTGCTGGGGGTTTCCGTGGGTCAGCCGGTGGTGCACCTCGAGCGGCTGCGCCACGCCGATGGGGCCCCCCTCAGCGTGATGCACAATTACTTCGCAGAGGGGCGCCTGACGCTCGACCGCACGCGCCTCGAGGCCGAGGGCCTCTACGGCCTCTTCCGGGCCCACGGCCTCCATCCCCGGGTGGCGGAGCAGACGGTGGGCGCTCGCAGCGCGACCGCAACCGAGGCGCGCCTGCTCGAGCTCCCCCGCGGCCATTGCCTGCTCACCATGACCCGGACCGCCTTCGACGCGGCGGGCCGACCCCTGGAGCACGGGGTTCACTGCTACCGCGCCGACCGGTACGTCTTCGAGATGCGGCTGGTGAGCCGGTAGCCGGAGCCGCGGTCGGGTCGTTTCAGGGGCGCGCCCCTGGGGGACAATGCCCCTCGTGGACCCCGTGACGGCGGCTCGCTCGCTCGCCTCTCGCCGTGGCTGACCGCCCCCGCCGCGGGCTCGCGGCGAGCGCCGCCGCGGCCGTTGCCCCGCCCCCGGATGCGAGCGGGGAGGGCGTCCTCGAGACCCTGCCCCTGGTCCCGCTCCGGGACAACGTCGTGCTGCCCGCCCAGCTGGCTCCTCTGGGCGCCGGACGGGAGCGCTCGATCGCGAGCCTGGAGGCGGCGGTCGCCGCCAGCGGCAAGGTGGTGCTGGCGGTGCAGCGCGTGAGCGAGCTGGACGAGGTCCAGCTGAGAGATCTGTATCCGGTCGCCACGGTGGCGCAGATCGGCGCCTTCCGGCGCGGTAGCGGCGGCGCCCAGGTGCTGGTCGAGGGCCAGTATCGGGTCCGGCTCCGCGACCTCACCGTCGGGGACGGATGGAGCGCGGTGGTGGAGACCGTCCCCGAATCGGAGCCGGTGGGAGCGGAGGTGGACGCCCTCGCCAGCTCGGTGCAGCAGCTCTTCGCCGAGTACGCCGCCGCCGGGGCCCAGGTCGCCCCGGAGCTGGCCATCTCGGTGGCCCGGACCCGGGAGCCGGGTCGAATCGCCGACCTCGCCGGCGCCGCGCCCGACCTGCCGGCCGAGGAACGGATCGCTCTGCTCCAGGAGGAGGACCCGGTGGCGCGGCTCCAGCGCCTGCTCCCGGTGCTGGCCCGCCAGGTTCAGGTCGCGCAGCTGCGCAGCAAGATCCAGCAGGACGTCGCCCAGACCATCAACCAGGGCCAGCGGGAGGCGATCCTGCGCGAGCAGCTCCGGGCGATCCGCAAGGAGCTCAGCGATCTGGGCGGGGACAGCGAGGCCGAGGAGGACCTGCGCGAGCGGATCGAGGCCGCGGGGATGCCCGACCCGGTCCGGGCCCGGGCGCTCAAGGAGCTCGAGCGCAGCGAGTCCCTGCCCGCCGCCTCGCCCGAGGTTGGGATCCTGCGCTCCTACCTGGACTGGCTGCTGGAGCTTCCCTGGTCGGATCCACCCGCGGAGACGCTGGAGATCGAGACCGCTGCCCGGATCCTCGACGAGGACCACTACGGGCTGCCGCGCGTCAAGGACCGCATCCTGGAGTGGATGGCGGTGCGGCAGCGGGCGCTCCGTCGCGAGGCCGCCCGGGCGGCGGCGCCCGCGCCCGACGGCGAGCCCCAGGAGGCGCGGGCGGCCGGGGCCGGCACCCGACCCCCGTCGCTGCGCACCCCGATCCTGTGCTTCGTGGGCCCGCCCGGGGTCGGCAAGACCTCGCTCGGCCGGAGCATCGCGCGCGCGCTCGGGCGCAAGCTGGTCCGGGTCTCGCTGGGGGGCATTCGCGACGAGGCCGAGATCCGCGGCCACCGCCGCACCTACGTCGGGGCGCTGCCCGGGCGCGTGATCCAGGCGATGAAGCAAGCCGGCCGGCGCGATCCGGTGATGATGCTCGATGAGATCGACAAGGTCGGGCTGGACTTCCGCGGCGATCCCTCGGCCGCGCTGCTGGAGGTGCTCGATCCGGAGCAGAACAAAGAGTTCTCGGACCACTACCTGGAGGTCCCCTACGACCTCTCGCAGGTGCTGTTCATCACCACCGCCAACATGGTGGACACGATCTCCCCGGCCCTGCGCGACCGTCTCGAGGTGATCCGGATCACCGGCTACACCCCCGAGGAGAAGTACGAGATCGCGCGCCGCCACCTGATCCCCCGGCAGCTGGACGAGCACGCGCTGGAGCCGACCGAGTGCACCATCGACGAGGCGGCGCTGCGCGCGATCATCCGCGGCTACACCCGCGAGGCCGGGGTGCGCGGGTTGGAGCGCCAGATCGCCCAGATCCTGCGCAAGATCCCGCGCCAGCTCGCCGGCGAGTCCGCCCCGCTCCAGGTCACCGTGACCGAGCCCGACCTGATCGTCCACCTCGGTCCGGCGCGCTTCGACGCTGGCGAGACCGAGCCCGACGATCGGGTCGGCGTGGTCACCGGGGTGGTGGTGTCCGAGGCCGGCGGCGACGTCGTCACGGTGGAGGCGCTCGCCACCCCCGGGAAGGGGGAGCTGCAGCTGACCGGCCAGATCGGGGACGTGATGCAGGAATCGGCGCGGGCGGCACTGTCGTGGGTCCGCGTCCACGGGCGCGAGCACGGGATCGAGCCCGGGTTCTTCGACAGCCATGACGTGCACGTCCATGTCCCCGCGGGGGCGATCCCCAAGGACGGACCGTCGGCCGGGATCACCCTCACCACCGCGCTCATGTCGGTCGCGAGCGAGCGGGCGGTCCGCCACAACGTGGCCATGACCGGAGAGGTGACCCTGCGGGGCCGGGTGCTGCCGATCGGAGGCGTCAAGGACAAGCTGCTGGCCGCGCGTCGGGCCGGGATCACCGTCTTCTTGCTGCCGGAGCGCAATCGCCGCGACCTCCACGACATCGATCTGGCGATGCTCGAGGGGATGGAGCTGGTGCTGGTCGATGACGTGGCGACCGTGCTGGAGCGCGCCCTGGTCCCCCAGACGGTGCTGCGACGGCCACGCGGCCGCGCCGGCTTCGAGGTGAGCCCGACCCTGCTCCAGGCGTGAGCCGGGAGCGGGCCGGCCGCCAACCCCTCGACGACCTGGTGGCGTGCACCGTGGTGGTCGATCCGGTGTTCGACCAGAACTGCTACGTGCTCCTGCGGCGGGACACCGACCAGGTGCTGGTGGTCGACCCCGGGCTCCAGGGTGAGGAGGTCGCCCGGCTGCTGGAGCGCCGACGATGGCGGTGCGATGCGATCCTCGCCACCCACGGCCATCCCGATCACGTCCTGGGCGTCCCCCACCTGCGCCGGGTGGCGCCGACCGCGCCGCTGCGGCTCAACCGGGCCGACTGGTCCCTGCTCGACCCGGACGGGTGGCGCGGGCTCGGGATCGGCCAGCCGGCACCGGTCCCGATCGTGCCCGACCAGGACCTCGCCGGGGGCTCGGTGGTGAGCTGGCTCGGGCTGGAGCTCGCCGTCCGCCACACCCCCGGGCACACCCCGGGGTCGGTCTGCCTGGTGGTGGCCGGTGACTGCTTCAGCGGCGACAGCCTGTTCGCCGGCAGCGTCGGGCGCACCGATCTGCCCGGAGGCTCCTGGCCCCAGCTGCTGGTCAGCATCCGCGCCCAGCTCTTCACGCTGCCGGGGTCGACGGTGATCCACCCCGGTCACGGTCACCCCACCACGATCGCGGCGGAGCGCCGCCACAACCCCTTCGTGCGCGAGCCGACCGGGGGCTGAGCGGCGCCGGCGTCAGGCGGTGGCGCGCACGCGCTCGAGCAGGTCGCGGAGGATCCCCGCCGTCACCCCCCAGACCGTGTGCCCGTGCAGCTGGTAGCGGGGGTGGGCGGCCGCGGCGCCGTCGACTGGCTCGCCCCGCTCCCCCGGGGCGGCCGCCAGCAGCTCGTCCAGCCGAAGCCCGAAGCACCGGGTCACCTCCACCCCGTCTGGCCGGGGGTGCAGCCGGCGCGTCCCGGCGGCCACCACCGGCGTCACCAGGAAGCCGGACACGTGGGTGGGCCGGGTCGGGAGCTGTCCCAGCAGACGGAGCGTGCGGGGCTCGACCCCGACCTCCTCCTGCGCCTCCCGGAGAGCGGTGTCGGCGAGCGTGCGATCGTCGGCGGTGACGGCGCCGCCGGGGAACGCCACCTGGCCGGGGTGGTGGCTCAGCTGGGATCCCCGTTGGATGAAGAGCAGCGGAAGGCCGGACGCGAAGGGATCGACCACCAGCAACACCGCCGCCGCCCGCCGCCCCGGCGGGGGCGGCGGCGGGCGGGCGAGGTCGATCGGTCGGTCGCGCAGGGCCCGCTCCAGCCGCGCCACCCAGGCCTCGGCGTTCCCATCCCCAGGGAGGTCAGCGGACGCCGTGGGGCACCCCGTGGGCGAGCAGGTAGATCACCGCGGCCGCGGCGGCGACGACCCCGACCACCAGCGCAATCCCCACCGCGAGCCAGATCGAGCGGCCCCGGCGTTCGCCGGCCGGCTCCGAGGGATCGCCGAAGGGGCTAGGGACGCCGACCGCTGCCGAGGGCCGTGGCGGCGGCGGAGCCGATGGCGGCGGGGGCGCGATCGGCACCGCCGTCGTCGGCGGTGGCGCCGGGGCCCGCGGCAGCACCGACCCCGAGTCGACCCGCGGGACCGTGGGCGGCGCGCCCACTGCCGCCCCCCGCCCCTCGCTCTCCTCGACCAGGACCGCGGCGTCACCCCCCGGACCCGGCGCGGCCGGGGCCGGGGCCGGGGCCGGCACCGCGCTGCCGGTGAGGGCGGCCGTGAACAAGCTGGCGGTGGGAAAGCGGTCGGCGGGCCGCCGGGACAGCGCGCGCATCACCACCTCGTCGACCCGCGCCGGCACCCCCGCCCGCCAGCGGCTGGGGGGAACCAGCTCGTCGCCTTCTGTGGGGCTGTGGCCGCACAGGAGGTAGAACACCAGGGCGGCGAGGCCGTAGCGGTCGGCCGCCGCGTCCGCCTCGGTGTCGAGCGGGCGCTCCGGTGGACGGAAGGCGGCGGCCGAGGGTGAGCGGTCGGCGTCCGGGCTGACCCGGGCGACGACGGTGCGGATCGCCAGCCCGATCAGGGCGGGGCGCCCGCTGGCGTCGAGCACCACCGTGCGCGGCTGGACGTCGCCATGGACCAGTCCCAGCTGGTGGGTGGCGTCGAGGATGGCGCCCAGGGCGATGGCAGTCGCGAAGACCCCAGGAGCGCGGCGTTCCTCCAGGGCGGGGACCAGGAAGCCCCCCGGGGCATCCCCGGTGACGACGAACGCGAGCGGCTCGGTCTCCTGGACCGTCCCCACCTCCTCGACCGTGACCAGCCCGGGAACCGAGCGAGTCCGAGAGTCGCCGGCCAGCTGCTCCAGCGCCTCGACGAAGCCCGCGGCGGTGGCGTACGGGTCCTGGAAGCGCCAGAGCAGGACGGTGCGGTCGTCGCTCTCCCGCTGGGCGCGATGGACCGTCGCGTAGGGGAAGACCTGGAGCGGTTCGGTGATCCGGTAGGGGCCGACCCGGTCCCCGGCGGCCCCGCCGTCGGCGCTCATCGCCATCTCACGACCCCTGTGGAAGCCCCCACGGTCATGCCCCCCCCGGCCGCGTCGGGCGCTGGCACAGGGCACCGAATCGGCGCAGTCCCTTCACGGTGCCGCCATCTTACGGGGCGGCCGCCCGTCGTTGGCCAGCGCGCAAGGCGGGGGGCCGGGGCGGTTGACACCGCGGTCCGCCCCGCCTACCGTCAGCCGTCGGAGGGACGGGGTCGGCAAGGGGAGGCTGGGTGGCGAGCGGGTCGAGCCGGGTGCCGCAGGAGGCGAGCCTTGTCATCGTCGGAGGCGGGATGGCCGGCTGCAGCCTCGCCCACCACTGCGCCCGGCTGGGGCGCACCGACCTTGTCCTGCTGGACCGTGACCAGCTGACCAGTGGCGCGACCTGGCACGCGGCGGGTCTTTGCACCCTGTTCCACTGGGACCCGGGGGTGACCGAGCTGCTGCTGCGCAGCCGGGACGCCTACCGCAGCCTGGACGCGCAGACTCCGGGAGGGATCGGCTGGCGGCCGGTGGGGAGCCTGCGCCTCGCCACCGACCCCGCCCAGCTGGCGGAGTACGAGGCGGTGCTCCTGCGGGGGCGGGAGCTGGGGCTGAGCGGGAGCCTGCTCGACCCGGACGCCACCCGCCTGCGCTGGCCCCTGCTCGACCCAGGGGGGGTGGTGGGGTCGGCTCACCTGCCCGCCGAGGGGTACGTCGACCCGGCCCGGGCCGCCGGTGCCTTCGCGGGCGCGGCCCGGGAGGCGGGCGCCCGGGTGCTGACCGGCTGCGCCGCCCGGGCGATCGAGGCGGCGGCCCACGGGTGCTGGCGCGTGGTCACCGACCAGGGCTCGGTGACCACGCCGACCCTGGTGGTGGCCGCCGGCCAGTGGAGCCCCGAGCTGGCCCGCCCGCTCGGGGTGCGTCTGCCGGTGGTGGGGATGCAGCACCAGCACGGGCTCACCGCTGCGGTGGCGGGGCTGCGGCTCGGGAAGGGCGAGCTGCCGGTGCTCCGCGACCCCACCGCGTCCTTCTACATCCGGCAGGACCAGGCCGGGTTCCTCTGCGGCCCGTTCGAGAGCGACCCGGTGGTGGTGGCGGAGGAGGTGATCGCGGGCCAGAGGCCGTTCCAGCTGCGCCCGGCGGACCCGGACCGCCTGGCCGACGGGTTGGGAGCGGCGGCGCGCCGGCTGCCCATCCTCGACCAGATCGGGATTCGCAGCGTCGTCACCGGGATCGACGCCTACACCCCGGACGGTCTGCCCCTGGTGGGCGAATGGCCCGGGCTGCCCGGGCTGGTGTGGCTCACGGGCTTCAGCCTGTTCGGGATCGCCTTCGGCGCCGGCGTTGGCGCCCTGCTCGCTGAGCGGCTGGTCCGGGGCGGGGCCGCTCCCGCGCTCCAGCCCCTGGCGGCCCAGCGCTTCGGGACGGAGCCGTGGGACGACGATGAGCTGCGCCAGCGGGCGCGGGCCACCTACGCCGCCGAGTACCGTCCCCCGGCCGGCCGCCGCGAGGGGCTCCCCGCGGGCGGCGATGACGCCGGCTGACCTCGCGCGTCTCCCGCGCCTGCCCGAGCTGCGGGCCTGCGGGTGCGGCGGCCCGGTGCGGTGGAGTCACACCGACTACGCCGGCCACGGCGAGAGCGTTGGGGTGTACACCTGCGGCCGCTGCGGGCTCGCGTACCGCGGCCCGCTGCGCGCCCGCAGCGACACCGGCCGCGGGCGCCGCCATGCCCCCGACGCTGCGGCGGCCGGGGGCGGTCCGCCGGAGAACCCCGTGCTGGATGCCGCGACCGTGGAGCGCCTGCGGGGATTGCGCGGCGGCTGAGCCCCGTCCGTCACGGCCGGGCGGGGCTCAGCCGCGGGGGAGCGCGGGGGGGACGTGCTCTCGCAGCCAGCGGGTCGCCAGCTGCGCCACCTGGTCGCGGTCGACGTCGACGCTGAGCGCGTGGCCGCTGCGCTCGAAGCGGTGCAGCGCGCGCACCGCCGACCCGATCCGCCCCACGATCTCGTCGGCGTTGGCGGGGTCGACGACGCCGTCCCGGCCGCCGTGGAGGACCAGGGTCGGCTGCACCACCCCCGGGAGCTCCCGGCGGACCAGCCGCGCCAGCCGGTCGAGCTCCAGGATCGCGATCGTGGGCCGGCGCCGGTAGCTGAGGAGGAGCTGGGCGGCCGCGGGCTCGTAGAGGTCGACACCGTCGCCGGGCCGATGCCACCGGACCACGCCGTGGAGCGCCGGAAGCAATCGGATGCGCCAGTCTCCGAGCCCCAGCAGGGCCGCCTGGGTCACCACCGCGCGCACCTCCGGGCGGGTCGCGGCGAGGTGGAGGGCCAGGGTTCCCCCCGCCGACTGGCCGGCGACCCCGACCACCGGGCAGCGGCGCAGCAGCTGGTCGAGGCCCGCGTTCGCCGACGCGATCCAATCGCGGTGGGTGGTGCGAGCGAGCGCCTGCGGGCGGGTGCCGTGGCCGGCGAGCAGCGGCGCGTGGACCAGGAAGCCCGCTCCCGCGAGCCGCTCGCCCAGCCGGCGCAGCTCGGGCGGCGTCCCCGCGAAGCCGTGCAGCAGCAGCACGCCCCGCTCCCCGTCGCCGAGCCAGTACGGGGCGACCCGATCGGGGTCGAAGTCCGTATCGGGGCAGGCCGTCATGGTGCAGCCGGAAGTCTAGGCCCTGGGCGGCGCCGCCCGGTCGGCGCCGGCCACGGTATGCTCGCGCTCCGATGGCGGGCGCAGCCTCCGACTCGCCGCTTCTCCCCGCCGCGCTGGCCCGCCTGGCGGCGGGCGAGCAGCTCGGGCGCGAGACCGCGCGCCGCCTCGGCGATGCCATGATGAACGGCAGCGCGACCGACGCCCAGGTGGGCGCGCTGCTCGCGCTCTGGCACACTCGCGGGGAGACCGTCGAGGAGCTGATCGGCCTCACCCTCTCGATGCGGGCCCACGCCGTCCCGGTGGACCTGCCCCCGGGCGCGGTCGACACCTGCGGCACCGGCGGGGACGGGGCGGGAAGCTTCAACATCTCCACCGCCGCCGCGCTGGTGGTGGCCGGAGCGGGGTGCCCGGTGGCCAAGCACGGCAATCGGGCGGCGACCAGCCGGGCCGGCAGCGCCGACGTCCTGGAGGCGCTCGGCGTGCGCGTGGTGCTCCCCCCCGAGGGGGTCGCCGCCTGCGTCGCGGCGAGCGGGATGGGGTTCATGTTCGCCCCCGCGTTCCATCCGGCCGCTCGCCACGTGGCGGGGCCCCGTGGCGAGCTGGGGATCCGCACCGCCTTCAACCTGCTCGGCCCGATGGCCAACCCCGCCGGGGTCCAGTTCCAGGTGATCGGCACCGGGGACCTCGGCACCGCGGGCCGCATCGCCGCGGTGCTGGCCGAGCTGGGCACGGTCCACGCGCTGGTGGTCGTGGGCCCGGACGGCCTGGACGAGCTGGGGCTGAGCGGTCCCTCGGTGGGCCACGAGGTCCAGCACGGCTCGGTCCGCGAGCTGGTGGTGGACCCGGTCGAGCTGGGGCTGGAGCCCGCCCCCCTGAGCGCGCTCGCGGGCGGCGACGCCGCTGCCAACGCGGCCATCATCACCCAGGTGCTGGCGGGCGAGCCGGGGCCGCCCCGCGACGTCGTCCTGCTCAACAGCGCCGCCGCGCTGGTCGCCGCCAACCGCGTCCCCACCCTCGCCGCCGGGCTGGCGGCGGCCCGTGCCAGCCTCTCCACCGGGAAGGCCCAGGGCGTGCTCGCCCGGCTGGTGGCCGCCTCCAACCGGGCCGGTTGATGCCCACCGCGGTCGGGGCGACCGGTCCCCGGCTCCGACCTCGACTGCGCGCCTGCCTCGACCTCGCCCCCCGGGAGGGGCCGGTCGCGGACGTGGGCAGTGCCCACGGTCGGCTGGCCCGCGCCCTGCTCGCGCGCAACCCCGAGCTCGGGGTGCTCGCCACCGAGGCTCGCAGCGGGCCGGCCCGCGAGCTGTGCCGCGAGGTCGGTGGTCGCCCCGGGATCTCGATCGTGGTGGGGCGCGGGCTGGAGCCGCTGCGGGGCCGGCCGCTGCGCGGGGCCGTGATCGCGGGGATGGGAGGCCGCACCATCATCGGGATCCTCAGCGACGGCGACGACGTCGTCCGGCAGCTGGGCTGGCTGCTGCTGCAGGCGATGCAGGGGACCGACCTCCTCCACGTGTGGCTGCGCCGGCAGGGGTTCCGGCTGCGGGCGGGGGCTCGTCCGGTCGAGGCCGGGCGCACCTACCCGACCGTGCTGGTGGCGCCCCCGTGCGCCTGATCGAGCAGCTCGCCGAGCTGGCCGCCCTGGACCTGGAGGTGGCCGCGGCGGCCGCCGAGCTGGAGCTGATGGCGGCGCGCGAGGCGGGCGACCCGGAGCTGGTGCGGCTGGAGCAGCAGCGAGCGGAGCTGGAGGGGCGGGCGGTGCAGGCGACCCAGCTGCGTCGCAGCGCGGAGCTCGACCTGGAGGCCCTCGCCGAGCGGGTGCGCCACCAAGAGCGCGCGCTTTACGACGGCAGCGTGCGCCACCCGGCCGATCTGCAGCGGCGCGAGCACGAGCTGCAGGGGCTGCGCGAGCGCCGCGCCGCGCAGGAGGAGCGCGTGCTGGCCGCGATGGAGGCGGAGGAGGCGGCCCGGGCCGACCTGGATGGGGCCGAGCTGGCGCGGGGCGCCGCGCGGGATCGGGTCGAGCAGCGGCGCCGGGCGGACCAGCAGCGGCGCCCCAGTCTGGAGCGCGACCGGGTCACCGCCGCCCACCGCCGCGAGCAGGTCGCCGCCGAGGTCCCCGCCGCCGCCCTGCGCGTCTACCAGCGCACCGCGCAGCACCGCACCCCGGCGGTGGCGCGGATCCTGCACGGGACCTGCACCGGCTGCCGGCTTCCGGTCCCGGCCCGAGTGCTCGACCAGGCCCGGCGCGACGAGCTCGCGGTCTGCGAGACGTGCGAGCGGCTGCTGCTCCTGTGAGGGGCTGAGCGTGTACCACGTGCTGGCCCGGCTGCTGCGGGCGAGTCCGCACCGCCAGACCGGCCTGCTCCTGGGGCTGGCGGGCCTCTGCCTGCTGGCGGGGTCGGTGGCCTTCGCCGCCACCGATCATGTCGGACTGGGGACCGCCCTCTACTGGGCGGTCACCACCGCCACCACGGTGGGGTACGGGGACGTGACCCCCCACAACCCCGTCAGCCGGGTGGTGGCGGTGGCGGTCATGGTCACCACCATCCCCCTGTTCGCGTCGGTCTTTGCCGTGCTGGCGGGAGCCGCTGCGCTGGCCCGCGTTCGGAGGCTGCTACACATGGACACACGCGTGCCCGACCATCCCTTTCGGCTCCTGGTGGGCGATCATCCGGCGATTTCCGGGATCCTCGAGGAATTGCTGCGGGCGCACCAGCCGGTGGTGCTGGTGGCCGATATCGACCCCGCCACGCTGCCGCCCGACGTCCACCTGGTCCGGGGCGCCCCCACCGAGCTGCGGGTGCTGCGCCAGGCCCATCCGGAGCGCGCCGACCAGGCGCTGCTCTGTGGCCGCGACGACGGAGCCGTGCTGGTGGCGGCGGTCCTGCTCCGCCAGCTCGCCCCCGGGCTGCGCTGCTCGGCGCTGGTGGGCAGTGCCACGGTGGGGGAGGCGCTGCGTGCGCTCGGGGTCAGCCGAACCGTGTCCAGCGAGGATCTGCTCGCCCACACCATGGCCAAGACCCTGGAGACGCCCCACGCCGGTGAGCTGCTGCTGCGCCTGGTCGACACCGATCGCTACCGGCTGGCCGAGGTCCCCGCCGAGGCCGCCTCGGTGGGCGCGCCGCTCAGCCGGGTCCGCCAGAGCGCGCCGGGCCTGGTGCTGGGATTGGTCCAGGGCGACCGCGTGACGGTGGGGGTGGCGCACGACCCGGTGGTGACCGCGGGCGACCAGCTGCTGGTGCTGCGGGCCATGTCCGAGGGGGGCTGAGGGTGACGGCGGCGCCGGACCCGGTGCGCTCCTGGATCGACGGCTATGCCGACGGCGCCTGCAGCGGCAATCCCGGACCCGGCGGCTGGGCCTACCGGGTGGAATGGCCGAGCGGGGTGGAGGAGGCGAGCGGCGGGACCCCGTACACCACCAACAACCGGATGGAGCTGACCGCGGTCGCCGAGGCGCTGAGCGCCTTTGCGGCCCGGCGCGGCGGCGCCGATGGGCTGCGGCTCCACGTCGACGCCCAGAACGTGATCGGGTGGTTGGCGCGGGGCTGGAAGCGTCGCGCCAACCTCGACCTCTTCCCCCCGATCGACCGCCTGCTCGAGGGGCTGGGCAACGCGGTGGAGCTGGTGCACGTCCGTGGTCACGGCACCTGCGCGGGCAACAACCGGGTCGACGCGCTCGCGGTGGCGGCGGCGCGGGCCGCCGGCGCTCGCTCCTCCGGCTGACCCCGGGCGGCGGGGCGCCGGGGTCGGGCGGAGCCCGGTCGACCCCGGCGCCTGGGCCGCCGCCCGGCGCTACGATGGCGTGGGCGGCGGGCAGATGACCGCGGCCGCACCGGGTGTGGTCGAGGAAAGTCCGAGCTCCACAGAGCAGGACGCCGGGCAACACCCGGCGGGGGAAACCCCAGGGAGAGTGCCACAGAAATGACACAGCCGGCCGCGGCCGTGGGCCGCCGCCGGCAACGGTGAAATGGTGGGGTAAGAGCCCACCGGCGGCCGGGTGACCGGCCGGCCAGGTAAACCCCGTCCGGAGCAAGACCCAGCAGGGTGCGGATCGTTCGCGGTCCCCGGGCTGCTCGTCCGGCTGCACTCGGGTGGGTCGCACGAGACGGCGGGTAACCGCCGTCCCAGAGGGATGGTCGTCA
>Ga0307373_10002461_pt1 | contig 33432 bp, 26 predicted proteins | sample OX2MG_FD_202534 | JGI IMG/M metagenome (GOLD analysis project Ga0307373, IMG submission 202534) | Soil microbial communities from Risofladan, Vaasa, Finland - OX-2 | ecosystem: Environmental > Terrestrial > Soil > Coastal area > Acid sulfate soil | place: Finland: Risofladan, Vaasa | collected...
GCGGATGAAATCGACCAGCCGACGGACCTCGGGTAGCGTGCCGTGCTCGTCGAGCACCTGCCTGAGCGCGTCTTCGCGCAGCAGCTTGGAGTAGAAGAGGGTGCGGAAGGCCGTGCGCAAGGCGGCGGCGACCTCGGGGCGAAAGCCGCGCCGCTCCAGGCCGACCGCGTTGATCCCGACGATGCGGGCCCGGTCTCCCGCCACCATCGCATAAGGCGGCACGTCTTGCGCGACCTTGGAGCCGGCGGCGAGCATCGCGTGCGCGCCCACCCGGCTAAACTGATGGATGCCGCACATCCCGGCCGTGACGACCCATTCGTCGAGCACGCAGTGGCCGGCGATCTCGGTGGAGTTGGCCAGGATCGAATGGTCGCCGATGAAGCAGTCGTGCGCCACGTGCACGTAGTTCATCACCAGCACGTGGTTGCCGATGCGCGTGAGCATCCCGCCGCCCTCGGTGCCGCGGTGGATAGTAGTGAACTCGCGGATGCGGTTGTCGTCGCCGATTTCCAGGCGTGAGGGCTCGTCGTGGTACTTCAGGTCCTGCGGCGCGGCGCCGATCGAGCTGAACTGAAAAATCAGGTTGCGCGCGCCGATCGTGGTGCGGCCCTCGATGACCGCGTAGGGGCCGATGCGGGTGGCGGCACCGATGCGCACTTCGGGACCGATGACCGATCCTGGGCCGACTTCGACGCTGGAATCGAGCTCGGCGCGCCGGTCGATGACGGCGCTTGGATGGATCCGCCCGGCTATGGCGCTGCCTCCTGGACTTCCATCGCCGACAATTCGGCCTCGGCCACCAACTCGCCGTCCACCCGCGCCTCGGCCTGCATCCTCCACAGCGGGCGATGATGCTTGAGCAGCCGCACCTCCATCCGCAACTGATCGCCGGGCACCACCGGGCGGCGCAGGCGCAAGCGATCGATGCCGGTCAGCATGAACAGCGCCGCCGGCCGTTCGGCGCCCGTCATGCCGAGCGCGAGCAGCGCGCCCGACTGCGCCATCGCCTCGACCACCAGCACACCCGGCATCACCGGGCGTCCGGGAAAGTGGCCGTTGAAGAAGGGTTCGTCGATGCTCACGTTCTTGAGCGTGAGCACCCGCCCGCCGCTCAGCTCCAGCACACGATCGACCATCAGGAACGGATAGCGATGAGGCAGCCGGCGCAGCAGGCCGGCGAGGTCGGGCGAGGATGCATCGCCGTTCACGGCGAACCGGTTACTTCGAGATGCTCGAGTGCTTGCGGAGAGAGCCGCCCTCGATGCTCGGCTGCGCCTGACCGGCGGGCGCCGTCGCCGCGCCGCGGCCCGCCGTCGCGGGCGGAGCCGTCCCGGCCCATCGCGGATTGGCCGCAAGCGAGCCGGGCTTGACGTTCATCGAATCGTAGGAGCGGATGACCTGCTCGGTGATGTCGGCTGAGGGGAGGCCCCACAGCAGTCCGCCCTTTTCCATCACCACGGTGTAGCCGTTTCTTTCGCCGAGCTGCTGGACCACGGTGGCGATGTCGCGCACGATGGCGGCGGTGGCCTCGTTATCTTTTCGGTGAAGCTCATCGCGCTCGTTCTTGACGTCATCCTGGAACGTGCGCAGCTTCTTGGCGAGCTCGTCCTCGAGGTTCTGACGCTGGTCGGGCGGCATCAGCATGCCCTTTTTGTCGAGTTCGTCCTTGAGCCCCTGGACCTGGGCCTGCTCGCGCTGGAGGCTGGCCTGCGCCCGCTGGGCTTCGACGCGGATGTTGGATCGCGCGCGTTTGCCGTTGTTGCACTCGTTGAGCGCGCGCTGGATGTCGACGTAAGCGATCTTGACTTCCGCGCGCGCGGGAATCGCAACCGCCATCAACAGGAGCAGCGCCCCGCAAATCAGACTTTGCCTCATCGAAATCACGATCCTCCCGCGACTACTCGCCATGAATACTGACTGGCGAACTCGCGCCGCGTAAGTGGCTCCCGAACGGCGCGCAACACGACCGATAACATTTAAGCTGATTTAACGCGTCCTGCGCTAGAGTGGGGCCCCCGCGCCAAAGTCGAATTGTGTGCTCTGATCGTTGGGCCGCCGGTTGATCGGTTTGGCGATGTCGACATTGATCGGACCAAAAGGCGATTTCCAGAACAGCCCGACTCCCCAAGCATACTGCAATCCGCTGAGGGTTATCGAGTCGCGCGCCCTGAACGCGTTACCCGCATCGAAGAACACGTTGCCGCGCATCCCCAGCGACTCGAGGATCGGGAAGCCCACCTGCTGGCTGAACAGCAACTCCTTGCTGCCGCCCACCTGCTCGACCCCGAACGGTTCCCCGAACTGATTGAACAGGGTTTCCTGCGGACCCAGCGAATAAATCTCGTAGCCGCGCACCTGGCCTTGGCCGTTGAGCCCGCCGGGGAAGAAGCGCTCAAACAGCGGCAGGTCGCCGCCGTTGCCGGTCTGCAGGCTGGTGCCGATGCCGAGGGTTACCGCGGGCGAGTAAACCCATTCGCCGAGCGTAGGATTATTGATAATCGGGAAGAACCAGTGGCCGTGCGCGACGCCTTTTACGAATGGCACGCCGCCCAGCCCGGCGACCTCCATGTTGAGACTCTGGATCGAGCCGCTACGCGGGTCTCCGGGGTTGTCGACCGTGAAGCGGCGGAGCGAGGGCAGAATCTCCGAGACCCGGCTGAAGCCCTTGGCGCGCTGGATGTCGTAGGTGGTGAACGGCGAGAGGCCGGTGATGCCGACGCTCTCGAACTGGTAGCCCAGTCCGGCCGTGACGTACTCGAGCGAAAACGGGCCGAGCTTGCGCAGCCCCAGTTCGGCCAGCGGATAGCCACTGTTGAGCATGAAGCCGACCTCGCTCTGGTCGAAGCTGAAGAGGTAGAGCTGATTGTCGAAGCCCTGCAGGCTGACCGCGAGCGGCATGTCGAGGAACCACGGCTCGGTATAGGTGACGCTCAAGTTCTCGAACAGGTAACCGATCTCGGCGCTGAACGCCGCCGACTCGCCGCCGCCGAAAAGATTGGTGTTCTGCAGCAGGAAGGTGCCGAACAGCGAGGAGGCGCTGTCATAACCGCCGCCGAGCTGGAAGGATGAGGTGTTGCCCTCCTGGACGTTGACGTCGAGGTTGATTTTGTCGGGCTGGCGCGCCGGTTCGGTCGACAGGCGGACGCTCTGAAAGTAGCCGAGATGCTCCAGCCGCAGCTTGGAGTCCTCGATCTTCGACGCCGAATAGGGCTCCTGCTCCTGTAGCTGGATTTCGCGCCGGATCACCTTGTCCGAGGTTTTGGTGTTGCCGGAAATCTTGATCCGATCGATCAGGACCTCGCTGCCCGGAGTGATCGCGTAGGTGACGTTGACCCGATGCGCCACGGGGTCGACCTGGGTGCGCGGGTCGACGTTGACGAAGGCGTAGCCGCGGTCGGAGTAGAAATCCGACAGCGTCAGCACGTCGTGCTCCATTTCGCCGCCGCTGAAGACCTTGTTGCGCTTGAGCGTGACCTTGGAGATCAAATCGCTCTTGGGAAACTTGAGGTCGCCGGCCACGCCTACCTTGCCGACGGTGAAGACCGGGCCTTCATCGACGGTTACGGTGATGATGATCGAATTGCCATGCCGGGTGATGGTGGGGTCACCGATATGCACCTGCAGGTAGCCGTGGTTGTAGTAGAAGGCGGTCAGGCGGTCGACGTCTCCCTGTAACTTGGCGCGGTCGAGCGTGCCGGTATTGAAGAAGCGGCTCAGCAGATTATGCGTGCTCGTCTCCATCATCCCGCGCAGGCGGCGATCCGAGTAGACTTTGTTGCCGACGAATTTGATGGCGCTGACCTCGACCAGCGGCCCCTCGCTGACCTGGAACACGCCGATCGCGGTGTTGCCGGGCTTCGGCACCGTGCGAAACGTGATGTTGGCGTCGAGATAGCCTTTGCCCTGGTAGACCCGGCGCAGGCTCTGGATGCTCGCTTGGACGAGCTGCGGATCCTCGATCACGCCCGAATGCAACTTGATCGCACCCACCACTTCGTCAGCGGTGGGTTTGATCTTGTTCATGCCCTCGGTGCGGACGTCGGTTATCAGCGGCCGCTCTGTTACGTGGTAGGTGAGGATTGCCTGGCCGGCCCGCTGGTCGACGCTGGCGTGGACGTCGGTGAAAAAGCCCATCCGGTAGATGGCCTTGACGTCCTGGTCGATGGTCGCGCCATTGAGCGGCTGGCCGGGCTGCGAGTTGATATGGATGCGGATTGCGTCCTTTTCGACGCGCTGGTTGCCGACGATGCGAATGCGGGAGATTGTCAGTGGCGGTTGCGCACCGGTGCGCTGCGCCGCGAGCATCAGCGCCATAAATAGAGAAACTGCATGGACCAGGCGCGCGCCTGGGCGGCACTGCTTGCTCAAATCCACCAATCACCTTCCGATCCGTGCGAGGCGCGACCAAGCTAACCAATCGCTACCGTGAAGTAAACCGAAGTAAGCCAAAGACCAGCCCGATGCGCGCCCGGCCGGGCGCCCCGGCGTCGCCGCCCGCTAGCCGCGCTCCTCGAATAGAAGCCCCTCGCGCAGTCTCAACGCACGGCCCATCGAACGCGTCAGCCGCTCGTTGTGGGTCGCGATCACCAGGGTGATGCCGAGTTGGCGGTTGAGCAGGTGGAAAAGCTGATGAACCTCGTCGGCGGTCTGCGGATCGAGGTTGCCGGTGGGCTCATCGGCCAACACTAGGCGCGGATGCAGCACCACCGCGCGCGCCACGGCGACGCGCTGCTGCTCGCCGCCGGAAAGCTCGGCCGGCCGCCGATGAAACTTGTCGGCGAGGCCCACCAACTCGAGCACTTCGCCGGCGCGGCGCGCGGCCTCGCGCTCGGCCATCCGCGCGATCAACGCCGGCATCATCACGTTCTCAAGTGCGGTGAAGTCGGCGAGCAGGTAGTGAAATTGGAAAACGAAGCCGAGCTTGAGATTGCGAAACTCCGCCATCGCCCGATCGCTGAGCGCGAACAGGTCCTGGCCCTCGAAGTAGACCTTGCCCGCGCTGGGCGTCTCGAGGCTTCCAAGCACGTGGAGCAGGGTCGATTTGCCGGTGCCCGATTGCCCCACGATGGCTATTTCCTCGCCCGCCTTGACCTCCAGCTCCAGCCCGCGCAGCACGCGGACCTCGCGATCGGCGTCGAAGAAGCTCTTGTCCAGCCCTTCGGCCCGCAGCAACAGCTCCGCGCCGCTCGAGCCCGGGGCGGCTGTCGGGGATGACCCGCCGCGCTCATTCATACCGGATGATCTCGACCGGCGAGAGCGTGCGCGCCTTGAAGGCCGGGTAAAGCGAAGCGACCAGGCAAAGCGCCACCGCGGCCGCTGCCACGGCGAGGAAGTTTACCGGGTACAGCCGCACCGGCACCGCGCTTACCATGAACAGGTCGGCCGGCAGATGGAGCAGATGATATTTGCCGATGAGGAACGAGGTCACGAAGCCGCCCACCACGCCAATGGCGGTGCCGGCCACGCCCAGCGCGGCGCCCTCGCAAAGAAAGATTGCGGCGACCGAGCCGGCCCGCGCCCCCATTGCGCGCAGAATCGCGATCTCCTTGCGCCGCTCCATCACCACCATCACCAGCGTGGCCACGATGTTGAACGCCGCCACCAGCACGATCAACATCAGGACCAGAAAATAAGTGAACTTTTCCAGCTTGAGCGCCGCGAACAGCGCCGCGTTGGCCTGGGTCCAGTCGGTGACGGTGAAACCGCTCCCCGCGACGCGTGCGATGCGGGCCGCGATCGCCGGCGCGTCGAACAGATTATGCACCCGCACTTCCAGCCCGCTTTCGAGCTGCGGATCGTCGGCCAGCAGGGCGCGGGCGTCCTTGAGCGACACGAAGATCAGCGAGGAGTCGAACTGATACATTCCCGAATGAAACAGCCCGCCGACGACGAAGCGCCGAAGCCGCGGCGCACCGATTCCGCCGCCCAGGCTGGCGGGCGAGATGAGGATCATCGGGTCGCCCACGCGGATCCCCAGTTCGAGCGCAAGCGAGTCGCCGATGATCGCGCCGGGAAGCTGTACGCTGCGCTTGGAGCCCTGCTCGGCGACGGTGGCCGGATAGGTCCGATCCAGCGCGTCGAGTCCGCCCACCTTGAGCGTCTGCTTGAGTTCGGTCAATACCGGGTTGTTCGCAGCCACCACCCCGCGCAGCACGCCGCCCGCCACGTAGGCCGGCACGCCCTCGGCGTTGGTCGATACCGCCATCACTTGCGAGGAAACATAGGGTGCGGCGGCCTCGACCCCCGGCAGCGCGGCGATCCGCGCCCGCAGCGGGGCCGGATCGAAAGTCGCGGAGTCGGAACTGCGCACCGTGACGTGTGGATTGAACGCGAGCAAGCGCTGGCGCAGGTCCTCCTGAAACCCGCTCATCACCGAGAGCACCACGGTCAGCGAAAAAGTGCCGAGCGCCACGCCGGCCAGCGAGATGACCGCGATCAGTGAGACGAAGCGCTCACGCCGGCGCGCGCGCAGGTATCTCATGCCTATCAGGTATTCGAAGCGCACCGTGGAGGTTCCTTTTCAATAGTCTGTGAGGCGTAACGGTTTTGCAAACAACAACGTGGTTGCGATGCACAGGAGCGTGGTTGCGATGCCATGGTCCGACCGCTATAAAGGCCGAGAGCCTTTGCCGAGGGGGATCCAAATGAAGTGCTGGTTGTTAGGGGCACTAGCCCTTGCGGCTTGGTCCTGCGTCCTGTGCGCGCACGTCCGGGCCGAGGATTCGCCGCCGCAAGACCAGAATCTCATCACCATGAACTTTCAGGACGTGGACATTCCGGTCCTGGCCAAGTTCATCAGCGAGATTACTGGCAAGAATTTCGTGATCGATGAGAGCGTGCGTGGCAAGGTCAGTATCATTTCGCCGACCAAGGTCACGCCCGCGCAGGCCTATTCCATTTTTCAGTCGGTGCTCCAGATCAAAGGCTTCACCACGGTCCAGGCCGGGCCGGTGATCAAAATAGTTCCCGCGCGCCAGGTCCGCGAATCGGCCGCGCTCACCACTTCGCAGGAACCCGGCGAAGCCCGGGGCGACTCGTACGTCACGCGGATGATCAGGCTCAAGAACATCGACGCCGCCACGCTGGTCAACGTGATCCAGCCGATGGTTTCGCATGACGGTCTGGTCGCGGCATTTCCGGAAGACAACACCCTTATCCTTACCGACGACGCCTACAACATCGACCGTCTGCTCAGGATCATCGGCAGCCTCGACATCCAGGGCACGCGACAGAACATCGCGGTCATTCCGCTCAAGCTCGCGTTCGCCGACGACCTGGCCTCGCAGATCGAAAAGATCATGAGCGCCGAAGGCGGCCCGGAACATAGCGGCGCAAGATTTCCGCGCCCCGGCCTGGGCGTGGTGGCGCCCTCGGCGCAAGCGCCGGCCGGCGGCTTCAAAGTGGTGCCCGACGAGCGCACCAATTCGCTGATCGTGCTGGCCGGGCCGCTGCAGATGCGAACCATCAAAGACTTGATCGTCAAGCTGGACATCCATCCGCCCAACGAGAACTCGCGCATCCACGTGTACCGGCTGAAGAACGCCTCGGCGGGCGAGATAGTGCAGGTGCTCAACGGGTTGCTGGGCGGCGGCGGCGCGCCGTCGACGCTCTCGCCGGTAACCGGACGCAATTCGCTCGGCCGCGGCGGCTCGGGCGGCATCGGGGGCGGCGGCTCGCTCAACTCCGGCTTCGGTGGAGGCATGGGCGGCGGGATGGGTGGCGGCATGGGCGGCGGAATGGGCGGGATGGGCGGCGGAATGGGCGGCTCGTTTGGGGGTTACGGTTCCAACTCCAGCTTCGGCGGTTCGATGGGATCGCCGATGGGCGGCGGAATGGGCGGCGCCAGCACGGCTGGACCGGTCACTGCGAGCACCGGCGGCAGCGGCGCGAAATCGCCCGACTTCGAAAACCCGGTCAACGTGACCGCCGACCCTGCCACCAACTCGCTCGTTGTCAGCGCCTCGCCGCAGGACTACCAGACCCTGAGCCACGTTATCGAGGAGCTTGACGTGCCGCGCATCCAGGTCTTCGTCCAGGCGATCATCGTCGAGGTCAGCGCCCAGCGGACCCGCGACATCGGGGTCAACTTCCAATCCGCCACCAATATCAGCGGCAGCACGATCGGGGTCGGGCAGCTTAACTTTGGCCAGCTCCAGACCGCGCTTGCCAATCCGCTGGGCCTCACGGGGCTGGGGATCGGGCTGGCCTCGGGCAGCCAATGCACCATCTCGACCGCCTTGGCCGCCGCTACGACCGTCGCCAGCGCTGGCACCGCCCCCTCCACCGTAACGGTGCCCTGCGACGTCGCGCTGATGACGGCGCTCGAGACCGACACCCATAGCAACGTGCTTTCCGCGCCGACCTTGCTCACCGCCGATAACGAAGAGGCGGTGATCGTGGTTGGCCAGAACCTGCCGTTCGTCGCATCCGCGAGCGCGACCTCGGCATTGTCGGGACAGATCTTCAATTCGGTCGACCGTCAGAACGTCGGCATCACGCTCGACATCATCCCCCAAGTGTCCCAGGGCGATTACGTGCGGCTCGACGTGTACGAGGAAGTCTCGAACGTGGTCGGCGGGACCACCAACCCGGTCACCAACCCGAACGGGCCGACCACCACGATCCGCTCGGCGTCGACCACGGTGATGGTCCAGGACCATCGCACCGCGGTTATCGGCGGATTGCTTTCCAACGAGAGCGACATCCAGCGCTCGGCGATCCCGTTCATCTCCGACATCCCGGTGCTCGGCAACCTGTTCAGCGACAACGCCAGCGATAAGCAGAAACTCAATCTGCTGGTGTTCCTCACCCCGCACGTGATCCGTACGCGCGACGATCTGCGCTCGCTGGCGCTCGACGAACGCCGAAAGTTCACGGACGCGCTGGGCCGTCGGGAACTGCACCAGATGCCGATGGAGCAGTACAAGCAGCTCTACCAGCCAACCTTCAGCGTTCCGGTTTCGCCCGCCCAGGATCTGAAAGACCGCAGGACGATGGCGCCGGCCGCGCGCGGCGGCGGCTTCGGCGGAGGCTTTGGGCCGACGTCGTCGAGCAGGACGGCGCCGTCTTCCTCATCTTCGACGCCGTTCAACACCGAAGAGATTGGGCCGAGCTCCAAGAGCGGGGTGGTCAAGCCTGCCCCGTGGACGACGGCGCCGCCGCCGTCGACCGCCGGGGCGACGGCCCCGGTCGCGTCCTCGACCGCGCCGGTGGCCGCTGCTGCCGATCCTCCCTGAACGGCGCGCCGCGCTCGCCCGGCCCGCGCGCCTTGGGGCGCGCGGGCGGCCTTTTACGCGGATGCGCCGGCTGACGCCGGCGCATCCGCGTCGCCTTCCAGAACGGGGGGCGGGTGCTTGCGCGCCCGCCCCCCGTTCTGGAACCCTCGTGGGCGCGATGGCTCGTCAGATTGGTCCACTGCGCGCGCGTCTGGAATATGCGGCGATCGGCGCGCTCCTCGCGCCGATCGCCGCGATGGAGCGCGAGCGCGCCATACGGGCGGGCGCGCGTCTGGGCGCGCTCGCGATGCGGCTTGATCGCTTCGACCGGCCGATCGCGATGCGCAACCTGGAGATCGCTTTTCCCGACCTAAGCGTGGCCGGGCGGCTGCAAATCCTGCGCGCGACTTACCAGAATTGGGGTCGCTCGCTCGCGGAGTGGATGCACTTTTCCACGCTCGCGCCCGACAATATCGAGCGCTACGCCACTTATCGCGGGGTGGAGAACTGGCGGCGCGGCGAGGAACTGTCGCGCGGCCGCGGCGGTCTCATCCTCACCGGCCACTTCGGCAACTGGGAGCTGATGATGCTGGCGCACTCGATCTATGGACATCGGATGGCAGCCGTTTATCGCCCACTGCGCAACCCGCTCATCGACGCCGCGGTGGCCGCGGCGCGCAACCGTTTCGGTAATCGCGTCGTGCCGCGCAAGGGCGGGGGACGCGAAGTGCTGCGCTTGCTCCGGCAGAACTGGGTGGTCGGGACGCCGCTCGACCTCGACGTGCGCAAGGGCGTGTTCGTGGATTTTTTTTCACTGAAGGCTTCGACCAACGACGGCCTTGCGCGCCTGGCGATGGCGACCGGCGCGCCGGTAGTGCCGGTTTTCGCGGTGCGCGAGGGCATCAGCAGCCATCACTTTATCGAGTGCATGGAGCCGATCGAGACTCTTCGCGGCGCCGACCGCGAAGAGTCGGCCCTGCTCAACACCCAGCGCTACACCAAGGCGATCGAGGACCTCGTGCGGCGTTATCCGGACCACTGGAACTGGATCCATCGGCGATGGAAAACCCGCCCCCCCGGCGAACAGCGCTTCTATTGAGAGTTTTCCGCCGCTTCGGTCATCTTCAGAGTTGGGAATTTATTCGCAAAGCGCCGGAAAGTGAGCCGGGGCCACCTTTTTCGTCATCCCACCGGAGCGATTCTGCTGCTTCAGTCATCCTTCGACTCCGCTCGCAGACTCCGCTCAGGATGATCCAAAACATCAAAAACGAAGAGCCCAAAGGCGATTAGCGGATTACGCGCGAAGGACCGCGCGAGGTCGCTTCGACTCGCGCAGCGCTCGCTCAGGATGACCCAAGAGGTTCGACCAACGAGGACCAGCACGGGTCTTGCGCGCCGCTACAGGTTGGCCAGCACCGCGCGGGTGAACTCCGTGGTGCTCGAACGTCCGCCCTGGTCGGGCGTGAGCACGCGCCCCTCGGCGTAGACCTTGCGCACGGCGCTTTCGAAGCGCTGCGATTCTCCGGCGAAGCCGAGGTACTCCAGCATCATCGCGGCCGAGAGCATGGTGGCGGTCGGGTTGATGATGTTCTGTCCCACGAGGTCAGGGGCGGTTCCGTGCACCGACTCGAAGTAGGCGTAGTCGGCGCCGTGGCATCCGCTTGGCGCAAGGCCCAGTCCGCCCAGCGTGCCCGCCGCGGCGTCGGACATGATGTCGCCGTAAAGATTCGGCATCACGGCCACGTCGAGATCGTGCGGGCTCTGCACCACGCGACGCGCGAAGTCGTCGATGATGAACTGCTCGTAGGCGATATCGGGATAGCCCGAGGAAACGTCCTCGGCGATGCGGCGGAACAACTCGTCGGATTCGCGCAGCATGTTGTACTTCGAGGTGCAGGTCACTTTGCCCTTGCCGCCGGCCGCCTTGCGTTTGCGCGCGAGCTTGAACGCGAACTCCGCTATCCGCCTGCTGTTGCGCTCGGTGATTACCTTGATCGCGAATCTGCCCGGCATCGAGGTGTCGAGCGCGGCGCGCGTGACGCGGCTGTGCAGCTTGAGCGGGCGCAAAACCTCCAGCGGTCCCTCGAGGCCGAGATAAAGATCCTCGAGGTTCTCGCGCACGATTACGTAGTCGATACCCTCGGGATGCTTGAGCGGACTGCGCGCGCCCGGGATGTAGCGCGCCGGGCGTACGTTGGCGTAAGTGTCCTTGCCCCAGCGCAGATAGCCGATTCCCGCGGTCTTGCCCGAGGTCGAGCCGAACAGGGTGGAATCCGAGGCGTCGATCGCCGCCCGCGCGTCGATCGCGGTCTTGCCCCGCACCCATTGCTCGCCGGGCGGGAACTCGACGTACTCGATATCCGGCCCGAGCGCGCGCAGAATTTCCATCGCCGCCGCGACTGTTTCCGGCGCGGCGTCGTCGCCGGGCAGCACCACGACTTTTTTGTTGGCCACGTTCGCTTGCGCGCCGCGGGCGAATCAGCCGCCGTAGTTGAAGCCGCACTCCTTGAGCGTCAGCCCCTCGGCCTCGCGCTTGAGATGGCCCTCGGTGACTTCGCCGATCACCACGCTATGGTCGCCGAGCTCGTGGAAGCCGACCACCTTGCATTCGACCGCGGCCGGCGCGTCGCTGATGATCGGTGCGCCGTTCTTACCCGCCTCAAAGGCGTAGTTGCCGAACTTGCCGTCGACGGGCTCGACGTGCTTGAAGAACGCGGTGCCGATCGATTTCTGGCCTGCGCCGAGCATCGAGAGGGTGAAAAGCTTCGACTCCTTGACCAGCGCATGCGCGGTCGAGTCGGCCTTGATTCCGACCACCACCAGCGGCGGCTTGAAGCTCGCCTGGGTGAGCCAGTTGACGGTCGCTACGGTCTGCTTGTCGCCGTGGCGCGCGCCCAGCACGAACAGTCCGTAGGGGATCATCAGGAGCGCTTTCTTTTTTGCATTTTCGTCCATGGTTTTCCGGCCTCCAGCGCCGGCGCGCCCGCGCCTTGTGGCGATGCGGCAGGCGCGCAATGCTATAATTGCTTTCCGACAAAGAGTGCATCAATGCCGCAGAACAAGTCAAAGACACCCCGAATCGCCGCGCTAAACGAGGTCGGCCGCTACGCCATCGGCGTGCGATGGGCCGACGGCCACGACAGCATCTATCCGCTGGAGAGCCTGCGCCGCGGATGCCCGTGCAAGGCCTGTGGCGGCGCGATCGCGGGCGAGATTCCGCCTGCGAGCCAGCGTCTTTCGCAGCTATCGCGCCTGGGCGAGCAGGGCGTGTTCCTCGGATGGGTCGACGGGCACGAGACGCTCTACACCACGGGCCAGTTGCGCGCGAACTGTCGCTGCGCGCACTGCGTGGCCGAGCCGGAAAATCCGATTACCGGGAGCTGAACCGCAGCGCGGTCAGCCGCGTAGGCCGCCCGAGGCCGTCTTGGGCGGAACCCGGGGTTCCTCTTCGGGCGCGAGTTCGGGCGCCGGCGGTTCGGTGCGGCGGCTTTCGATTCGCCCTCCCACCAGCTCGAACAGCGCCGGCAGCACCACCAGCGTCGCGACCAGGATCAGCGTGACGCCCAGGCTCAGGACCCAGCCCAGGCTCGAGATGCCTCGATGCTCGGCCGAAATCAGCGCGGCGAAGCCCGCGATGGTGGTGAGCGAGCAGATGGTCACCGACTTGCCCACCGCCTTGGTCAGGATCAGCGCCGACTTGTCGCGCTCCTCGCGCCAGCGATAGAGCATGTTGACGCCGTTGTCGATGCCGGTGCCGATCAGAATCGGGACCGCGAACAGGTTGGCCAAGTTGAATTCCCAGCCCATCCAGCCCATCGCTTCGAGCATCCAGGCGCCGCCGAACAGCAGCGGCACGGTGGCCAGCGCCGTGTCGCGCAGGTTGCGGAAATCGGCGAAGACGAAGACGAATACCGCGATCAGCGCCAGCACGGCGGCGTGCTCATAGCCGCGGCGCATCACGGTCGCGATGTTGTAGGTCTGCACCGGTGGCCCGGTCACGTCCTCGTCGACGGTCTTGAGCGCGCCGATGAAGCGGCTTAGCGCGGCATCCTCCCACACGTCGCCGCGCGGATAGATCTGGACCAGGAAACGTCCGCTCTTTCCGATGAAACGGTCGCGCACGATCTTGGGCAGGTTGGCGACCGTCACCGCGGCGGGGTTGAGATCGTGCTTGAGTTCGACAAGGCGTTCGCGCAGGTCGGCGTTGGTGCTGGCCTCGTAACTCGCAAAGGCCGTCGGGTCGCGTTTGAGCCGGTCGAGCGCGGCCTTTGCCAGGGCTGCGGTTTTAGCCGCCGCGCCAGATGGATCGGCGGGCGCCATCATCGTCAGCCGGTCCGCCAACTGGCCGAGCTCGCGCGCGAGCCGGGGGGAGCCGTCCCGATGACGCAGCGGCTCCATCTCGATCGGCGCGAGCATCGCGCTCAGCGCATGCAGCGTCTTGAGCTTGGCCGCCTGGTCGTCGGGGATGTAGGTCGAGATAGTTTCGACGTCGGAGACCTCGGGCAGCTTGCGGAAGGCCGCCGCGCGCGTCTCACCCGCTTCCATCGACGGTGCGAGCGAGACCGCGAACCACGACGAACGTCCCGAATCCTTGAGCAGCAGGTTCTCGATCTTGACCGCCTCGGTCCGCTCGGCCTGCAGCTTGAGCAGGTTCTGGTCGAACCTGACCCGCCCGGTGAGCATCAGCGCGCAGACTGTGAGCGCCACCGCGCCCACGACGATCAGCGCCGGGCGGCGGAACGCGGCTTCGAGGATCGAGGCGCGGGCCTGCGGCGCAAGCTGCGGCCGGGTGCGAGTGGGGCGATAGCGGTCGCGCAGCACGATCAGCGAGGGAAAAACCAGCAGCGCCGAAACCAGGCACAGAAACAGTCCGGCGGCCGAGACGATCCCAAGCTCCGCGATGCCGCGGAAGTCGGTGAACACCGGGGTCAGGAAGGCGAGCGCCATGATACAGGCCGAGGCGAACACGCCCGTGCCGGTGTTGACCACCGCCAGTTCGACCGCCTGCGTCGAAGTCGAGCCTTGGCGGCGCGCCTCGTCGTAGCGGGCCATCAGATGAATCGGGAAGTTGATCCCGATTCCGGCCAGCACGCTGGTGAAGACCGCCGAGAGCAGGTTGAGATGCCCGATGGCGAGCGTGGTGAAGCCGAACGACCAGGCTACGCCAACCAGCAGCGCCAGCACCGCGAAGAACGGCTCGACCACTGCGGTGAATGGAATTACCAACAGCAGTACGTTGCTTACGATCGCGATTAGCGAGGCGAGCGCGATGTCGCGTGCGGTGGTGGTTTCCTCGGCATGCGCCAGCGCCGGCCCTCCGGTCATTCCGGCCATCACGCCGGGAAATAAAGCCCGCACGGCGTTGAGTTCGCGCTGGATCACTTCGGTTGGGTCGGGGCCGTCCTTGACTCCGTCACCGGGCGCGACCTGGAGCAGCAGGTATTTGCCGTTATCCGAAACCAGGTAGCCGTGGCCTTGCGCGCTGTCCGGCCCGCCCGCCTGCATCATCGACCGCCAGGGCGAGACATATCTGGCGCCGCTGGTCTGGGCGAGCATCCCGCCAAGCACTGTGTCGATGGCCCCGGTGTCAAACGCACCGGGGGATTTCGCCGCGGCTGACGCGTCGGGCACGGCGCGCGGATTCGCGGCGACGGCCGTGCCACTGGTCGGGCGGCCGGTCCTGCGCATCGAGGCGGGCTTGCGACCCCGGGCCTGCATTTGGTCCCGCATCTGGCGGTCGATTCCCGCATTGACCATCGCGAAGAAGCCGGCGAGACTTGGGTCGGCCGCGTACCCGCCGAGCATCGGGAAGGCGGCGCGAAGCTTTTGCGCCAGCGCGTCAAGGTCGGCGCTCTTCATGTAGAGCATCGCGCGGTCGGCGAACGCTCCGGCGTCGATCTTGTAAAAAACGGCTTTGACGTTGGCACGGTCGGCGTTGAGCCGCGCCGCCAGCGTGTCGGCGAAATGCTCGGCGCGCGCCGGATCGGGCGCCGCGCGCACCACGATAATCAAGCCGTCGAGGTCGGGGAATTCATGGGTGTAGTCGAGGTAGTCGCGCGAGGCGCGGCTGTTGGGCGTGATCAGATCGTCCTGGCCGGTACGAAATTCCAAGTGCGCCTTGGTGTACATCACCGAGGCGACTGCAAGTGCCGCCGCGCACAGCAGCACCAGGTAGGGCCGCCTTATGCTGAACTGCGCAAGTGCGCGAAAGATTCGGGTTCGCAAGCTCAAGCAATTCTCCCGCCGCATGGCAAATTCGGGAGGGCTGGGAGGCGAGTGAGGTATACCTTCGGGCGCGGCGCGGGCCGGTGTCCGTCGTGTACGGCCAATTTTGATCTGCCTGACCCTTGCCGGATCAGCGCCCGAGAAGGTGCTCCCGCAACGCGCTCAAATGTTTCGCCGCCTCGTCCCGCACCACCGCCTCATTTTCCGGCTCGCCACTGGCCGCCAAAGCCGAAACCACGGCGATCGAAACCAGCATCAGCGCCAACGTGAGCTTCCATGCCATAGTGCTTTTTTCCCGCGTAGCGCGTGCGCTTCTACCGCCCGTCACCACCGCGTCCCAAACGCCGCCTACCCTTACAGGGCCGCTATACTAACCCTGAACCCTATCAGGTTTAGTCCAGCGAGACGATAGGGAAAACGTCCCCAACACATTGCCTGCGGCGAACAATCGCGCACTTGCGCGCACTCGCCGATCAAACGACCGTGGACGGTTTTGCGCCGACCGCAAGCGAATAACGCCCGCCGTTTGTGGCCAGCCGCAGCGGCGCGTCAAAGGCGCGGCTCAGCGTCGCCGAGGTCATCACGCTCTCCCGCGAGCCGGCGGCGAGCACTCGTCCCGCGCGCAGCACGAGCACGTGGGAGAAGCCGGCGACGATTTCCTCGACGTGATGGGTGACCAGGACCAGGGTGGGAGCGCCGGGGCGACCGAGCAGGCGCTCGATAAAGGCCAGGAAATGCTCGCGGGCGACCGGGTCGAGTCCGGCGCACGGCTCGTCGAGCACCAGCAGGCGCGGTTCGGCCATCAGGGCGCGGCCGATCAGCACCCGCTGGCGTTCGCCCTGGGAAAGGAAACGCCACGGGCGCTCGCTCAGATACTCGGCTTCGACCTCGCGCAGTAATTCGGCGGCGCGCCTGGAGTCGGCCTCGCCGATCTCGCCCCACATCCCGATCATTGCGCGCCGTCCGCTGGCGACGGCGTTGAGCGCGTTCTCGTGCGGCGGCATAAGCTGGCGGATCGACGAGCTGACCAGCCCGATGCGGGTGCGCAACTCGCGCCAGTCGGTGCGCCCGTAAGTCTCGCCCAGCACGCTTAACCTCCCGGCCGTGGGCGCGAGGTAGCCGGTGAGCACGCTCAGGAGCGAGGTCTTGCCCGAGCCGTTGGCGCCGAGAATAACCCAGTGCTGGCCGCCGTCCACGCGCCAGTCGACCGCGTCGAGGATAAGCGCGTCGCGGTCGACGCGGAGGCCCGCGACCTCGATGACTGGACTCTCGATGGTTGGCCGGTTGTCCTTGGGGGTCATGCGGTAAGTCATGTGGAAGTTCTGGTGGAAAGTCTCTGGAAAGTCCCGGTAAGAAGCAAGCGGTGAAGACGCGGTTGTAAGCGTGCGTCGTGGCCGACTACAATGAAATATGGGCCTCGTTGGAACGCCGCCCGCGGGTCGGTCTTAATACGGGGACGAGCGCGACAGGCTCTACCGGGCAAGCATGCCAAGGGATTCATTCAACCGCGAAATCGATTACCTGCGTATCTCGGTTATCGACAACTGCAACCTCCGATGCGTCTACTGCATGCCGCTCGACGGCTTGCGTTTCCTGCCCCGCGACGAACTGCTGACGCCGGCCGAAATCGAGCTGGTGGTGCGCGCCGCCGTGAGCGTCGGCTTTCGCAAGTTTCGCCTGACGGGCGGTGAGCCCACGCTGCGCGCCGACCTGCTCGAAATCGTTGAGCGGCTGGCGGCCCTTTCCGGAATCGGCGACCTCGCGCTCACCACCAACGCGCTCCTGCTGCCCAAGCTCGCGGCGCCGCTCAAGGCGGCGGGGCTCAAACGCATCAACGTCCATCTCGACAGCCTCAATCCGCTTACCGTCGAGCGCCAGATGCGATGGGGCAGCTTCGCGCGAGTGTGGGAGGGCATCATGGCGGCCGAGGCCGCGGGGCTGGTACCGATAAAGCTCAACGCGGTGGTCGCGGCCGGCTACAACGAGGAGGACGTGGTCGACCTTGCGGCACTGACGCTCGCGCGCGACTGGCACGTGCGGTTCATCGAGCTGATGCCGCTTGGGGGCGGCGAATGCGCGACGCTTTCGATTCAGCGCTACGTCTCGAACATCGAGACCCGGCGGCGGATCGAGGTGGCGCTCGGTCCGCTGATGGAGCTCGAATCGAGCAACCCCTCCGACGAAGCGCGCAACTACGCGCTGCCCGGCGCGAGCGGCGTGGTCGGCTTCATCAGCCCCGTGAGCGAACCCTACTGCGGAACCTGCAACCGGATGCGCCTGACGGCCGACGGCAAGTTCCATCTCTGCCTGCTCAACGACGACGAAATGGACGTGCGCAAGGCGATTCGCACGGGCGGCGGGATCGAGGCGGTGGCGCGTATCCTGGTGCGCGCGGTCGATCTCAAACCGACCGGCCATCACCTGCTGGAGGGCCGCTCAACCCGCGATCGCTCGATGTACCAGATCGGAGGCTGACGGTTCTGACCCTTGGGACACGCTATCGCATCCTTATGCGGTAGTCAGAATTGAATCAACGCCACTGGCGAGCGATTGGATGTCTTGGCCCATCAGATGGTAGGCACCCCAGACCACAACCGCGATGGCCCCCAAGATGAGCGCGTATTCCGTCATCGTCTGGCCAGCGGCGTTGCGAACCGCAGATTCACGAGCGCGGATGGCCATCTTAGTTACTGCCCCCATTCCCATGTCTCCTTATTAGTTTCAACGAAGCTACTTTGTTTTCCTTGTTCTGTCTAGATGTATAAAAACAGTGTAATTGGAGCGTTTGCTCATCTTATGTCCATTAGCCGGCCGGTAACATCGTAGTTCGGTTATTCAGTTCGTTGCTTATCCTCATTTGTCCTCGCGGAATTCAACGGGCGGCGCCAAACCCTTGGCTCGGGCGCGGCGGCAGCACCAGAATCTGACCGTTCAGCTTAGGCTGATGCAGGGCGTCGGAAGCCGAATAGACCCTCGCGATGGAAGGTATAGACGTATGAGGTCTTCGACAGCGGCGCGAGCCGCAGATGCATCAGCGCGCCACCGCCGGGACGATCTTTGATCGCCTGATCTTCGAGCATGAAATCGTGATCGTCGTCGGGCTGCAGGTTCCACAACGTTATCCGGGTCGGCTCGTCGCGATGCACCGCGATGAAGCTGGGGGAGAAGGCGTAAACCTCGCCGAAGTGCTCGATGGCTGGCTTGGGCCCGGTCTCCTTCATCGCGACCGCCTCAGTCAGCACGACGATGCCGGCGGCGGCGCTTTCGCCGGTCGCCACCGTCACGAATTTCGAGGCGGCCGCGTTGGGCATGAAGTAACGCGCCAGGCTCTTCGCGGCGGTCATCGTATCGGCCGCACGCCCGGCCGCACGCGCGGCCGATACGGCTGCGAGCAGAACCGCTGCGGCGCAGACGGCGGCTCTGCCGGCGACGGTTCCATACGCCCGCCGCTGACGGTTCGAGTCCGAATGAAAGAATGAATCGTAGTGTTGGGGCATGCACGTTCCTCGTGTGGGCCGCGCCGCGCGGCCATCGTATCGCGTACCGGATCCGGTTAGGATTCCAGACGAATGTCGAACGACTATCGCACGCTGGGAGCGGCACGTATCGTGCTGGTCACGGGCGGCGCCGGCTTTATCGGATCGCATCTGGCCGACGCCCTGCTCGAACGCGGGGTCACGGTCCGCGTGCTCGACAACTTTCACACCGGCAGCCGCCAGAACCTCAACCCGCGCATCGAGCTAATCGAAGCGGATATCCGCGAGCGCGCGACTCTCGAGCCGGCCTTCGCCGGCGTCGATTGCGTCTTTCATGCGGCGGCGCTGCCGCGCGTGGGGCTGTCGATCGAACAGCCGCTGGAGACCCATCTGGTCAACGTGGTCGGCACGCTCAACGTGTTGCTGGCGGCGCGCGCGGCGGGAGTGCGGCGGGTGGTCTACTCGGGTTCGTCGTCGGTTTATGGGGAGCAGTCGGGTGAACAGGGTGAACAGCCCGGCGAGCGGGCGCCAATGCCGCTTCGCGAAACGATGACCCCCAATCCGCTCAGCCCCTATGCGCTGCAGAAGCTGATGGCCGAGGAATACGTGCGGATGTTCCATCGTCTGTACGGGCTGGGCGCGCTCTCGTTGCGTTACTTCAGCGTGTACGGCCCACGGATGGACCTGGAGGGGGCGTACGCGACGGTTATCGGAGCGTTCCTGCGCGCGCGGCGCGAAGGGCGGCCGCTCGAGATTCGCGGCGACGGCGGGCAGCGGCGCGACTTCACCCACGTGCGCGACGTCGTGCGCGCCAATCTGGCTGCGATGGACAGTGCGCTGGACGACGGCAGCGCGATCAACGTTGGGCGGGGACATGCGGTAAGCGTAAACCTGATCGCGGAGATCGTCGGCGGACCGCGGGTCAATGTCGCGCCGCGCCCGGGCGAGCCGCGCGACACGCTGGCCGACTTGGGGCGCAGCCGCGCGATCCTCGGCTGGAGTCCCGAGGTCGATATCGAGGACGGCGTACGCGAGCTGTTACGGCTATACGGGCTATAGCCACAGGCGGAGTTTCCAGAAGACTTCGCTGGCGCACGGCAGCGGAAGCGGTCGCGCCGCGAAATCGACCCTCACCCACCCCCTCTTTCCACAGACCAAGTGGGCGAGGGCTCAGATAAGAAAATTCGCACAGCCGGCGGATGACCCTCAGTATGGTTTGCTGACGAGCACCTTCTCTGCCGTGAGCGCGGCGATTCGATCTTCCTGATAGCCGAGGTATTTGCGCAAAATCAGCTCGTTGTGCTCGCCGAGCAGGGGTGCCTGGAGGTTGGCGGGGCTCGGAAATCCCGAGAACCGGATCGGGAAGCCAGGAACCTTGAGGTCGCCCAGCACCTGGTCGTGCACCTCGGCCACGGTGCCGCGCTCGCGCAGGTGCGGATGGTTCATCGCCTCCTCGAGCGTGCGAATCGGCGCGACCGGGATGCGCGCCGCGCGCATCACCGCCAGCGATTTCTCGTCGTCGGGCATCGAGGCCAGCCAGCCCTCGACCACTTCGGTCACGGCGTCGCGGTTTGTGACCCGCGCCGCAAGGTCGGCGAAGCGGGGATCGATCGCGAGTTCCGGATGGCCCATCGCCTCGCAGAACTGCGCCCAGTGGCGATCCATCCAGGCCATGATGATGAAGTAAATTTTCCGGCCCTTAAAAATTCCGCATGGGCTGAGCCCCGGATAGTAGCGGCCGGAGCGTTCGACCCGCGCGGCGCCGCCGCTCGCTGAGAACAGCTCCACGCCCATGTCCTGGTAGCCGAAGTAGGAGTCGAGCAGCGAGACGTCGATATACTGGCCGACGCCGGAGCGCTCGCGATAGAGTAGCGCGCATGCGATCGCGCCCATCCCGTGCACGCCCGTGCTGACGTCGCCGATCGCCATCAGTGGAATCACCGGCGGCCCGTCTTTTTCGCCGATCAGTCCCGTGATGCCGGCGTAGGCCTGGCCGATCAGGTCGAAGCCGGGATCTTCCGAAAGCGGTCCGGTCTGGCCGAAAGTCGACACCGAGCACATCACGATGCGCGGATTGAGTTTGCTGACTTCGGGATAGCCGAAGCCGAGCCGTGTGACCGCGCCGGGGGCGAAGTTCTCGACCAGCACATCGACTTGCTTGACCAGCGCGCGCAGGATCGCGACGCCCTCGGGATGGCGCGCGTCGAGGCAGAGGCTCATCTTGCCGAGGTTGTGCTGGACGTAGTAGCCGCTGCGATTGTCGCGCACGTAGGGGATGAGGCGCGCGCGGTCGCCGTCGGGCGCGAGTTCGACCTTGATTACCTCGGCGCCCATCGTGGCCATCAGGCGCGTCACGGTCGGCCCGGCGACGAACTGGGTGAAATCGAGGACCTTGTAGCCTTCGAGCACGTGTCGGAATTGACCTGAAGCCATCGACTGTTCTCCCGGCGAAGGCGCGCTGATGCGGCAAAGTTGCTGTAGCAAGGGGGGCGCGCGCTTCGCAACCCCAGCCGCCGGGCTGCGGATGCGGCGCGCCGCCGAGGTGCGGATGCGCGAGCGGGAGAAGCGGGACGGCAGGCGGGCGCGTTAGGCCGCTTGCGGCCGGAACATCCCGCTCTCGCCGCGCGAGGCCGACGCCGCCGACAGCGTACGCACCGGCAGGATCACCAAACTTAGCCCGTGCACCTGCAACCAGTTCTGCAACTCGAGCGCGGTGTGGTTGTGCAGGAAGCGGCTGATGAAGCCTTCCAGTTCGGCTTCAAAGATGAGCTTGCCGGCGAAGAACACGGCCTGCGGAAACTCGTGTGCGACTTGCAGGCACAGCTTGCGCAGCTCGACGACGACGTCGGGGCCGATACTGACGCGCAACTCGGAATGCAGGCCGAGGTCGGCGGCGAAGCGGCAGTATTCGCTAAGGTCATCGGCCACTTGCTGTTCCAGCTGTTTGACCTCTTCGGGGCCCTTCATCCGCGACGATTCGACCTCGCCCACGCTGACGAAGATCACGTTGCGGTACTGGTCGCGAAACAGCCGTCGCAGCGTCAGCAGGGTGGCCAGTCCCAGGCCGTTGAACCCGTTGACCAACAGCACCGCGGTCGGCGCGGTGGAGTCGTACTGTTCGGGCGGACTTTCTTTGGCGGCGAAGATCTCGGGCAGGATGTCGGCCTCGAGTTGTTCGATGGCGCGTGCGACGAAGCGATAATGGTGCCGCACCATGTAGCAGATCAGGATCAGCCCGCCGGTTATCGCGACCGTGACCCAGCCGCCTTCGTCGAACTTGAGCGTTACGGTCAGCAGCAGGATCAGCGCGGTGAACGAACAGCCCACACCGTTAATCGCGAGCTTGCGCCGCCAGTGCGGCTCGCGCGCGCGTTCCTGCCACCAGTGCACGCTCATACCGAGCTGCGAGAGCGTGAAGGTAACGAAAACGTTGATCGCGTAGAGCACGACCAGCACGCTGACCCGCGCCTCGGTGAAGACCAAAATTGCAATCGCCGCCAAACCCATCGCGAACACTCCGTCCTGGGTCACCAGGCGGGAGCTGAGCTGCGCGAAACGACGCGGCAGCCATCGATCCCCTGCCATCGTCGCCAGCACCCGCGGCCCGTCGATAAAGCCAGTCTGCGCGGCCACGAACAGCAGCGCGCCCTCGGTGATGAGGGTGAAGGTGACGATCGGCACTCCGATTCGCAGGCCGAACAGCTTCCAGTTGCTGGCCACCCGCTCGAACAGCACCGCGTTGAGCGTTTGGCCGTGCACCGGGGCGACGTTGAACAGCAGGTAACAGAGCAGAATGCCGCCGGCCACTCCCGCCAGCGACACCGCCATGTAGAGCATCGTGCGCTTGCCGGTTGCCGCGCGGGGCTCGCGCAGAATCGGCAGGCCGTTGCTGACCGCCTCGATTCCGGTGTAGGTGCCGCCGCCCATGCTGTAAGCGCGAAAGAAGATGATCGCGAGCGCCAGCACTCCGATCGTGCCGATCCCGCTATGCACCTGGTTGATTGCGTCGCGCGTGATCGCGGGCAATTCCGAGGACCTGACCAAAAGTGCGTAACCGACCAGCCACAGATGCATCACCACGAAGGCGAGGAAAATCGGCAGCAGCGAGAGCACCGATTCCTTGACCCCCCGCAGGTTCATCCCGACCATCAGCACGACTACCAGCAGGCAGACCCAGAACTTCACCCATAGCCAATCGGCCGGCAGAAAGCTGAAGATGGCGTCAGCGCCGCTCGCGATCGAAATCGAGATGGTCAACACGTAGTCGATCACCAGTGCGCATCCGGACACCAGTCCCGTATACGGCCCCAGCAGCTTGGTCGCCACCAGATAGCCGCCGCCGCCCGAGGGAAACAGGTCGATGGTTTGGGAGTACGAGGCCGAGATGATGAAGACGGTCAGCGCCATCATCACCGCCAGGAACACGGCCAGGTACTGGTCGTGGCCGAGCGCGAGGAAGGCCTCCTCCGGGCCGTAACAGGAGGAACTCAGTCCGTCGGAGCCGAGACCGACCCAGGCCAAAAACGCGATCAGTGAGAGGTTGTGGAAAATTCCGGGATCGCGCACGTCGCGCGCCGGTCCGATGATGACGTCGGTGAGGGTGCGTTTGCCGCCGCCGTTTGGCCCGCTGTTGGGAGCGCGTTTGGCGCTTCCCGGGCCATCGCTGCCGGATTGTGTTGCCATGGTTTATATCTGAGAGCCTGTCCTATTAGGTGGGGCAGTGTAGACGCAAACCTGCGGGGTAGCCAGATGCACCCTCAAGCCTTTGAAATCGTTACGGAATCAAAAGAGTAGCTGGCGCGCTTCAATCCCAGATTGTAGCGGGCGGCGTCGATCAGATTCTGCATCAGCGCGAGCACCGTCATCGGGCCAGTGCCGCCGGGATTGAGCGTCAGCCATCCCGCGACCTCCTTGACCCGATCGAAATCGACGTCGCCGACGAATCGGCCCGGTCCCGCGCGCCGGAATCCCACGTCGACTACACACGCGCCCGGCTTGACCATGTCCGCGGTTATCAGGAACGGCCGGCCGGTGTCGGCCCCCGCGCAGGAGACCACGATATCGGCCTCGCGGCAGACGGCGGCGAGGTCGCGGGTGTGGCGATGGCCCCAGGTGACGGTCGCGTTGCACATCCGGCCGCCCAGGATGAGCGCCATCGGCTTGCCCGCGATATCGCTACGCCCGATCACCGCCGCGCGCGCGCCGTCCACCGGCACGCCGTAGTAGTTGAGGAGCGTCAGCACGCCGCGCGGAGTGCATGGGATGAAACGGCCCACTTGCGCCCGATAGAAGTCGCTCACGTTGACCGCGCCCACCGCGTCGACGTCCTTGCCCGGGTGGATCGCGTCGAACAGCCTGAAACGGTCGACCTTCTCCGGCACCGGCAATTGCAGCAGGATACCGGCCGCCGACGGATCCGCATTGAGCCGCGCGATTTCCTCCAGCAGACGCTCGGTGGTCGCCTCCGCGGCGCTCATCGCGACCGTTCGGTTCTCGAAGCCGAGTTCCTCGGCGAAGCGGCGTTTGTTGCGGACGTATTGGCGTGAGGCCGGATCGTCGCCGACCAACACGGCGGCCAGAGCCGGAGCGCAATGGTAACGCTCCTTGAGCTCGCGCGCGTGGCGCTCGAGCTCGGGGCGCAGGCGGCGGCTGACTTCGCGCCCATCCATGATTGTCGCGGACATTCGGTACGGAATCCTCGATGGTGGTTCTCGGCGCCGGGTCACGATCCCGGTCCTCGGTATAGCCCTCGGTCATATAGTACCGTTGCCGCGGGCGCAAATCGTCCCGGGTGCCGCGTAGATAAGCTACGGCGGATAAGCTGTGGGTGAACGTGCATGGCGCCGCCTCGTTGGTTATCCGGCCCTTTGATAGAATCCGGACTCGCATGGAAACGCTGAGACGTACCAGTTTGTTCGAGCTGCATCGGCGGCTTGGCGCCCGGATGACCGCGTTCGGCGGTTTCGAGATGCCGGTCAGCTACGCCGGAATAATCGACGAGCATCTCGCCGTGCGCTCGCGCGCCGGAATCTTCGATCTCGGCCACATGGGTGAGTTCGAGCTGGCCGGCGCCGCGGCGCTCGAGCTGCTCGAGCGCACGATGACCAACTCGGCCGCGCGGCTGGACGTCGGCCGCGCTCAATACACCCTGCTGTGCACTCCCGAAGGCGGCACTATCGACGACCTGATTGTTTACCGCCTCGACGACGCCCGCTACATGCTCTGCGTCAACGCCTCCAACATCGGGGCCGATCGCGCATGGCTGCTGGACCTCGGCGCGAAAGACGCCGGCTTTCGCGACGTGAGCGAAGAGACCGGGCTGGTCGCCGTTCAAGGACCGCTGGCGCAGGCGATTTTGCAGGGCCTCAGTCGTTCGCCGCTTGCCGCGATGCGGCGTTTCGCCGTAGTCGAGGCGGAAGTCGCGGGCGTGCGATGTATCGTTGCGCGCACCGGCTACACCGGCGAGGACGGTTTCGAGCTTTTTACCGCCGCGGCCGCCGCCGAGAAGCTCTTCAGCGCGATTCTCGAAGCCGGCGCACCACGGGGGATGATGCCCTGCGGGCTTGGGGCGCGCGACACGCTCCGGATGGAAGCGGGGCTGGCACTTTATGGTCACGAGCTTGACCGCACGACCTCGCCGCTGGAGGCGGGCCTAGATCCGTTCGTGAAGCTTGGGCGCGATTTCGTCGGCGCCGTGGCGCTCGGCGCGCAGCGGCACAACGGACTCAAGCGGCGCCTGGTTGGAATTCGCACCGAGGACGGACGCAGCGTGGCCCGCCAGGGTTACAAGCTTTTTGTGGGCGAGCGCGAAGTCGGGGTGATGACGAGCGGGACTTTCGCACCGAGTTTCAACCGGCCACTGGGGATGGCGTACCTGGATACGGCGGCGGGAGCGCCGGGTTCAATTGACGTCGGGATTCGCAATCGGCGGGTCGCGGCCGCGGTGACGGGGCTGCCGTTTTACCGCCGCGGCCAGCCGTCCGCCGCCTAGCAGGTATATGGCAATGGAGAAGATAGGCGGCCGATGAGATTTTTTGCTCACACCGAAAGTGATGTTCGCGCGATGCTCGACACGATCGGTGCGCGCGGACTCGACGATCTGGTCGCGCACGTGCCGGCCAATCTGCGCGCCAGCGCAACCATAAACCTCGCGCCGGGGAAGAACGAGGCCGCTATCGCCGCCGAGCTTGGAGCGCTGGCCGCGCGCAACACCGGCGCCAGCGCCTTTGCGAGCTTCCTCGGCTTCGGCGCCTACCGCCATCACGTGCCGGCCGCCGTTCGCGCCATCACCGCGCGCGCCGAGTTCGCCACCAGCTACACGCCGTATCAGCCCGAGGCGAGCCAGGGCACCACCGAGGCCATTTTCGAATTCCAGACCATGATCACCCAGCTCACGGGTCTGGAGGTCGCCAACGCCAGCATGTACGACGGTGCTTCGGCCACGGCCGAGGCGGTCCTGATGGCGCATCGGGTGACGCCCAAGCGCACACGGGTCGCGCTTTCGCGCGCGCTATGGCCCGACTATCGCGACACCGTGCGCACGTATCTTAGCGCGCTGGAGCATCTCGAGTTGGTTGAGGTGCCGTTCGATCCGCAAAGCGGCGCGATCGATATCGGCGCGCTGGAGCGTCTCGCCGACGAGCGGCTGCTGTGCTCGGTGCTCGGCTATCCCAACGCGTTTGGAATTGTCGAACCGCTGAGCGAGGCAGCCGCACTCACCACACGCGCAGGCGGGATTGCGATCTCGGTGACGGCTGAGCCGTTGGCGCTCGGCCTCTTGAAGTCGCCGGGCGAGCTCGGCGCCGATATCGCCGTCGGCGAAGGACAAAGCTTCGGCCTCGCGCCCCAGTTCGGCGGTCCCGGAGTCGGATTCATGGCGGCCCGGATGACGCATCTGCGCCAGATGCCCGGGCGGTTGGTGGGCGAGACGCACGATCGCTTCGGGCGGCGCGCATGGTGCCTCACGCTGGCCACCCGCGAGCAGCATATCCGGCGCGAGCGCGCGACTTCGAACATCTGCACCAATCATTCGCTGTGCGCGCTCGCGGCCACGGTGTACCTGGCGATGATGGGGCGGCGGGGCTTGCGCGAGCTGGCCGCGCGCAACGTCGAGCTGGCCCATCGCGCGGCCGCGGCGCTTGCGGCGGATGGATTACGCACGCGCTTCGGCTCTCCGTTCTTCAACGAGTTCGTGGTGAACGTCCCCGACCCGGCCGCGGCGCTGGCCCGGGCCGAGCGCGCCGGAATCCTGGCCGGCGTCGCGCTCGATAGCTATTGGCCCGAACTTGGCGGCGCGATGCTGGTGAGCGTCACCGAGATGAATACTCAGTCCGAGTTCGAGCGGCTCGCCGGCGCGCTTGCCGGAGAAAGCTGATGGCGGGGGAGAGCAAGGGGGGCAAGGAAAGCAGGATGGCGACGGCGGGCAAGATCGCGCGGGACATGGGCGAAGCGCAAGCTTCGCCGGTCGGGGTGGGAGCCCCGGACGTTCGCAGCGTTCCACTGCTGTTCGAAGAGTCCGCGGCCGGACGATCCGGCGCGGACGTCGCCGCTCGCGACGCCGGCGCGCCCGACGCGGCCACGATTTTAGGCGCGACGCTTTGCCGCGACGATATCCCCGGTTTTCCGGAACTCAGCGAGCCGCAGGTGATGCGTCATTTTCTGCGCCTCTCCCAGCTCAACTTCGGGCAGGCGCTCCAGTTCTATCCGCTCGGCTCGTGCACGATGAAGTACAATCCCGTGCTCAACGACGAGATGGCGGCCCTCGCCGGCTTCGCCGGGCTGCATCCGATGACCCCGGCGCATCTGGCCGCGGGCGCACTCGAACTGATGGCGTATCTTGAGGCGGCGCTCGCCGAAATAACCGGGATGGACGCCGTGTCGCTCCATCCGGCGGCCGGCGCGCAAGGTGAGCTTACCGGGTTGCTGATGATCCGCGCGTACCATCGCAAGCGCGGCGCGGCGCGCCACAAGGTGATAATTCCCGACACCGCGCACGGCACCAATCCGGCGAGCTGCACGCTGGCGGGGTTCGAGGTCGTGGTCGCCCGCTCGAACCGGCGCGGCTTCCTGGAGGCGGCCGAGATTCGCCGGCTCGTGAGCGACGACGTCGCGGCGCTGATGGTCACCAATCCCAACACGCTCGGAATTTTCGAGCCCGAAATTGCCGCGATCGCCGACGTGCTGCACGAGCGCGGAGCGCTGCTCTACCTCGACGGCGCCAACATGAACGCGCTGATGGGCGTCGCCAAGCCGGGCCATATGGGCGCCGACGTCGTGCAGCTTAATCTGCACAAGACCTTTTCGACTCCGCACGGCGGCGGTGGTCCGGGCGCGGGTCCGGTCGCCGTGAAGAAACATCTCGACCCGTTCCTGCCGCTGCCGCGTCTGCGCAAAGACGGCGGGGCGTGGAGCTTTGACTACGATCGCCCCGATTCGATCGGGCGGCTTCGCGGGTTCCACGGCAATTTCGGGATGTTGGTGCGGGCCTACGCGTTTATCCTGGCGCTCGGGGGCAACGGGCTGACCGAGGCTAGTCGGTTCGCGATCCTCGCCGCCAACTACGTGCGCAAGCGCCTGGAGCCGCATTTTCCGAGCGCCACCGCGGAGCCGTCGATGCACGAGTGCGTGCTGATGCACGATCTCGAAAAGCGCGCCGATGTGAACACGCTCGATATCGCCAAGCGCCTGCTGGATTTCGGAATCCATCCGCCGACCATCTATTTCCCGCTGGTCGTGCACGGCGCGCTGATGATCGAGCCGACCGAGACCGAGACTCGCGAGACGCTCGACACTTTCGTCGACGCGATGGAGCGGATTTACGCCGAGGCGCTTAGCAATCCCGAGATGGTGCGGACGGCGCCGCACACGCTATGGCTCTCGCGCGTCGACGAGGCGCACGCTGCGCGCCGTCCGGTCCTACGCTGGCAGCCGAAAGATAAGTAAGCCGCACTGCGCTCCCTCTATCGCGGCTGGTCGGCTCATTCGCGACCGGCATCATTGGTTCTTTCAATAACCAAACGCTCCCTGGAGCTTTGATGCTGTTGGATGCCGCTGCGCATAAACTATTCTCTGCAGTAGGAGGCGGCATTTATGATTACGGCAAAATTGCTGCCGATCTTCGCCCTGGCAATCGGAGGACTGGTTCTTCTCGGTTGCGGAGGCCAAAGACAGGTTCCGGGCGATCTGACGCAGGTCTCAAACCGGACCTTGAGCAAGATCGACCCGGTAAGTGACGCGAGCGATATCGCGGCGGTGTCTCCGTCTTTACCGGCCGCCGAGATGGCTTCGCCCAGCGCGCAAGAGCGCGTTACGCAGTTTGTGATGCCCAATTCCCGCCAGCGTGTTTTGTCATCCGGATTTCCTGCGCGCAATTAAAGACCCCGCTTCGCGGGGCGTCTTTCTACCCGGCAAATCACGCGGCGCAAAGAGACCCCGCGTTTTTCCAGGATCCTTCGACTCGCGCGGCGCTCGCTCAGGATGAGATCAACCGCCAGCGATCTAAAAAATCGCAAACTCTCAGCAAACTCTCAGCAAACTCTCAGCAAACTCTCAGCAAACTCTCAGCAAACTCTCAGCAAACTCTCAGCAAACTCTCAGCAAACTCTCAGCAAACTCTCAGCAAACTCTCAGGATGACAGGCGCCGCTTCATCGCGCGTACGTAGTCTTCGGGCGTGTTGATATTGAGGCAGCTAAGCGCGTCGGGATCGGCGCGGCGGTATTCGGCATCGGGGACGATGCGCGCGCTCATCGCGTCGGCGACGGCGCTCAGGCGATGCTCGCCCCGCGCGAGCATCGCGTCCAGCGCGCCGGCGCATCGCCGGCGATACGCCGCATGCAGCGGCTGCAATCGTCCATCGACCTGGGGAAGCACCGCGTCGAATTCGCCCACTAACGAAAGCATCCACACTGCGACCTCCGCACGGAGCATCGGCAGGTCGCACGAGCAGGCGAAGGCAAGCTCGTGACGGGCCGCGCGCAACCCTCGCGCCAGCGCGCCGACCGGCCCCTGGTAAGCGTCGTCGTCATGCACGATCGTCGCCGCACCGAGTGGGGGAAGCTCGATAGCTTCCGATTCGGGCGCCGCGACCACTACGATGTCGTCGAAGGCGCGCGCGAGTTCGGAGACGGTCCGTTCGATCAGCGTCACCTCGCCGAAGCGAAGTGTCGCTTTGGGTTGGCCCATCCGCGCACCGCGGCCGCCGGCCAGGATGATGGCGCTGGCGGACCCGACGATGGTGCTTTCGCGGCGGTCGTCCACGCCGCAAGTTTAGCAGACTCTCCTACGATACTCCGGCGGGGTTGGGACGAATGATTTTGCCGCGAGCATCGCGGCCCGTTATTGTCGTTCGCAGGTGGCAATCAAGAATTCACCGCTGATCGCGCAGTACCTCGGCGTCAAGCAGAAGGTGCCCGACGCGATCCTGTTCTTTCGCCTCGGCGACTTCTACGAGATGCTGTTCGAGGACGCCGAGGTCGGCGCGCGCGTGCTCGACATCCAACTCACTTCGCGCTCCAAGGACGGCGTGCCGTTGTGCGGCGTGCCGTACCATTCCGCCGAACCCTATATCGCCAAGCTGCTCAAGGCCGGATTGAAGGTCGCGATCTGCGAGCAGACGCAGCCCGAGCCGCGCCCGCGCGGATCCGCCGGAGCGCAAATGTCCGGCTCGGGTGAGCCGTTTCAATTGACGCCGCCGCGCGGCCTGATGCCGCGTCAGATCGTGCGCGTGATTACGCCGGGAACGGTGGGCGAGGAGACCGTGCTGGCGGCGAGCGAAAAAAGCTTTCTGCTTTCGCTCGGCACGGGCGGCGCGGAGGAGGGCGGATTCGCGCTGGCGGCGGTCGACGTCTCGACCGGAGAATTTCTGGCGACTCGAATTGCCGGGGCAACCGGAGTGCGCGAGGAGATCGCGCGAATCGCGCCGCGCGAAATTATCGCGCCCAGGGACGATACGGCGCTCGCCGCGCTGCTCGAAAGCGTCGATTGCCCGGTTACCTGGTTCGACGGTCCGGATCTCGCCGCGCCGCGCCCGCGCGTGGCGCTGGCCGAACGCTTCGGAGCCGAAGCGGCCGGCGCGTTGGGCGAGGCGCTGAGCATCGCCGCCGGCGCCGCGCTGGTTTACGTCGAAGAGACCTTCGGACGCGAGCTGGCGCATTTGCGGCCGCCGCATCTCTATCGCGCCGCGGAGTACATGCTGGTCGACGAAGTCAGCCGGCGCCATCTTGAACTGGTGATTTCCTCCGACGGCACGCGCCGCGGCTCGCTGCTCTCGGTGCTCGACGAAACGCTCACGCCCGTCGGCGCTCGCGCGTTGCAGAACTGGATCGTCTACCCGCTGCTCGACCTCGAGGCCATCTGCGCGCGCCACGACGCGGTTGAAGAGTTGTTCGAGACGGACCTCGGCGGTGACGTTGCCGACGCGCTGCGCCGGATTGGCGACCTCGAGCGGTTGGCGGGCCGAATCGGAAGTCTGCGCGCCTCGCCGCGCGATTGCCTCAAGCTGGAACAGGCGCTGCGGGCGGTCGGCACGCTGCACGGCGCTCTTCAACGATGCCGCAGCGCGCTCATTCGCCAGCTCGCGCAACGGCTGACGCCGATGCCCGAGCTGGCCGCGCGGATCGACGCGACGATCGGCGACGAGCCGCCGGTCAATCCGCGCGACGGCAACGTGATTCGCAGCGGCCTGAACCCCGAAGTCGATGAGTTGCGCGGGCTTGCCTCCGACGCGCGTGGCGTGATCGCGCGCCTGGAAGCGACCGAGCGCGCGCGCAGCAACATCCCTTCGCTCAAGGTCCGCTACAACCAGGTCTTCGGCTACTACATCGAGGTGACCAAGCCCAACCTCGACCGGGTGCCCGCCGATTACGAGCGCAAGCAGACGCTCGTTGGCGCGGAACGCTTCACCACTGCCGCGCTCAAGGAGCTCGAACGCAAAATCCTCGGCGCCGAGTCGGGACTGAAGGAACTCGAACTGAGGCTTTTCACCACGCTGGTGCGCGACCTTGCGATGCATGCGGGGCCGATCCTCGCGACGGCGGCCGCGGTCGGCGAGTTCGACGCGCTGCTCGGTCTGGCGGCGGTTGCGCGGCGGCGCGGGTACGTGCGGCCGCGGATGAACTCGGGACTCGCGCTCGCGATTCGCGACGGCCGCCATCCGGTGCTCGAGGCCGCGATGCGCGCGGGCGAATTCGTGCCCAACGATCTCCAGACCGATCCCGACGAGCGCCAGCTCCTGCTCATCACCGGGCCCAACATGGCCGGCAAGTCGACCTACCTGCGCCAGGTGGCGCTTATCGTGATCATGGCGCAGATGGGAAGCTTCGTGCCCGCGACCGAGGCGACGCTGGGGCTGGTCGACCGCGTGCTGACCCGGATTGGCGCGCGCGACGATCTGCGCCGCGGTGAGTCCACCTTTATGGTGGAAATGCGCGAGACCTCGCGTCTGCTGATGGGCCTCGACCAGCGCAGCCTCCTGCTGCTCGACGAGGTCGGCCGCGGCACCAGCACCTTCGACGGACTCGCGATCGCCTGGGCGCTGGCCGAGCATCTGCACGACAACACGCGTGCCAAAGTGCTCTTCGCCACTCACTTCCATGAACTGACCGACCTTGCACGCGAGCGCCGGCGCGTGAAGAATCTGAGCATGGCGGTGCGCGAGTGGGAGGGCGAGGTGCTTTTCTTGAGACGCGTGGTCGAGCAGCCGGCCAGCCGCAGTTACGGAATCGAAGTCGCGCGGCTCGCCGGGCTGCCCGAAACGGTGGTCGCTCGCTCGCGCCAAATCCTCGCCAACCTCGAGATGGGCGAACTGGACGAAGCGGGGCAGGCCCGCCTGGCGCATCGTTCCGATACTCAGGCCGGCGCCGGGCAGCTTGGACTTTTCACGCCGGCCGAGCGCCGCGTGATCGATGAACTGAGAACGCTCGACCTTGAGCGGCTGACTCCGATCGAGGCGCTCAACGCGCTGGCGCGTGTGGTCGATCGGCTCAAGCAGGGTGGCGATTAGCGGGAGTTTGACGCGAGGTGGCGCTCGCCGGGCGCGGCAACGGCGGCAGCGGGGTGGCGGATTGCGGAGGTTTTCGTGCTGGATGCGGCTGGTGGCGGCGGCGGCCGTTGCGCTCGCGCTTGGCGCGGCGGGCGCCGGCGCCACCGTGGTCGACAGCGTCTCGGCCGCCCGGCGCGGCGCGATCGTGGAGTTGCACTTCGGGCTGCGCGGCAAGGGACTTAGCTGGGCGCTCAGCGCGCATGGCGACGAGCTCTGGATCGATCTCGCGCACACCCGTATCGATCTCCCGCCGCGTCCGCTCTATGGCCACGAGAGCGCGCCGGTTCTGGCCGTGCGCGCGATCGACCTGAGCAGGGCGGGCGGGACGCGATCGCGCCTGGTGATCGAGGTCGCGGGCAAGACCGACTACGCGATTGGCAAGTTGCCGCACGAGCTGCTGATTCGGCTGGCGCCGGCGGGCCAGGCTCCGAACCTGGCCGCGCCTGTGCTGGTGCGCAGGGAGCGCCGAGGCGAAC
>Ga0307373_10002463_pt1 | contig 33409 bp, 23 predicted proteins | sample OX2MG_FD_202534 | JGI IMG/M metagenome (GOLD analysis project Ga0307373, IMG submission 202534) | Soil microbial communities from Risofladan, Vaasa, Finland - OX-2 | ecosystem: Environmental > Terrestrial > Soil > Coastal area > Acid sulfate soil | place: Finland: Risofladan, Vaasa | collected...
CCACCCCCATCTCGAAGTCGTACTGCCGACGACAGAAGTTGTCGACCACGCCCACATCATGGCCACGACGAGACAGGTGCAACGCCGTCGGCCAACCCAGATACCCGTCGCCCCCCAGCACGAGGATCCTCACCCGTGCCACCTCCTTTTTCGTTCCCCCCTGCGCACCGCAACAAGCAACTCAAGGATCCCCGATAAACCTGGGAATCACCTGGGATGACCTGCAAAAAGCTCTATGAAGCCGTCAAGAGACCGTGAGGATACAGGCCATCGCTCCGCCGTCCAGACAGGCCGGCCACCTACGATCGCTTCGTGCCCGGTGCCGACGCCTGTGCTCCTCGCCGAGCGTGGCTCCTCGGCACCCATGGTGCCATCGATATTGCCGTGAAGTGAGCTCGGCGACGGCTCCGCGGTCTGCCTTGAGAGCGGGCCCGCGCCCAAGTTGCACCTGCACCGCCGGTAAAATGGCCAGTGCCGGCACCGGGCAGGTCAGTGGGGGTGCGCAGGCACGGGAGGGGGGGCAGTGGCGCGACAGCATCCCGGGACCGGGCTTCGCGACTCGCGTGCGTCTCGGGCGCCTCTGAGCCTCGTGGAACCTGCGTCCTTTCCTCCCCCTGTTCTCGACCTCACCGTGGTCGTTCCCTATTACAACCCGGGCCTGGTGCTGCGCTCGACGGTAGAGCGCGCGGTCGAGGTCCTGTCCGAGACCGGGATCTCCTTTGAGATCGTGACCGTCTCCGACGGCTCCACCGACGGGAGCGACGCCTCGCTGGAGGGACTGCCGTCGGACCTGGTGGTCCAGGTCGTGCTCCCCCACGCCGGCAAGGGCAAGGCGGTGCGGGCCGGGCTCGCCCGAGGTCGGGGCCGCTATCTCGGGTTCATCGACGGGGACGGCGACGTGCCGCCCGAGCTCCTGGCGGAGTTCGTGACGGTGGTCCGCCAGAGGCACCCCGACGTGGTCCTCGGGAGCAAGCGCCACCCCGACTCCCAGGTCGTCTATCCCTTGGCCCGGCGGCTTTACTCGTGGGGATACCAGCAACTGGTCCGCGTCCTGTTCCATCTCGACGTCCGCGACACCCAAGCCGGCATCAAGCTCGTGCGACGGGAGGTCCTCGCCGAGGTCCTGCCGCTCATGGTCGAAGAGGGATATGCCTTCGACCTGGAGATGCTCGTGCTCGCCCGGCGACTCGGCCACCGTGACCTCGTCGAAGCACCGGTCCGCATCGGGATCCGATTCTCGTCCACGGTGTCGCGCCGCGTCGTGTTCGACATGCTCCGCGACACCTTCGCCATCTGGTGGCGGCTGCGATCCGGAGACACCTACGGGGCGAAGCCCTCGGCCTGACCGGCACCACCCCGGGACAGGCCCGGGAGCCCGGGCCTGTCACCCAGACCCCTCACCCCTCACCCCCTCACCCCTCACCACTCACAAGGAGCGGTGAGACAACGGCGCCATAGCATGCCGCGATGGCGCGCAGCCCGGTCACCGAACAGGCCACGGCGGTCGACGTCGACCCGGTCGTAACCGCGCTGTGGGCTGCGGTGGACAGAGCCAAAGGGGCCGACCCGCTCGCCCCGGTGACCGTGGTGGCCCCGTCCGCCTACTCGGCGCTGTTCGCCCGTCGAGCGCTCGGGTCCTGGGTCGGTTTGGACGGACGTCGAGGAATCGTCAACGTCAGCTGCACCACCGTGGACAAACTGATCCGCCAATTGGGAGTCCCGGTGTTGGCGGCGCGCCAGCAACGGGTCGCCCCCGGACCAGTGGACCTCGAGGCCATCCGCATCAGGGCCCTGTCGACACGGGGCTGGCTGGCCGTGCTCGTCGGGCACCCCCGCGGCTTGGTGGCGTTGCGCGACGCGCTGGCCGAGCTCCGGCGTTGCCCCGCGCCTACTCTCGATGCGCTCGCCCGGCGACCGGGCCGGATCGGCGACCTCTGTCGTCTGCTGGCCGAGGTGCGGGACCACCTCCATCGACGCGGCTACGCGGACATCGTGGACCTGGCCCAAGCCGCCACACAGACCGCGACCGGGCCCGGGGCGGCCGCCGCACTCGAGGCGCTGGGCCCGGTGCTGGTGCTCGACCCCGGGGTCATGGCACCGTCCGAGCGCGCCGTGCTCGACGCCGTCGTGACCCGGACCGGCGCGCGCCGGGCCCAGCTCGAAGTGGGTGAACGAACCTTCACCGAGGTGCGCTCCTGCGCCGATCCCGACGAAGAGGTACGTGGCGCGGTCCGTGCCGTGGTGGCGTCGATCGACGCCGGTGTGCCGGCGTGGGCCCAGGCGATCTTCCACCCGCCCGGACCCGGCTACGCCCGCGCCTTGCACCAGGAGCTCGCCGCGGCAGGCGTCGCCGCGAACGGACCGCAACGACGCCGCCTCGACCGCTCGGTGGCGGGCGCCACATTGCTCGGCCTGCTCGAGCTGGCCGAATCGGACTGGGCACGCGACGAGGTCCTGGCCTGGCTCTCGATGGCTCCCATCGTCTCGGGCCCCGAACGGCGCCGGGTGCCCGCCAGTCGGTGGGAAGCGCTGTCGTCGGAGGCGGGGGTGGTGCGCGGCGCGGCGCAGTGGTGCGAACGGCTCGAGAACCTCGCGGCCCGCTACGAGGACCTGCGCCCCGAGACCGAGGGCCTCGCCGACTTCGTCGAGGATCTCGTCGCCGTCTCGGTGCCACCCACCGGGTCGTGGTCGACCCATGCCACCTGGGCCCTCGGGCTCTTTGACCGCTACCTCGACACCGACCCCGGCTCGTGGCCACTCGAGGAGCTCGCCGCCACCGAGCAGGTGCGAGGCGCTGTGCAAGCGCTGGGCGAGCTCGACGGGGTGTCGGAGCGGACCGACGCCGCCGCGTTCCGACGAACGGTGCGCACCGTGCTCGAAGAGACCGCGCTCGACTCCTCGGACCTCCCCCACGGCGGATTCGGCGACGGGGTGTTCGTGGCCCCGTTCGGTCGGGCCCGGGGCCTGCGCTTCGAATGCGTCGTGTTGGTCGGCCTGACCGACTCGGTCGTCCCCGGCGGCATCGGCGACGACGCCTTGCTGCCCGAGAGCGCGCGTCGGCTCGACATGTCCGGGGGCCTGCGCACGCGCGAGGCGCGCTTCGATGAGCTCCACGACGATGTGGTGGCGGCCATCGGAGCCGGCACTTCCCGTCGCATCGCGACCTACTCGCGTGTCGACCCCCGCACCGGGCGGGCCCAAGTGCCGTCGCGCTGGATGCCCGCGCTGACCGGAGTCGGCACGAGGTGGCGATCGGTCGACTCCTTCGCGGCGGGGATCTCATCGGCCAACCCGCCGCTGTCGGTGCGCGAACTCGAGCTCCATGACCTGGCGCGTTGGGCGATAGACGGGAAGGACCCGACCCGCTCACCGCTGGCGCTGTCGTCGGAGCGACTCCGCGTCGGCATCGGCGCGTCACAGGACCGGATGGGAGAGGACTTCACGCGCTTCGACGGGAATGTGGGGCTCGGGCGCGTCTCCCCCTTCACCGCCGAGGCCCCGATGTCGGCCACCCGCCTCGAGGCCTACGCCAAGTGCCCGCGCCGTTTCCTGTACGACCGCGTGCTGCAGGTATCCAAGCGCACCCTTCCCGAAGAGATCTGGCAAATGGAGCCAACCGAACGTGGCACGCTCGTGCACGCGATTCTCGAGGAATACCTCCTCGAGCGCCTCGATGGCGCGCCGCGCTCGTTGCCTCGCCTGCTCGCCATCGCCGAGAACCAATTCGCCGTAGCCGAGGGCGGCGGACTGGTGGGAAAGCCGCTGTTGTGGCGGATGGACAAAGCCGCGCTCGTACGCGACCTCGTTCGCTTCCACGACGAGGAGGGGAACCTCGAGCCCTTGGCGGCCGAGCTCGAATTCGGCACCGGAGAGGAGGGCGCGGACGCGGCGGTGACGGTCACGTTGGCAGACGGCCACGAGGTGCGTTTCAAGGGTAAGGCCGATCGCGTCGACCGGTCCCGCTCGGGAGAGCTCGTGGTGTCGGATTACAAGACCGGCAAGCAAAGCACGCTCAAGTCCCTGAAGAAAGACCCAGTGGCGGGGGGCCGGCTCCTGCAGCTGCCTATCTACGCCATGGCGGCCCAGACGCGCTTCGGAGGAGAGACGGTCCAGGCCCGCTACTGGCTGCTTTCGGCCAAGCGCGTCGCGTCCCGCTACAGCCTCACCATCACGCCCGAGGTCCAAGCGCGTTTCGTCGACGTCCTGGGCCTCATCGCGCAGGGTGTAAACGCCGGTGCGTTCCCGGGCGCGCCGACCGAGAGCCAGGGCGACCGCCAGTTCGAGGCCTGCCGGATGTGTGACTTCGACGTCGTGTGCCCGGTGGCCAGAGACCGCCAATGGGAGCGCAAGCGCGACGCCACCGAGGTCGCCCCGGTACGGGCGCTCATGGACAACGAGGCCCCGGCCGAGCTCGAAGGGGCGGTCGTCGAAGGCATCGAGGATGAGGGAGTGGGCGCGTGACGGTCCACGACGACGACGACGCCCGGGCGTCGATCGAATTCGAGGTCGACTCCAATCTTGTCGTGGTGGCGGGGGCCGGCACCGGCAAGACGACGGCCCTGGTGGGGCGGATCGTCGAACTGGTGCGAAGCGGGCGTGTGTCGTTGCGCGAGGTCGCGGCGATCACCTTCACCGAGGCCGCCGCGGCCGAGCTGCGCCAGCGGGTGCGGGAGAAGATCGAGGAAGTCGCCGCGGAGCACACCGACGAGACACGCCTCGTCGCGGCCCGCCAGGAGGTCGATGAGGCGGCCGTGTGCACTCTGCACGCTTTCGCGCAGCGCATCCTCGTCGAGCACTGTGTCGCCGCCGGCATCCCACCGGGGTTCGACGTCATGGACGAGACGGCCGAGCGCGCCGACTTCGACGCGCGCTTCGGGCGCTTCGCCGACACGTTGCTGTCCGACCCCGACGCCGAGCCCGCCCTGGTGCAGGCGTTCTCGATGGGCTTGACCCCCGACAACCTGATCGAGATCGCCCGGGCCATGAACCGGCACTGGGACCGCCTCGTCGACGGTGGGCTCGAGTGCCTCGAGCTGATGCGGCCTGCACCGGGCCCGTGGCCAGACGCCAGCGGCGCACCCGTCGTCGCCGCCATCGACGCCGCGTTGGCGATGACGCCTTGGTGCACCAACGAACACGACAAGTTGCGGGAGCACCTCGACCGTCTCGCAGTCATTCGCGCCGAGCTCGTCTCGTGCGCCGACGGGCTGGCGACACTGCAGTTCCTCGAGGGCCTCAAGCTGGCCAACAAGAACGGACAGCAGCCCAACTGGGGAGACCATCTTGAAGACGCGCGTGGCGCCACCGCAGCCGCCGAGCAGGCGCGCCTCGATGTCCTGCGGGCCAGCTATCACGCCGTGCTGGGCGAGCTCGGTGCCCGGCTGGCGTCGTTCGTGCTCAGCGCGGCCGACCAGCGACGGGCCGAAGGACGCCTCGGGTTCCACGACCTGCTGGTGCACGCCCGACGATTGCTACGAGAGGACCCCGGCACCGCCCAAGCGCTGCACCGGCGGTACCGGCGCCTGCTCATCGACGAGTTCCAGGACACCGATCCCATCCAGGTCGAGTTGGCGGCGCGCATCGTGGCGACGGTGGACGGCTCCGCCGAGCTTGCGCACGCGGAGCGCGGTGGGCTGTTCGTGGTGGGAGACCCCAAGCAGTCGATCTACAGGTTCCGGCGCGCCGACATCGAGCTCTTCGCCCGGGTCGGGCGCGAGATCGGCGAAGAAATCGTGCTCGTCACGAACTTCCGCTCGGTGCCGGGCGTCCTGCGGTTCGTGAACGCGGTGTTCTCGACGCTCTTCGGACACGACGCGGTAGGCCAGGCCGCGCACCACGAGCTCGTGGGTGCACGCGACCCGCTGCCCTTGCACCACCGCCGTGGTCCGGCGGGGCCCGGGCCACGGCCTACGGCGCTTCCACGTTCGAACGCGGTGCAGTTGTCGTTGGACGGGCTCGCCTCGGTCGAGGAACCGACCGAGCGAGAGGCCGGGGCGGTCACCCGGCGCCCGGCGTCACCGGGGATGCCGCCCGTGGTCCTGTTGGGTGGACCGATGCGCAAGGCCATCGGCGAGGTACGTCGGGCCGCCGCCCACGACGTGGCGATCACCATTGACGACATCCACAACAGGGCTTGGGCCGTGCTCGACGAGACCAACGGCAAGACGCGGGCGGCGCGCTGGCGCGACATCGCGGTGTTGCTCCCGGCTCGCACCGCGCTGGCGGCACTCGAAGAAGCCCTCGAAGAAGCACGGATCCCCTACCGGCTCGAAGGCGTGGCACTTCTATGGGGATCCGAAGAAGTGCGCGATGTCCTAGCCGTGCTACATGCCGTGGACGACCCCCTCGACGGTGTGGCCGTGCTCGGCGCGCTTCGTAGCCCGGGGCTGGCCTGCGGCGACGACGACCTCGTCGCGTGGCACCAGGCCAAGGGCACCTGGGACCCGCGCCGCCCCGCACCAGAGGGGCTCGAGACCCATGCCGTCGCCGACGCCATGGCGGTGCTGGCCCGCCTGCACGAGGAACGATGGTGGCGCGAGCCCTCGGCCATGATGGCGCGGGTCTTCGAAGAATTGCGCAGCTTCGAGCTCTGCCTCGCGTTCCACCGACCCCGCGACCACTGGCAGCGGCTGCGTTGGCTCATGGACCAGGCCCGGCTCTTCGACGAGACCGTGGGTGGGTCCTTGCGCTCCTTCTTGGCCTGGGCCGAGCTCCAAGCCGAAGACGACCGACGCAGTGGTGGCGTGGGCCCGCCGGACCCCGACGACGATGCGGTGCGCGTCATGACGATCCACGGGTCGAAGGGGCTCGAGTTCCCAGTCGTCATCCTGGCGGGCCTCGAGCGTGATGTGGCAATCGGCCCGAGAGGTCCCACCGTGTTGTGGTCCGAGGACGGGACCCCGGAGCTGCGCGGGGGCGGACAACTGTGCTCGCTCGGGTTCGATGACGCCAACACACGCGAGCGAGCGCTCGATGCGCTTGAGGCCCACCGTCTGCTCTACGTCGGGATGACGAGGGCCCGGGACCACCTCGTGGTGTGCCTGCACCACAAATACAAAGAGAGCACGACCACCACCCCGACCGTTGCGGCCGAGCTGTACGAGATCTGCCTGACCGTTCCGGAGCTGACGCGTCGCCTACCCATCGCGGCCTTGACGCCCGACGACGTGAGCGACGACAAAGCCTCCGACGTTGCCATCGACGATGACGACGCCAGGATCGAGACACTGGCGAGGGTCATGGCGGGATTCGGGCTTGCCGACGACGCCCTTCAGACTCATGGCGTCGCCCGGAGCGCGGAGGACGAAGAGGTCGTGACGTGGCGCGAACGCGTGGCGGTCTTCGCGGCGCGACGCGCCGAGGCCCTGGCGGCGACGCGCCGTGCCCCGGTGACTACCGCCACCGCGGTCGCCGAACGCGTCGCGGCGTCCGAGTCTCTCCAACCCGGCGAGTGGCGGCCGAGACCGACCACACCGGACCCGGGATCGCCCGACGCGACCGGAGCGCTATGGCGCGATGCGGACACGGCACTGCAGATCGGGAGGGCCGTGCACAGCGCATTGGCCGCGATCGACCTGTCCAGCGGCACTGACGACGCCGGGCGCGTCGCGACAGAGGTCGCTCGAGGACGCGCCGGCGCGTACGGGGTCGACACGCACACCGATGCCATCGTCGATATGGTCCACGCGGCCCTGGCCTCGCCCACGGTGGCGGCCGGGGCCGGGCGCCGGCACTGGCGAGAGCTCTTCGTCGCCATGCCCGTCGGTGCCGGCGTTCTCGAAGGATTTGTGGACCTCGTCCTCGAGGAGGCCGAGGGGTTGGTGGTGGTCGACTACAAGACCGACCGCGTCGGGGGTCCCACCGGGCTCGACGTGGCGGCGTCGCGCTACGGGCCCCAGGTGGCGAGCTACGCGCTCGCCCTCGAAGAGGCGACAGGCCGGCCCGTGCGGCGCTGTGTGCTCGTCTTCGTGGGGGAGGGCGATGCGGTCGAAGTCGTCCTCCAAGACGCGGCCCTCGCCGAAGCCTGTCGGATGGCCAGGGGTGCCGCCGAGGAGGTCCTCGTTGCCGGCGCCCGGACCCCGACGCTCAGGTAGCGGCCGCCCCCGGGAGGGCGCGGTCGTCGCGACGCGATCCCTCGATCAGCTCGAGGCCCGATTCGCCGGCAAGGCCGCGGGGCACACCGACGAACTCGGGGGCCTCGAGCCCTCGTGCGGTGGCATCGATGTGCTCGAGCTCGGGCATCTCCTTGTCGGCGCCACCCACCACCCCGAGCTCGTGGAAGCGACGCGCCTGGGGGAACACGTTGCGCTCGAGCGAGCCCACGGCCTTGTTGTAGGCGTCGACGGCGCCACTGAGGCTGCGGCCCGTGCGGGCCATGTGCTCGCCGAAGGTGGCGAGGCGCTTGTAGAGCTCGCGACCCATGTCCTGTACTTCCCGGGCGTTCTCCGCCAACGACTCTTGCTGCCAGCCGTTGGCAACGGTCAGCAACAGCGCAATCAGCGTCGTCGGCGTGGCCAGCAGGACCCGATGCGACACGGCGTGCTCGAGAAGCGACGAGTCGTGCTCGAGTGCCGCCGCCAACAGGGCGTCCCCGGGCACGAAGGCGACCACGAACTGCGGTGACTCCTTGAGCTGGTCCCAGTAGGCCTTCTTGGCCAGCGAGTCGATGTGGACCCGCAACTGACGGGCGTGGGAGACGAGGTGGGTCTGGCGGGCGGTCTCGTCGGTGGCGTCGTTGGCGTCGAGGAAGGCCTGGAGCGGTACCTTGGCGTCGACGACCACGTTCCGGGCACCGGGAAGATGCACGACCATGTCCGGTCGGATTCTTCCCTCGGCACCGTCGGTGGTCACCTGCTGGTCGAAGTCGCAGTGCTCGACCATCCCTGCCATCTCGACGACACGCCGCAACTGCAGTTCTCCCCACCGACCCCGAGTGGCGGGAGAGCGAAGGGCAGTCACGAGGTTGCGCGTCTCAGACTGCAGCTTGTCCTGGGAGTCGGTGAGCGTCCGGACCTGCTCGCTCAGCCCTGTATACGCCTTCTGGCGCTCGAGCTCGAGGAGCCGCAGCCCCTGCTCGTAACGGCCGAGTTGCTCGCGCAACGGGCTCAGCATCTGATCGATGGCCTGGGTGCGCTGATCGAGATCACCGCGCGCCGACTGCTGGGCGTGGGCCATTCGGGTGTCGGCCAACTCAAGGAACTGGGCGTTGTTCTGCTCGAGGGCCTGGCGCGACAACTCGGCGAACTCACCCACGAACTGTCGACGAACGTCTTCGGCCGCCAACCGACGCTCATCGCCGGCCCGGTGCTCGTGCTCGAGCGTGGCCTGGAGCCACGCCACCTCGGCACGCACCGAGCCCAGCGCCTCGGCGTGGCGGTCACGCTCGGCCTCCACCCGGGCCGAGGCACGGGCCGATACCACGCTCCAGGCGACGGCGACACCACCCCCACCACCGACGACAATGCCGATCAGAAGGCCAACGATCATGAGATCTCCCTGCTCCGAGGGTGGACGCGGCCGAGCGTAACGCCGGGGTGTAACAGGACCAGGGAGCCCGCCAAGGCCACCGATTGAAGCTGTCAGAGAGGTAGCGTCGATCGTGGTGCGCAAAGGCGCGGTGGGACGAGGTGCGGGCGTGAAGTCCCAGGCCCAATCCGGTGCCCGGGGCGGACACGAGAGCAACGGCGGCACCCCGACGCCGGCCCCCCTGGGGTCGCTACGGAGCTTTCCTGCCCGGGAGCTGGTCGAGGACTTCCGCCTGGCGTGTGTCTCGCGGGCCCTCGACGACCGGGAGATCCTGCTGCAGAAGCAGAGCCGGGTCTTCTTCCAGATCTCCGGGGCCGGCCACGAGATCCTGCTCCTAGCTCTGGCCCGATCGCTCCGACCCGCCTATGACTGGTTCTTCCCGTATTACCGCGACCGGGCGCTCGTCCTGGCCCTGGGGGTGACACCCCTCGACATCATGCTCCAGGCGGTGGGATCGTCTCTCGACCCGGCATCGGGAGGCCGGCAGATGCCGTGTCACTGGGGAGCGGTGACACGCAACATCGTCACCCAGTCGAGCCCGACCGGCAGCCAGTGCCTGCCGGCGGTGGGATGCGCCGAAGCCGGGCGCTACATCGCACGAAGACCCGGTCTGGTGGGATGCGAAGCCCACGGTGACGAGATCACCTACGTGTCGCTCGGCGAGGGAGCCACGTCGGAGGGAGAGTTCTGGGAGAGCCTCAACACCGCGTGTCGGCTACACCTCCCGACGCTGTTCGTCGTGGCCGACAACGGGTACGCCATCTCGGTACGCGCCGCGGATCAGTCCCCGGCGCCGGTGGCAGAGTTAGTGCGCGGCTTTCGCGGGCTGGCGGTGACCCAGATGGACGGCTGGGACTACGCGTCGTGTCGCAACAATGGAGGGCACGCCATCGCCCGCGTACGCGCCGGGGAAGGTCCGGGACTGATCCACGCGCACGTGACGCGCCCCTACTCCCACTCCTCGGCTGACTCCCAGGCCAAATACCGCGACGCCGGTGAGCTCGCCGAAGAGCTCGCCCACGACCCCATCGACACCCTCGAACGGCAATTGGTGAGCGCCGGGGTCATCACCGAAGAGCAAGCCGCCGCCGTGCACGCCGAGGCACGCGATCTCGCCGCGGCTGCGGCGGAAGAAGCCCTTGCCGCCCCGCGGCCGGACCCGACCACCGTGACCGACAACGTGATCCGGCTGCCCTCGCTACCCGAGGTCGAGCCCGACCCCGCTCCGGCAACCCCGGGCGCGGAGCCGGTCGTGATGGCCGAGGCGATCCGCCTGACGCTGCACGAGCTGCTGGCCGCCGACGAGCGCATCCGCGTCTTCGGCGAGGACGTGGCCGACGCCGATGACGACGTGCTCGACCACGTGGAGGGCAAAGGCGGGGTGTTCGGCGTGACGCGCGGGCTGCAACGAAGCTTCGGATCGGCGCGCTGCTACAACACGCCACTAGCGGAGTCCAACATCATCGGCCGCGGTGTCGGGCAAGCGTTGCGCGGGCTGCGCCCCTGCGCCGAGATCCAGTTCTTCGACTACATCTGGCCCGCCATGCAGCAGTTGCACAGCGAGGCCGCCACGATCCGGTGGCGGTCCAACGGCGACTTCACCTGCCCCTTGGTGGTCCGCGTCGCCATCGGCGGATACCTCACCGGCGGCGCCATCTGGCACTCCCAGAGTGGAGAGTCGATCTTCGCCCACATCCCGGGGCTCCTCGTCGCCTTCCCGTCGCGAGCCCGCGACGCCGTCGGACTGCTCCGCAGCGCCTTCGCGGCGCAAGACCCAGTGCTCTTCTTGGAGCACAAGCACCTCTACCGCCAGCGCTACGCGGCCGACCGAATCCCGAGACCCGGATGGGTGCTGCCGTTCGGGCGCGGCACCGTGGTCCGACCGGGGCGCGACCTCACCATCGCCACCTGGGGCGCCACCGTGCAGAAGTCGCTGGTCGCCGCCGAGCAACTGTCGGCCGACGGGTGTTCGGTCGAGGTCGTCGACCTCCGCACCATTTCACCGTGGGACCACGACATGGTCGGTGAGTCGGTGGCGCGCACGGGGCGGCTCCTGGTCGTCCACGAGGACACCCTCACCGCCGGGTTCGGAGCCGAGGTGGCCGCCTGGGTGGCCGAGCACTGCTTCTGGCATCTCGACGCGCCGGTGGGGCGCGTCACCGCCGAAGACACCTTCGTCGGGTACGAACCGTCCCTGGAGCACGCCATCCTCCCCCAGGTCGAAGACATCGTCACCGCCGCCAGCGCCTTGGCCAAGGTCTGACCGCTCGCGCTCGAGAGCGTCGGTCGCGCTCAAAGAGGTAGGCCCCCTCGGAGCGTGCCATCCTGAGGACGTGGACCGGGTGGTGGTGATCGGGGCCGGCTTCGCCGGGTTGAGCGCCACCCGGCATCTTCGGGACCAACCGGTGACAGTGACCATCGTCGACCACCACAACTTCCACACGTTCCAGCCCCTGCTCTACCAAGTGGCCACGGCCGGGCTCGACCCCGCCGATGTCGCCTATCCGGTCCGCACCATCTTCGGACGCGAGCCCAATGTGGTGTTCCGCCACGGCCGGGCTCTGTCGGTCGACGTCGATACCCGGCGCGTGGGGCTCGCCGATGGCACGGCACTGGACTACGACCGGTTGGTCGTGGCCACCGGCGCCACCACCGGGTTCTTCTCGGTCCCCGGCGCCCCGCAGCACTCGCTCCCGCTCTACACGCTGGCTGATGCCCGGCGTCTGCGGAACACCGTCCTCGGATGTCTCGAGGCGGCCGACGCCCATCCCGAGGACTTCGACGACGGGGCACCGACGTTCATCGTGGTGGGCGGGGGGGCCACCGGAGTGGAGATTTCGGGAGCCCTGCTCGAGCTGCTCGACGTGTCGGTGCGCCGTGACCGGCTCCGCATCGACCGGGAGCGTTCCAAGGTCATCCTCCTCGAGGCCGGCGAGCGGCTCCTGCCCGGATTCGAAGAACAAGCGAGCCGCTACGCCGAGGAGACCTTGCGCCTCCGGGGCGTCGACGTCCGACTCCGCACGCCGGTGGCGGAGGTCACCGCTGCGGCGGTCCGGCTCGGGGACGGCAGGTGGATCGGGGCCGCGGCGGTGGTCTGGGCGGGCGGCGTCACCGTCGACGGCACCCTGGCCGCCTCGCTGCCCAGCGCGCACGGCCGGGGAGGACGCGTGGCGCTCGAGCCCGACCTGTCGGTGGCGGGACACCCCGAGGTGTTCGTGGTCGGCGACGCCGGGGCGGTCCCGTGGGGACCGGCACGATCCGAGGCCTGTCCCCAGGTGGCCCAGGTGGCGATCCAATCCGGCAAGCACGCCGCGCAGCAGATCGCGCGACAGCTCCAGGGCCGGTCCACGACCGCCTTCAGCTACCACGACAAGGGTCTCATGGCCACGATCGGGCGACACGCGGCGGTGGCCCAGTTGCGCCGGGGGCCCATCCTGCGCGGGACACTGGGCTGGTTGGCCTGGCTCGGGCTCCACCTCGTCTACCTGATCGGATTCCGCAACCGTGTGGTCGTCCTCGTGAACTGGTGGTGGCGATATCTGGACTGGCCCTCGGGACCGCGTTTGATCGTCGCGGACGTCGATGCCGATCCCTGAGCCACGCCGCGCCGGCCCGGTGTGGCGCCCCGAAGACGCGAACGCAGCGTGGTTGACTGACGTGCTGCGCGGCGCGCGGGTCATCGACGCCCAGCGTGTGGTCGAGGTGGCGGGGGAGCCGGTGGGCACGGGGCAGATGGCCGACAGCGTGCGGCTGCACCTGACCTATGACGCTCCCGCACCCCGGGGCCCGTCCACAGTGGTGGGCAAGTTCACGCCCGCCGACGACACGAGCCGGTCCACAGCACTGGCGCTGCGGACCGCGGAGGTCGAGGTGCGCTTCTACCAGGAGGTGGCACACACGGTAGGGGTCCGCACCCCTCGCTGTTATTTCGCGGCCGTGGACACCTCCAGTGCCGAGTTCGCCCTCGTGCTTCAGGACATGGCGCCGGCCCGCCAGGGTGACCAGATGGCGGGGTGCACCGTGGACGAGGCCTCCCTGGCCCTGGCGGAACTGGCCCGCCTGCACGCGCCCCGATGGGGTGATCCCGCCCTCGACCACCTGCCATGGCTGGAGCGCGGCGACGCCGGCGACGACGGGGGCGGGGAGTTGCTGCGCATCCTGTTCGACGGATTCGTCGAGCGCTACGGAGCAGACCTCGACGACAGCGTCGTGGGCGTCGGTCGCCGTCTGTTCCCCCGCATCCACGAATATCTGCGACCGCGGTCGGGACCACGCACCGTCCAACACGCCGACTACCGACTCGACAACCTCTTGTTCGGGACCGACCTGCGGGCCCCGGCGGTGACCGTCGTCGACTGGCAGACCGTCACGCTCGGTCCCGGGCCCGCCGACGTGTCGTACTTCCTCGGTGCGGGGCTCATGCCCGAGCAGCGACGGGCCCACGAGCGAGCACTCCTGCACGACTACCACCAGCAACTGGTCGCCGACGGTGTCGAGGGCCACTCCTGGGACGACTGCATGACCGAATACCGGCGTCACGCCTACGCGGGGTACGTCATGGCCGTGGGCGCTTCGATGCTCGTGGAACGCACCGAACGGGGCGACGAGATGTTCCTGACCATGGCCCGACGACACGCAGCCCAGGTGCTGGACCTCGACTCCGAATCGCTGCTGAGCGCCGACTGACACCACCGACTGACCCGGCTGACTGACACCGCCGTCTTACCCCGCCGTCTTACATCGAGGAGACCCATGCCACAGCTGAGCGACTTCGACGAACACTTCGTCCACCAGATCCCCGAGCCCCTGGGTGTGGTGGGCATCGAGCACCCCCATTGGCGCGAGAGCTACTTCTTCGTCACCCACGGGCCCACAGCCGAGAGCGACGTCGTGGTGGTGGCCATGGCCACCTACCCGCCACGGGGCATGCTCGATGCGCTCGTGCTCGGGCGCGTCGGTGACGAGCTCGTCTTCCGCCACTACCAGCGTCCGGCGGGTCGGGACCCCCACACCTCCACCGTGGGTCCGGTCTCGGTCGTGATCGAGGAGCCCTTCCGACGCGTCCGCGTCGTCGTCGACGACGCGGACGGATTCGACGCAGAGCTGACCTTCGAAGCCCGGACCGCCGCCTACGCATTGCGACGGGGTCGGCTGCGCGACGACGCGGGCGGCCTGCTGTGGGACCAGAGCCACATGATCCAGTCCGGCACCTTTCTCGGCAGCTACAGCAACGGAAAGTCAGGCGGCGCCGTCGACGGCTGGCTGGGTCAGCGAGACCATTCCTGGGGGGTCCGTGACCACGGCCGTATCCCGATGTGGACATGGTTCGCCATCCAACTGCCCGACGGGATGCTCGGGGTCTGGCACTGGGAGCTCGCCGACGGGGCGCACGTCTTCACCGACGGATGTTGGGCGGCCGCCGGTGGCGGGGACCCGGTCCCTGTGCTGTCGTTCGACCACGACCTGCACTGGACCGATGACGGCGGTGCCCGGGTGAATTACGGGTCGGACGGCTCGGCGGTGAGCGGGCTGGCCGGCACGGTGTCGTGCGCGCTGGCGGACGGGACGACAGTCACGGTGCGAGGGGAAGGACGATGGTGCGCGCCGTATCGTCCGTTCTATGGCGGAGGCCAGCACCTGATGGCGGTGGAGACCGACGACGGCCGCCGCGGCACGGCTGTCTACGAGGTGACGGGCCGGCACCACCACTGTTTCTTCCCCGAGCCCTTGGGCACCGACTCCTCACCTTGAACGGGCCTCGGCCGGGAAAAGCCGAGGCCCGTTGGCGCTACGGTGGCACTGTGGCGAGACGGGTCGTGGTGGAGATGAGCAAACCAGATCAGGTCACCGAGACCCTCGAGCACATCGACCGCGAGGTCATCAAGCTCTTTGCCCTGGTAGGCGAGGGCGTGGCCGGCGCCACCCACTGCCTGCTCGACGGGGACCGCGAGGCGGCGCGCGTGCTGGCCGAGAGCGACGAGACGATCGACGCGCTGTATCGCGACGTCGAGCACCTGGTCCAGAGCCAGCTGGCTCTGCGCGAGACAGGGCCCGACGAGCTGCGCTACCTGGTGGCCGTCCTGCGCATGTTGCCCGAGCTCGAGCGCAGTGGTGACCTCGCCGAACACGTCTCGCGCCGAGCCGTCCGAGGTCTCGGAGTCGAGCTGTCGCCGCGCGCCCGGGGTCTGGTCGAGCAGATGGGCGAGGTGGCGTGCGACATGTGGCGTGCGACGGCCGACGCCTATGCCGATCGGGCTCCGGTGGCCGACGAGGTCGAGGAGCTCGACGACGAGCTCGACGAGCTGCACGTGACGCTCACGGCGGAGATCGCCAGTGGCTCGATGCCCCTGCCGGTGGCCATCGAGGCGGCGCTCGTGGCTCGGTTCTACGAGCGCTTCGGCGACCACGCTGTCAACCTGGCCCGCCGGATCGCGGTCATGGTGGGCCGGGCCACCACGGGCGCCACCGAGAGGTTCCGGCCCCCGTCCTCGACCTGACGCTTCAGACGGACCGTCGGGCCACGAGCGCCTCGGCGATCTGCACGGCATTGAGGGCAGCGCCCTTGCGCAGGTTGTCGCCCGAGACGAAGAGCGCGAGCCCGTGTACGACCGTGTCGTCGCGCCGGAGTCTGCCGACGAGGACGGGGTCGATACCGGTGGCGGCCAGTGGGGTGGGCACGTCGACACAGCGCACGCCGGGGGCCTCCTCCAAGAGCTCCTGGGCCCGCTCCACGGTCAAGGCGCGCTCGAACTCGGCGTTGATCGACATGCTGTGGCCGGTGAACACCGGGACGCGTACGCACGTTCCCGACACTGCCAGGTCGGCGATGTCGAGGATCTTCCGGCTCTCGTCGCGCAACTTCTGCTCCTCGTTGGTCTCCCCCGTCCCGTCATCGAGGAACCGCCCCGCGTGGGGCAGCACGTTGTAGGCGACCGGACCGGCGAACACCGTCGGCGCGGGGAACTCGACGCTGGCACCGTCGAAGGTGAGGCTGGCCGCCCCGTCGACAGTCTTGGTCAGCTGCTCCTCGAGCTCCCGGGCACCGGCCAGGCCCGCCCCCGACACGGCCTGGTAGGTGGCGACCACGAGACGGCGCAGCCCCGCCGCACGATGCAGGGGTGCCAACACCGGCATCATCACCATCGTGGTGCAGTTGGGGTTGGCGACGATGCCTTTCCCCATGTGGTCGAGGGCGTCGGGATTGACCTCGGCGACGACGAGGGGCACGGCGGGGTCCATCCGCCACGCCGATGAGTTGTCGATCACCAACGCACCGGTCTCGGCGATCCGGGGCGAGATCCGACGCGACGCATCGGCGCCGACCGACATGAGCGCGATGTCCACGCCGCGGTAGTCGGCTTCCTCGGCCTCCTCGACCTCCACCTCGCCGTCACGCCATGCCAGGCGCGTGCCGGCCGAGCGAGCCGAGGCGAGGAACCGGATGTCATCCACGGGAAACGAGCGCTCGGCCAGCACCGATCGCATGACCTTGCCGACCTGGCCGGTGGCACCGACGACGGCGACTCGCATCGCGCAATCCTACCGGGCGCGAATCACCCGTCTGACAGCTCGAACGCCTGGTGCAGCAGCCGTACCGCCTCCTCGACACGATCGGCCCGCACCACGCACGAGAGTCGGATCGACGATGTCGAGATCATCTCGATATTGATGGCCGCAGAGGCGAGGACCTCGAACATGGTGGCCGACACCCCGGGATGACTGCGCATCCCGGCGCCCACGAGCGACACCTTGGCGATCCCGTCATCTCCCATCACCTCGCCCGCGCCGATCTCCGGTACCAGGGCCCGGGCCACGTCGAGACTGACGTCGAGATCGGTCTTCGGAACGGTGAAGGAAATGTCGGTCGTCCCGTGCAACGACGTGTTCTGCACGATCGTGTCCACGTTGACATCCCGATCGGCCAGCGCCCTGAACAGCTGCGCCGCGATGCCCGGCTTGTCGGGCACGCCCGTGACGGTCACCTTGGCCTCGGAGATGTCGTGGGTGACAGCGGTGACGACGGCCTGTTCCATGGACGGATCCTCCTCGACCACCCAGGTACCGGGCTCCCAGGTGAAACTCGAACGGACGTGCAAGGGCACGTGGTGGTTACGGGCGAACTCGACCGAGCGCAGAGCCAGGACGCGCCCGCCGCTGGCGGCGATGTCGAGCATCTCCTCGAAGCTCACCCGTGCCAGCCGGCGTGCCTCGGGGACGATGCGCGGATCGGCGCTGAACACCCCGGACACGTCGGTGTAGATCTCACAGGCATCGGCGTCGAGCGCAGCGGCAAGGGCAACGGCGGTGGTGTCCGAACCGCCCCGGCCCAGTGTCGTCACGTCCCGATCGAGCGACACCCCTTGGAATCCCGCCACCACGGGGACCTTGCCCTCGGCCAGCGCGGCGCGCAGCCGGTCGGCCCTGACCTCGACGATCTTGGCGTTGAGATGGGTGGTGTCGGTGATGATCTGGGCCTGGCTGCCGGTGAAGGACGCGGCGTCGACGCCGAGCCCGGCGAGCGCCATCGCCAGCAGAGGCGCCGACACCCGCTCGCCCGACGTCAGGAGCATGTCGAGCTCGCGCGGAGGCTGCACGGCACTCACGTCGCCCGCCAACCGGATGAGGTCGTCAGTGGTCTTGCCCATGGCGCTCACCACCACCACCACGTCGGTCCCCCGACGCCGGGTCCGAGCCACGTGATCAGCGACGGCGCGCACCCGCTCGGCGTCACTCACCGACGTCCCGCCGTATTTCTGCACCACCAGAGCCACACGTCGAAGCTACCGGGCGCCTGGACCCTCTACCTCCACTGGAGCGGGCGAGCCATCAGAACCGGCGTTGGCCGGTATGGTGGCGGGCCGTGCCTACCGACAAGCGAGCCCGCAAGCGCTCGGCGCGTGAAGCCAAAATGGCAGCCTTGGAGCGCCAACGCCGCCGGCGTGCCCGGAACCGGCGAGCGATCACGATCGTGGTGGTGGCGGCGGTCATCCTCTTCGTCTACTTCATCGCCCTCAAGCCATCGAAGAAGGTCCTGACCGCTCAGGAGGTGGCCGACAACGCTGCGGTGGCAGGTGGCTGTGCTTCGAGCCCCTCCACCACGCTGCACAAACCGTCGTGGAAGCAACCGCCGGCCATGACCATCGACGCCGCCAAGACCTACACAGCAGCGGTGAAGACCGACGCAGGCACCTTTGTCATAACCCTCGACGCCAAGCACGCCCCCATCACGGTGAACAACTTCGTCTTCCTCGCCAAGAAGAATTTCTTCAACTGCGTGACGTTTCACCGGGTGGTCCCGGGCTTCATGGACCAGACCGGCGACCCCACGGGAACCGGCACCGGAGGCCCCGGGTACAAGTTCGTCGACGAGCTCCCGGCCAAGGCCACCCCCCAGTACCCGGTGGGCTCTGTGGCCATGGCCAACTCGGGCGCCAACACCAACGGCAGCCAGTTCTTCGTCGTCACCGGGTCCGAAGGAGCCAGCCTGGCGCCGAGTTACACCCTCTTCGGGCAGGTGACTTCGGGGATCAAGGTGGCCACCACGATCAACAAGGACGGTAACGCCAACCCCAGTGACAACGGCACGCCCCCCAAGGTCATCCACCGCATCTTGTCGGTCACCATCTCGTCTTCGTAGATCGGCCCGTCGGTACCCTCGGAGCGACCACGTCGCGTTCGCAGGTACCGTTCGCACACAACCCCCACAGGAGGTCCCCATGTCCGTCGAATTGCCCGCTGCCGACGGCTCGAGCGCCCAGCGCCGATCCTTCAAGGGTGAGCCTCCCATGGTCATCGACGCAGCCAAGCACTACACCGCCACGATGGTCACCTCCCACGGTTCGATGACCATCTCGCTCGACCCCCAAGCAGCGCCGCGGACCGTGAACAGCTTCGTGTTCCTGGCCCGATACCACTACTTCGACGGCATCGTCTTCCATCGGGTGATCCCGAGCTTCGTGCTCCAAGGAGGCGACCCCACCGGAACGGGCACCGGCGGCCCCGGGTACAAGTTCGCCGACGAGCTCCCCGCCCCGGGACGCTACGAGCTGGGCTCGCTGGCGATGGCCAACGCCGGGCCCAACACCAACGGGAGCCAGTTCTTCATCATCTCGGGCCCCGACGGGATGCGGTTGCCACCCAGTTACTCGCTGTTCGGCAAGGTCGTGTCGGGGCTCGATGTCGTGGCTGCCATCGACGCCTTGGGATCGAGCTCGGGCAAGACCAAAGAGAAGATCACCATCGAGTCCGTCACCATCGTCGAAGCCGACTGACCGGGGACAGGTCGATCGACACGCTCTGACGAGCGACGCACCTGCTCAGTGCGGCAGGGCGTCGATCCCGGCGGGTTTTCCGCTCACGTACACCTGTGCGGTGCCCTGGCCCGCCTGGCGCCACCCGCCATCGGGGTCACGGATCAACGCGGTGCGCTCGGGAAGGCCGACCACAGGCAGTCCCGGAGCAGCCAGGGCGATGGAGCGATGGACCTTCTCGGCATTCTCCTCGCCGAAATGCGGGATCACCGCCAACTCCTCGACCATGCCCAAGCCCACGGTCAACGCGCCGCCGCGCGGGTCCACCATGGGGTCGGTGAGCACCATGGCACCGGCCGACGAGCCCGCCACCACCGCCCCGTGACGCCACGCCTCGAGCAACGCCTCCCACACCGGCGATCCCTTCAGGACCGATCGCAGATGCATGGGCGATCCCCCACCGAGATAGACGAACCGACTGGCCCGTACCTCCGCGGCGTTGGCGGGATCCTCGGCATCGGCACGCCCGAGCACCATGAGACCCCGAGCCCGACCGCCGAGCCGTGCGAACCATGTCGTCGCCGTCGCCACCGCCTTCTCGGGGTGTTCGTAGGCGGCCGCCGTCGGCAGGATCAAAACGTCGTCTCCGCCTGAGGCGGCCAGGAGCTCCGCGTCGAAATCACATCCGTCGGTCCACTCGCCCCCGCCCACGAGGGCCAGTGGCCCGCAGGGCCCATTCGTGCCGGCCATGGCCGTCACTGTAGGGGCGTCGGCCGCGGTGCTCAGGCCCGGGCGAGGCCGGCTCGACGACGCCCGGGCCGGCGAGGCCGCGCAGGCCTAGGCTCGGCTCCATGCCCGACGACACCCACTACCAAGGACGCGTCGCCATCGTCACCGGGGCCGCTTCGGGGATCGGCAAAGCACTGGCCGGCGCATTGGCCCGGCGCGGCGCCACCGTGGTTCTCGCCGATGTCGACGAAGGCGGAGCGAAGGCCGCCGCCGACGCCTTGGAGGCGGGACCACCCGGTCGGGTCTGGGCTGTGGCCCTGGACGTGACCGACGCCGAGGCGGTGGCGTCTCTCGTCGAGCGCGTGGCCCAGGACCACGGCCATCTCGACTTCCTCTTCAACAACGCCGGGATCGCCGTGGCCGGGCCGGTGCGCGAGCTCACCCTGGCCCATTGGAATCGCACCATCGACGTCAACCTGCGCGGAGTCATCCACGGCGTCGTGGCCGCCTATCCCATCATGATCCGTCAAGGCAGCGGCCACATCGTCAACACGGCGTCGCTGGCCGGTCTGCTCCCCGCCCCCATGCTCACGGCCTACGGTATGACCAAGCACGGCGTGGTCAGTTTGAGCGAGAGCTTGCGGATGGAAGCCGTCGAACACGGTGTCCGGGTGAGCGTGGTGTGCCCCGGTGTGATCGATACCCCGCTTCTCGACAAGGGCAACCCTCCCGATCTCCCTCCGGTCACCCATGCGCCCAACGCCAGGACCCTGCTCACCAAGATGATCGGTCGGGCCTATCCCGCCGCGTCGCTCGCCGAGGACGTCCTCGATGGCGTGGCGCGCAATCGGCCCATCATCGTGACCCCCCGCCACGCCCGCATCCCCTGGCGTATCTACCGAATCTCGCCCCGCCTCATGATCGAGAGCGGGCCGCGCGTCATGCGCCGCGCCATCCGCAGCGCAGGGGGTTGACAGGGCAGACACCATCGGACGGGCCGATCAGGTAACCGGCCGGTAACATACGGCCCATGTCGATCAAGCAGGTAGGAATCGTCGGATCGGGGATCATGGGCTCGGGCATCGCCGAGACCATGGCGGTGCACGGCTTCGAGGTCGTCCTGCGCTCCCGGGCCCAGAGCACGGCCGAGGGCATGGTCGCCGCCATGGAGAAGTCGCTGGCGCGTCAGGTGGACAAGGGCAAGCTGGCCGAAGCCGACCGCGATGGTGCGCTGTCGCGTGTCACCGCGGTGTCGGACCTCGGCGAGCTGGCCGGATGCGACCTCGTCATCGAGTCGGTCGTCGAGGACCTCGGGGTGAAGAAGCACCTCTTCTCCGAGCTCGACCGCATCTGCCCCGAGCACACCATCCTGGCCACCAACACCTCGACACTCCCCGTTGTCGAGATGGCGATGGAAACAGGCCGACCCGATCAGGTGTGCGGCATCCACTTCTTCAACCCCGCCCCGGTCATGAGCCTCGTCGAAGTGGTCCGGCCCATCACAGCCTCCGACGCGACGGTGGCTGCGGCCAAGGAGCTCGCCGAAGCATGCGGGAAGACGCCGGTCGAGGTGAAGGACCAGGCCGGGTTCATTGTCAACGCCCTGCTCTTCCCCTATCTCAACAACGCAGTGCGTCTCCTCGAGAACGGCGTCGCCACCCGGGACGACATCGACACCGCCATGAAGGGGGGTTGCGGGTTCCCCATGGGGCCCTTCGCCCTGCTCGACCTGGTGGGCCTCGACACGAGCCTGGCGATCCTCGACGCTCTCTATGACGAGTTCCGCGACCCGAACTATGCGGCGGTCCCGCTGCTGCGACGCATGGTGGCCGCCGAGCTCTTCGGCCGGAAGTCGGGCCAGGGCTTCTTCGACTACCGCAAGTAGCTGTTTCCCCTCCGAGTGGGGACCGGGAGCGGGTCGGAGGGACTCCGAGGGGCCGGTACCGGCGCCGGCAGGGGGAGAATGGGGAGGTGAGCGACGTGGCACCTCGAGACGGTGGTCGGGACAAGCCCTGGATGATGCGCACCTACTCGGGCCACACCTCGGCCCGGGCGTCGAACCAGCTCTACCGGACCAACCTGACCAAGGGACAGACCGGGCTCTCGATTGCCTTCGACCTCCCCACCCAGACCGGGTACGACCCCGACTCGCCCGAAGCCACCGGCGAGGTGGGCAAGGTCGGCGTCCCCGTGGTGCACCGGGGCCACATGGCCGAGCTCCTCGAGGGGATCCCGCTCGAGGACATGAACACCTCGATGACGATCAACGCCACCGCGGCGTGGCTCCTCGGGCTCTACATCGCCTACGCCGAGGACACTGGGGTCGACCGTCGCCTGCTCCAGGGCACGACCCAGAACGACATCGTGAAGGAGTACCTGTCGCGCGGCACGTACATCTTCCCGCCCGGGCCCAGTCGCCGGTTGATCGTCGACATGATCGCCTACACGGTCCGCGAGGTCCCCAAGTGGAACCCCATCAACGTCTGCAGCTACCACCTCCAAGAGGCCGGAGCCACACCGGTCCAGGAGGTCGCCTACGCGCTGGCGACGGCCATCGGCGTCATCGACGCCGTGCGCGACTCGGGAAAGATCGAGAAATCAGAAGTCCCCGCCGTCGTGGGGCGCATCTCGTTCTTCGTCAATGCCGGCATCCGATTCGTCGAGGAGACCTGCAAGGTCCGTGCCCTCACCCGCATGTGGGACCGGATCTGTCTGGAGCGCTATGGGGTCGAGGACCCCAAGCTCCGGCGGTTCCGCTATGGCGTCCAGGTCAACTCACTGGGGCTCACCGAGGCCCAGCCCGAGAACAACGTGCCGCGCATCGTGCTCGAGGCACTCGGCGTCACCTTGTCCAAGGACGCCCGGGCCAGGGCGATCCAGCTCCCGGCCTGGAACGAGGCGTTGGGCCTGCCCCGGCCCTGGGACCAGCAGTGGTCGCTGCGGATCCAACAGATCCTGGCCTTCGAGACCGACCTGCTCGAGTACGACGACATCTTCGACGGCTCCACCGTGATCGAGGCCAAGACCTCCGAGCTCGTGGCCGCGGCGGGTGAGGAGCTCGACGAGGTGCTCGAACTGGGAGGTGCGTTCGAAGCGGTCGACGAGTTGAAGCGACGCCTGGTCCGCAGTCAGGCCGAACGGGTACGGCGCATCGAGACCGGGGACCTCCTCGTGGTGGGGGTGAACTCCTTCACCGAGACCGAGCCGTCGCCCCTCGAGATGGCCGACGACGGCGTCACAACCATCTTGAAGGTGGATCCCGCCGAAGAAGCTCAGCTGCGTGCCGACGTGGCGACATGGCGATCGCAGCGGGACAACGTCGCTGTCGAACGTGCTCTGGACGAATTGCGCCGGGTGGCGGCCGACGAGAACGAGAACCTCATGCCGGCCACGATCACCCTCGCCCACGCCGGCGGCACAACCGGGGAGTGGGCCGGGGCACTGCGCGAGGTGTTCGGCGAGTACCGCGCCCCCACCGGCGTGAGTGGCGGTGTCGGGCACCGGGGTGTGGAGCTCAGCGAAGTCCGGGAGCGCGCCCGGCTCCTGGCGGAGCGCTCGGGTGGGCCGCCACGCCTTCTCGTGGCCAAGCCCGGTCTCGACGGACACTCCAACGGAGCCGAGCAGATCGCGGTGGCGGCGCGCGACGGGGGCTTCGAGGTGATCTATCAAGGCATCCGGCTGAGTCCCCAGCAGATCGCGGTGGCGGCGCGCGACGAGGACGTCGACGTGGTGGGGATCTCCATCTTGTCCGGGAGCCATCTCGAGCTCGTCCCCGAGGTGCTCGACCGGCTACGCGCCCTCGGCGTCGACGCCCCGGTCGTGGTGGGCGGCATCATCCCACCCGAAGACGCCGAGGTGCTGCGCGACAAGGGGGTCGCCGCGGTCTTCACGCCCAAGGACTTCCAGCTCGGTCGGATCGTCGACGAGCTGATCACCCTGGTCGAGCACCATCGCGACGGACAGGGCCGCGCCGCGCCCTGACGGAGTCGGGATCAGCGACTCGATCGAGGACGATCCCGGCGCAACGCCGCGGGCTGAGTCCACCACCGACCGCTGAAGCGCCACGGCGGCTGCCTCGGGCCCCCGCCGTCGTCGTCGGCACGGGGGCGGGGCCAGGCCTCTTCGACCGCGGCCACGATGGCCGCCAACACGGCGGGCTCGGGCTCAGGCCGCACCGACACGACGACCGGTGCACGGGGCGTGTTGGCCTCGCTCACAAAGGCACGTTCCCGTGCTTGCGGCGTGGCAGCTCTTCACGCTTGGAGGCGAGGAGGCGCAAACTGCGCACGAGGACCCGGCGGGTCTCGGTGGGGTCGATCACATCGTCGACGTAGCCCCGCTCGGCGGCCACATACGGATTGGCGTAGCGCTCGGTGTACTCCTCGACGAGCTCCGCACGCCGCGCCGCGGGGTCGGCGGCCTCGGTCAACTCACGCCGGTAGACGATCTCGACCGCACCCTGGGGCCCCATGACCGCCAGCTCCGCCGATGGCCACGCGAAGGCGAGGTCGGCACCGATCGACTTGGAGTTCATGACGACATAGGCCCCGCCGTAGGCCTTGCGGGTGATGACCTGGATGCGTGGCACGGTCGCCTCGCAGTACGCGTACAGCAATTTGGCACCGTGACGGATAATCCCGCCGTATTCCTGATCGGTCCCAGGCATGAATCCCGGAACGTCGACGAAGGTGACCAACGGGATGTTGAATGCGTCGCAGGTGCGGACAAAGCGCGCCGCCTTCTCCGATGAGTCGATGTCGAGCACGCCGGCGAGCACGGCGGGCTGGTTGCCGACGATGCCCACGACACGCCGGTCGATCCGAGCGAACCCGCAGGTGATGTTCATGGCCCAGTGCGGGTGGACCTCGAAGTAGTCCCCTTCGTCGACGACCGAGGTGATGACCCGCTTCATGTCGTAGGGCTGCGTCGGCAGGCTGGGCATAAGGTCGACCAGCTCGGGGGTACCCCGGTCGGGGTCGTCGTCGGTCTCGACGAGCGGCGGCTCCTCGAGGTTGTTCGAGGGCAGGAAGGACAAGAGATAGCGGACCTCGTCCAGACACGTCTTTTCGTCGGGCGCGACGAACGTGGCCACTCCCGACTTCGTGGCGTGGCTCATGGCACCACCGAGCTCTTCGAGGGTGACGTCCTCCCCCGTGACGGTCTTCACGACGTCGGGCCCCGTGATGAACATGTGGCTCGACTGGTTGACCATGAAGATGAAGTCCGTCATGGCGGGTGAATACACCGCGCCACCTGCACAGGGGCCCATGATCACGCTGATCTGCGGGATGACTCCCGACGCCTTCACATTGCGGTGGAAGATCCCGCCGTAGGAGTGCAATGAGACGACGCCTTCTTGGATACGAGCCCCCGCCCCGTCATTGAGCCCGATCATGGGCACGCCGATCGACTCGGCGAGGTCCATGACCTTGTGGATCTTCTCGGCGAACACCTCGCCGAGCGCGCCGCCGAAGACGGTGAAGTCCTGGCTGAAGGCACACACCCGTCGGCCGTCGATGGTGCCGAACCCGGTGATGACACCGTCGGTGTACGGACGCTTCTCCTCGAGGCCCATGCCGTGCGCCCGGTGCCGGGCCAGCATGTCGAGCTCCTGGAACGATCCGTCGTCGAGGAGGTACTCGATCCGCTCCCGGGCGGTCATCTTCCCCTTGGCGTGCTGGCGCTCCACGGCGTGGGGCGAACCAGCGTGAAGGGCCTCCTCCTTGCGGGCCTTGAGCTCGGCCAGCCGTTGTGACATGGGGTGGTCCATGGGCCGAGAGGCTACCGGAGGTCCCTGCGCGAGCGACACGTCGGGCCGCAGCGCGTCACGACCTCGCACACTCCAAAACCAGGTGGCGGGGCTCGAGGTCGGCCGCGTCGCATGCCCGAGGGCGGGTCCGATGACGGGCGCAGGCCGACGATCACCCCGCGCGGGTCGTCACGAGACCAGGATGGAGTGGTGACCCCGACGGGGAACCAGCTCGAGCACCAGCGCCCCAGGGCCGATCAGCCGGACCCGGACCAGACCCCGCCCGCGGGCATCATGATGCCGCCACGAGCGGGTGCCGGACCGCAGGCCCCGACGCAGACCACGGGCCCGACAAGGGCTCGCTCCCCCCAAGACACACTTCGCGCCCTGGAAGACGAGCCGGCGCCGGCTCGCGCCCGGCAAACCGGCCCGCGCCCCAAGGCCAAGATGAAGCTCACCCGGCGAGGAGTCGGCGTGGTTCTCAGTCTCGGTCTTGCCCTCGTCATCGCCATGGCCCTCGGTATCGACGCTCTCACCTCGCCGTCGACTCCGTCCGCTGACGGCCCTCCCCCCGCCAGTGCCGTCGTCGTCACCCACTCGGTGGCGGCGTCGGTCACCTTCGACTCGACAGGCGGATGGCTGGCCGACGATCACACCGGCACGGTCAGGCACTTCAACCCCACCACCGGCACCTTGCTGGGTCGCCCGCTGCGCCTGGGGGGAAGGCCGATCGCGGTGGTAACGGGCTTCGACCGCATCTGGGTGGCTGACATTGCCGGGAGCCAGGTGTGGGAGATCAACCCCAAGACCTCGGCCGTGGTGGGGTCCCCCATCCCGGTGCCCGAGGGGCCGGTGTCGCTCGCCGCTGGTGACGGCGGGATCTGGGTGGCGAGCCTCGTGGCCGGATCGGTCAGTCTCATCGATCCCCGTACCGGCAACGTCTTGGCGTCGGGATCGCTCCCCGATGGAGCCGTCCGTCTCGCCATCGGCCCCCACGGCGTATGGGTGAGTGGACAGACCAACTCACTCACCCGGGTCGACCCCCGTCCCGTCGACGGCGTGTTGCATTGGAGGACGCTCCACGTGGGCCAAGGCCCCTTCGGGGTCGGCGTGGGCGACGGGTCGGTGTGGGTGGCGAACGTGAAGTCCGGCTCGGTGTCGCGCGTCGACCCCGCCTCGATGCGGGTGACAGCGACTTACACCGTGGGTGGAGCCAGTGGCGGCGTCCCCGCCAACCCCGAAATGGTGGCGGTCTGGCACAACCGGTTGTGGGTTGCCGACGGCCAACAGGGGGTGGTGGTGGCACTCAACCCGGCCACGGGCCAACAGACAGGGATGCCGGTGCAGGTCCCCGGCGTCATCCGCCAACTGGTGATCCAGAACGGCGCAACGCTGTGGGGCACCACCGCCAATCCCGGCACGGTAATGCGCTTCACCACCTGATCTCAGGCGGGCTCCTGGACCAGCTCAATCAGCGTGCCGAACGCCCCCTTGGGATGCACGAAGGCAACCGTCGTCCCCCGCGAGCCGGGCCGGGGCGCTTCGTCGATGAGGGTCCCACCCCCGTGGCGCACAGACTCCAGTGCCGTGGCGCAGTCGTCGACTCGGTATCCGACGTGATGCAACCCCTCACCTCTGCGTTCGAGGAACCGGGCCACCGGTGAGTCGGGGCGCGTCGGCATGAGGAGCTGGATGTAGGAGTCGGCCACGGAGATGAGCGCCTCCTCCACACCGTCGAGGTCGATGCACTCGCGGTGGCTGACAGTGGCACCGAAGGTCTCGCGGTAGTAGGCGATGGCAGCGTCGAGGTCACGCACCGCGATCCCGACGTGGTCGATCTCGGTGAGCAAGGCGTGCGCTGCTCCCGGGCCGGCTGGGGCGGTCATGCCTCGTGCCTCCGGAACAACGTGATCCGATCCTCCCCGACGCGAGCCCGCAGCTCGGGGTCGTCGATGCCGAGGCCCTCTTCGGGTGCGAGGCACAGCACTCCGATCTTTCCCTCGTGCAAGTTGTGGTGTACCTGGAAGGCGGCGTCCCCGACCTCGTCGAGGGGGTAGAGCGCCGACAACGGGGGCACCACCTTGCCGTCACAGACGAGCTGGTTGGCATCCCAGGCCTCGCGGTAGTTGGCGAAGTGCGAGCCCTTGATGGTCTTGAGCTTCATCCACAGGTGGCGGTTGTCGTACTCGATCATGTAGCCCGAGGTGGCCGCGCACGTGACGATGGTCCCGGCCCGCTTGCAGACGAACACCGACGCACCCATGGTCTGACGACCGGGATGCTCGAAGACGATGTCGGGCTCCGCTCCCACCAAGGCACGGACTTCCTTGCCGAAGCGACGCCATTCCGACTCGTCCTGGGTGTGCTCGTCCTTCCAGAACCGGTACCCGGCCGCGGCACGGTCGATCACGGCCTCGACGCCCAGCTGGTGCAGCAGGTCCACCTTGTCGGGCGAGGAGACCACCGCAACCGGTGTCCCACCCCCGTTCATCACGTGTTGGACGGCGTAGCTCCCGAGGCCACCGCTCCCACCCCAGACGAGGACCCTGTCGCCCTGCTTCATGGGTGCCCCGTTGCGCGAGACGAGCATCCGATAGGCCGTCGAGTTGCACAGGGCGTTGATCGCCGCCTCTTCCCAACTCAGGTGTCGCGCCTTGGGCATGAGCTGATTGGCCTTCACCACGGCGAGGTCGGCCAGACCGCCGAAGTTCGACTCGAATCCCCAGATGCGTTGATTGGCCGCCAGCATGGAATCGTCGTGGGCCGAGGGATCCTGGTCGTCGACGTAGTTGCAGTGCACGACGACCTTGTCCCCCGGTCGCCAGTTCCGCACCGCCGAGCCGACCCGGAGCACGACACCAGAAGCATCGGATCCGACGACATGGTGGTCGAGGGCATGGCGCGCCCCCCAGGCGCTCTCCTTGCCTAGGCGGTCGAGGAACCCGAAGGTCGGGAGGGGCTCGAAGATCGACGTCCACACGGTGTTGAAGTTGATCGAGGAGGCCATGACCGCCAGGTAGGCCTCGTCGGGAGCGAGCTCGGGGACGGGGACCTCCGACACATGGAGCGACTTCCGGGGGTCCTTGTCGGCCGAGTCGACCCCCGCGAACATCTCGACCTCGTCACGACGGACATGGGCGGCGCGATAGAACTCGGGCAGCGCCAGGGCGCCCAGCTCGTCGCCGTTCGCACCCGCCACAATGGCCTCACGGAATGCCTGCATGGGGACGCACCCTACCCGCCTGTTCCCGCCGCTTCCCAGGCCGCGCCCGAACTTGAGTCGACCCGGCGGGGGACCCGGATCCTCCCGTAGAATGGGCCTCTGCCCACCACCCGGGCCCAGTACCGGGGCCCGCTACCGGCCTGTCCGGCTGACACAGTCCATCGGAGGTCACTTCCATGCCCGGTTCCGTCATCCTCGCAGGGGCCCGTACCCCCATCGGCAAGCTCTCGGGGGCCCTGGCCGGATTCAGCGCCATGGATCTCGGTGGCTTTGCCATCGCGGCCGCCCTCGAGCGGGCCGGGGTCTCCGCCCAGGACGTCGACTACGTGTTCATGGGCCACGTGCTTCAGGCCGGCCAAGGCCAGATCACGGCCCGCCAGGCCGCCACCAAGGGCGGGATCCCGATGTCGGTCCCGGCCACCACCATCAACAAGGTCTGTCTGTCGGGGCTCAACAGCATCTACCTCGCCGACATGCTCATCGCAGCCGGCGAAGCCGATGTCGTGGTGGCGGGGGGCATGGAGTCGATGACCCAAGCCCCCTATCTCCTGCCCGGTGCCCGGGCCGGCTACCGGGCCGGGGACGGCACCCTCGTCGACTCGATGATGTACGACGGCCTCTACTGCCAGTTCGACCACTGTGCGATGGGACTGGGGACCGAGCAGTACAACCGGGAGGCGAAGTTCTCGCGGACCGCCCAGGACAGCTTTGCCGCGTTGTCGCACGAGCGGGCCGCCACCGCCATCAAAGACGGCCGCTTCGCCGACGAGATCGTCCCCGTGTCCGTGCCCCAACGCAAGGGCGACCCCATCGTGGTGGACACCGATGAAGGGGTCCGACCCGGCACGACGGCGGAGTCGCTCGGTGGGTTGAAGGCCGCCTTCGACAAGGAGGGGACCATCACCGCCGGCAACGCCAGTCAGATCTCCGACGGCGGGGCGGCAGTGGTCGTGACGTCGAAGGCCCGGGCCGAGGCCCTCGGGGTGACGCCTCTCGGAGAGGTTGTCAGCTACGGGCAGGTGGCGGGCCCCGACGCCTCGCTCCTGCTGCAGCCGGCCAATGCCGTCGTGCAAGCGCTGGCCAAGGTCGGGAAAGCGCCGAGCGACGTCTCTCTGTTCGAGCTCAACGAGGCGTTCGCAGTCGTGGGCCTGGCCTCGATGGCCGAGCTCGGGATCACCGACGAGGTCACGAACGTCAACGGCGGGGCGATCGCGCTCGGGCACCCCATCGGCATGTCCGGGACCCGGCTGGCGCTGACCATGCTTCACGAGCTGCGCCGCCGCGGCGGCGGTCTCGGTGCGGCCAGCCTGTGCGGTGGTGGTGGCCAGGGTGACGCCCTCGTCGTGCGTACCATCGGCTGATCCAACCGCCTGATCAGAGCGTCTGACACCGCCGCGCGCGGTCCGCTGCAGGACCGTCACACCTCGGTACTATCAATGCAACGCATGAGCGGACGACGCCTTTCCGCCTGCGTCTATCGGGAGCCATGCCAGTGAGCCGTGTCCGCAGGCCCACATCGACCTCCGCCTTCGGCGTGGGCCGGCGCGAGAGCCACGACGCCAGCGGCTTCTACGACCGGTTCAGCCCTCCGGTCCTGTCCCAGCACGACACCGTCAACAACTCCCCCATCAAGGACAAGATCGTCACCGGCGATGCCCGGCACATGGACGAGGTCGAGGACGCCTCGGTGGCGCTGGTGGTGACCTCACCTCCGTACTTCGCCGGCAAGGAGTACGAAGAAGCGCTCGGTGAAGGCCATATCCCGGCCAGCTACCTCGACTACCTGGGCATGCTCACCCAGGTCTTCGCAGAATGCGTCCGGACGCTCGAGCCCGGGGGGCGCATCGCCGTCAACGTGGCCAATCTGGGTCGCAAGCCGTACCGGTCACTGTCGGCGGATGTGATCACCATCCTCCAGGACCGGTTGGGGCTGCTGCTGCGCGGTGAGGTCGTCTGGCTCAAAGCACGGGGAGCCAGCGGGTCGTGCGCATGGGGTTCGTTCCGGAGCCCCGCCAACCCCGTCCTGCGCGACCTGACCGAACGGGTCGTCATCGCCAGCAAGGGCCGCTTCGACAGGGCCCTTTCTCGTCCCGCCCGCCAGGAACGCGGCCTGCCGTCGGGGATCTCGCTGACCAAGGAGGAGTTCATCGAGGCCACGACCGACGTCTGGGAGCTGCCCAGTGAGCGCGCCACGCGCGTCGGGCATCCGGCACCGTTCCCCGTCGAGCTCCCCCTGCGGCTCATCGAGCTCTACACCTACGAAGGCGACCTCGTCCTCGACCCGTTCATGGGATCGGGCTCGACCGCGGCCGCCGCACTGCGCAGCCACCGCCATTTCGTCGGCTACGACACCGAGTCCGAGTACGTCCGCATCGCCGAGCAGCGAATCAGCGCCGAGCGCGACCGACTGATCGAACGCGGGGGCGACCCCCTCGAACGACCCCGGCGCGACGGCACCGGGGCGCGCGACGTGGCCCAAGAGATGCTCAGCCGGTGCGGGTTCTTCGACGTCGTGGCGAGCAAGCGCCCCGTCGCCGGCGTGGACGTTGCCTTCACCGGGCGCGACCGCACCGGAGGACAGTGGCTCTTCGACTTCGCCGGTGCATTCAGTACCTCCAACACCGGCCTGCGGCGCGCCGACACCCTGTGGAAGGCGCTCGGCAAAGCCTCTGTCATCCACGCCGCGTGGCCCGAGGTCCCCTTCGTGCTCCTCACCACCGCAGCCCCGGTGCGGGGCAGTGCCGGGGAACGGGCGTGGCGATCACTCGGCGACGCGGCGCCGGCGGGCGGGATCGGGGCCGTCTACGACGTGGTCGAGCTCGGCTCATCAGAAGACGAGGCCCGCCTGTCGCGCTATGCGTCGCTCGGCCTCGACACTGTGATGGCCGCGCCAGACCAACGGCGCGTCGAGACGGGGATGAAGAGCCGGCGCGGCGCGACCCGTGCCCGATGACCGCACGACGGTCACCGAGCTCGCCACCGCGCTCGGCACTCTGGGCCTCGGCGACCTTGCCGCCACACTGGCGCGACGACCCGGCCAGCTCGACATAGCCGAAGACATCTGGGTTGAGCTCGACGCCCTGTACGACTCGGGAAGGTTCGACGGCGAATTTGCCACTGCATTTGCCAACGGACGGGCATTCCTCGACGCCGAGGACGCACTCCGGGGACGACGCCCTCGGCTGATCGAATGGACCGGCGGACGTCGCCCGCCCGGTGACGAGGTGGCGCCTGTCGACCTCAGGATCGATCATGTCTACCTGGTCAGCTGCAAGTACCTGTCACGGAATATCGCCAACCCTTCCCCGGCCCGATTGTTCGACGGGCTGCTTGCCACCTCGGGTGATTGGGAGCAGACCGACTGGTACGAAGTGGTCGCCCCCGACGAGCTGCGGGCTTTGTACGACGCTTGCCGGCGCACCACGGGGCTCACCGATCTCGCCGATGACCTCGCCGAATTGGGCACCGAGGATCGCCAGCGCCTCCGGCGCGCGCTTCCGGACCGGACCTATCCCGAGGAAGCGCGCGAGCCCTACCGACGGCTGTGCGCGCAGGTGAGCACGGCGTCCGCGCAACGTTGGCTCGACAACATAGCGCGCCGCGGGGCGGCCGAGAAGATGGTCTGGCGGCTGCTACGCATCGGCAACGCCGCTTACTTCCTCCTCGGTGCCGACCCCCGGAGATCGCTCCGCCTGCGCGTGGCGAGCTCGTGGGACTGGCGCCAAGCTTTTCGTTTCGTGGGCCTCGACATCGTCGCCGCCACGTCGGGCCAGCCCCAGGTGAACTGGACTGTCACCTACGTCGAGCGCGCCACCATGCGGCGGCGGTCGGTCCAGGGCCACGTGGAGGTGCGCTGGAGCCACGGCCGCTTTGCCCAGCCCCCCGAAGCCAAGGTGTATCTCGACACACCGTCAGACGAGCTCCCGGGATACT
>Ga0307373_10002464_pt1 | contig 33383 bp, 28 predicted proteins | sample OX2MG_FD_202534 | JGI IMG/M metagenome (GOLD analysis project Ga0307373, IMG submission 202534) | Soil microbial communities from Risofladan, Vaasa, Finland - OX-2 | ecosystem: Environmental > Terrestrial > Soil > Coastal area > Acid sulfate soil | place: Finland: Risofladan, Vaasa | collected...
CGAAGCTGAGATATAAGTCTGTAACACTTGATGGAGTCATCGCCGTCCTCATCGAAATGAAGTTGAATTAGAGGCACGCTGTTCGGGCCGATTTGCCTCACACAGGCTTGTTGCATTGCGATCAGCATCTGCTCGACGGCGAAGAGTGCTGGGTTCACACTTTTTCTACCCGCATTCTCATGCTTCGCGCGGAAATACCGCCCGTCGAGGCCAACGGCAAAGCCGCAGAAAACGTTATTCCGAATGGCATCAATGAAGCCGGTCAGAACGCTATCGGCCTGTTCCCGCGTCCAATCTCTCCGCAGACAGTCTGCGTAAAACTCAGTCATATGAATGCGCTGAATCCGATATTTCGATTGCAGACGTTGCCACTCGTCTCTGAACTTCTCCCAGCCGGTATCGCTGGAAAGCCATCCGCAGAGGCAAATGAAGCCCGTGTCATCGTGAAATTTGCCGCTCTCGTCTAGGTACGCGTACATGCCCACTTGATATACCTGCTCAGTCGGGAGGGCTTGCCGGTGAAGCCAGAATTGAGGGGCCATTTATTGTGCCCCCCCTTCTCGACTCAGCCCGATCATCGCGTTGCCTTTCCGGTGAGTCAAGGTCAAGTATGTATTCGCCCAATTATGCGGGTGCGGGTACGCAAGAGCGCACCATAATTGTCCATGGGGATGCCTCGCGAGTACCAAAATTGATCGATTCGCGCTTGCGGCCGGGTGCCCCGCGCGCATAAATCATTCTCCACCCCACGTCACGCATTGATTATCGGAGGGGCAATGGCAGCAGAGGAAAAACCCACCCAGGAATGGCAGGCTGATCGCTACGCCCATCACGCGCACTTCGTGCCGACGCTCGGCCAGCCGGTGCTCGAACTGCTCAAGCCGCGCCCCGGCGAGCGCATCCTCGACCTCGGCTGCGGCGACGGCGTGCTGACGGAAAAAATCGCCGCGGCCGGCGCGGCCGTCACCGGCGTCGACGCCTCGCCCGACATGATCGCGGCGGCGCAGCGGCGCGGCCTGGCGGCGCGCGTGATGAACGGCGCGCGACTCGAGTTCGCCGGCGAGTTCGACGCGGTCTTTTCCAACGCCGCGCTGCATTGGATGAAGGACGATCCCGACGCAGTGATCGCGGGCGTGGTGCGCGCGCTCAAGCCGGGCGGACGCTTCGTCGCCGAGATGGGCGGACATGGATGCGTTGCGGCGATCGTGGTCGCGATGGTCGCCACGCTCGAGCGCCGCGGCATCGGCGCCGCCGCCGCCGGCATCCCGTGGTACTTCCCGACCGTCGACGACTACCGCGCACGGCTCACGCGGGCTGGCTTAGCCGTCGATTACATCGAGCTGATTCCGCGCCCTACGGCGCTGCCCACCGACATGGCCGGATGGATCGAGGTGTTCGGACAGCCGCTGCTCAAGCGTTTGCCGGCCTCCGACCGCGCCGCGGCGATCGCCGAAGTGGTCGCCCGGCTGCGGCCGGTGCTCTGCGATGAGCAGGAGCGCTGGACTGGCGATTATATCCGGCTGCGCTTCGCCGCCCATCGCCCGAACTGACGCCGCCGCCGGCCCGCCGTCCGCGCGGAGCGCTATTCAGGCGCGGTGAGCTTGCGTCGCGATGCGATTCAATTGCGCCGTCGCTTTCGCCGCGCAGCGCCGACTGATCGTCAGTAGCCGCGCGCCGCGTTGCCGAGCAGCGCGCGCGCCACCAGCAGCTTCATGATCTGCGCGGTGCCGTCGCCAATCTCGAGACCGATCACGTCGCGCATGCGCTGCTGATGCGGCAGGTCGAGGCTGAAGCCGAGATGCCCGTGCAGCAGCAGGCACTGATGGATCACCTTGACGGCGAGTTCGGGCGCCCACCACTTGCATCCCGCCGCCAGCCATCCATGCGGCTCGCCGCGATCCTTGAGCCACAGCGCCTCATAGCACAGCAGCCGCGCCGCGCGCAGTTGCACCGCCGCCTCGGCCAGCGGAAACGACACGCCCTCGAAGCGCGCCAGGCTGCCGCCAAAGGCCTGTCGCTCGGACACGTACTGGCAGGTCTCGTCGACGCTTTGCTGCGCCGCGCCGATACACATCAGGCCGATCAGCGAGCGGCTGAAGTCGAAGCCTTGCATCACCTGGACGAAGCCCGCGCCCTTGGCGCTGACCCGCGCGTCGGCCGGCACCCGCACCCCGTCGAAGAACAACTGGCCGCGCCCGATCGCGCGCGTGCCGAGGTCGCGGAAGCGCGCCCGGCTCACCCCCGGCGAATGCAGATCGACGTAAAAGGCGCTGACCCCGTGCGCACCCTGTTCGAGCGTGCCGGTGCGCGCCAGCACCAGGATCGAATCCGCCCACGAGGCGAACGAGATCGAGCTTTTCTCGCCATCGAGGATGTAGTGATCGCCGTCGCGCCGCGCGCTCAGCTTGACGTGCGCCGCATCCGATCCGCCCGACGGCTCGGTCACGCCCAGCGCCGGCACCACCGCGCCGCTGCAGATGGCCGGCAGCCATGCGCTCTTCTGGCGCTCGTCGCCACGCGCATCGATGATCGCGCCGACCAGGGCCGAGAGCAGCAGCACATACGCCGCGTTGAAGTCGTGGCGCCCGAACTCCTCGAAGGCGATACCCAGCGCGACGTAATCGAGCGCCTGGCCGCCGTGACGCGGATCGACCATCGGCGCCAGCAGCCCCAACTCGCCGATCTGGCGCACCACGTCGCGCGGCAAGTCCTCGTCGGTGTCGCGGCTGGCGTAGGCCGGCGCGAGTTCACGCCGGGCGAATTCGGCGAGCGTATCGCGCAACATTTGCTGGTCGGGGTTAAAGCTGAAGTCCATCGCAATTCTCCGCTACCGATTGATGCTAGCCCGGATGCGCTTTCAGCGGATGACGCCGGAAGAAATCCAGAATCGCCGCCGTCCACGGCTTCGGCCAGTGTACATGACGCGCCACGCCGATCATCGCCAGGAGCGGATGGCGTGTGCCGCCGTTGGGGTCGGTGCCGCAAAGCGCCATGCAACTGGCCGTTCCGCGTTCGTCGCGATCGATGATCGTGGCCGACGCATCCGCGCCCATCCCGACGAGTTGGCCGACAAAAAATTGCACGTTCGGGCAGGTCCCCGCAATGTTGCAACTGTTATGCACCTGGTAGGTCGGCACGCCGGGATTGAAAATTCGCAATTGCCGATCGTTCGCAGGCGCGGTGCTGACCGGTACTTGCGGGCAGGGATCGTAGCCGAGCTGAAACGGATCGGGCGACGAATAGACTCCGACCGCCGCGATCGCGGGCCGGTTCAGCCCGTACAGATAGGCGAACGATCCGCCGTTGGACCATCCGGTTACATAGATGCGCCGGGGATCGACTTTGCGGGTCGCGATCTCGGCCGCGATAAAATGATCGATCGTCGCCGCGTCGACATTTTCCGGGTAGGCCGTCGCGCCGATTTTGACCGCGCCGGCTGCGCTTATTTGCCGGTACCAGATGTCCCATCCGGTGCCCTTGTGATCCGGCGGCGGGTAGTGATGCGTGGTGTCGCGCCCCTCGGGCGCCAGCAGGATAAAGCCAGGCCGCGCGGGGTCGTCGCTGACGTTCGCGGTCTTGAGAAAATCGAGCAGATTGGTCAGTTCGCTCACGCTGCCGGCGCGGGCCAGCGATGGATGCAGATACACCACCAGCGGAATCGGCTTGCCGGGCGCGGCCAGTGGCGGCTCATACAGACAGGCGTAGCGATCGTTGCTCTCGGAGTCTTTCCACGGGCCGATCCGTATGCCGCCCGCGCATTGCGGTACGATGTTCGCGATCAGTTGCGCCGGCGCGTCACCGAACGGTCCGCAGATCGCCGCCGGTCCTGGCGCATCGGCGGCCGCGCGCGCCCCACCGTACGGCATCGCCAACGCCCATCCGAGGGTCAGCGCGGATAACCATCGCCGTCTCACCACCATCGCGCTATTGTACCGCGCCCAGCCTCACGCGCGCGGCTAATGCGAGTCGCTCTCCGGCGCCGTTTCCGTGTGCCCGGGAAGATTGTAGGAGGGAAGATTCGAGAGCTTGCCGTCGGACCTGTCGTCGTCCTGCGTCGGCGTTTCGATCTGCTCCGCGGTGACATCGCCGTCGTCGCTGTCGCCCATCGCCGCTTCGGTGTCGTCGCCCTCGGCGGCGGCCTTTTCCTTTTCATGCCGCAGCACCTGGGCCTGGATCTCCTCGGGCGACAGGTTCGGCGTCATGCCCTGGCTGTGCGACAGGTTGGCGCGACTTTGCGGACTCATTGTCAGCCACATCTGGCTCGCCTCCGCGGCGTTGCCGCGGTTGAGCGCGTCGAGGAACTTCTGCTGCGGGGATTCGTGATGGAACAGCGAGCATCCGCTGGTGCCCGCCGCGGCCGCGATCAGCGCAATCGCGATCAGCGCGCCGCGCGCCACGCCCGTCGGGCCTGCGATCTGTTGCGTGGCCATCCGAATCCTGTTTGGCCGAATCCTGTTTCGCCGCATCCGTTTCCACCGCGGAACGGATCGCCCTCCGCGCCTCCCGCCTCCACCCTCGGCTCGATCGTCTGGATCACTCTATGGCCGCGTACACAGATCGATCAATTCGCTATTTGCGGGTGAGTTGCGCCGCCGTATCGCCCGGCGCGCCGCTCAGTAGATCACTACGCTGCGGATCGACTTCCCCTGATGCATCAGCTCAAACGCCTCGTTGATCCGCTCGAGCGGCATCGTATGCGTGATCAGGTCGTCGATATTGATGCGTCCTTCCATGTACCAATCGACGATTTTCGGCACGTCGCGCCGGCTCTTCGCGCCGCCAAAGGCCGTACCTTTCCAGGTCCGCCCGGTGACCAACTGAAACGGCCGCGTCGCGATCTCCTCGCCCGCGCCGGCCACCCCGACGATCACGCACGTGCCCCATCCGCGCTGGCAGCATTCGAGTGCCTGGCGCATCAGCTTCACGTTGCCCACGCATTCGAAGGCGAAGTCGGCGCCGCCCCTGGTCAAATCGACAATCCACGGCACCAGGTCGCCGCGCACCTCGGCCGGATTGACGTAATGCGTCATGCCGAATTTTTCCGCCATCGCGCGCCGCTCCGGATTCAGGTCGACGCCCACGATGATCGCCGCGCCCGCCATCCGCGCGCCCTGCACCACGTTTAGGCCGATCCCGCCCAGGCCGAAGACCACCACGCGATCGCCGACCTGCACCTTGGCCGTATTGATCACCGCGCCAATCCCCGTGGTCACGCCGCATCCGATGTAGCAGACCTTGTCGAACGGCGCGTCGGCGCGGATTTTTGCCAGCGCAATCTCCGGCACCACCGTGAAATTCGCAAAGGTCGACGTGCCCATGTAATGGTGAATCGGATGGCCGTCCAGGCGGAAACGGCTGGTCCCGTCGGGCATCACGCCGCGCCCCTGGGTCTCGCGAATCGCCGTGCACAGATTGGTCCGTCCCGACAGGCACGACGGACAATTGCGGCATTCCGGGATGTAGAGCGGGATCACGTGATCGCCCGGCTTGAGCGTCGTCACGCCCGCCCCGATCTCGACCACCACGCCCGCCCCCTCATGGCCCATGATCGCCGGGAACAGCCCCTCGGGATCTTTGCCCGAGAGCGTGTAGGCGTCGGTATGGCAGATGCCGGTCGCCTTGATTTCGACCAGCGCCTCGCCCGCCTTGGGGCCGTCGAGATCGACTTCAGTAATTTCCAGCGGCGCTTCCGCGCGCTGCGCCACCGCGGCCCGGACTTTCACTCCACGCTCACCCGCCTTTGCCGAGAATTATGCCGATCAATGATCGCGAGGCGCGCCCCGCTGTGCAAGTCTGGCGACGCCACCCCGCGGCCCGTCAGTTCATGCGGCGCAAGCCCCTACGGCCGCAGGATAATTGCGCCGTCGCGCACCGCGCGGCCGCCCTCGGCGCTCAGCGCTTCGAAAAAGATCGCCGCTCCGCCGCCGCGATGCGGCTCACGGGCAATTATCCGCACGATCATCTCGGACGGCATGAAGACCATCGCGCCGAAGCGTGCGTAGATTTCCGCGACCCGTTCGGGATCGTTGCCCGCTTCCGCCGCGATTATTCGTGAGACCGCCAGCGCGAGCGTCGCCGTGCCATGCAGCATAATCGCCGGCAGTCCCGCCGCCGCCGCGACCTTGGCGTCGGTATGGATCGGGTTCCAGATGCGCGCGCATTCGGTGTAGACGTGGGCCGCGCCCGCCGTGACGATCGCGCGCATTTCCGTCCGCGCTCGCGCTGGCGGCGCCTTGAGCGCAGGGACCTCGGGCGTCACCGCCGGCCGTGCCGTCCCCGTGATCGCGACCTCGCGATAGATGGTGCCGTAGTAAGTTGTGCAGACCGGCGCGCCGGCCGCGTCGGCGGTGTCGAATCTGGTGACCTCGTAAGCGCCCGGCTTGCGCGCCTCGATTCCCTCGATCACCGCGCGCGTCGTTACCCGCTCGGGCGGCCGCAGGGCGCGATGGATAATCGTATGATGAGTCGCATGGACGCCGCGCGCCGCTTCGGCCGGCGCGAGCATCTGGCGATAGCGGCTGCGCAAGTCCAGTGCCGACGGCCATTCGACGCAGACCGGGAACAGTGGATGCACCGCGATGCCGCCGGCGCGGCGCGTGTCGATATAGCATTCGTGCAGGTCGCCGAGCGCGGCCGCGTAGGCCATCGTCCAGCGCGCGTCGATCTCGTTCGTGCGCGGCTCGGCTGCGGTTCCAACCAGCGATACGTCGAGTGGCATGACCTACTCTAATAGCGCCGCGCGCCGGCCAACGTCCACCTCCGCGGCGTTCACTCCTCGGCCCCGCCGTCGCCGATCGTGCCGACGCCGTTGGGCTCGTCGATCTCCTCCGCTTCGGCCAGCCGCGCCACCGCGCGCACCCGCTCGCCCTCGGCGAGCCTGACCAGATGCACGCCCTGCGCGTTGCGCCCGGTGATTCGCACCTGTTTCGCCGCCAGCCGGATGATCTGGCCGCGGTCGGTGATCAGGACCACCGTGTCGTCCGATCCAACCTGCCGCACGTTGACCACCTTGCCGGTGCGATCGGTCACGTTCATCGTAATAACGCCCTTGCCGCCGCGATGCGTCAGGCGATACTCGGCCGCCTCGGTGCGCTTGCCGAAGCCGCGCTCGGAGACCGTCAGCAGGGTCTCGTCCTCGCGCGATACCGCGATCGAGACCACCTCGTCGAGCGTTTCACCGGTCTTCTTGTTCTTCTCGAGCTCCATTCCGAGGTTGCCGTAGGTGCCACGGCCCATCGGGCGCGCCTCTTCCTCCTTGAAGCGGATCGCCTGGCCCTCGCGCGTCGAGAGCACGATATGCTGGTCGCCGTCGGTGATGCGCACGCCGATCAACCGGTCGCCGTCTTCGAGATTGATCGCGATAATCCCGTTCGTGCGGATATTTGCGAACTGCTCGAGCTCGGTCTTTTTCACCAGCCCGCGCCGGGTCGCGAAGAACACGTATTTGCCCGCGATATCCTTGGGCACCGGCAGAAACGCCGAGAGCGTTTCGTCGCTCGCCAGGCTGAGCAGGTTGGCGATCGATCGCCCGCGCGCGGCGCGTCCGCCCTCGGGCAGTTCGTAGGCCTTTTTCTCGTAGACCTTGCCCGCGCTGGTGAAGAACAGCAGCCGGTCGTGCGTGCCGACCGCCACCAGATGCTCGACTAGGTCTTCGGCGCTCGCGCTCGCGCCAATCTTGCCGCGGCCGCCGCGCCGCTGCGTACGATAGAGCGACAGCGGCGTGCGCTTGATATAGCCGCCGTGAGTGACCGTCACCAGCACGTCCTCCTCGACAATCAGGTCCTCGATCGAGAAGTCGCCCTCGGCTTCGATAATCTGCGTGCGCCGATCGTCGGCAAATTCCTTGCGGATCTCCCGGATCTCCTGCTCGATGATCTTCATCTGCTCGCGCTCGTCGCCCAGGATCGTGCGCAGCCGCGTGATGATCGCTTGAGTCTCGGCGTATTCGGACTCGATCTTGCCGCGTTCGAGCGAGGTCAGGCGGCGCAGCGTCAAGTCGAGGATCGCCTGGGCCTGCGCCAGGGTCAGCGCAAAGCGCTGCATCAGTCCGCTGCGCGCGGCTTCGGCGTCCTCCGACGCCCGGATCAGCCGGATTACCGCGTCGAGATTCTTGAGCGCGATCAGCAGCCCTTCGAGGATATGCAGACGCGCCTCGGCCTGGCGCAGCTCGAACTGCGACCGCCGGATGATCACGCGCTGGCGATGGCGCAGGAACTCGCGCAGCATCTCGAGCAGGCTCATCTCGCGCGGCCGCCCCTCGTGGATCGCCAGCATGTTCAGCCCGAAGCTCAACTGCATCTGCGACATTTTGTAGAGTTGGTTGAGCACGATCTTGGGCTCAGCGTCGCGCTTGAGCTCGATCACCATCCGCATGCCGTCGCGATCGGACTCGTCGCGCAGATCGCTGATGCCCTCGATGCGCTTGTCGTTGACCAGTTCGGCGATGCGCTCGATGAGCCGGGTCTTGTTTACCTGGTACGGGATCTCGCTCACGATAATCGACGCGCGCGAGCTGCGCTTGTCGGTCTCGATGCGCGCCGTCGCGCGCATAATCAGGCTGCCCCGCCCGCTCAGATAGGCCTGGCGCACCGCGGCCCGTCCGAGCAGTTGGCCGCCGGTCGGAAAGTCCGGCCCCGGGATAATGTCGAGCACCTGCTCGAGCGTGAGGTCGGGATGCTCGATCAGCTTGAGCAGCGCGTCGCAGACTTCGCCCAGATTGTGCGGCGGGATATTCGTCGCCATGCCGACCGCGATGCCGTCCGAACCGTTGATCAGCAGGTTCGGGATTTGCGAGGGCAGCACCTCGGGCTCCTGGTCCGAGCCGTCGAAGTTGTCGGCGAAATCGACCGTCTCCTTGTCGATATCGGCCAGCATCCGCTCGGCCAGCCGCGTCAGACGGCATTCGGTGTAGCGGTAGGCGGCGGCCGAGTCGCCGTCGATCGAGCCGAAGTTGCCCTGGCCGTCGATCAGCGGGTAGCGCAGGTTGAACGGCTGCGCCATCCGCACCAGCGCGTCATAAACCGCGCTGTCGCCATGCGGATGGTAGCGCTTGAGCACTTCGCCAACCACGCCGGCGCACTTTGAGTAGCGCCGCGACGAGAGCAGCCCCTCGCGGAACATCGCGTAGAGAATCCGGCGATGGACCGGCTTGAGGCCGTCGCGCAGGTCGGGAAGGGCGCGCCCGATATTCACCGACATCGCGTAGTCCAGGTAGGACTGCCGCATGTCGGCTTCGATCGTCAGGCGCGCCGGTTCGTTGCGAAGGGGTTCGTTGCCGTTGGTCTCAGCCATCTATTTCAGCCACGCAAATGAATTCGTTGAGTCGTTTCGGAATTGCCGCTGTCGTCGCTGCCGGTCCCGTAGCCCAGCATGATAAAGGTCTGCACGATCATGACGATCGCGATAATCGCGAGCAGCGTGACCACCGCGCGCCGCCAGAAGCGCCCGCGCTCGAAGCTGTCGAAAAAGGCCCGGTTGCGGCGTCCGGCCTTCGCCGAGACCCGGGTGAGCTTGTCGAGGTCGCGGCGCATCTCGCGCAACAGCCGCACCACCTCTTCGTCGTCGATTTCCAAGCGAATGTCTCCTATGCGAAAACGCCGCGCATCCGCCGGTTAAAAGCGCTCTTCATAATGTTGGCTCAGGCGCGCGAGGATTGCTCCGTAGTTCATCTCGGCGGCGCTCTCGTCGCGCCATTTGAATTGGTAAGGGCGCTCATTCGCCGCTTCAAATTCGAGCACTAGAAATTCGTCGAAGGCTGGTGCCGCGAGGCTCATCAACCCCGAACTCGATGATAGTCACTTCCCTGCTTTTCCTCTACGAGTACCGCATCAACCGCTCCGAACATGCGACCTTGCCTAATCGCCCCGTCAATATTGCGTCTGGCTATATCAACGTAAGACGGTTCAATATCGACGCTTACTGAGTTTCTGCCAGCGGTGATTGCCGCGATCGCCGTGCTGCCCGTACCACAGAAAGGATCGAGCACGGTATCGCCGGCAAATGAAAACATCCGGATAAGCCGTTCCGCCAGAATCGGTGGATAGGGTGCCGGGTGGCCGGATTTGGTCGACGCGCCACGCACGTCGGTCCATACCGAACGCCACCAACTTTGCATTTCCTCTTTGGTCAGAATCGATAATACTTTTTGCAAAGGCTTAACCGATCTGTATTCGCCGCCTTTGCGCAGGAATAGTATGTATTCGATATCGTTCTTTACTATTGCATTAGGTTGAAATGGTTTTCCATAAAAACCGGCCCCGTTGCCCGGTGTCTCAGTCACACCATTGGCGATTTTATGCCAGATAATCGGGGTAAGGACATCGAGACTCGTTCGCCGCGCGCGCACCTGAATATCGGCATGAAGGGGCATTACATAATGCCGGCCAGCTTCTCGCCGCCGCAGGCATACGTCACCTACGACGCAGCAGACGCGTCCGCCGGGAACCAGTATTCGTTCGCATTCTTTCCACACCCGATCGAGGCTCTCCAGAAATAGTTCATAGTCCTCGATTGAGCCGAGCTGAGCGTCCGCGCCGGGATATTCCTTCAGTGTCCAATAGGGCGGCGACGTGACCACCAGTTGGATCGATTCGTCTGGAACGAAAGAGAGATCGCGGGCGTCCCCGAGGCGTACCTCATGCCGCGTGCAATTGAACGGCGCCGGCCACGGCGCTTCGCGGAAGCGTTCATTGGCCGCGCGGTAGATCTGAAGGGCCTCCGAAGTATTGTCCGCGAGCGGCAGTTCGATATCTTCTCCGCGCAACCGAACGACCTTTGAATTCTTTTTCATAGTTGCGCGCCCGGAATTCCGCTGAGTCGGTCGAATTCGCCGCTATGCGCATTCACTACAACTGCCGAATAGCCGCTGCGGTCAAATCAGATGTCGAGGTTTTTGACGTTGAGCGCGTTTTCCTCGATAAACTGGCGCCGCGGCTCAACCTGATCGCCCATCAGGCGCGTGAAGATCTCCTCGGCCGCCTCCTGCGATCCGACCTCCATCTTGAGCATCGATCGCTTCTCCGGATTCATCGTGGTCTCCCACAACTGCTCCGGATTCATCTCGCCGAGACCCTTGTAGCGCTGAACCTCGACGCCCTTTTGGCCCGCCGCCAGCACCTCGTCGGCGACCGCCTTGAGCGAGTCGACCGTGCGCTCGGCGTCTCCGGCGCGCAGCTTGTAGGGCGCCTTGAAGGCTTCGAGATCGGCGTCGAGACGGCGGATTTCGCGCAACTCGCCCGACTGGATCAGCGTCATGTCGACCACCGTCGGCGGCGTCATGCCGTTATTCGTATGGCTGAAGATGGCGCGCCAGGCCGTGTCGCCGTCGGCCTCGATGCGGCAGACCAGATTGGGCGCCCCGGTTTGACCCTTGATTACTTCCCGCCGGATCGCTTCGGCCGCCGCCGCGGTCTGCTCCCGATCGCGCAGGCTCTCGGCGCTGATGGTTTTTTGCGCGACCAGCGCGGCAATCGCCGCGACGATCGCGTGCTCCTTGGAGCGCCGCACCAGGTTGTCGAACATGCGTTCGCGATGCAGCGCCTTGCGCACCAGCGCCTTTAGCGCGGCACCTTTGTACTCGCGCGCGTCTTTATTTTTGCCGCTGTCATTCTTTCCGCTATCAGCTTTGGTACCGTCAGCTTTGGCGCTCTCGCCCTTGCCGACTTCGAGCGTCACCGCTTCGGCGCCCAGATCGGTCAGATAGTCCTCGAGCGCGGCCTCGTCCTTGAGATAGCGCTCGCTCTTGCCCTTCTTCGCGCGAAACAGCGGCGGCTGCGCGACGTGCAGGTAGCCGCCTTCGATAATCTCCGGGAACTGGCGGAAGAAAAAGGTCAGCAGCAGCGTGCGGATATGCGACCCGTCGACGTCCGCGTCGGTCATGATGACAATCGTATGGTAGCGCAGCTTGGCCGGATCTTTTTCCTCGCCGATACCCATCCCGAGCGCCGTGATCAGCGTGCGCAATTCGTTGGATGAGAGCACCTTGTCGATGCGCGCGCGTTCGACGTTGAGAATCTTGCCGCGCAGCGGCAGAATCGCCTGCACCCGGCGGTCGCGCCCCTGCTTGGCCGAGCCGCCGGCCGAATCGCCCTCGACGATGAACAGTTCGCTGCGCGCGGGGTCGCGCTCCTGGCAATCGGCCAGCTTGCCCGGCAGCGATCCGGAATCGAGCGCGCCCTTGCGCCGCACCAGATCCTTGGCCTTGCGCGCCGCCTCGCGCGCCGTGGCGGCCTCGACCGCGCGCCCGATAATCCGCTTGGCGACGCCCGGATTCTTCTCGAAATACTCGCCGAGCTTTTCGTTGACCAGCCCCGAGACCAGCCCCTCGACCTCGGAATTGCCGAGCTTGGTCTTCGTCTGGCCCTCGAATTGCGGCTCCGGAATCTTGACGCTGATGATGGCGATCAGGCCCTCGCGCGTGTCGTCGCCCTCGAGGCGCAAATCCTTGTTCTTGGCGAACAGATTGTTCTTCGCCGCGTAGCTGTTGAGCGTGCGCGTAAGCGCCGACCGCAGGCCCGTCAGATGGGTGCCGCCCTCAATCGTATGGATATTGTTGGCGTAGGTGGAAATCGTTTCGTGGTAGGCGTCGGTCCATTGCAGCGCGGCCTCGATATCGATGGTCTCGCGCACGCCCTTGAAGAAAATCACGTCGTGCAGCGGTTCGTTGGCCTTGCTCAGCGACTCGACGAACTCGGCGATGCCGCCTTCGTAATGGAACTCTTCGCTCTTGCCGATGCGCTCGTCGCGCAGCGTGATCCGCAGGCCCGCGTTGAGGTAGGCCATCTCACGCAGGTAGCGCGCGATAATCTCGTACTTGAAGATGACCTCTTTGAAAATCGTCGGGTCGGGCGAAAACGCCGTGCGCGTGCCGCTGCTCTTGGTCGCGCCGCGCTCCTCGACATTGTGCCTGGGCGCGCCGCGCTGGTAGCTCTGGAAATAGATCCGCCCGTTCTTGTGGACCTCGACTTCGAACTGTTCGCTCAGCGCATTGACCACCGACGCGCCGACCCCGTGCAGTCCGCCCGAGACCTTGTAGGCGCCGCGATCGAACTTGCCGCCGGCGTGCAGCACCGTATGCACCACCTCGAGCGTGTCGCGCTTTTCCGTCGGATGCGGTCCGACCGGGATGCCGCGGCCGTTATCCTCGACCGAGAGGCGATCGTCGGCCATGATGACCACGCCGATCGTCGTGCAAAAACCCGCCAGCGCTTCATCGACCGAGTTGTCGACGATCTCGGAAACCAGGTGATGCAACCCGCGCTCCGAGGTGTCGCCGATATACATGCCGGGTCGCTTGCGCACCGCCTCCAGCCCCTCGAGAACGCGAATCGAATCGGCGCCGTAACCGTCAGAAGATGCTTTGTTTGCCATAAGAGAAAAGAACCGCCCCGACCCCTCGAATCCGCCACTAGAACCAAGCTAGTAGTTTACGCGGGTGCGGCTGCCGAGTAAAGGAAGCGCGAGTCGATTTATAGATGAATCAAACATCATTTGATTAAAACTCCAAAGAGGCCGTAAAGTAGCTGGATTCTCTTATTAATTCGATTGCGGCAGCGGCCCACGATTAAGCCTGCAAACAGAGATAAATCTCGGGTTAAATAAAACACTGTATCATTCTACCGACTGGAGTCTACGGACGGCCTGCAAGCGGCGCGCGCCGCGGCTCGCGGTTAGCCTCGATTCGCCGCGACCGGCGCGTCCGTCCAGGCCGCGAAATCCTCGCGCCCGCCACGCTTCGACGCCCCGCGCTACTCGTAGAGGCGCAGATCGTTGAGGTACTCGGCCGGTCCCACGTAGCCGACGCGGCGCTTGCGAATCGCGCCGGCGGAATCGATAAACACGGTCGTCGGCACGCCCGCGATATCGAACTCCTTGATCAGCGCCTGGTTGGCCGGATTCTCCGCGGTCAGATTGGCGCGCAGCAGTGTCACCCCTGCCGCCGCGCGAATCACCGCCGGATCGACGAAGGTCGTCCGCTCCATCTCGCGGCACGGCACGCACCAGTCGGCGCTGAAGTCGAGGACCACCGGCCGATGCGCGGCGCGCGCCGTCTGGAGCAGCGCCGGCTCGAAAGGCACAAAGGCGAGCGTGGCGGGCGGCGCGGCGCGCAATTGCATTGTGAGTAAGATCAGGGCGACGGCGGCGGCAACGCCGAGCGCCGTGCGGAAAATCACGAACGGCCGCCAGTTGCGGCCGGCGGGCGTGACGAAGCCGAGGAAGAGGCCGACCGCGGTGGCGTAAAATGGCAGCGATCGGGTGATCAGCCGGTGCGGCACGAGCGGATCGAGAAAATAGAGCGCCATTCCGACCAGGACGAAGCCGAACAGTTGCTCGATCCACGCGAGCCATTCGCCCGACCGCGGCAACCGCCGGATACTTCCGGCCGCCAGCGCCAGCCCGACGTACGGCAGGCCCATTCCGATCGCCAGCGTGAAGAACAGTGCGAAGCCAAAGATCGCACTGCCGCTGCGCTGAACCATCAGGAGCAGCCCCAGCACGATCGGCCCGATGCATGGCGCCGCGACCACCCCCATCCCGAGACCCATCACGAGCGAGCCGGCATAGCCCGGCCGCGCCACGCCGGCGCGGCGCATAATCCATTGCGGCGGCTGCAAGGCGAACAGGCCGAAGCTCGAGGCCGCCAGCGTCAGCAGCATCGCGGCGATCGCCACCAGCACATAAGGGTTTTGCAGCGCCGCGCCGAACAACCCGCCCGACAGCGCGACCGCGACGCCGACGGCGGAGAACATCAGCGCGATGCCGAATACGTAGACCATCGCGAGCGCGACCACCTTGCGCGGACCGCCGCCCTCGTTGCCGAAATACGCGATAGTGACGCCAATCAACGGATAGACGCACGGCGTTAGATTAAGCGCGAGCCCGCCGAGCAGCACGAGCAGGAAGCCCAGGCCGTAGCCATGCGTGGCGAAGACCCGCGCGATCGCGTCGTCGTCGGGCGCCGATGCGACGCCCGCTGCCGCTGGCGCGCTGCCGCCCGTCCCGACGGTGCCCGCCGCGGTATCGGCGGCCGCCGCGCTAGCGGACGCGGCCGAGGCGAGATCGATCGTCGCGGCGAGCGACGCTGGCCGCAGGCATTGCTGATCGTTGCAGGCCTGAAATTTAAGCGCGATTTTAGCCGGCGCACCGACGTCGCCGCGCCAGTCGGCCGTGGTCGCAACCGGTACCGTGAACTCGATCTCGCCGGTGAAGACCGAAAGCTGCTCGTGCCCGGCGAAGGCGAGCGTCACGAGTTGCGCCGGCGGATAAGCGACCGCGCCCGCCGTGACGCCAGTGGGCGGCGTCACGCTGACCCGGGTTGCGATGTAGTAAGTGCCGAGCGGACGGTCGGAGTTGATATGCCATCCGTTGGCGATGCGCGCGCCGACGTGCAATAGCGCGGACGCGCCCGCGTGCAAAGGATGATCGAGCGTCGCCGCTTCGAGGGTGACCACGCTTGCCGAATCGGGCGGTGCGGCGGCGGCGCGCGGCGGCCGGATGAACAGTGCGAGCGCCACGATGATCGCGGCCAGGCGCGCAAGCCGGACGCGGCGTATCGACGCGTTGCGCGTGCCGGCGCGAAGTTGGCGCGCGCCCGTCGGGCTAGCCGTCGAGGGGGGCTTCACCGTTGACCGAAAGCGGCGCGCTGTCGACGATCTCGAGCCCGTAGCCGGGCAGATTGGCGAGCCGCGGCGGCCGATCGGTCAGCAGGATCATGCGGCGCACGCCGACGTCGCGCAGAATCTGCGCGCCGATACCGTAGTCGCGGAAGTCGGCCTCGGGCGCGTTAAAGCGCGTGCTGGCGCGCCGGATGACGCGGCGCGGACCGCCGTCGATATCGTTGGCGATGGTGTCGGACTCGCGCTTGAGGTAGAGGATCACGCCGCATCCGACCGACGCGATATGCTTCATCGCGGCCTGCAGGAGGCCGCGCGTATTGCGCTTGGTGTAGCCAAAGACGTCGCCCGGCAGGTACTCGCGATGCGCCCGGACCAGGATCGGCGCCTCCGGATCGATCGTGCCCATGATCATCACCAGATGTTCGCTCTGATCGACGCGGTTGCGGTAAACGCAGGCGCGAAATTCGCCGAAGGCGGTCGGCATCCGCGCCTCGGCAATGCGCTGGACCATGGTCTCGTTGCGCAGGCGGTATTCGATAATGTCGGCGACGGTGACGATTTTGAGTCCGTGGAGGCGCGCGACTTCGACCAGATCGTCGCGCCGCGCCATAGTCCCGTCTTCCTTGAGAATCTCGCAGATGACGCTGGCCGGCTTGAGCCCCGCCAGGCGCGCCAGATCGACGCCGCCCTCGGTCTGGCCGGTGCGCACGAGCACGCCGCCGTCGCGCGCGCGCAAGGGATAGACATAGCCCGGCGTGATGAACTCGGCGCCGGTGGCGTCTTCGCGGACCGCCTGCAGGATGGTAGTCGCGCGGTCGTGGGCCGAGATGCCCGAGCCGGCGGCGCGGCGCGCGGTGATCGGAATCGTGAAGGCGGTGCCGAGCGGCGCCTGGTTGTCGCCGACCATCATGTTGAGGCCGAGTTGATCGATGCGGTCGCCCGACATCGGCAGGCAGATCAGGCCGCGGCCGTGCTTGGCCATGAAGTTGATCGCTTCGGGCGTGGCCTTTTCCGCGGCCATGCAGAAGTCGCCTTCGTTTTCGCGGTTCTCGTCATCCATCAGGATGACCATGCGGCCGCGGCGGGTCTCTTCGAGCGCCTCTTCGATCGAAACGAACGGCGCCCGTGGCGCGCGGGTGCGTGGCGCGATTTCACCAAACATGATGCATAGACCTCGCACCGGACGCGCTGGATCGCGGCGTCCGGCCCTGCACATTGGAGCCTCTTAACTAATCGATTGTATCCCAGCAGTGCCAGCCGCGTGAACAGCTTTAGCATTGGCGCCAAGACTGCTCGCGCGGCCCGCCCTCCGGCGCGGACGCGACCCGCCGAAGCGCCCGGAGTCGTCCGCAGCCCGCCACCGCGTCCGCAGTCCGCCGCGAATACGAATCGATGGTGCGCGCAATTCGCGACAAACACGATCGATCACGATCGATGGCGCTCGCGCTTCGCCGCCGGGTTTGCCAGACTAAGCCGTTCGCGATGCATGATGAAGTAATCGAGACCTCGCCCGACGCCGAAGCCGCGCAACCCGCCGCCGTCGAAGCGCCCCGGGAGATCGCGCGCGGATGGCTCGCCGCCTTCCGTGCCCTGCGCCATCGCAACTTCCGGCTGTTTTTCGTCGGCCAGCTCACTTCGCTCACCGGCACCTGGATGCAGACCGTGGCGCAGTCGTGGCTGGTGCTGAAGCTGACCAACTCGCCGCTGATGCTCGGCGTGGTGACCTTCGCCAACTACGTGCCGATCCTGCTGGTTGCGCTGTTCGCCGGCGTGATCGTCGATCACGTCGACCGCCGTCGCCTGATTATCGTTGCGCAGGTGCTGCTGATGCTCAGCGCCTTCGTGCTCGCCGCGCTGACCTGGACCGGCGCGGTGCGGGTCGAGCACGTGATCATCCTGGCGGCCTTCAACGGAGTCGTCTCGTCATTCGATATGCCGGGGCGCCAGGCGTTCGTGGTCGAGATGGTCGGGATGGAGGATCTGCCCAACGCGATCGCGCTGAACTCGATGATGTTCAATGGCGCGCGCACCATCGGACCGGCGATCGCCGGCATTCTGATCGCGCTGGTCGGCACCGCGACCTGCTTTTTCCTCAATGGCGTGAGCTATCTCGCGGTGATCTGGAGCCTGTTTGCGATGGACCTGCCGCGCAAGACCGCGGCGATGGTCGGCGCCAGCATGCTCACGCGCCTGGGCGAGGGGATGACCTACGTCTGGGAGCATCGCCCGACCTACTATCTATTGGTTCTGGTCGCGATCAACAGCGGCTTCGGCGTGCAATACAGCGTGCTGGTGCCAGTGGTGGCGCGCAATATCCTGCACACCGGCGCGCGCGGCTACGGCCTGTTGATGGCGGCGCAAGGCGTCGGCGCGGTGCTCGGCGCGATCGCGCTGGCCGCGCGATCGGGCACGGCGCGCGGTCTGCGGCAAAATCTGACGCTCGGCCTGTTCATGACGGCGATCGCGATCATCGCCTTCGGCCTCTCGAACTCGATGGTCGTTTCAATGGCCACGCAGATGTTTATCGGCGCGGGCCTGATCAACTACATGGCGACGACCAACACCATGCTCCAGCTTTTCGTCAGCGACGAACTGCGCGGCCGCGTCATGAGTTTCTACACCTTGTCGTTCATCGGGATGGCGCCGATTGGCGCGCTGATGGTCGGTTATATCGGCGAGCATTTGAGCACGCAGACCGCGGTGGTCGCTTGCGGCGCGGTCTCGCTGGCCTGCGCGGTGCTCCTGCTCACGCGGCTCAAATTGTTCGCCGAGGCGCAGGCCGTGGCCGAGGCGGCATCGACCATCCGCACGGCATAATGCGCGGCGGCGCGCGCGGCATGGCGGCGTTGCCGGGCGCCACGCACGCGCGCGATGTGGACATCCGCACGAGTTATAATCGGGACGCATGGCGGAACGGAGTAAAAGCAAAAAGTCCGACGCGGCCACGGCCGGCGGGTCCGCGCGCGTTCTGCGGATGCTGCCGTCGGTCGACGAATGCCTGCGCGCGGCGCATCGCGACCCCGACCTGGCCGACTTCGGCCACGCCTATCTGAAGCTCGTCATCCGCCGGGCGCAAGCCATGCTGCGCGAATTGATCGCGGGCGGCCGCGGCGACCTGACGCGGACGCGCGAACATCTGGTGGCCGAGATCATGCGCATGGCGCGCGGCGCGATCGCGGCCGACCAGCCGGCGCTGCGGCCGGTGGTCAATGCTACCGGCGTGGTCCTGCATACCAACCTGGGGCGGGCGATCCTGGCCGAGAGCGCGATCGCCGCGATGGTGCAGGCCGCGCGCTTGCCGGTCAATCTCGAATACGACCTCGACAGCGGCGGCCGCGGCGATCGCGACGTGATCGTCGAAGAGGAATTGTGCGCGCTGACCGGCGCCGAAGCCGCCACCGTGGTCAACAATAACGCCGCCGCCGTGCTGCTCGCGCTCAACTCGATCGCCGACGGCCGCGAAGTGATCGTCTCGCGCGGCGAGCTGGTCGAAATTGGCGGTTCGTTCCGCATCCCGGACGTGATGGCGCGCAGCGGCGCGCGCCTGCGGGAAGCCGGCACCACCAACCGGACTCATCTGAGCGACTACGCCGGCGCAATCGGGCCCGACACCGCGATGCTGCTCAAGGTGCATCCGTCGAACTATCGCATCGTCGGCTTCACGGCGGCGGTCGATCTCAGCGACCTGGTCGAGCTGGGCCGGGCGCATAACCTGGCGGTGATGGAGGACCTCGGTGCGGGCGCGCTTACCGATCTCAGCGTCCACGGCCTGCCGCGCGAGCCACTGGTCGCCGAGCGTATCGCGGCCGGCGCCGGGCTGGTCACCTTTTCCGGCGACAAGCTGCTCGGCGGTCCGCAGGCCGGGATCATCGTCGGCCGGCGCGAGCTGGTGGCGCGGCTCAAGGCCAATCCGCTCAAGCGCGCGCTGCGCTGCGACAAACTGACGCTGGCGGCGCTCGAGGCGACGCTGCGCCTCTATCTGCGTGGTGCCGACATCTGGTCGGATTTACCTACTCTCCGGATGCTCCGGCGCACGCCGGGTGAATTGGCCGCGATCGGCGAGCGCGCGCGCGAAATCCTGGCCGAGCGGCTGGGTCCTGGCTACCAGCTCGAGGTGGTCGCCTCGACTTCGGAAATCGGTTCGGGCGCGCTGCCGGTCGAGCAACAGGAGTCGCGCGCCGTGCGCATCACCCATCCGGAGCGCGGACCCGACCGGATCGCGGCGCTGTTCCGCAACGCGCATCCGCCGGTGATCGGGCGCATCACAGAGGGCGCGTTCCAGCTTGATTTGCGCACGATCGAGGACCCGGCGGTGCTCGCCGTGGCGCTGCCCGCGCCGTGATAATCGAGCGGAGTCCTTGCTAAACGATCCGGTCCGGCGCTAAACCGGCCTTGTAACCACCACCTCATCCGATGGAGAGTGCCGTGCCGGACAATACGTACAAGATCGTCGAAGTCGTGGGCGTATCCACCGACAGCATCCACCAGGCTGTCCGCAACGCGCTGACCAAGGCCAACCAGACGCTGCGCAACGTCGACTGGTTTGAAGTCAAGAACATCCGCGGCTCCGTGCATGACGGGAAACCCAGCTTCCAGGTTGAAGTGCGGATCGGCTTTCGCCTTGAAGCCGGGCCGATAACCTGAGCGGGCGCGCGCCGCGGCCTCGCGGTCAATTCGTTACGCGGGGTTTGGTTTCCAGTGGGTCTGCCGTTTATGATCGAGGCTGACGACGGCTGGAGGCCGGCCTGAGCGATGAAAAGCTGTCCGCGATGCGGCAATACTTATCCTGACGCTGACGTCTTTTGCGAGACCGACGGCACCGCGCTGGTGTCCGGCGCGGTGCCGTCACCGGTGGGGCGGACGGCACCTGCGGCAAGCGCGCCCGACCCGACGGCGCAGGCCGGCTCGATCGATTGTCCAACCTGCGGCGGGCGGGCCGAGCCGGGCGAGATTATCTGTAATTTTTGCGGTACGCGGCTACAGCCCGACGTGGCCCGTCCGGCGCCGGCCGCCGCGGCCGCGCGGATCTCGCCGTCGTCGCAGCGGACGGCCGCCAGTCCCGAGAATTTCGTGCCGTCGCGCGCCCGCGGAACGCAATTCGGCGGCGGCGATGCGCCCTACGTCGAGGAGCCGCTCGAGACCGGGACCTCGGGCGGCCGCGGCATTTTTGGCCTGTTGGGCTATGCGATCGCGGCGATTATAGCCCTGGCGGCGGGCGCCTGGCTCGCGATTTATTTGAGCGCCAGCCATCCCAATGCGCCGGTCGCGGCGGCCTCGCCGTCGGCCGCGCCGGGGATCAGCGGACCGCTGGTCGCGCTCGCCACCAACATGCAGATACAAATTAAAAGCGCCGCCCTTAGCGCCGCGCTCCAGCGCGATCGCGCGAGCGTGAGCAAGGTCTTCGACGACAACCGCGACGCCCTGCTCGATACCTACAAGCATGACCTCGAGGGCGACCCGGCACTGCATGACGGGATGGTCTTGCGCCTCCACGTGATGCCCGATGGCAGCGTCAGCGGCGGCAGCGTGGTGGTTTCGACGGCGCCCAATCCGAGCCTCGACGCCGAGGTTGTCAGCGCGCTCAGCGGTTGGAAGTTCGCGCCGGCCGGCGGCACGCCCGTGGATGTCGACTATCCGGTGATTTTTGCCACCAGCCCCGGCGACGTCGCCGCGCTGGAGGCCGACCTTAACACGAAGTTCGCGAGCATCGGACCTAACGAAACACCCGAGTACGCAACCAGTGCCGCACCGACCCCGAGTCCAGTGGCTGCCGCGACCCCGCCGGCCCTCGGGATTCCGGCGCTGCCCGGCAGCGCGGCGACGCCGGCCACCGCCCTGGCTCCGCCGCCGGCCGCCCGCCCGCGCCCCCATCGACGACTGTCGGAGGAGTTAGCGTCGACACCCAAGTCCGGCGGGATGACCAGGGAGTCGCTCGGCGAACGGGTGACCTCGGCGCTCGCGGCGGATCGGAATTTCCGGCGCGTCCAGGCCTACGCCAGTCCGGGTGGCACGGTGACGCTAGCCGGCAAGGTCTTCGACGACGACGCGAAGCAGCGCGCCGAGCAAGTCGCGCGCCGGGTCGACGGAGTCAACGGCGTGATCAACAATCTGACCACCGACACCGCGCAATGGGCGCGCAACGAGGCCACGATCCAGCAGGCCCTGCAGAGCGCCGGACTGACCGGCGTAACCGTCAAGGTAATTGGCGACAGCGCCTATCTCGACGGTACCGTGAAAACCAACTCCGATCGCGATCACGCGGCGACGGTCGCGGTGATGGCGGCGCCGGTCAAGGTGCGAACCAATTTGATTCGCGTCGAACCAGGCTTTTTCGGCTTTTGAACGACGCGGCGGAAGACGTGTAGTGGGACGATCGGCGGCACAATTACAATCGCGCGGTCGATTGCCGGACTTGACATTGTTCGGTCGCATCGCTTATATCACTTAAAGAATACTTCCGCTTTCCCTTTTTCCGCCAGGAGGGTTCCTTCGCACATGGCTGACGCCCCGACTTCTTGTAAACAGGCTTTCGACCTGATGCCGACCCGCTTCAACAAGGAGGCGGGTAAGGGGCTCAACGCGATCTACCAGTTCGACCTCTCGGGCGACGGTGGCGGAAAATGGCAGGTGACGATCGCCAATGACCAGTGCGAGGTCAAAGAAGGCGCGCATCCCTCGCCGAATATCACGATCTCGATGACCGCGCAGGACTATCTCGATATGTTGGCCGGCAAGCTCAATGGCCAGATGGCCTTTATGACCGGAAAGCTGCGGATTGCAGGCGACATGGGCCTCGCGCTTAAATTGCAGAGCCTGTTTGCCTGAACTCCCCGCACGAGCTATCAGATTCCATAAGCGATTCAGATTTTACGAACGTTCAGACCTGCGCAACCGGCTACCGCTCAAGACCTTTCGACACGGCTCGACCATCATTCAAAACGTCCTTCCGGACAATCGATTCAGACGAAAGTATCAACGCAGGCATAGAGCGCCGCACCGTTACGCAAAACGTACCGAGCGCATAAACGAGTAGACGGGCCAGCACCACAATCGCGTCATCGAAGGCGCGCCATATCAGATTCGCGATCAGGCGATAGACCCCCCAAATTCCGGAGATATTTTGCCCTGCAATTGATTGCGGCAAAACCAGACCGAATAGCCCCAAAAGAGATACTGACAGGACACGTGAAAGGTACCAAATGAGTGCGCAGGATTTGAACGACGAGCCGGTTCGCGAAGATGCGGCGACCGACCGGAACGACGACCAGGACAGCGACCTGCTGGCGTCCAAGCTCTCCAAAGAGCTTAGCAATTGGCGGCGCCGGCGGACCACCACCGGCCGCCCGCGGAACGACGACGGGCTCAGCGGTGCCTTCAAGACCGATGCGGCCCGCACGATCAAGGTTCGTGGCCATGAGACGCTCGTGATCCGCAAGCCCAAGCTGAACGCCAAGTCGTCGTCGGTGACAACCGACCGCGGCAGCCAGTAAGCTCTCCGGCCGATTTCCGCTATCGCTAACGCTCCCGCGCCGCTTAATCGGCGGCGTGCGGCGCGGCCAACGCCCGTTCCCGCGGATCACGCGCGGGGCGCGTCCTCGTTATTGGTCGCGCCGTGATCGATGCGGTCAGCTGCGGAAGACTTCGACCGGCAATTCGCGCGACGCCTGGCGCGCCGGGTAAAACGTCGCCAGCAGGCACAGGATCATCGAGGCGGCGGCAACGATCGCGAAGCTGAGCGGCTCGACCGCCACCGGCACCGTCGACATGCCGTAGATATCTTTTTGAATATGGATGAAGTGGTAATGCGACAGCACGAAGCAGGCGATCGCGCCGAGTATCAGCCCCGCCACAGTGCCAAACGCGCCGACGATTAGTCCCTTGAGCACGAAAATCAGGCGGACGTCGCGCGGCGTCGCGCCCATCGCCATCAGCACGGCGATATCCTTGCGCTTCTCCATCACGACCATGATCAGCGTCGCGACCAGGTTGAAGGCGGCCACGCCGATCAGCAGCAATAGCACCAGCGCGTAGACCCGCTTGAGCATCTCGAAACCGGCCGCCGCGGCGGCGTTGAATTCGAGCCAGTTGCTGACGCGATAGCCCGAGCCGAAGCTCGCGCGCAATTGCGCCGTGACCAGTTCGGTGTCGTCGAGATTTTTCAGGCGCACCTCGATGCCGTCGACCTTGCCCTCGCGATCGAAGAAGCGCTGCGCATTGCCCAATCCCATGAAGACCAGGTCGCGATCGATAAAGGCGACGCCCGATTCGAAGATCGCGCCGACCGTGAAATGGCCGGTCTTGGTGGTCAGATCGTTGTTGGCGCCCGCCGTGATCGGGACCACGGCGGTCAGCGGATCGCCGACACCGACCTTGAGCTTGTCGGCGAGCGTCGAGCCGATCGCGACCGCGCCGTCCGCGACGAATTGCGCCGTGCCCGCCGCGGGCGTCGCCACGGCGCCGCCCCCGGGCGTGCTCAGAACGTCGAGCGATCCGTGCTGAATATAGCGCCGCAACTGGCTGGTGATTGCGGCGTTTTTCGGATCGATGCCGCGAACGATAACGCCGCTGATACCGCGTGGCGAGCTGACCATCGCCTGCCCGATTATGAACGGATCGGATCCGGCGACGCCCGGCGACGCGTCGGCGCGCCGCAGCAGGGCGTCGGGATTGGCGATCGCGCCGTTGAAGCTCAGAATCTGCACCTGCGGCGTGAGCGTCAGAATGCGCTGGCGCAGGCTCGCCTCGAAGCCGCCCATCACGGCCAGCACGACGACCAGCGCGGCGACGCCGATCATCACGCCCACGGCGGTGAAGATGGTGGTGATCGAGATGAAGGCGTCGCGCCGGCGCGCGCGCAGGTAGCGCACGGCGATCTGAAGTTCGTAGCGCAATCGAGGTCCAGTGGGCGCGCGGCGAGGATTGCCGCGCATCGTCCGTCATGCGGCAATGCGCGGATGCGGGCCGCTGCGCGACGGCGTCAGTATAGCACCTTGTCGCGCCGCAACTCGTCGATCTCGGCCGCGTCCAGATGCAGTATCTCGCCGAGCACTTCGTCGGTGTGCTGGCCAATCTTCGGCGCGGGCCGGCGCAGATCGCCCGGCGTGCGGCTCATTCGATGCTCCAGTCCCTCGTATGGCGACGGACCCATCTCCGGGTGATCGAGCCAATGCCAGAAGCCGAAGGCGGCGAGGTTTTCGTCGCGATGCAGGTCCATACAATTCTGCACCGGATAGGCGGCGACGCCCGCTGCCTGGAGCGCCACGGTGAGATCCTCGGCGCCGCGCCCGCGCACCCGGGCGCCGATCATCTCATCGACCGCCGCGTGACGCCGCATGCGGCCGGCCATCGTGGCGAACTCGGCCGCGGCGGGCGGACTGCCGATCACGCCGAGCAGCGCCCGCCATTCGTCGTCGTCGGCCACCGCGATCGCGATCCAGCGCTCATGGCCGTCCTCGTCGGTACAGCGATAGGCGCCGTGCGGCGCATAGCGCTCCGAGCGGTTGCCCACCGGGCCGAGCACGCGGCCGGTCGCGGCCTGATCGATCAGCATTGGCGCCAGGTTGTGCAGCGACGCCTCGTACTGGGCGAGGTCGATGTACTGGCCCTGGCCGGTGCGCCGGCGATAGTCGAGCGCGGCGATCAGGGCGCACACGGCAAAGCGCGGTGCGATGAAATCGGTGTACGCGCCGTATGGCGGGCACGGCTCGGCCTCGGAGTAACCCGAGACGTGGTAGAAGCCCGACAGCGCCGCCATCAGATTGCCGAAGCCGGGGTAGTCGCGATGCGGTCCGGTCTGGCCCTGCATGCAGGTCGACAGCAATATGATGTCGGGCTTGATTGCGCGCATCCGATCGTAGTCCAACTCCCAGTTGCGCAGCGTCTTGGGCGTAAAGCTCTCGGTCACGACGTCGGCCCACGGCAGCATGCGCAGAAAAATCTCGCGTGCGCGCGGCTGGTTCATGTCCAGCGTGATGCCGCGTTTGGAGGTGTTGAAGCTGGCGAAGAACTGGCTGCGGTCGATGCCCGGCTGGGCGTCGGTCCAGGGCGGCGCGAGGCGCAGACCGTCGGGCCGCGCGGCCGATTCGATCCGCACCACGTCGGCGCCGTAATCGGCGAGATACTTGGTCGTCACCGGGCCGACGGCGAACCAGGTGAAATCCAGCACGTGGACTCCGGCAAACGGCATTGCGCTCATCGCGTAATCGCTCCTCGGACGGGCGCGGCGCGGGCGCGGCTAAATCGCACCCGACGCGCGCAGCTCGGCGATCTGTTGTTCGCTGCGGCCCAGAAGGTCGCCGTAGACCGCGCGGTTATGCTTGCCGAGTTGCGGCGCCGCGCCTTGCGGACCAACCGGCGTCGCGCTCAGTTTGGCAAACGCCCCCGGCATCGTGAGCGTGCGTCCCAGCCCCGCGTGTTCGACCGTGACGAAGTAGTCGCGCGCATGCAGTTGCGGATCGGCGGCGATATCGGCGGCATTGGCGACCGGCGCGCCGAACAGCCGGCGCTTCAGGATATTCGCCCACAGCTCCTTTTTCGTTTTGGTCAGAAAGAAACTCTGCACGGCCTCTTCGGCGCGATCGAGCTCGGCGTAGTCCTCGGCCGAGGCCGCCATGAAGCCGCTCGGCGTGAGCGACTTGAGGCCGCCCTCGCGCGTCAGCCAGGCGGGCGCCGCGCCTTCCTCTTTCATCCAGGCGATCACGGCGTTGGTCGAGTTGAGATAGGCGCCGCCCGCGAGCAGGAACGAAAGATGCCCGTCGGCGCATTGATAGACGGTCTTGCGCCGTCCGCCGATCGCGCCGGTGAAGACCCCGCTGCGCCGCAGGTAGTCGCCGTGCAGGATCGGCATCGCCTGCTCGTTCATCAGGGTCCATACGATGCAGGCCTGCATGTTGACGACGATATGCTGGCCGAGTCCGTCGGCGCCGCGCGCGTAATGCGCGATCATCGAGGCGACCGCGGCCTCGCCGCCGGCGTGCAGGCCGGCCTGCGGCAGGCTCATCTGGATCGGCGGCTGGCCCGGCTCGCCCATCAGGTACATCGCGCCACCCGCCGCCCAGGTAACAATATCCGCCGTTTTGTAATCCCGGCCGGGCCCAGTGTCGCCGAACGGAGTGACTGACGCGTAAATCAGCCGCGGATTAATTTTCGCAATCGCATCGTAGCCGAGGCCAAGCGCCTCCATCCGGCCGAGCGGAAACGATTCGACGATGAAGTCGGCGCGCGCGGCCAGTTCGCCGAGCAAGGCGCGGCCGGCCGGGCTTTCGAGGTTCAGCGTGACCGAGCGTTTGCCAGCCTCGTAGGCGAGGAAGTAGAGGCCGCGGTCGGGCCCCGGCTGGTCCTCAAGGAACGGCGGAATGCGCCGCGTGAGGCATCCGCCCGGCGGTTCGATCTTGATCACGTCGGCGCCCATGTCGGCGAACAGCTTGCCGCACAGCGCGCCCTTGTCGTCGCTCAGGTCGAGCATACGCAATCCCGCGAGCAACTCCGATCGCATCGTTACACCCCGTGCAAAGGCCGGCCCGGCTGCGCGCGGCTACTCCATCGCGGCGCGCGCCGCGCCGATCGCGGTCGCATAGTCGGCGTGTTCGGGAATCAGAAAGCCGCGGCTGAAGCCGAAATTGAGCCGCTTCATCTTCTGCATGAAGCGAAAGATGCGCGTGAGCTTGCCGGTCAGCACGATATCTTCCTGGCCGCACGCGCGCGCCGACGCGATGCTTAAGACCGAGACCACTTCGACGATCATGTTCATGATCGCGAGCGCTTTGTCCTCGGCCGTGGCGTCGGCGCCGACCTTGCCGAAGTTCGAGGCCGTGGTGCCCGGCGGTAGATCGCCGATCGCGCCGCCCGCGATATCGCGCACTGTCAGATCGACGTGGCTTAAGTCGCCGCGCTCGGCCATCGCCTCGAGCGTCTCGATGGTCGAGACGCCGAGCATATACTTCGAGAGGCCGCGCAGCGTGCCGCCGCCGAGGCCGGTGCCGCTGACGTGCTCGATCTTGTCGCCGGTCACCGAGACGATCGCGGTGCCCGTGCCGAGCGACACGACCAGCGCGTTCTTGCGCCCGGCGAGCGACGTGCCGCCGATGCCGATGGCGGAAAATTCGTTGACCTTGACCACCGGCCGTCCGAGCAGCGTATCCGGCAGCACGCGCGATCCCGCGCCGGTCGCCGCCACGCGCTCGATCTGCTCGAGCGGCAGTCCCACCGCATGCACCAGTTTGCCCAGTGCGCCGGCCGCCGCGGCGATCGGGTCGTTCGCTTCGATGGTGACGACGTGAACCTTGCCGTTGTCGAGGATCACTGCGTCGGTGGTGGAACCGCCGATGTCTATTCCAACAAGCATAGCGGGTGCCGACTCCTGTCCGGCCCGTCTAGAAGCTAGAACATCGCCATTCGTTTGCGCAAACGCGCGCGGCGCCCGGTTTTGGGCCGCCGCCCGAAAGGCGCATCGGCGTTGGCCGCGCGCGGCTTTCGTTTCACATCCGCGGCGGTGTGCTAACGTTCCGGCAATGGCACGGCGCAAAGCTGACGCAGGGGAAGGACTGTTCCGGCCGCGACAGCCGGCGGCCCAGCCGCTGGCCGATCGGATGCGGCCACGCACGCTCGACGAAGTCGCCGGCCAGGATCATCTGCTCGGTCCGGGCAAGCTGCTGCGCCAGATGGTCGCGGCCGGCGCGCTGCATTCGATGATCCTGTGGGGGCCGCCCGGCACCGGCAAGACGACCATCGCGCTGCTGCTCGCGCAGCAGTCGGGAGCGAGCTTCAAGGTGATCGCCGCGGTCACGGCGGGCGTCGCCGATCTGCGCGCGGCGGTCGACGAGGCGCGCCAGGCGTTTGAGCTCGAAGGGCGGCGCACGGTGATCTTCGTCGACGAGATCCATCGCTGGAACCGCGCGCAGCAGGACGCGATGCTGCCGCAGGTCGAGAGCGGACTGATCACGCTGATTGGCGCGACCACCGAAAATCCCTCGTTCGAAGTGATTGCGCCGCTGCTCTCGCGGGCGCGCGTGCTGGTGCTGCGGCCACTCGACGACGCGGTGATTGCCGCGCTGGTGCGGCGTGCGATCGCCGATCGCGAACGCGGTCTCGGTGCGATGGAATTGACTATCGACGACGACGCCCTTGACGAGTTGATCCGCGGTGGCGCGGGCGACGCGCGGCGCGCGCTCGGCACGCTCGAAGTCGCCGCCGAACTGGTGCGCACGGCGGGCCGCCGGGCGATCGCGATCGGCGACGTGAGCGAAGCGGCGCAGCATAAGGCGCTGCTCTACGACCGCGCCGGCGATGAGCATTACAACGTCATCTCGGCCTTCATCAAGAGTATGCGCGGCAGCGACCCCGACGCGGCGCTGTACTGGATGACGCGCATGACCGAGGCCGGCGAGGACGCGCTGTTCATCGCGCGCCGGATGGTGATATTCGCCGCCGAGGATATCGGCAATGCCGATCCGCGCGCGCTGCAAATCGCGCTCGCGGTCAAGGACGCGGTCGAATTTGTCGGGCTGCCCGAGGGCATGATCCCGCTGGCGCAGGGCGTCACCTATCTGGCCGGCGCGCCCAAATCCAACGCCTCGTACCGCGCGATGATCGCGGCGCGCGAAGATGCGCGCACGGGCGGCGCGCTAGCCGTGCCGATCCATCTGCGCAACGCGCCGACCGCGCTGATGCGCAAGCTGGGCTATGGCGAGGACTATCTCTATCCGCATGATTTCGCCGGCGCGATCACCGGCCAGAGCTATCTGCCTGACGAACTGGGCGATCGGACCTACTACGCGCCGAGCGATCGCGGCTACGAAGTGCGCATCCGCGACTACCTCGATCGCGTGCGCAAGGCGCGCGCCGCGGCTCGCGCGGCCGGCGCGAAGAAGGGCGGCGACGACTCGGAGTAGCGCGCGCGCAAGGCGCGGCGCGGGAATTCGTGTGGCTGGAAGCATCGCCAAAACGATAGACCGCGAGACCGTGACGGATGCCCGGTCTCGCGGTCTTAAAGCTTGCGCGGACGATTTGACGATCGGCGCGTTGGCGATCAGCGCGCGCCGAGCACCGAATCCTTGAGCGCCTTGGCCGGCGTGAAGCGCAGGCGCGTGCGCGCGGGAATCTTGATGGCGGCGCCGGTCATCGGGTTGCGCCCCATGCGGGCCTTGGTCTTGCGCTTGCGGAAGATCCCGAGTCCGGCGAGACGGAGCGTTCCCTCCTTCTTGAGTTCACGCACGATCAGGCTGGTAAGTTCCTCGATCGCCGACTTCGCCTGCTTCTTGTTGATGCCTACTTTATCGGCGAGATGGGTTGCGACCTGCGACTGCGTCATCATCCTCCTCCTTGCGGCCCCAAATGGCCTGCGATTAGCGTGAACGAGTGCGCGCGGCATTTCAAGCTCAATCAATGCGAAATTGCCTACAACCATGCTGATTTCGGCATAGGGATGCGAGTAATGCGGCTTCGGATAGGGGTTTTTGAGCAGGTGCGCCGCGCATCGCCCGCCGGACAGCGGCTTTGAGCCGCCGCGCGGTTGATGTGGACTCAGTAGCGGACCTCGACCAGGAACAGTCCGCAGGCCGGCGCCGCCGCCGGCGCGAGTGCGCGATCACGCGCGGCTAAGATCGCGGTGACGTGCGCGGGCGCAAATTTGCCGCGTCCGCATTCGACCATCGCGCCAACCATCGTGCGCACCATGTGGCGCAAAAAAGCGCTCGCCTCGACGCGATAGACGATCCGATCGCCGTCGCGCGTCCACGCGCTCGAATAAATCCGCCGGATCGTGGTGCTCTCGGCGGAGCCGACCGAGCGAAAGGCGGCGAAGTCCTGCTCGCCGATAAAGCACGCGGCCGCCGCGTTCATCGCCTCGTGGTCGAGCGGATCCTTGAGCCGCCAGGCGTAGCGGTAGTCGAAGGCCGATCGCCGCTCACGGTTGAGGATGCGATATTCGTAGACCCGCGCGATCGCGTCGCGCCGCGGATCGAACTGGTCGGGCGCCTCGGCCGACTCGACCACGGCGATATCGTTCGGCAGGATCGCGTTCATCGCGCGGCGCAATTCACGCGGATCGAAGGCGCGCGGAATCGTGAAGGCGGCGACCTGGCCGCGCGCATGCACGCCCGCGTCGGTGCGGCCCGCGCCATGCACGCGGATCGGCGCGCCGAAAATGCGCTCGAGCGCGGCTTCGAGCCGCGCCTGGATCGAGTCCTGCCCGGCCTGCAATTGCCAGCCGGAGTAGTTCGAGCCGTCGTACTCGAGCGTGATGCGAATCTTCATGCCGCGCAGGGGCTTCAAGGCGGCCGGGCGCGGCCCGGCCGCGCGCTCAGGAAAAAGTGAACCAGAGGCTCTCGGCGATCCATAGCGCGCTCACGGCGGCGACGCGCGCGCTGTCGAACACGCACCAGAAGACCGCGCCGGCGGCGTTGCGCTTCATGCGCACGATGACCGCCTCCTGGCCGACCGCGTCGACGAAGCCGGCCGGATCGTCGCCCTCGATAAACAGGATGCCGGGTGCGGCGCGCATCCGCGCGATCCATTCGTCGGGCGCGCTCGACGCCGCGGCGGGCACGCTGATCGCCACCGCGCCGCCGTGAAAGACCGGCGCCTGGACGAGTTGCACAGCAACCGCCGGCGCACCCGCGACGAGCATCGCCACCTGCGCCGCGATCGCGTCGGAGATTTCGTCGCCGCGCGGAGGCATGAAGAGATTAAAGGCGAGTTGCGCTTCGTTGTCGGCGATATTGAGCCGCGCGTTGAGCAGGTCGGCGGTCTGGTTGAACAGATCGGAGACTCGTTCGCGGCCGCCCGCGCTGGCCCCGGTGATCACAGTCGCGCCGGCGAAGCCCGCGCCGTGGCCGAGCGCGCTGAGCACAGTCGCGATAACCTGGGCGGCGGGATGGGCCGTGGCAAAGAGCTTGTGCGCCTTGAGTTCCTGCACGCGCTCGCGGGAGACCAGGCCGGGCGCGACCAGCGGAGCCTTGCCCGGCGTGCGATTGGCGGCGCTCAGATCGATCAGCACCGGGCCGGGCCACTCGTCGATGATTTCGATCGCGCGGGCCTCGGGAACGGCGAGGAACGCGATATCGAACGCCGCGAGATCGGACGCCGCGGACATCCGCGAGACCGAATGCTTGGCGCCGCCCGATTCGACCGAATCGAACGATCCGGCCTCGGTCGCGAACAGCTTGAGCTCGGCGCAGGGGAATTCGCGCTCACCGATCAGATCGGTGATCTGGCTGCCGACCGTACCGGTCGCACCGATTATTGCGACGCGTGGTTCGCGGCCGGTCGTCAAAGGCAATACCTCATCGGGTTAATCGGCGGCCGGCGCGCGCCTGCGCAAAGCCGGCGAAGGCCGCGGTTAGCGGGGTTCAGCGTCGGGCTCGAGGCTCTCGATCCGTTCGCGCACCAGCCGGCCCATCGCCTTGCATCCGACCACTTTGGCGCCCGCGCCGGCGCCGAGGTCGCGGGTGCGATAGCCGTCATGGACGACGCCTTCGACCGCCTGCGTGATCAGTTCAGCCTCCGATCGCATGCCGAGCGAATGCTCGAGCAGCATCGCGGCCGACAGAATGGCGGCCAGCGGATTGGCCTCGTCGCGGCCGGCGATATCCGGCGCGCTGCCGTGAATCGGCTCGAACAGGCCCACGCGATAGCCCGCGCTGTTGAGCTCCTCGCCGAGTGAGGCCGACGGCAGCAGGCCCATCGAGCCCGCCAGCACGGAGGCTTCGTCGGTCAGGATATCGCCGAACATGTTCTCGGTGACGATCACGTCGAAGTCGCGCGGCCGGCGAATCAGATGCATCGCCATCGAATCGACCAACTGACTTTCGAACTGCACGTCCTTGAACTCGGTGCTGATCTCGGTCGCGATCTCGCGCCACAGCCGCGATGTCGCGATCACGTTGGCCTTGTCGACCGAGGTGAGTTTCTTGCGCCGCTCGCGCGCGAGTTCGAAGCCGTAGCGCAGCACGCGAGCGATCTCCTGCTCCGAGTAAACGCAGGTATCGATCGCCTCGCGGCCGTTCTTGCCCTCGCGCCGTTCGCTCGGCTTGCCGTAATAGATTCCGCCGGTCAGCTCGCGAATCACCACCAGGTCGACGCCGCTGATAATCTCGGGGCGCAGCGGCGACGAGGCGATCAGCTCCTTGACGCTCTTTACCGGCCGCACGTTGGCGAACAGGCCAAGCTCCTTGCGGATGCCAAGCAGGGCCTGCTCCGGACGCACGGTGGCCTTGGGATTATCCCACTTGGGACCGCCGACCGCGCCGAGCAGAATCGCGTCGCATTCCCGGGCCTGCGCGAGCGTGTTGTCGGGCAGCGGCGTACCGAACGCGTCGATCGCGTGGCCGCCGATCGGCGCTTCCTTGAATTCGAGATCGACGGCGTCGCGCCGGGCGACCACCTTGAGCACCTGCAAGGCTTCGCCGATTACTTCGGGACCGATACCATCACCCTTGAGCACTAAAACTTTGTAGGCCATTACGCGATGCGAGAGCTTGGCCGCGCGTTATGCGGACCCGATGCGCTTCCCTCCGTGCGGGCAATATCTGGCGTTTGAATGTGGCGCGGAGCGCCGGTGAGCTTGACTGACATGATTATCGGGCGTCGCGCGCGCGTCAGGGCCGTCCCGCGGCGGTGCCGGTACGAATGAAAAAACCCGATACGCTGTTCGCCTTCAACGCCCTAGCACTTAGCCCATGTAACCGGCGGCGGCAAGTGGCGGCTCGAGGCCGCGCCGATCATCCGTCGTTCACCGCCGGTTGATCGCGCACCCGGCGCGCCCCGGCCGCG
>Ga0307373_10002465_pt1 | contig 33378 bp, 21 predicted proteins | sample OX2MG_FD_202534 | JGI IMG/M metagenome (GOLD analysis project Ga0307373, IMG submission 202534) | Soil microbial communities from Risofladan, Vaasa, Finland - OX-2 | ecosystem: Environmental > Terrestrial > Soil > Coastal area > Acid sulfate soil | place: Finland: Risofladan, Vaasa | collected...
CTGTATGTGGCTCGGCGCACCTCGGTGCGCAACCCACGATAAAGGAGGCAGACCCTTCTTCTCCAACAGATCCTTCAGCCCGCCTCAACTTCGTGGCGGGCCATGATGTCTATGATCGGCGAATTCGTACCCCACAGGCTTAGTTAAGCTCCTAACCCCAGAGCTCGCGATCCGGCGGATAGGCCATGCCCGCGTGATATCGAATGGCGTGCTCGCGGTCACATCTATGTAGCAGCGGACCATCGAGGTCTACGAAGTCGGCTTCTTGCGCTACAACGATCGCCGGAGCCATCGCAAGAGAGGTACCCGCCATGCAGCCAACCATGATCAATAGGCCAAGTCGGCGCGCCGCGATAGCCATCGCCAAGGCCTCGGTGAGGCCGCCAGCCTTATCAAGCTTGATATTCACTGCTTGATACAGCCCTACTAGGGGTTCCAGAGACGTTCGGTCGCCACAAGACTCGTCGGCGGCGAGCGGTATTGCCCCGAGGTAGCCTCGCAGCGATGACTGGTCGGCGCGCATGACGGGCTGCTCGATCAGTTGGACACCCAGTGTGTGCAGTTCGGGCGCGAGATGGTTTAGGAGACCGCAGGTCCAACTCTGGTTTGCGTCGATGATGAGCGCGGCGTTCGGACATACCGTGCGCACCGTGCGAACGGCGTCTAAGTGATGGGTCGCGTCAACCTTGACCTTTAGTCGTGGCCAATTGCTTAAATGTCTCGCTGCGGCCAGCACCTCCGCGGCCGAGCCGATCCCGATCGTCGCGCAAGTCGGCACTGGGTGGAGATTGGTATAGCCGGCACGCGTCCACGCCACTATGCCCGTCGCCTTGGCTTCGAGGTCCCACAGTGCGCAGTCGACCGCATTGCGCGCGCCGCCAGCTGGCAAAAGTTCGGCAAGTTGTGTTCGAGAAATGTCCTTCTCCAATGACGGGCGAACCGCTTCGATTTGAGCCTCCATGCTTGCATTAGTCTCGCCGTCGTATTCAATTCCGGCCGCCTCGCCGCGACCCATGTTACCGGCGTCGTCAAACAGCGTGACAACAATGACGCCCAGAGACCCGTTGACGCCGCGCGCAATGCGAAACGGCACTCGGTACGGCCATTGCTCCCTCTCAATTCGGAGCTTCACGATGGACTTCTCCCGAGAACTCCTCGACAAGCATTTTCGCAACGACGGCGCCCCCATCGCGGATTGGGTCGAAAGCAGCAAGTGCGAAGCGAGTGGTCAGATCCGAGAACAGACGCTTGCGCGCAGCGTCGCTCAAATTGGATGTATTCAGGCCAATACCCACGAACCGCACTTGCGGATTTGTCAAGCGCGCTGCGGCAATGTACTGATTCATCACATAGCCAATATCGGGAATAGGGTAGCTTGGATAGCTCTCAAGATGCGTTCGCGCGGGATCATGGCAAAGAACCAACGCATCCGGCTGGGTACCATGGATGAGCCCCAAGGTTACCCCGGCGTACGCCGGGTGACACAGCGCGCCTTGACCCTCGACGATGTCCCAATGATCTGGATCATTTGATGGCGACAGCGATTCGGCCGCTCCGGCAACGAAATCTGCGGCGACTGCGTCGATAGCAACGCCGCCGCCTGCAATCAAGATTCCTGTTTGACCAGTTGCGCGAAAGTGTGCGGCGATACCTTTCGCGCCAAGCGCGCTCGTGATCGCGAGCGCCGCGTACTTCTTGCCGATCGCGCAATCAGTACCGACTGTCAGTAGTCGCCGCCCTGAACGCTTCTGGCCCGTAGCGACCGCAAATACTCGGTCACTGTGCCGGACATCGTGGAGGGTTCTGCCGCCGGCCGCCGCTGCATCGGCTAGCCCCGGAACGGTCGCGAGTTTTGCGTGCATGCCGCTCACTATGTTTAGCCCGGCCTCGAGCGCCGCAAAGAGTACGGGCCACCACGTCTCCGGAATGGCGCCACCGATCGGTGCTATGCCGATAACAAGGGATCTGGCGCCGCGCAACGCCGCCTCGCGCGGCGACATCCAGGGTATGCCGAGATCTACGGAACATCCCGGCAGGGCGAACTGCGCGATGACATCACTGCGGCACCAGTCGCGTAGCCCAAAGGCCGTCTTGCACTGAGCCGCTGACGTGCCCTCTCCCAGGAACGCCAAATAGGGTTTCGCCATTTCAAGCCCATTTCGATCGCGCAGGCGCTTGGTTCCTTTCGAACACTCCACGCAGACGCTACGTAGTAAGCCGTAATCGACCGTGCTCGGGAATCGCAAAAACCCCAAAATAACGGCCCCGATAAATGAATTCCCGCGTACTGGGCGCTGAAAGCGCTCGGAACCTGTCCGCGCACCGGATTGCGCATGAATTACATCGCGCCAAAACGGCTTGCCGAGGATCGGTTCTTGTTATTGGCTTACACGAGCCGTCGATTGCATTCGCGTCGAATTCGATGATCCGGCTCCTTATCGTCGTCGATACGTATATACGGCCGGTCTCAGTGAATTGGCGCAGCGTTCCCCGGTTGAAACAGAGATTACCCCTGTGGCGGGTGCTATCCGCTGAAGGTTCTCGTCTTCCGCGAGGCTCGCTGCAGTCGTATTTTTCGCGCAACGGCGGGGCACCCTGTGAGCCCGCTGTCGGGGATTCCGGGATCAAGGTCGCAATTGCTAAGGCAATGCGAGATTTGCTGAATGCATCGGGCACAAATAAAAGGGGAGTGTAGTGACACCAAAAAGACAGGGCGTGTCGTCGCAATCGACGGCGCGCTTCGACGTCGAGCCTATCGGCCGAATCGGATCCCTAACATTCGACGAGATCGCGTGGAATGTAGGTGATACCTCTCCTTGCGCTCGAGCCGACAAAACGCGGATGCCGTCGAGTAACTCATTCCGCGGGTGCCGCCTGCAGGCGCTATTTAAGCGATATCGCGGAGCTTCACGGGCGTGCGGCCGATTGGCACTCGCCCTGGCATTCGTCTTTCCGAACCTTGGTTCGCCGGCTCTCGCGGCGGCTTCGGACGTCGCAAGCGTTGCCAACGGCGGGGAGCTTGAGGAGCTTGTCGTTACTGCGACGAAGCGAGAGGAGAACGTACAGAAGATTCCATTGAGCATTTATGCGTTGTCCGAAAACGATTTGACTCTCGCTGGCGCCAAGTCTATGGACGATATCGCCGCGCTTTCGCCCGGCATCGAATTCGATAATCAATCCGGCTACGGCACGAGTACATTGACCTTCATTTCCATTCGAGGCATCACCTCGGCGATCGGTGCCTCGACCACGGGGGTGTACATAGATGACACGGCGATTCAGGGACGAATCAATGACTTCAGTAACTTTGGGAACCCTTACCCTTTCTATTTCGATCTCAATCGCGTCGAGGTCCTCCGAGGCCCACAGGGCACTCTGTTCGGTGCCGGAGCCGAAGGAGGCGCTGTGCGGTTCATCTTCAATCAGCCGAGCTTGACGGAGTCCAGCGGGTTGGCCAGTGCCGAACTTGCACATACAGGGGACGGCGGATTGGGTTATGAATCGGGTGTCGCGTCGGGCGGTCCAATTGTCGCCGACAAGCTGGGATATCGCATCAGCGCTTGGTATCGAAAGGACGGCGGGTACATAGATGCGCTCGACCCGTTCACAGGTGCAGCAACGGTTTCGAATGCGAATCGGTCCGAGAGCAAGGCCTTCCGCCTCGCATTCGTCCGCGCGTTCGATGAATTTACAATTACGCCGTCCATCTACTACCAATCCAAGGCAATTAACGATGCCACCGGGTTTTACGGCTATCTGTCGAATCCCAGTGCCGAGCAGTTTAACGCGGGACACATCGTCGCGCTGCCGGCGGACGATCATTACTATCTTGCGGCCGTAAATATCCAGGCGAACGTCGGAGCTGCGAAGCTCACATCCGTAAGCTCGTACTTCTCGAGATCTGCAAGTACCGTAGATGATTCCACGGGCCTCGTCGGATCGCTTGGGGCTGTAGCCGGCTTGCCGCTGGGCAACGCCGGGTATGGTAATCCTCTTGGACCCGCGTATCCCGTTTCCTATGCAGACGCTGCGTGGGAACCGAACGCGACAAGGCAGCGCATTATCACGCAGGAGTTGCGACTTGCCTCGCCCAATAAAGCCGCGCGCCTCGTCTGGGTCGGTGGCCTATTTTACTCTCGCAGCACGCAAGACGAGGTCACCAACTTTTACGATCCGTACGACGCCACAGCCATCGGCCTGCCAGCAAATGTGAGCGAGCTTTATTTGCAGACTCATGCCGTCGACACCCAGTACGCTGTCTACGGGCAATTCGATTTCGCGATCACGGAACCGCTCAAGCTTACCGCCGGACTGCGCGCCGCGCACACGGAGTATTCCTTTGCAACGACGGCCGGGGGTGTCTTTAATGCTGGAGCCGCACCATTTGGAGTTACCGCTACGAATGAGAACCCGATTACGCCGAAAGTCGCACTCTCGTACCAGGCCAACAACAACAATCTGTATTACGTGTCAGTTGCCAAGGGCTATCGGGTGGGGGGCGGTAATAGCCCGCTTCCCAGCATATGTCCGTCGGGGGCGCCGCCGACCTACGCCTCCGATTCCTTGTGGAGTTATGAGATCGGCTCAAAGAACGCTCTTTTTGACGATCACATGATAATCGACACCAGCATCTTCCATATCGATTGGAAGAATATCCAGCAGCCAGTAGTGCTTGCTGCGTGCGCGTTCAATTACATCGCGAATACAGGACAAGCAACGAGCAACGGGTTCGACGCGTCGATAGAAGCTTTGCTAACAAGTGATTTCCAAGCAGATCTTGCGCTTGCCTATACGGACTCGCATTATACAAAGAACGTCACCATCGGCGGCACTCCCGTCGTCGACTCGGGCGATCAAGTCTCGGCCTTGGCTTCGCCCTGGCATGTCACACTCACCGGAAAGTACGATATTCACCTGTCCAGCGCGGTGACGGGGTACTTACGGGCGGAAGAGATCTTCCATAATAAGAACCCGGGCCCGTTCAGTTATCAGATTCCTGGCGGCCTTAACTATTCGGCGGCAGCGGTAACCAATCCTGCGACATATTTGCTAAATATCCGTGCGGGCGCCACTTGGCCCCGGCTAGACATTTCGCTATTCGTGAATAATGCGTTGAATTCTCACCCGTACCTGAACAAGGCCGTCGACAACCCGACTTCGACGCTTATCTATTACACGACGCTTACTCCTAGAACTATCGGGCTCGATGCGGTATATCGATTTGATTAGGGAGCCCGCCTGCTGGCGCCTGATCGATTGCACCCGATCGCATTTGCGGGACGCCTCATGCTCGGCTTGATGCAAGACGTTCCGCTGTTGACGTCAAGGCTGCTCGAGCATGCCTCATACAACCACGCCGCCACGGAGATTGTGTCCCGTGGCGTCGGAGGAGTCTGGCAACGATCAACGTGGGGTGAACTCGGCAGTCGCGCGCGCCGGGTCGCCGGCATGCTAACGCGACTTGGCGTTAGATCAGGCGAACGGATCGCGACCCTCGCATGGAACCGCACGCGCCATTTGGAGTTCTATTTCGGAGTTACTGGTTCAGGCGCCGTCTTGCACACAGTAAACCCTCGGCTGTTCTCCGAGCAGATTCGCTACATTATCAACCATGGCGAAAGCGAGTATTTGTTTGTCGATCCGGATCTTTTTTCGGTCGCCGAGGAACTCGCAGGACATCTCGCGAATATAAAGGAAATCATCGTCTTAGCCGCGCCGCAGGAGATGCCCAGGGCGGGTCGAATGCGGGCGCTTTGCTATGAGGAACTCCTCGCTGCCCAGGACGACGCTTACGAATGGCCTCGGCTCGACGAGAACAACGCCTCGATACTCTGCTACACGTCGGGCACGACCGGGAATCCCAAGGGCGTCCTCTACAGCCATCGGTCCATCGTCCTGCATGCGTTCTGTGTAATCGCCAGTGATGGGATGGCGTTGTCATCACTGGACACCGTCTTGCTTGCCACACCCTTGTTTCACGTGAACGCGTGGGGTGTTCCGTTTGGCGCAGCCATGTGCGGCGCCAAGATGGTATTACCTGGCCCGCACCTCGACGGAAAGTCCTTGTTTGAAGTCATCAGGGATGAACGGTGTACGTTCACACTCGGGGTTCCGACAGTTTGGCTCGGCCTGCTGGACTATATCGAGGCGCACGTCGAACCTGCGGCTCGCGCCCAACTGGCGTTGCGGCGCGTAGTATGCGGAGGCTCATGCCCGCCCGTCGCAATGATTGAACGATTCGATGAGCTGCTAGGAGTCGACTTAGTTCACGGGTGGGGCATGACGGAAACGGGCCCGCTCGTAACCATCAGCCGACCGCTGGCGAAGCACGCATCTCTTGATCGGCGCTCCAGACTACAAGTGCGGGCTAAACAAGGTCGCGTCGTCTTCCCGATCGAGATGCGCATTGAAGACGAAACCGGACGACCGCTGCCGCGAGATGGCGCGACCGTCGGCGAAGTGAAGGTACGCGGACCGTGGATCGCGAGTGGCTATTTCAAGGCGGAGGATGGCGCAGTGGCGTCAGCCAATGGTTGGTTCCCGACGGGCGACCTCGGACAGATAGACCCCGACGGGTTTTTGAAGCTTACCGATCGAGCCAAAGACATCATCAAGTCGGGTGGCGAATGGATTTCGTCAATCGACTTGGAGAGCCTGACAATGAGCCACCCATCAGTTGCCGAGGCGGCAGTGATAGGTGTGCCGCATCCGAAGTGGCAGGAGCGGCCATTGCTACTTGTGCGGGTGAAACCGGGTGAGAATGTCGATCGCGGCGCTCTATTGACCCATCTTGCTGCCCGGGTGCCTCGCTGGTGGCTCCCGGATGATGTTGTTTTTGTCGATCAATTGCCGCACACGGCCACCGGAAAGCTGCTGAAGACGGAGTTGCGCAATGCGTATCGGGATTATCTATTGCTGCGGGCGACCCAGCAAGATACGTAGTTACACCAGGGCGCGAGATCGGGCATCAGGCACATTAGCGGTCGCATGGTCCCGCGTTTGAGACGCCCTGCGAGGATCGCGGAGGCACATGTGGCTCATATTTAGTTGCGCTGCAAGCGGCGCGAGGCTCAAGGGAATTGGTGCACTCTCATTTGGCAAAACAGAGATTACCTCTGTGGATGAGGCGCCGAACGTTGCATCTTTACCTTGTAAAGAGCGACTCCTGTCCGTAGCCTCACACATTGATTGAGCGTTACGCGCTTTGCCGACCGCCTTTGACTTGGCGCGAGGCCGGCGATGTGCCGGAAGCGCGCGAACGTAACAATCGACTACTCGCGAGAGTGCTCCGATCTGCTTCAGAACTGCGTTCTATTGTGACTTGAATTAACACCTGGCCCGCTCGGACAGACTCCCGTGCTTCCAATAGGCGCGTCCAAACTTCGCTCTAGGCAGCATCGACCGAGGCGGTGGATCAGAGTCGTGACCGAGATCGCCGGCGTCTGCTGCTCGCCGTTCATCGACAACGCGGATCCTCCCGAGCGGGGTGTTTTCACAGTGGGCGGACGGACCAGTGTCAGTGAATATCTCGTTGATTGCAGACTGCATCCAGGGAGGATGCAATGAAAGATGCGATTGTCGATCCTTCGAGACGCTCGTGGTTGACCTGCGTGTTCGCGAGCTTGTTGGTCGTTCAAGCGGCCGCTGCCGGCACTGCTACCGACGCGAGTGCTGCGGGCGATAACCTAAGACCAGGCAAATACCTCGCATTCAAGCCGGCACCATATGATGGATTCAGGCGATTTTCGCGGTATGTCATCGTGCGCGACGGCACGCGGATTGCGATTGACTACTTCAGGCCGACAAAAAACGGGGTACTACATGCGGGAAAGCTGCCTGTCGTATGGACTGAAGATCGCTATCTGCGGAGTGTCATCGCGAACGGGCGTCTCTACACTCACCTCCATCATCTGCCAGCGCTGTTCACTTTACTGACCCACGGATACATCGTCGCGGACGCCGATGTGCGCGGGTCAGGGGCCTCCTTTGGCCACACCGATGGGTGGTTCGGGCCGAAAGAGGCGGAGGACGCGTACGACGTGACCGAATGGCTCGCTTCCCAACCATGGTCATCCGGCAAGGTTGGAATGACGGGACGGTCGTACCGCGGCATCGTCCAGTATTTTGCGACTGCCCAAGCGCCCCCTTCCTTGAAGGCCATCTTTCCGGAGATGGCGTATTTCGAAAGTTACGACACGATCTATCCAGGCGGCATTTTTGGAGACTGGTGGATTTATTCGTGGAGCAGCGCTGCCCGCGCGCAGGATATTTCTGCCCCGCTCGAACCGGACTGGCGCGCGGCAGTACTCGTCGGTGCAAAGGGTGCAATAAGTCTCAAGCGCACTCGCGAGTGTTTCGAGATGCTACGTTGTCAGACAGACCCGAGAGGATCCGTTGCTCCGGTTGACTCAGACATAGGAGGGCAGTTGCTGGCTCGAGCAACCGAGGAACACAAAGATGCCCCGACGACCTACTCTATCGCGAGCCGTGCCATTTATCGGGACTCGATTGTCGGCAACGACCCAAAGCCGACGCATATGCTGCGGAGCCCCGGACTTCTCCTGAAGAAGATCGCCGCATCGCACGTTGCCGCTTACATCATGGGCGGCTGGTTCGACGGCTGGACGCGGGATACCGTACTTTGGTACCGCAATTATCCAAATAGCAAAAAACTTCTAATTGGTCCCTGGTTCCATCCCGCGACCGGCCAGGTCGATTTGGCCGACGAGTACTTGCGCTGGTTTGACTACTGGCTCAAGGGAATCGACGACGGAATAACCCGAGAGCCGCCGGTGACTTACTTTACCCTCGGGGCGCCCACCGGACATCAGTGGAGATTCGCCAAGTCGTGGCCGCCCGCGAGCATACGGGTTAGGCACTTTTATTTTCAAAAGGGTAGGAGCGGCAGTGTTCCGTCCACCAACGACGGCGGACTCGCGACTCGACAGCCCGCGCAGGACAGTGCCGCGCGGGATGAGTACAGAATCGATTACACCACGACCGTCGGCATCGACAATCGTTGGACATTGACCGGCGCTGGTGGACTTGGACATCAACCGTACCTGCATTTGCGAGATAATGACGCCAAAGGTTTGACGTACACGACGAAACCGCTGCCATCGGCAACCGAGGTGACCGGCGATCCGATCGTCCATCTCTGGATCACGTGTTCAACCTCGGACGTGGACCTTTTCGCGTATCTCGAGGAGGTACTGCCGGACGGAACCTCGCAGTACGTCACCGAAGGTCAACTGCGTGCGTCTCACAGAGCGCTGGCGACCGCACCGTACGACGACCTCGGCCTTCCATATCATCGCAGCTTTGCCGCCGACATACGTCCGCTGACACCGAGCAAGATCACCGAGCTGGTATTTGACCTTCAGCCCACATCGATCCTATTTCATGCCGGGAATCGCATTCGGCTGACCATTACCGGGGCGGACAAGGACACGTTTGATACGCCCATTCAGTCCCCGCCACCGATCATCGCGATCATCCGCGGAGGCCGTAACGCCTCGTACGTCGACTTGCCCATCATTCCTCACTAGCGACGGAGGTAGCCCCGGAGCATCGTTGGGACGGCGTCGAAGCGAAGACGAGATTTCACGTGTTCGGCGTCCGAGTCATTGAGGCCGAGCTCAGTGTCAGTAGTGCTAGAATCGATCCGCACTTCGAATCAACCGGTGCAGCGGGGTCTTCATTGTCAAAATCAAAGCTTGATCGTCGCGATCTCCGTATCTTGGGAGCGTTATGCCAAAATGGGCGCGAGACGATGACCGAATTGTCGAAGAGAGTCGGACTGTCGGCGACTCCCTGCAGCGCCAGGGTCGAGGATCTGCAGTCGACAGGCATGATTCTCGGCTACCACGCCGACGTCGACGTCGAGCGATTGGGCGATCTCAGTCTGTATTGCGTCACGATTGCCCTCAAATCGTGGACACCGACATCCGCGCACGCGGTCGAGTCTCTCATAATGAGCAACCCTTACATCGTCGCGTGCGATTCGCTTTTCGGATCGATCGATTACGTCATCTGGGTATATGCCAGAAGCACGCAGCATTACCACAGCATCCTTGAGCCGTTCCAAGCGTTTGAGCTCGATTACACGACCTATCCCGTATCGCGGCGCCTCATGCGACCGCGGCTGGATCGATTGATCATGGAACTCGCTAAAGGCTGACAGTTGACGGGGTAAGGGGATAATGCTCAGTGACGAATTTCCGCGCACATCTGCTCATCTCATTCTCGATTTCAGTGTGCGGGTCATCTGCGTCAGGAATGTGTCACGCTGCGAGCCGGCGCGTGCAGCTGGAACCTCCGAGAGGACCGTACCATGGGTAGATGCAAGACGTTACTTGCGATTGCTGCGCTGGCGTGGACCGCGGTGTCGAATGCCGCACCCAGAGTTTTCGATCTCGAAATCATGGGTGGCACTATCGTCGATGGTACGGGAAACCCATGGTACAAAGGCGACATAGGCATAAAGGGAAATCAGATTGTCGCAATCGGCGATCTTCGTGGACGAAGCGCTGCGCGTGAGATCGATGCGCGCGGAAAAGTAGTCGCGCCGGGTTTCATCGACATGATGGGTGGTAGCAGTCTTCCATTACTGGAGGATCCGGTTAGCGCCGAGAGTAAGTTGCGTCAGGGAATCACGACGATGATGGCCGGCGAGGGTGAGTCCATGGCGCCCCAGAATGCGCGAACCATTAAGATCCTCGAGGAAGAGACTGGAGTGCGAGCAACATGGAAAACTTACCGAGAATACATGTCTCTTTTGCAGAATCGAGGTGTGGCTCTCAACGTAATGCACAACGTAGGCGCTGCGCAGGTGCGGGAGTACGTGATGGGCAGCACCGATCGACCGCCCACAGCGGGAGAGCTCAAGCAAATGAAGGAGCTGATCGCTCAAGCCATGGCGGATGGCGCCGTCGGCTTGTCGACGGCCCTCATTTACCCACCGGACGCGTATACGGATACAAACGACCTGATTCAACTGGCAAAGGTCGTTGCTAAATATCGCGGCGTCTATTTCACTCATGTTCGAAACGAGAGCGGCCACCTTCTGGATGCACTGGATGAGGCTATACGCATCGGCCGGGAGGCCGGTGTGCCGGTGCATATTTATCACCTGAAGGCTGCGGGCGCACGAAATTGGGATCTCGTGGGCCGGGCTTTAACGCGAATCGAGGAGGCAAGAAAGGGAGGAGTCGACGTAACCGCCGATATCTATCCATACAAGCACAACGGCCTGAATCTTACCGACTTCATTCCGCCGAAGCGCTTTGCGGGCGGAATGCAAGCCTTCGTAAAGTCGCTATCGGACCCGCTGGTGCGTAGGGACATTCGGCGTGAGCTGGAATACAAAACGGATTGGGAGAATTGGTACTTAAGCGTGGGTAGCGACTGGAACAACGTGCTGATATCGGAAATGGGACCTAATGGTAACCGCGCTCTGAATGGTTTATCCGTTCAGCAGGCGGCGATGCGCGATGGCCGCGACGTTTGGAGCGAGTTCTTCGCTTTGATTCGGCAGGGCAATCCGTTTGTAAGCGTCCTTAGCATGAATGAGCAACAAAAACGCGCCATATTGAACGCACCGTTCGTGTCCATCTGCACGGACGGCCCGCCGATCGACCCCGTTGGCGCCAAGGGCAGTCCGACGGAAAGCTTCAGCCCCCGCGCATTTGGCGCCTTCGCGCGCATTATTGAGAGGTATGTCCGCGAGGAGCATGTGATCAGCCTCGAAGACGCGATCCGCGAAATGACCTCCTTGCCAGCCGAGATTCTCCAGCTACAAGATCGCGGGCATATCGGAACCGGCATGAAGGCGGACATCGTGGTATTCGACCCGAGAGCCGTCCGGGAAACGGGTACCTATGCAAAGCCGCTGTCCTACGCCGTCGGCTTTGAGTATGTTCTGGTTAACGGTACGTTGGTCATCGACGACGGCCGTTGGACCGGTGCGCTTCCAGGAAGCATCATTCGCCACGGTCCCTGTGGCGATCTGCCGCACTGCTGACCGACTCACTTAGCCACTTCGGCACGCAATGCAATCACGCCATTACACCGAGACTGGTTGGCGCTCAGGGGATCGACAGGCCGCGACGCACAAATGCCCTATTTCAAGCCGATTCCCGTCACTGACGAAGGTAACCGGAGGCTCGTCTGCGGCCGCACATGGACTGTTTGTCCGCGGATGCACCAGAACCGTCAGGAGCCATTACGCGTCGACATATCATTGCCGAATATGACTTCGTCGAGAAGCGTCAGCGGAATTGCGCCGTTTCTCAGGACGGTGTCGTGAAAATCGCGAATTCGGAAGGAACTGCCGCGCGCTGCCGCGAACACACTGCGCAAATGGCGCATTTTTAGCAAGCCCACCTTATACGCCGCAAGTTCTCCGGGCTGGGCCGCAGAGCGCAGGATAACCATTTCCGTCAGCGCAGCGGGTGCGCCCGTTTCGAGGAAAAAGAAATTCCGCGCCCGTGCCAAAGTCCAGCCGAGGGCATGAATGCCGGTATCCATGACCAGCGTCGCCGTCGAATAAAGCTCCATTCTCAACCGCGAAATACGCGCGAGCGGGCTCGACAACCCCACTTCTTCGGGTAGCGATTCTGCGTACTTGGCCCAGCCTTCGAGAAACGCGCGAAAGAGAACCGCGCGGCGGAATGCGCACAATTGCGCTTCGGCGGCAACAGCGAGCTGAACATGGTGACCAGGCCATGTTTCGTGAAAACAATGAACGGGCGCTTCGGCCTTTCCCACCGCTAGGATGTGAGCCAAATTGACTCGGAACAAGCCGCAGCCATTCCGCCGGGCACTGGGCGGAAGATAATGGCTGTGCTGCGATCCTTCTTCTTCGTTTGGGATCGGTTCTACGACCACATCCGCTCGGGGCCAGAGATTGAACAATGGCCGCGTCGCAGCGCGCGATTCGCTAACCCATCTGCGGATATCGCTTTCCGCCTCGATTCGCCCCTCGGGACCGTCGACATAGGAATTCTGAGCGGCGAGCGCTCTGAAATTCTCCGCTCGCGTTCCGGAAAGTCTGAGTTTCGCAAATTCTTGCCGAAATTCCGCGTCGAGGCGCTTGAGCTCCTCGCGACCAATCACATGCGCCTGTTCCGGCAGAAGGGCGCTCGTAGTATATGCCTGCAGCCGCCAGGTATAGAACGCTTCGCCGCCGGGCCGGGACGACGCTGATGCGTCCTCCCGATTACAAGCCAGATGACGCTCAAGCTCGTCTAACAATGTACGGTAAGCTGGGCGAACCTGCTGTGCGATCAATTGCTGCGCCGCTTTGAAATACCTGGATTCCTCGGTCTGCGGTGCGTATTGCCGTCGCTTTTCTAGGACCCGATGATACACGTCGCCTGTCAGGCTGCCGGATAGTGATTGACGGATGTCGGCGAGCGCCCGAATGAGCACGATCTGCGGCGCAACGAAGCCGCGTAGTCGGCGTTCCCGCAAATCGGTCGTCGACTGCACCAGAGTCCGCGGCAGCTCAGCAAGACGTTCTAACCAAGCCTCGGTGCCGCCCGGGGAATTGTCGGGTACATTGCTCGCCAGCAATTGAACCGCAGCGACGTGCACGCCGCCGAGATGGGTCAAGGGTTCGATATGATCGGCGTGGGACAGGCCGTTCAAACCGAGGAACCGGCTCTGAAATCCATCCGTCAGCAGGTAGCCAAGTACACGTCGTGTCAACGTATCCTGGACAGTATCCATGTTTCGTGGAATGACCGCTAACCTTTGTGCCCACCCTTCCACCATTGCGGCGCGGCGCATCGCGCCATCGCGAGAGAAATCGGGTAAACGACCAGCCGGTATCGGCACACCGTTGACCTCGTCGACGCCAAGCTCAGCTGCGTGATCGGGACACTCTGAGAGTAAACTAAAAATAATCTCGTCGGAAAGCGCTTTAATCGTGCCGCTCACTGCCAGACTCGTCTCGCGACGCGCAGGAGATTACCACCGAGCGTCGCTCTGACATCGTCGGTTGACCAGCCACGGAGCAGCAGCTCGTCAGTGACACGAATAATGTCCTCGGGCGCGGTGAACTGTATCCCCGGCTGATAACCATATTCCGCGGGCCACATGTCGGCATGCTTGGCCAGCGTCCGCGATAATCCGTCGCGATCGAATACATAATCGAGACCAATCCCAACATGAGCCGCACCGACGCGCTGCGCGACGTAGTCCAAATGGTTGACGAAGGTTCCGACGCTCGCGTCGTTCGCTCCAAGAAAGATACCGACCCCATTAATGCAGATCACGCCATCCGTCGCCGCACAGGCGTCGATCAGTTCGTCAGTGATATTTCGCGGATGATCCTTCAATGCCCGCGGATTGGAATGCGAGAAAATCGTCGGTCGGTCGGTCGCCCGCAGCACGTCCATGGCCGTGTGGTACCCGGTGTGTGAGCAGCATTTGACCATGCCCACCCTGTCCATCTCCCGCACGACGGAGTAGCCGAATCGCGTGAGGCCTTTGTCTACCTCGTCGTGGCAGCCAAATCCAACCGCGTTACGACGGTTATAAACCATCGACATCCAGCGCACACCGAGATCGTACAAAAGCTCGATGAGGCTTAATTGGCCGCCGAGCGCGACGGTTCCCTCCACGTCGAGGGCAACGGCAAGTCTGCCATTTGCTTGAGCCACTTCAATGGCGGCGGTGGACTCGGCAAGCAAATAGTGGCTCGGGTCTTGGCGCACGAATCTGCGGATCACTGCGGCGGTGCGCACCAGCGTGTCCAGAGGTTCCTGCGCGTCGCCGATATTGATCGACACGACATCGACGCCGGCGCGGCGGTAGCGCGCTAGTTCGCCCACCCAGCGGTCGGTCTCCTCGAACGGAAGGCATCCGTGATTGTCCCAGACCAACGTTTGTTCGTGCAACGCTTTGGCGCACGGAGACGCACTCGGGTCGATCATCTTGGTAACCGTTCGAACAGAAGGTCGCGGCAACGAAAGGTGTTATACCGAAAGCCCGTGACCCGCCCGAAGGCATCGCGCTGAAAGTGCAGAGTTAGATTGGAAAGCGATGGTTCGGTCGCGATCGGCGCACAAAACCAATCGGGCTCTAGCGGTTTCAACGTGCGCCACGACAAACGACGCAGAGGACTGTCAAGAGCGACCTCCAGGCCGCCGTCGTGTATGGCACTGACAACGTGCGTTTCGCCAAGAAGTTGGCTGCGGTAGCGTCCTTCGTAATGAGCGGTAACCACGGGCCTGTCACGGGGGAGCCAGCGAATAAAGCTAACCGGCGGACCGTTACCGAACGTTACCGATAGCTCTGCGTCGCTTTTGCCACGGGATATTTCGTAGTCGACTGTTCCTTTCGACGGGCGGAACGCGTCAGCGGCGGTTTGGACGAGCGGCGAGCGATCACCCATCATGAAACAAATCGTTCGATCCTCGTCCCCCTCGATATGAAGGGTCAGCCTGCGCGCTTGACAGGTGTATAGGCCGGTGGATAGGAGTGGCTTATGCAAATGAATCGATGTGCGCGGCACGAGAATATCGTGGATTTGGTCTACCGCTTCCAGGAGGTTGATGTCCATCCAATTGGTTAACAGGACGATTGCGATATCCGGTTCTGGATAAAAGCCGAAATCGGCGAGATAGCCTGACATTCCTCCGGCATGACCCACGCGGGTCCGGCCGGATTCCTCCATAACCGTCAGGCCAAGCCTATAGGGGGAGATTCGGCCGCCGGGAAAGCGGACTTGCGCTTCTATGCGGTCGCGGTAACCGGGCCCAAAGACACGGTCTTCCCGATAATTTGCGCACCAGCGGATCATGTCCCGAATGCTTGCATCGACGCCGCCGTCACCGCTGGCCTCGTAGAGAAAGAGTCCCGCATCGAAGCTTGCGCCGGATAGCGCCGGAACATAACCCTTCGCCTTGTGAGGTACGACTTCCAGGGGATTTTGAGTCAGTTGCGCCGATTGCATACCGAGAGGGTGAAATATCTCGGTCGAGAAAAACTCGCTTAGCGGGCGTCGGCTTATGCGCTCGATTACCAGTGAAAGCAAAAAGTAGTTGCTGTTCGAATAGAGCATGCGCGTTCCAGGCGCGAACATAAGCTCGCTCTGCCGCAACAAGGTCGCAAGGTGTTGGTCGCGAGATATGTTTAGATGCGCGCCCATGCCCGCGAAGATCGGCAGGATGACTCCATCCTGCAGTCCGCTCGTCATCGTTAGCAACTGCCGCAGCGTGATCAGTCCGACCGTAGGCGACAGCTCCGGCAGATACCGCTCAACGGGATCATCGAGGGTCAGCAGGCCTCGGTTCTCGAGCACGAGCATGGCGGTCGCACAAATGTGCTTCGTGACCGACCCGAGCCGGAATACGGTATCCGGCGTCACGGGCACGCAATCTTCGACATTGGCCAATCCGAAGCAGCGTTGGTGAGCGAGGGCGCCGTTACGAAGCACCGCAATCGCGGCCCCCGGGTGATCAGGTCGGTTGACGGATGCAAACAGCGCATCGATCCGCGATGCGACGTCCGGCGCTAAAGCGTCACCTTCCGTTATCCCTGCCATGTCGCGCCGCCGGTGCCGTTTGGTGGCGCTGTCCGCGGCCACGGCGATTCCTGTTCCCAAATCCGCGCAAGCCTTAGCACGACGTCGTCCCGATGCCGTGGGCCGGTAACCAGCAGCCCTACTGGCATTCCTTCCCGCGTCAGCCCGGCCGGAACGGAAATTGACGGATTCCAGCAGATGCTGCCAATAGCCGTAAAGGGCTCGGCATGCGTACGACTTGCGTCACGCCCGGCGATGACGGTCGGCATGGGGCCTTCGGCGGGATAGGCCGTACAGCAGCTTGCAGGTGTGATCAGCAGATCCGCCGTTTCGAAAAACGTGGCCACTTCGGCTTCGAGCCGGCGAATTCGTTCGCGGTAGACCGACAGTTCGCAGAGAGTCAAGCGCTGTGCGGATTCGATAAAGCTGCGGGGACCCGGACTGATCAGCTCGAGATGGTCAGGAAGAATAGCCGCACGCTCGAGTTCGCCGATCAGCTCGATCGCCGCGAGCGCATTCCATTCGCAGTAGACGTTTGTGAAGGTGAATTCGTCATCAATGATCCGTAATCGAGCGGCGTCCACGATGCGCCGATATGCATGTTGACAGATCGTCAGCACCTGCGGTTCGACCGGCGCAAATCCGAGGTCGGAAGACCAGGCGACGCGTAATCCCTGGATGTCCAAGCTCTCCGTCAGGTTCTCGTATGAGACGCCAGCGCGGGGCAAACTCATGCGATCACCGTTGTGTGGTCCGGAGACAACATCCAGGTACCGGGCGGTGTCAAGGACCGTGGACGTGAGTGCGCCCAATGAAGCCGTATCGCGAAAGCCGTGTGCACGCGGAATACGCCCATGGCTCGGCTTCATGCCGACGAGTCCGGTGAACCCGGCAGGCACCCGGATCGAACCAAGGGCGTCGCTGCCGGTGCACAGAGGTACCAGCCCGGCAGCGACCGCGGCGGCCGAGCCCCCGCTGCTCCCTCCGGGTGTCCGGCTCAGTCGCCATGGATTTCGCGTTGTACCGTGGGCCAGTGTGTGAGTGACACCGTCCAGACCGAATTCGGCGGTCGCGACCTTGCCGACAAACACGGCGCCGGCGGAACGTAAGCGTCTCACATGCTCCGAATCGCGCGTCTCACGCCCAGCGTCACTGTGTATGAGCGAGCCGTGTCGTGTCGGGAACCCGGCGCAGGCTTCATTGTCCTTGATGCCGACTGGGACACCTGCGAGGGGTCCGGGATCGTCCCCGCGCGCGATTATCTCATCGATTCTACGGGCGGCGTCACGCGATGATTCCGGGTCCAAGCTTACGAACGCGCGCAACAGCGAATCCTGTTGCGCAATGCGATCAAGTGCAGTGGATACGACTTCAACGGCGCTACAACTGCCGCCGCGGATCGACTGCGCTATCGCAATGACTGTCATGTCCGTCATAACGCGATTCAAGCGCTCATATTGGCAGCCAAGGACTTGTTTCGCGCAGCGCGGGTTTCCCGCTGCTGCAACCTGGTCCGAATGATTCGCTGGCAGCGCTCGTCGAGCGGGTAAAGCCACAGAATCCCAAGTCCCAGGAACCGAAAGAGCGCCGGTGCGACCGCGAATACGAAAATCATTCCTGAATTCGCTGCCGTCCCGTTTGCGGCTGGCGTTCGAACGTTGTAATGAAACCAACCGAGCAACACCAGCGCCAAACCTCCACCGACCGCGACGACCAGTTTGATCGTCAATGAGTACAGAGCAAAATAATTTCCGGCGTGGTAGCCCCCGCTTTTACACGTGTCATAATCGACAATGTCGCCGAGAATCGACGGGGCGATGACCAAGGCGGCTCCGGCGAAGATGGAGTTGATGCAGATCAAAACTGTGGCGGGGAGGAACCCGCCATGACCGCGCGGCACGAGAATTATGGCGAGAAGGCTGACGCTCTGGAGTATCCAGGACAGCGCCCACCCAGTTTTCTTGCCAAAGTAGTGGCACACTCGCTCCCATACCGGCATCGACAGCAGCATCGCGACGTTGGCCAAGAAGATGACATAGATAAATTTGTCGCCACTCTGTAGAAAAGCGTCGATGTAAAAGAAGATAGCGGTCGCAAAAAAACCGTATCCGATTTCGGAAATCAAAAATGCGCTCAAGTAGATCTGCAATGGGCGATTGCGCACGAGGGAGCGAATCGCGGAACGTAAGTCTGCCGGTGCGGAACCCAGTTGGGGCACTCCCTGCGGGACTACACACACCGCCGGCACGATGGTAAGCGGCAGTAACACGATGAGAGCTAAAGCGACATAGGATGCAGCGTGAAGATTCACCTCCGTCGACGGCGCGAGACGAAGAGCCATCAGGATTGCGGGCGTTGCGAGGAACATGAGACTTCCGAGTTGTCCGGCAATGGAACGCGCAGTGACGATTCGCGTGCGTTCGTTGTAATCACGAGACAGCTCGGCTCCCCACGCGCTGTAGGGAATGAGCAGCATCGCCCAAGCGGCATATACCGCAATAGACCAGAACGCGAAATAGGTCGGACCGACGGCGGCGGGCGGCGCGAAGAGAAAGTGGACCGAGGGAATGGCCACGAGTGCTCCGAGGATCAGCCAAGCTTTTCGGCCACCCGGCAGTCGGGTCTTCGTTAAATCCGACAGATACCCGATCACCTGATCAGCAACGGCGTCGAATATGCGGGTAACCATGAGAATCAGCCCCACTACGGCGGGGGCTAACTCGCGCTCTTTTATGTATAAGGACGGGATAATGGTTGCGGCCGGTAGCACGAGCATGCCGATGGATAGATTGGGGAGGGCATATGCGGTGAGTTGCGCAATGCTGCCGATCCAACTGCGGCGCCGGAATGCATGGTTCTTCATCGAGCAAAGACCGACAATAATGGAATGCTCCACAGCGCCCAAATGAACATCAGTGCGATCGCGGCCAGTGCAACCGAAAGGCCATGGGCAAAACCCCAGCTGCCGATTGCGCCCGCGGGACGGAATACGAATCCGAATCCTCCCAGCAGGAGAATGCCTGCGCCGCACCATGCCGCAGTTCGCCAGACGAGGGGCAGGACGATGTCGCCTCTCCCAATGATGAGCTCCCGGGCAAATTGAAGCTCGCAGCAAAGTCCCGCCACGAGCGCGGCCAAACCGATCGCGGACCGGATTGCAAGCTGCCGCAAGCGTGGCGGCGAGTTCCGTCTGAGATGTGGCAATGCGGATAGAACGACAATGAACAGCAAAGGAAATGCCAACAGACTCCAACCGGGCTCCTGCAGCCAGTTTTTTCTCTCGTACACTGCTGGACTGAGGTGGACGGCCATAAACTGATCGCCAGCCAAGTCTGCAAAGGCAATGCGCTGGCGCTTGGAATTTTCGAATAGATTCGGCCCGATGAGGTGATATGGACCTTGGCCCGCGACGGTCAGCGAATTATCTCCAGCCCTCATCACCGGTATGCCCGCCAACCATCCCACCATCCGCAGGCCGAGGCTACGGGTCTCTTGTTCGGTGGGATAGTAATCGCCCGTCAGGCCCGAAGGAGATTCGAGAGTTTGAGCGACTGAAGGCCTTGCGTCAGCGCTCGATCGTGGCATGTCCGCCGGGATGAAACGATCGACAAAGTGCTCGGTGAAAAACTGCAGACCGGCTATGCCGCGCCTCGCGGCCGCGCTCATCTGCATCGCCAGGAAATCCGGCACCAAGTCGCTCAGCCGCGCATTGTACGAAGGCAACTGTCCACCCAGAAAGCTGATGAATACTCCTACGTCGGCATCCGGGTAGATTGTCATGAGGGACGAGAAGCCGGGCATTGCACCGCCGTGGGCATATTCAAGGCCGCGGAATTCCTCCAATTGCGTAAAGGCTCGCCCCATGCCCGGCATCCCCGGATTGAAGCGATAGTCGTCAAAATTGGTCAGATCGGAGAATGCGTGCGCAGAAAGAACCCGATGGCCGTTGAGTGTCCCACCGTTCAGAAGCATGCGCATATATAGCGCCATATCGTGGCCCGCGGCGGCGACGCCGCCTGCGCCCATAATCGCGTCACGATAGAGCCAATATCGGCAGCGCGAGACATCGCCCGGGCTGTGGACGACGTAGCAACGGGCCAAACGCGCATCGCCGTCTACCGGCCTCCCCAACACCGCGCCAGTCATGCCTAGAGGCTCGAACAGCCGCCGCCGGAAAAGCTCGGGAAGAGACTCTCCGGTCACATCGCGCAGAACCAGACCGATGACGCCGTAGCCCTGATTGTCATAGGCTGTAACGCGCCCCGGCGGTGCGATCGGACGCAACAGTCGTGAAAGCTCGGCGCGAGACATGGAAGGATTGCCATCGAACGGCACGAACAAGTCCGTCAGGTCGGAATCGAATCCGCCTCGGTGGCCGAGCAGCATGCGCAGCGTGACTCGAGGACCACGCACGGATGCGGATTTGAGATAACGGTCGACGTCCGTATCGAGGTCGAGGCGTCCTTCGTCAACCAACTGAAGCGTGACGATCGCGGTCATCGTCTTTCCGATGGACGCGATGTCGAAGAGTGTCCGATCGGGATCGACGGGCATGTGCCTGTTTAAATCGGCAACACCATAACCTTTGGCCAGAACCGTGCCAGCGCGCCGAACGATGACTACCACCGCACCGGGAACGCCAGATTGCTTCAGGGCTGGAAGAATTTGCGAATCGACATAGGACTCGACGGCCCCTCGCTCAAGTGCTGGCTGCGCACCGGCAGCGACAGCTCCGCTCGCCGTCAACGCGGTGATCATCGTAAGAGAGGTTAGACGAGGTCCGATCATATGATCTGGCTCTCCGCAGAGACGGTCGACCAGAGAAACGCGAGTTCATCGGCCATGACATCGCGCTCGACGTCAACGGGCCAGCCCACATGGCCTTCGCCTTCGACCAGCCGCATCAGGACGCACTGATCGGGCATGCAGGTCGCTTGCAACGCGGCGACGTAGCGGAACGTCCAGCCGCGCGGCAAGCGCTCGTCGCGGTCTGCGGCGATGACAAGCACGGCAGGTCGCTGTGGCGAGGCGCGCACGTTCTGTAGCGGCGAATAGGCGCAGATTGCCGAGAACGTTTCGATGTCCTGCTGCGGATCGCCGAGTTCGCGTGCAAGAGCTGCGCCGGCCGGCAAGTCTCGCAGATGGACGACATCGACGAGCGGCACACGAACCGAAGCGGCCGCAAATAGCTCCGGATGGCGATTGACCGACGCCGCAACCAGCAGTCCGCCATTGCTGAGACCGCGTACGGCCAGTTGCGCAGGAGACGTGATACCCCCGTGGATCAAGGCCTGCGCAACCGCACAAAAATCCTCGATGCAATTCACTTTGTTGAGACGTGCTCCGCTATCGTGCCAGGTTTCGCCGAACTCGCCCCCACCACGGATATTGGCAACGACATAGGCCCCCCCGAGCGCGAGCCACACGGCCAGATCGGTGCGGAAGCTCGGCGTCAGCGATTGGCCCCAACCTCCATAACCATAGAGCAGTGTGGGCAATCCTCGCTCTTGGCCCTTCGGAGCGATGACAAAGGCCGGCACACGCGTGCCGTCGGCACTAGTCGCCCAAATCTGCCGTATTCGGCACGGAACGTGCAGCGTCTCCTCGCCGCCGCTCTCGACCACTGCGTCCCTCGCACGAACGAGAAAGCGCCGTTTGCGAGCGGTGAAGGTGGAAAGGAGGATTTCTACGCCCCCCTCGACGTGCGCGACCCGTATTACCGTGCAAAGCGGCGGTAACGCGACGCTGCCGAGCGCGCGGCCTGCCAGATCGAACGTCTGGACGCAGTGGCTGGCCTGCCGGACATAGGTGACGAACAAAATGCGATTCGAGAGAGTGCCGAGCACAGCACCCGTTGCATGTGAGGCGATGGCCAGAAACGCATCGGCTTGCTCGCAGACGATCTCGCGGCTGCCGCCACCCCTCGGATCGATGGCAAGCACGCGTCCGTTGGGAGCATTAAGCGTAGTCTCAAGCAGGATCTCGCCGTCGCATTCGCCAAGAACGTTGAAGGCGGCCAGTGGTGCAAGGAGCCGGCGAGTCGGTCGGTCATCCCCAAGCGCATGCGCGAAGAGACCTGCCTTCTGCGTGACGAAGTCGAGCGTCTTGATCAGCAGAAATCCACACGCCTCCGCCAGAACAGGTAGCGCGGCGTGTCCGTCCGCTTCGGGATGCTCGAAGACTATCGCATCCGACGAATCGGTCCCGTTGATCTCATGGCGGTAAACGCCGTCGGCGTATCCTTCGCGACCGAATTGCTTGCGGGTCAAATTGTAAAAGAATGCCGTTTCGTCTGCCAGCCAAGTCACGACCGGATGCATCGTTTCAGGGAAGGTCCCGCGCAAAAGAACATGACGGGAGAAGTCCCACAGATGCAGCGTCGTCCAGTCGGATCCGGGCGGCGATAACCCGGCCGCGACGAAGCGGCCACGCGGGCTGACGTAGACGAAGTTGGACTGTAGCCGCATCTCACGGAGGGCTTGCACCGCGGCTGGATCAAACGTCTCGGCACTGCCGTCGACGTCTGTACGTACCAGCACCAGGCCGCTGGTACCGCAGCGTGCGAAAGAGAAATGAAATCTGTCGCGCGAAAAGTCAGCTACGTTGCCGGCATCGTCCGGCACCGCGCTGACGATCTTGCGGATCAGGGGCCTCGATTCGAGCCGAGCGAAAAAGTCAGTCGTGAGGGCACCCTGAGCGGCGATCCACGCATGCGTTTCACCGCTCTCTTCCGCCAGCCAGCGATAGGGATCGCCGACGCGTGTGCCGTGAATGACATCCGCCGCTTCGCTCTGGCGTAGGGGAGGATATTTGAACCCCTCACATGACGAAATCTTGACGCTCACCCTAGCATTCACGAGGCGACGATGAGTGAAGCCCGGGCGCTAAGACGCGCCTGAGCGCGCCTCGCCGATTCTAACAGCGGCTCTCTGGCAAACTGCCCGGCGAAACGCTTGGAACAGCGCCGTATACAGCTCATTGTAGGCGGTGCCCCATTCCGGATGAAATTGTACTCCCACGAAAAATTGCGGACTCGAGGCCGCGCTGAGCGCTTCAATCGTGCCGTCGTCGCTCGTCGCCTCGATTCGCAGACCCGACGCGAGGTTGTCGACACCTTCCATATGAGAAGTGTTGACGGAGAACCGCCTTTCACCAACGAGAGACGAGAACAGGCCACCGGGCACTATCTGAATGTCGTGGGCGGGTCCAAATTGCTCTTCCAGCGGTAGCGTCGCATCCGAGCGATGGTCGTCGCGGCCTTGCAGCTCGTGCAATGCCTGATGCAGCGAGCCGCCGAGCGCGACGTTGATTTCCTGCAATCCCCGGCAAATTCCGAACAGCGGGACTCCGCGGTCTAATGCCATGCGAATCAGGGGCAGAGTTACCGCGTCACGCTGAGGGTCAAAATTGCTTGCGCCGTTGCGCACAGGCTCACCATAGACGGACGGATGAACGCCGGAGAAGCTTCCGGTCAGTAGTATGCCGTCGACCATGTCGAGCAGCTCCATTGCGTTAGATTCATCTCGAAGGCTGGGAATGGTGAATACAGTCGCTCCGACATATTGGCGAACGGCGTGAAGGTATTGCTGCGCAGTGCCGTGGAAAGCCATATTAAACTCTAACGAGCGCACCGATGCGGGAATGCCGACTACTGGCTTCGCAGTCTGATTAGACAACGCTTCCTCCGCATTATCCTGCACGTGAGGTTTGATCAGCGCGGCAGCAAGTTAGAGTTTAGCCCGCAAATCCACACCCACCGTGCGCGGTCTGCTGATGTATTGCCCAGTTCCTCCAGCCGACGTCATTCCCAGGTTGTTGGTCAGATTATCCACGAACAGATACAGTTGAACCTTGCTCCGTTTGAGGCCAAACCGCAGATTGACCAGTTCATAGTTCGGAATTGTGCCAATCGCATCCGCTGGCAAATCCTCGTTCATGGAGCTCTTGTACGCCCAGTCAATCCGCGTGAACCCGGTCCAAGCGGCGACTAGCGGCCGTTCATACTGAACGGCCGCATCGAGACCCCATTTGGGGACAAGCGGGAGGGTGGCGCCCGCCGGCGCGCCTTGAGCCGGCTGGTCGAGGCGCGCCTCGGTGTAGCCAGTACCGAATTCGAGGTCGAGCCCTTTACTGATACGGGTAACCGTCTCGAGTTCGAACCCTTGCGAATGTGCGCTGCCGGCGTTCGTCGTATACCCGAGCGTGGGATCGGTGGGAATCCCGTTTATCTGAAGATCAGACCATTTTATGTAATAGATGGATGCATTTACTTGCAGTCGATGGTCGAACCATTCGGATTTCTCGCCGAGCTCATAGCTCCACGCCCAGTCCGGTTTGTAAGTCGGGGAAAAGTCAGGCTGGCCGGGATGCGGGATGGGATTGACGCCGCCTGCACGGTAGCCTTTTCCGGCGCTTGCATATAGCAGTAGATTCGGCGTTTGCTGATATGCAAGGTCAAATTTCGGGGTCACGGATTGGAAATTTCCAGTTCCGAACGAGCGACTAGCCACGATCGAGCCGATCATGGTCTCCCCGGGTGTATCTACTCGTTCCCAAAATTTCCTCAGGCCGACGGTAAGGGTCAGTTTATCCGTGATTTTGTAGTATCCCTGGCCGAAGATCGCATACTCCCAATTTTTCCACCAGGCGAGATTCGCATAATCTCCGGGTAAACCGAACAAAGTGCCGCCATTCACCAACGTCAGAAGGGCATTCCGCTCCAGACCTTGGTAATACGCACCGACGACGAAGTTGAGAGGACCCCTGAGCTTGGAGACAAAGCGGGTTTCGCTACTGTAGTTCTGCGCGCTGTTGTAATAGAGGAGAGTGTATCCGGGTATGCCAGCGTAGGCGCCGGAGTCCAGCCCGCGATTGTCGTGCTCGTTATTGAGGCCCGCCACTTCCTCCACGGTGCCGACATTGGTTCGATACTTGACGATACCGGTGAACTGCTGATTGTACTGATTCTCGGGCTGGTCGGTCAGGCGATATACTCGGTAACGGCCGAATCCTGGATCCTGCTCATTCAAAAGACCAACGTGGTCACGCTGATAATTTACGATGGCCTGTATTTCGAGACGGTCGGTCGGCTGGTAGCGAACAGCACCTCGAGCGCCGTCCGTGTGGTCAAAGTTGAGATGTTTCGCGCCATTGTAAAGATTATCCACCCAGCCCGAGTCGTCGCGAGCTAAACCCGTCAGACGAACACCGAGGACGCCGCTCACGAGGGGAACGTTCACCAATGCATTGGCGTCGCCGTTGAAGCCCCCGTCCTGCGTCGAAGATCCGATAACTTCGCCCTTTGCTCCAAAATTTTCAAGATTCGGTTTGTTGGTAAAAATCCGGATCGTGCCGCCGAGCGAGTCTTGGCCATATAGTGTGCCCTGCGGACCGCGCAGGATCTCGATGCGATTAACATCGAACAGGCGAAAGTCGGGAAGGCTATATCCGACATTGCCGACGGGAATTTCGTCAAGATAAAGCCCGACTGCAGAATCGCCAGTGATCGGCGAAATGCCGCGAATGACAAGCGCATCGCGATTTGGCCCACGATCGGCAAAACTTAAACCGGGAACGGATTCCGCGTAGTCTTGAAGATCATCCGCGCCTTTGGCCTGAAGTTCTGCGCTGGGTATGGCAGTAATGCTGATCGGCACGGTTTGCACCGGCTGCGAAACATACTGTGCCGTAACGATAATCTCCTTGATCGCAGCATCGGAATTCGCAGCAGCTGCATCGGCCTGCGCATCCACAGCCCAAACCGACGTTGAAGCGGCGAGAAACATCGCCGCCCACGCACTTACTACGCCCTTCCCAAGCCGCGAGCGGTCAAACCAGTTTCGCTTGCGCATTTGCTGCCCTCCCCATTCTCAAACGGCCGAGCGTGTCAGTCGGGTGTTAGCGATGTCTTGAACACAGCGGCTGTCACCTCAGGCTCTACCTAGATGCGCGCCGCGAAAAAGTTTTGCCAGTTTAACGAGCATGTTGTCGCGCCATAATTGGCGCAGCGGAATCCGAGACAGGTCAGGCAGCATTGCGCGGCGCGAGAGCTCGACAGCGTCGATTGCCGCTTTGCTCCAACTCTCTCGAATACCCATGTCATCGAGTATCGCGCGATAGACGTTACCAAATTTGGATACGTAGTCCCGAAAACCATTTGCTGCATTGAGTTCCATCGTTTCGAACGGCCCGATGAATGCCCAGCGGAGGCCGAGACCATGGCTCATACAACGGTCGAGATCGGACGGTTCGATTACGCCATCGGCTACGAGGTGCAGCGCTTCGTTGATTACCGCGGCCTGCAATCGGTTGACTACGAATCCTGTGACTGACTTGTGTATGCGAACCGGTTCCTGCCCGAGCTCCGCCATGAGTGCATGGGTCCTGCTAAGCGTCTGCTCGGAGGTCCAACGTGTGGGCACGATCTCAACTAACGGAATGAGATGCGGCGGGCTGAACGGGTGAGCGATGAGGCACCGCCCGGGTGTGACCGCGGTTGCCATGAACCGCTCCGGGGAAATGCTCGAGCAGGAACTTGCCAGAATGACGTCCGGCCCGCAAAGTCGGCTGAGCTTTTCGAACGTCGTGCGCTTAATCTCAATATCTTCGGTAACGCTCTCCTGCACATATGACGCGCCACGAACTGCGGTCTCCATACTAGTCAAGAAGCTGATTCGCGCAGAAAGCTCTCGTGTGCTGGCAATCATTCCCTCGGCTAGCAACATGTCCAGATTGGCAGCGATTGCCTCATGCGCGACGGTGGACGCTCGCGGGTCTGCGTCGTAAGCCTGCACGGTGTAGCCCGCGTTGGCGAACAAAATCGCCCAGCCGCGGCCGATCAGGCCCGTTCCCACCAGCGCCACAGTTGAATTCATCCCAGTAAGCACCCTCAATTGGAGTTATTGCATTGTGATTAATATTATCACAATATAATTCTCTCCGGAAGTACCCATTGGACGACGCACCTCCGCGGGTCAGGGGTAAACTGATGCATCTGCGCAACCGGACATTTGCGCTCCGACGGAACAGTGAACCCGGTCGCGCGTGGTGCACGCTTCGGTATCGAAGGCTTTTGGGGCGAGAGGGTGCGCGAACGAGGATTTCAATGGGATCTGTGGATGGGAGGATCCGGAGCGATCGGCTCCAGCGTATGCCGGTGCGCAGTTCGACGCACAGCCGACGAGTACTGCCAGACCAACGGCAGGGTACCGGATGGAAATCGCAGTTACGGCGCGCCGCGATCATCTCGAGCGCGGGGAATCAATTATTTTGCTCAGTTTCCGAAGGGTTAGGCCGGACATGACGAGAGGGTCGAAGGTAAAGCATCATCCACGTGATGAGATTCTCACGCGCAATCCGCCGCGCAACGAGCACTTCTCGAACCCGCTCTTTGTTTCCTCGCTCGAGAAGGCAGTCAAGGTGCTCTACGTCTTCGGCGGTAACGAGTCGCGCCTCACAGCCACCGAGATTGCGCGAGCGAGCGGGCTCGATACGAGCGCAGTACAGAGATTCATATTCTCGTTGTGTGCGTTAGGATTTCTCGAAAAGGACGTGCGCACGAAGCGCTATAAATTATCGGCGCGAATGCTTGACTTTGCTTACCTCTATTTGCGATCGGATCCGCTCGTTGCGGTGGCCCACCCACACCTCGTCCAACTCTCGCAAACGGTAAAGGAAGATATCAACCTGTCGATACTCGACGACGCTGACGTCATCTATGTTGCGCGCGCCCTCGCGCGGGACGAGCGGGCTTTGCCGAGCTTAGTAGGCGGCAGGATGCCCAGCTTTTGCACCAGCAACGGCCGCGTCCTGCTCGCGCATCTGGAACCTGCGAAGGCAGCGAAAATTATAGAATTGTCGGACAGGCGACCCCTCACGCCGGAAACCGTGATTGACGCTGTGCGCATTCTCGAGCGTATAGCCGAGGCGCGCGAACAAGGTTTCTGCATCGTCGATGGCGAAAGTGAGCCAGGCATCGTCTCGGTTGCCGTACCTATCGTGGACACGGAGGGAAAGCCGATGGCAGCGATCAACGCTCCCCTGGCCAGAGGGAAAAGAACGAAAAGCAACATTCGCGGAGAACTCATCCCAGAGCTTCGAAAGACTGCGGAAATCATCTGCCGGTCTCTGAACGGCGTCGACTTCTAGTAGAAAGTGCTGCGCCATGAACAAGGCTGAAACAGACGATATCACGCCTTTGCAGGCGTTGCGCCTGCACGACGCGGCCCTCGTGTGGGACAACGTGGTTCCGGTCAATCTTCCTGGCGAAGTTGCTTTCGGGAACACCTGGGATCGCTTGGAGCGTTTTACCGCAGCCGGGGTCAACGTTGTGTCAATTACTCTGGCGGGCGATAACCACAATGCCTCCCAGGCGCTGAACCTTTGTGCCTGGGCAAGATGCGAACTGCGAAAACGTGCCGAAACGCTGTCTCTGATCCGGACAATAGCGGATGTGGAGACTGCGTTTCACTCCGGCAGGCTCGGAATCGTATTGCATTTTGAAGGCACACGATGCTTCGAACGTAACCTCGATCTCGTCGAGTTATTTTACGACATTGGTATTCGTCAGACGCTGCTCGTCTTCAACAATCAGAACGATGTCGGTGGAGGCTGCGCAGAGGTGTCGGGCGTCGGTTTAACCTGTTTTGGCCGCCGGATGGTCTGCGAGATACAACGTGTCGGCATGTTGCTCGACCTCAGCCACACTGGGTATCAAACTTCCATGGATGCACTGGAGATGGCGACGAAGCCGGCCGTCTTCAGTCATTCCAATGCACACGCGCTTTGCCCGTCCTTTCGAAATCTCAAGGACGAACAGATCCAAGCGTGCGCGAGAATAGGCGGCCTGGTTGGCATTTCGGGCTCGAGTGAATACTTGGGCGATTTATCTTGCGCCACGGAGACGATCTTTCGACACGTAGATTACGTCGCTCAATTGGTTGGTGTCGATCACGTGGGATTGGGACAAGATGTCGTTTTCGACGCGGAAACGTTGACGCGCTGGGCACGGAGCCGACCGGACGAATGGCCGATGGCCCGCAAGACAGGTTGGTCCGGCTTTCGTTATGCCGCCCCGGAGCAATTACCCGAGCTCACGGAGACAATGTTGCGCCACCGCTATAGCGAGGAGCAGGTCCGCAAAGTGTTGGGCGAGAACATCCGACGTGTCTGCAGTAAAGTTTGGCGCTAAGTCGTTCCTTTCGCTTTGTCGCGACGCAGCTTCCTCAGCGGTCCAGCCCCAGCGGGTCATCTACGCGCGGCCAATAGCCGAGTGACCGCTTGGTATAGGGCAACGCCGCGAAGTTCATGTCGAGCGCACCAGCGCCGCTGACATAAATTACTTTCCGCGCGATCGGCGCAAACTTCACGTGGAAGTGCTGGATCGACTTGACGACGACCAGGTGGCAGCCACTTAGTTCGACGCCGAGACCGGTGAACGCATCGGGTGCCAGGGTCTGCGTCCGTACCGAGGACACCACGATGTTCACCCCCTGTGCCGTTAGCCATACGGAGCGCCCCAATTCGACGGGCCCAGTCAGACCGCTCTGGCGGTGCCGTTCCGCGAGGGCCATGACGCGGATCCGCAAATCGAGCGGATCGCCGGATGCAATGCCGGCCTTTCCGCCGAGACGAAGATCGAACACCGCGCCTTCACCAGCTTCGAAGCAAGCGTCCACGGCACAAGGATCCCAGAGACAGCCGAACGCTACTTTTGTCATCTTTCGACCAAGAATTCTCCGAAGCAGCAGCGTGCAATCGCCGGGCGCACCGCCGCCGGGATTGTCATAGGTCTCCGCAATCACCACCAACCCATCGGTATCGGCCGCGAGGTCAAGACCTTCGTCGATCGTAACAATGTCAGGCATCAGTGTCTTGCGTTCACGGTAAATCGCCTCGCCGAGTCCTCGAGCAAGGTTCTGCGACAAGTCCGCGTCGTTGTCTGTATAGACCAGAACCTTCGAACCCACGTCCGCCACATCTGCCCATGGAAATCCATGACAGAAGCTGACCGAGAGTACGCGAGGGCGCTTTTCGGCGCTCTGTAGACGAGACACGAAAGTCGCCATCGGCTGCCTCGCAGTCGGATAGATTCCGATCATTTGACAATCAAATACGGCTGAGACCGGTTTGATTTTCTTCAATGCCGCGGCGCGCGCAAATGCGAACAGCTCGTTGCCACGATCGATGATATCGATGTGCGGATATTGCTTGTACATTACCAGCATATTCGCATTGCTTCGCATGCGCTCTGTGAGGTGACCATGTAGATCCAACTCGGCGGCTATTATGCAATGCGCGCCAACGACGTCTCGAACTGATGCTAAAAGATCGCCTTCGCAGTCGTCGTAGCCGTGAGCCACCATCGCGCCATGAAGTATCAGCATCACAATGTCGATCGGCTTCGCCGCCTCAAGACCCGATAGGATTTCCGAGCGGTAAGCTTCGTAGACGTTCCGCAAGGTCGTGCCGCCCGGCTCGGCGAAGGCAACCAGGCCCTCGACAACGGTATCGCCTTCGGCTTCGAACGCTTCCCGCCACAATCTAGCCAATGGGCTCAAAAAACCGTGACCTTTGCTTGCATTGCCGTGGAAGAAGTCGCCACGTTCGAATCCGCGGGCGCCCGTCGGGAAAGGGGCGAAGGTATTGGTCTCTGTAGCAAGTCCGGCAATGAAAGCTCGCATGTGCGTTTTTGACCTCTGCAGGGAATTTCGGACGAAGCGTTGGCGAGGACCGCATATGGTGTGCCAGTTGGGCTCTTGGCGGTCGCGGCATCCGAGGCCGGAGGCTATCCTTTGGAGCCGCAGTTTGCAATTGCAGAATATTGGATCGGTACCCTGATGGGATCGCCCCGGATGCCTTCGATCAGCAAACAGCAGAATCGAGTGCCTCGAACGAGCGTCAAGGTAGTCGCGATCGCAGTCGGCAAATCGCCGCGGATTTAGCGGACGGAGGTCGGTCGCTACGCCGGCACTTCACCGTTGTTGGACCTCCAGCCGCCGTTACAGACGTCAAATGTAGTTCGTGCAAGTAGCGCGCATGGTGACGACGATGACTGTGATTCCGGCATTACATTTGGATATGTGAGGCTCGTGGTACGATGGACCGGCGTTAGAAACGTAAGTCCGCGCGGTGCGCGCGATCAGTTAGTGCAACCCTGCTCGACTGGGCTTCGAAGCTCGACGCCGAGCGTTCATTGGGAATCACGCGGAGGCGATACGGCGCGGGCGCTGCGGGCCGAGGGGGGGTTGGCCTATATGTCAACGCTTGACACGATCGTAATCGGTGGCGGGCTGATCGGAGTCGCGATCGCGAACGAGCTGGCGATGCGGGGCCAGACCGTCGAACTGCTGGAAGCGCGTGAGGGCATCGCGCTCGAAACGAGCTATGCCAATGGCGGACTGATGACACCGTCGATGACCGATCCTTGGAACTCACCTGGCGTAATTAATCATCTGCTCGCATCGCTGTTCGATCCAAACTCCGCAATGAAAGTGCGCATATCGGCGCTGCCGTCGCTCCTGACGTGGGGAATCAAGTTCCTTCGCAGCTCGCGTGCGGCACCGCATTGGAATGCGACACTAGCGAACTACGCGCTCGCAAGCTACTCGATACGTGTGACACGGGAACTGCGCGAACGCCTGAGTCTTCAATACGAGGTGTCGACCGTCGGCACGCTGAAAGTGTTCCGCAGTCGCGTCGCGATGGAAGGGCCTGTCGCTATTGCGAGAAAACTGGCCGAGCACGGACTTCGCTATAGGCTGTTGGATCGCGAAGCAACTCTGGATCTTGAAAGCCAGCTTGCGCCGATCGGGAATCACATTATTGGCTCCCTACACTTTCCGGACGATGAAGTCGGAGACGCGCGCCTGTTCTGTTTGGCTCTCGTGCAGAAGTTCTTGAACGCAGGAGGGAAAGTCCGTGCAGGCACGAGCGTCGAGAGAATCGAGACGGGGAGATCCGGTCTGCTTGGCATACGGGCCAATGGGGCACTCGTCAAGTGTCAGCGGGTTGTGGTGGCGGCTGGCAACAGTTCCGCGCGACTTTGCCGCCCCCTGGGCATCTCACTGCCGATTCGGCCGGCTAAGGGGTACTCGCTGACACTGTATTCTCCAGATGATCGTGCGGTCTGGCCGCACATTGCGGTCGTCGATGATGCGATGCACGCGGCCGTAGTGCCACTGGGCTCGAGACTGCGTATAGTCGGAACGGCGGAGTTCGCGGGCGACGACTATGTTGTGAGACCGGAGCGCGTCGACAACCTCTTGCATCTTCTTGAGGCGCTCTATCCGCGGGTTGCAGCTAGCGTCGATCGGCGGTCAGTCCAGACGTGGACGGGATTACGCCCCATGAGTGCGGACGGGGTGCCTTTTGTTGGTGCGACGCACGTGCGCGGGGTCTACCTCAACGCGGGTCACGGTCACCTCGGATGGACGCTGGCAGCTGGGTCGGCGCGGCTGCTGGCGGACTTGATGCTGGGCGTTCCGCCGGAAATCGACTCGCGGCCATATCTCCCGATGCGCAATCTCGGCGTGCGTGGAGGCGAGTTACTGAGCCGGCCGGTAAATAGTGCGTAGATTTAGATCAGGCAGCATAACGGACATGTTTCTCCTGGATGATATTGCGGATGATTTGCGGCTGCCGTTGGCGCCGGTATAGATGACTGCGCACGCCGGTTATCATTTCCGCCCGATTGCTCGGGCGACTTTTCCACAGGGCGTTGGTTTTGACGTCCCGTACTATTCGAAAACTCGAATTGGCAAGCGGCAGTCGTATCTCGTAGCATCTATGTATGTCATGGAAGCCGCGAACCTTTCTAGCCCACATTATGCGGTGGGCCCTGCAAAGGC
>Ga0307373_10002466_pt1 | contig 33374 bp, 31 predicted proteins | sample OX2MG_FD_202534 | JGI IMG/M metagenome (GOLD analysis project Ga0307373, IMG submission 202534) | Soil microbial communities from Risofladan, Vaasa, Finland - OX-2 | ecosystem: Environmental > Terrestrial > Soil > Coastal area > Acid sulfate soil | place: Finland: Risofladan, Vaasa | collected...
GACCGTGGTCCCGCCATGTGTGGGCATAACGGGGAACCACGTTATGCAATTCCCGACGGTCAGATCCAGGTTTCCGTCGCGGACCCCGGCGGACGCTGGGGCTCTCGGACAGAGGAACCACGCCCTCCAGCCGGGGGTGACCGGGTCCAGGCTCGGGGTGGTGTGTCGCCCTCGTGGAGGCAGTGTCGCAGTCGCTACCTCGGAGGCGTCGTCAACACCCCAGCAGGCCGGCGAGTGAGCCGCTCGGGCACGCTGCTCCTGTCCAGGTGACGCCGGAGAGCACCGCACCGGCCAAGTTGGCGCGGACGAGCGTGGCGTTGGTCAGGTTGGCATTGGTCAGCGTGGCCGCCATGAGCTTGGCCTTGAACAGCGTGGCGCCGGTGAGGTTGGCGCGGGTGAGGTTGGCGCCCGAGAGCACGGCGCCTTCGAGATGGCCGTTCGTGAGGTTGGCGCCGACGAGGTCGACGCCTCGCGCCTTGGCGTACACGAGCCTGGTTCCGAGGAGCTTCGCCCCGCTGAGGTTGGCGCCGACGAGCGCGGTGCGGATCAGGTTGGCACCCGAGAGCGTGGCCGTCGACAGCACGGCGTGGTCGAGATGGGCCCTGAGGAGGCTGGCGTTGGTGAGGTTCGCACCGGTGAGGTTCGCACCGGTGAGATGTGCGCCATCGAGCGTCGCGTTCGACAGCGCGGCGTTGCCGAGTGTCGCTCCGGTGAGGTTGGCGCCGGTGAGGTTGGCACTGGTCAGTGTGGTGCCGGACAACACGGCGTGGACGAGACGGGTGCCGCTGAGTTTGGCGCCGGCCAGGTTGGCTCCTGACAGCGTGGCGCGGGCCAGGTTGGCTCCTGACAGGTCGGTGCCCGCCAGCTGGGCCCCGGTCAGGTTGCAGCCGTGGAGGTCCACGAGGGGGGCAGGCGTGGCCTGGCAATTGACTGCGGCCGATGCCGGCGAGGCCAGGCCCACGGTCACCGAGAAGGCGCCGACGAGCGCGACACCCAGGCCGATGGCGACACGCATCCTGTGGAATCCCAAGCGGCGGACCATGGCGTCAGGACCTCCTCGAGTCCAGAGTTGACCATCCCGCTCCGAGACCATGAATCCCCAAATCTGACGAACTGCGCCGGAATGCCCCGATGTGACGTTCAGCACTCGAATCCTCACTCCGGGAGATCGCACCGGCGGAACGAGGAGCGGGTACGCAGACCCCTGCGGTCGACGACGGCGTCGTCGTCAAAGACCTCGTCCCGGTCTGACGGTCTGACGCGCTGACGGTCTGACGCGCTGGGCGGCGCTCGACGCTCAGCTGACGCGATCGGGGCCGGCGGAGCGCGACGTCCAGGCGACGACGGCGGCGACGGCCAGGGCGATGGCGAGCGGATAGACCTTCTGGCCGTGCACGATGAGGACCGCCCCGACCAGGGCGCCTGCGAACATGGCCGCGACCGCGAGCAGGCGGCGCCCTGCGGTCGCGCCGCGCCCACCGGCGACAGAGCTGTCGGCGGCGATGCCGGTGATCGTCAAGGTGAGCACCGTCGTGGTGAGATCCGGGACGGCGAGCGTGCGGGCAGTGGCGTTCTGAATCCCCATCGACGCGCCGAGCACGGCGATCAGGGCGTACCGCCAGGAACCGGCGAGCGCGGGCCCGCTCAGGCCTGCCAGCGCCACGGAGGACGCCACGAAGACCGCCTGGATCGTCGTGCCCGTGCGCAGGAGTTGTCCACGGTCGTCCGGTCTCGTCGAGGCGACCCGCCCACCGACCCCGGCACCGACGCCGAACGACGCCAGGGCGGCGAGCGACGCCCCGATCGAGAACCCGGGCGCTCCAACCAGTGCGAACGCCAGGAACACCACGTTCCCGGTCATGTTCGCCACGAAGACATGGCCGAGCACCAGGTAGCTGAACGCGTCGACGAGGCCCGTCACCAGCGTCATGGCGAGGAGCAAGGGTGGCAGCAGTCCATGGGGACCTGCCCTGTCAGGGGCGATCGTCTGACGGAGCTCCGTGAAGAACATGTTCACGGGTACGCGTCCGGGGCGCTCCTCACGACGATGGTGAGGATGAAGGCACCGGCTGCGCGCCTCGACTCGCTCAGGGCGCGGAGGTCGGGACCGACCCCTCCGGCACGACGGTGATGTTGACGGCGAATTCGCCCGACCGTAAGGTGCCGATGCTGGACGACGCGCTCCCGGACAGGACCTCGACGGTCCATCCCGAGCCGGTGGCCGTGAACGACGCGCCGGTGAGCGTCACCGTGGTCGACGTCGAGCCCGCGCTCGTGGTCGCCGTCACTTGGGTGGACCCCGACTCCACGTTGGTGAGCGTGTACCCCGCCGACCGGAACTTGGACTCGTAGGCGGCGGTCCCGGTGGTGACGGCGCCGGTCACGGCGAACGCCGCATCCCACCGGTTGCTCGTACCCGCCCCCCCGAGCACCCGCGAGCCGTCGGGCACGGGCACGTTCGACGGGAATCCGGTCGGCAGCGCCCCGCTCGAGCCGGAGAAGCTGTGGCCGAGGACATTGCCGCTGATCCCGTTCTTCGACAGGTGCAGGCTGCACGCCGAGAGCGCCAGGGCCGCCACGACCGCCATCGGCACCCCGAGGACGACCCGGCCGCGGCGCAAGGTGATCAGGAACCGTCGGCATGTCCTGCCCGTCATACCTTTCGAGCCTCCCGCCGTGCCAGCGCTGCCGGTCGTGACGAGCATGGGCGCACCTCCCGCTCCCGTGTGGTTTTCGCGGCCCGACGGGGCCTTATCGGTCACGGTACCCGTCCGCGTCGGCCCGGCGAGGGACTCACCCCTGTGCTTCGGGTGGGTGGGCCGGGGCGTCGGGACGTCGGCCATCAGCTCGGAGGGTCCTGACCGGCCGGGCATGGGTGCACTGCGCGGTCGCCCGATTCGCCGTGACCACCTCGACGCCCTCGAAGTCTGCCAGCGTGCTGATGCGGAAACGGTTGTCGCGGGCCGTCGCCCGCTCCATGGCATGGGCGCGGGTCGAGTAGTAGCGGTCGCGCCCGTAGCCCTCGCTCGTGGCGGCGTAGCTCGCCACGAGCACGCGGCGCGGTCGTGTGTCACGGTTCGCCTCGCTGAAGTGCGGAAGAAGGCCGGCGATGCACAGAGCGTCGCCGGGCGCCAGCTCGGCCGGCTCCCACGGCAGCGACGCCGCCGTATCGGCCACCACCACTCCCCGATGGTCGACGGGAAGCATCTCATCGACACCGGGCGCGATCCAGACGCACCCCGACGTGGCGCTGCACTCGTCGATAGCGAGCAGGACCGACATCACGCGGACGACGCCGGGATAGGCGAGGAGGTCCTGGTGCGGGCTGAACCCGGCGCCACCAGGCTGCTTGTAGTTGAGCTTGTCCTTGAAGTCGGCCACGCTCACGCCGAGCTCGGCGGCCGCCACGGCCGACAACGACCCCCGGACGAGCCCGGCGAAGCCGTCGTGGCAGGCCGACACGTTCTCCGTTCGGCAGATGGCCTCGCCGGTTGCGGTCTGCTCGGCGTAGTGCCCCCACCGGTGACTTCCCGGCGGCCAGGCCTCCACGTCCGAGGCCCAGGTCCGCAACGCCTCCAGGTCGGCGCCGGTGACGACGGCTCGTCGGACCGGTGACAGCGGCGTCAATGCGCCGACTCCCGGAGCAGCGGCAGCCAGTACGCCAGTGGAGGGACGACCCGCCCGAGCACTTTGGCGGCGTCGTCGGCCCGGCGCAGCACCACGGCTGCGGCCCCCACTGGCGACGCCGCGAAGGCGGCGGCGTCCTCGGGTCCGAGGGGGCCACCCTGGAGCGCCAACGTCCGCACGCTGTCGGCGGAGAGGCGCGAGCGATACGACGCGTCTGTGGTGACCAGATACCGCTTGGCCGGCACATGCGCCTCGACCAGGCCTGCCACCCGGTCACCGAGCAGGGCGCGGACGCAGGCGGCACCCAACCGGCCGTGATCGTCGTCGGAGCCGAACCGGTGCCCGATGTCATGGACCAACCCGGCCAGCTGGAGCTCGACGTCGTCGGGCCGCACCGTCGACAGCTCGAAGGCGCACTGCAAACCGTGGTCGAGCGCGCTCAGCCGGTCAGACCGTCGTGCGGGCTCCGCCGGCTCGGACGCGAGCGAGGCGAGGACGTCGACGAGCTCGGAGAGGGTCACGGGGTCATGCCACCGAGCCGGGAGGCCGGCCGATGCCGCCGTCGACGAGCAGCATGTCGCTGAGGGTCCTGTCGGCATGACGTGAACGCCACGTCAGCATGGCCTGGGCATGCTCGAGCACGACGCCGGGATCCTCCACCTCGGTGCGCCACGTCGGGTCGGCGGCCAGGTCGAAGCAGCGCCAGTCACCCCCGCCGTACTGGACGTAGGCGGCCGCGTCCGAACGCACCACGGTCACGTGCTTGGACTCCAGGCGACGGTCCCACGGCCAGGAGTGCGGGCCGAAGGGGATGTATTCCCAGCGCCAGTCGTACTCCCAGTGAGCGGCGTCGCGCCACCACGGAGGCTCCTCCCCGGCGAGAAAGCCGGAGAGTGGCAGCCCGTCGCACTGTGCGGGGACGTCGACCCCCACCGCCTCGCAGATGGTGGGAAGCACGTCCACGTTCTCGGTGAAGGCCGACACGACGGTGCCGTGCGTGCTCGGCCGGCGCGGGTCGCGGACGATGGCGGGGATGTGGTAGCTCGCCTCGAAGGGTCCTCCCTTGCCGAGCCGGCCCTGGTCCCCCAGCTGCTCGCCGTGGTCGGAGGTCACGACGACGAAGGTGTCGTCCCACATCCCGAGCGTGTTCAACGCGTCGAGCACCCGCCCGAACTGCTCGTCCACGTCGGAGACCATCCCGAAGTACTGCGCCCGCAGCTCCCGCAGGCGCCGCTCGTCGGCGGGGGCCGCCGGCGCGGCGAGTCTGCCGCAGAACGGCATGTCGCGCTCGGGCGCGGCCAGCGGCGGCGGCACGTCGTCGGGGTCGTAGGCCTTCGACCACCGACCGGCGGCGGCGTACGGGGGGTGCGGGCGCCAGTAGCTGGCGTGGGCGAACCATGGCCCGTCGCGACGCTCGAGCCAGCCGACGAGCGCGTCGGTCAAGAACGCCGAGACGCCGTGCTCGGCGGGACGGTCCGGCTCCGTGGCCAGGGCCGTGTCGCCGTCGGCGGGCACGTCGTAGCCCAGCCGACCGAGCCACGCCCGCCACGCGTCCTGATCGTCGGGAAGGTCCAGCCCGACGTCGAAACCCGGGGGGAACCCCTGGTACGACGACAGCCGAGGGTCGTCGGGTCCCGTCGCCACCCGGGGGTCGATCCCCTGGTCCGCGTAGCCGAACACGGTCGGCACGTACCCGGCGCGCCGCGCCACCCGGGCCACGTTGTCGAAGCGGTCGTCGAGGGGCGTGCCATTGCCCACCACCCGGTTGTTCATCTGGTAGGTGCCGGTGTAGAGGCAGGCCCGCCCGGGGGCGCACGGCGACGCCTGGCTGTAGTGGCGCGCGAACCGCACGCCGTGCGCCGCCAGGCGGTCGAGGTTGGGCGTGCGGACGACCGGGTGCCCTGCCGCCGAGAGGCAGTCACCGCGGAACTGGTCGAGCGTGACGACAAGGACGTTCATCTGTTCCGCGGTTTGCTCCGTTCCCGTCGCGTCGCCTCCATGGTGCCCCGGCGACAGTGCGCCTACAAGCACGGCGGAGACACGGCGGCCGTGGGCACCGGTGACGGCCCCACGGTGGCGCACACCGGCGCCGCCACCGCAGCCGCCGGGACGGACGCGGGTCCCGTCACGACGAAGGGCCGGCTCCGTCGGGGGCCGCCGGTCGGAGGGCCCGCCCGTCCACCCATCCGGACCAGCCGCTCGACGTCAGCACGTGGGCCCAGGCGCCGAGCCGAGCCACGACCTGCACCGGCAGGCCGGGCGGGAGCTGCCCGACGAGATGGCTCCCCGGGTCGGGCCGGGCCCACACCGCCAGGCCGCCGGGGGGCGCGACGGACAGGGGGACGACACCCGAGGAGGATCCGGGTGCCGGTGGGATCGACAGCGCGGGCACGGCGCGCAGCTGGTGATGGCGGAAGGGTGAGGCGGCCAGCGCCCGGTGGAACAGCACCGCGTAGACGAGCACGCCCATCGCCAGCACCGAGTACGCCAGTGCCGGGGCATCGAGGCCGAGGAGGGCGTCGTACGCCCCGTGCCCGCAGGCGCCCACGACGTAGGCGACGGCCACGGCGCGCCGACTGCCGAGCCCGCAACGCCACCGGCCGTACTCGTAGCCGATGATCCCCGTCCATGCCATGTGCCCGAGGTTGCCGACGAGGGCGCGCACCGGCGCCGTCATCGTGAGTGCCAGGTGTGATGCCGTCGACGGCGACAGGTGGTACGCCAGGGCGACGTCGTAGGTCCGGAGGATGTACGACAGCGTCTCGACGCCGGCGAAGCCGAGGGCCACGGCCGACGCGTAGATCATGCCGTCCACCGGCTCGTTCAGGTTGGTATTCCGGCGGGTGCCGAGGACGAGCACCGAGAACTTCGAGCCCTCCTCGATGAGGCCCACGAGCAGGCCGCCGCCGAGGACGACGCCTACCGCGCCCGAGAGTCTGGGACGGGTGGCGGACTCCAGTGCGAACGCCAGGACGACGGCGATGATCGACATGACGTAGAGCCGGGCCACGAGCCACTTGGGCTCCTTCTCGTACCGGTCGCGGCTGTAGACGAGCGCGAGCCACGCCAGTGAGGGGACGAAGGCTGCGATCAGGGCCTCCGTGCGAATGTCCATGCGGTCCTCTGGCCGGGGCGAACGACGACAGGCCGGTGAGCGTCCCGGGGGTCAGGCGCTCACGGGCACGCCGGTGGGCAGGCCGCCGTCCTGTGCACCGGCGGGGTCGGTCCCGCCGGCGGTCGCCGCGAGCTCGGCCCGGTGTCGTGTGGCCCAGCCCGGGCCTCGCACCACGTACGACAGGCGCTCGCCCCAACTCGTCGAGGACGCCACATCACGCAGGATGTCGCGGTACTCGTGCGTGGCGATGCGCAACGGGTTGAACGTGTTGATGTTCTTCGTGAGCCCGTACACGACCGGCTCGTCCTCCGGCTCGAAGGTCCCGAACAGGCGGTCCCACACGATCAAGATGCTGCCGTGATTGCGGTCGAGGTATTGCCGGTTCGACCCGTGGTGGACCCGATGGTGCGACGGGGTGTTGAGGATGGCCTCGGGCGGGCCCAGCCGGCCGATGGTCTCGGTGTGGATCCAGTACTGGTAGAGGAGGTTCACCCCGCGGGCGGTCTCCACGAGCCCGGGACGGATGCCGAACAGGCACAGCGCGCCGAACGGGACGAACGTCCCGAAGGCCTCGGCCACGGGCTGGCGCAGCGCCGTCGACAGGTTGTAGTGCTCGCTCGAGTGGTGCACGACGTGGATCGACCACATGTACCGGCTCGAATGCATGAAGCGGTGGTCCCAGTAGTAGACGAAGTCCCACGCCGCGATGGCCGCCGCCAGCGCCAGCGGGCCCACCCCCAGGTCGGGGAGCAGGCGCCGCCGCCACAGCCGGTCCGGTGTCGTACGCGATGCCCACGTCGTGGTCACAGCCACGCCCCCGGTCACGACGGCGGCCACGCCACCGACCGACGCCACGGAGCGGGCTGCTCGCAGCGCCGCGGCCCGGCGCGCCGCTCGTGGCGCCGAAGGGGGGACGCGGCGGTGCGTGGCTTCCCTGCCGTGCGCGGTCGGGTGGGCGCCGTGGTCCCGGCCCGGGTCGTCGGCCAGGCGCCGGACGACCCGGTCCGCCACGGTCGTCACCGCCACCGCGCCCAGGGCCCCGATGACGAGCCCGCGGCCGTAGCGCCCGCGGCCCGGCGTGACCGGCCGGAGCAGCTTCTGCCCCACCATGGGCGCCACCAGGCTGCCGACGCCCATGGCCAAGCTGGCCAGGGTGTCGCGGCGCTCGTAGTCGCCGGCGGTGGGACCCCCGACCGCCGCCCGGCGCCGACGCCGGCGCCACAGGTACTCGGCAGCCATGGTGGCGAAGTAGAAGGGAACGGCGACGACCGTCAGGTCCCGGGCACCTCCGGAGGACGCCGCCGCCGGGGACGCGGCCCGCGACGCGACGGCTCTGGTGCGGCGACGACCCATCGCGCCCATTGTGCGCTGGTTGCCGCCCGGCCGTCGACCCCGCCGGCCCGCCCCGAGCGTGTGCCCCGTCAGCCGTCCGGGGCGGAAGGGGCGCCAGGGGCGGTGGGTGCCGGGCCTTCCACACGCCCGGCACCGACGGACGGACCGGCCAGCCCGTGCAGCATGAAGGCAATCAGCTCGTCGGCGGCAAGGTCGATGGGGTCGGGGGCGGGGTCGGCGGCCCGGACCGACATGGCCCCGTAGAGCTGCTGGCCCACGAACGTCATGGCCTTGTCCGGATCGACCAGGCGGAAGTCGCCGGTCCGGGTACCCTGCTCGATCACGTCCCTGATGAGGCCGGCGACGTCGAGGCCGATGAGGTCGAGCTCGGCTCCGACCGTGGAGCCGAGCTGACTGGGCGCCCCCTGTGTCGCCAAGGCCAGGCGGAAGAACGCCGGGTTGTCGTCGATGCGCTCCAGCATGCCGACGACGAGCGTCCGAAGGCGGTCGACGGGGTCGCCGTCGTCCTCCCACGACGCCACCACGGCATCGAGCAGGAGCGTGTGCATGCGCTGCAAGCACGCCCGCAGCAATTCGTCCCGATTGGCGAAGTACACGTAGAGCGTCGACCTCGCCACCCCCGCCTCGGTGGCGATCTCGTCCATCGGGACCTCGGTGGTGCCGCGCTCGCCGAAGAGCCGCCGCGCCACGTCGATGATCTGGTCCCGGCGGAAGTCGCGGATGATGGCCCTCAGCTCGGCGGGCGCGCTCCGGGCCACGTCAGCGGGCCCCGGCCCGCTCCGTCGGGGAGAACGCCACCGGCAGGTGCTTGACCCCGTTGATGAAGTTCGACTGGAGCCGCTCCACGTCGCCGTCGACGTGGATGTCCGGCAGGCGGTCGAGCAGGTGCTCGAACATCACGACGATCTCCATGCGGGCCAGGTTGGCGCCCAGGCAGAAGTGCGGTCCCCCGCCTCCGAACGCCATGTGGGGATTGGGCTTGCGGCCGATGTCGAAGCGGTCGGGGTCTTCGAACACCGCTTCGTCCCGGTTGGCCGAGACGTGGAAGAAGACGACCTTGTCGCCCTCGTTGATCCGCTCGCCGCCGAGCTCGACGTCCTGCGTGGCCTGGCGCCGGAAGTTCATGACGGGCGTGACGAACCGGAGCATCTCCTCGACGGCCGAGGGCAACAGCGAGCGGTCCTCGCGCAGGCGCGCCCACTGGTCGGGGAACTGGGAGAACGCCACCATCGCGCCCGACATGAGGTTGCGCGTGGTCTCGTTGCCGGCCACCGCCAACAGCATGAAGAACAGGTCGAGCTCGAGCTCCGACAGCTGCTCACCCTCCAGCTCGACCTGCGTGAGCACGCTCATCAGGTCGTTGCGGGGGTCGAGCCGCTTCTGCTCGTAGAGCGCGGCCGCATACCCGAAGAGCTCGGCGGCCGCCAGCGCCGCGTTCTCCTCGGCCACGACCTCCTGTCCCTGGTACTCGGCGTCCTCACGGCCGATCATCCGGTTGGACCAGTCGAACATCTTCATCCGGTCCTCGGGCGGCACACCGAGGAGCTCCGCCAGGACGACGAGCGGGAGCTCGGCGGCGACGTCGATGACGAAGTCGGCCGAGCCCGCCTCGCACACCCGGTCGATGATCTCGTCGGCGACACCGTGGATGCGCTGCTCGAGCTCCCCGATCATCCGCGGTGTGAAGCCCTTGTTCACGAGCCGCCGGTAGCGCGTGTGCAGGGGCGGGTCCATGGTCACCATCATCAGGCGCTGCTGCTCGAGCTGCTCCTCGGGGGTCTCCCACAAGAAGGTGCCCTTGCGGTACGACGAGAAGCGCTGCGCGTCCCGGTTGACCGTCACGCAGTCCTCGTGGCGGGTGATGGCCCAGAACCCCGGGCCGTCGGCCTCCTCGTGCCAGTAGGCGGGCGCATTCCGGCGCAGGTGGGCGAACCACTCGTAGGGCACCCCGTCGACGAAGTTGCGCGAGTCGGTCAGGTCTATCGGGGCGAGCTCCATGGGGCGGACGTACCTCCAGTGAATCGGACAGTTGTCCGATTCACTGGATCATATGTCCAGACCGGTGGCGGATCAACGCCCCCGGGGGATGCTGGACAACGGGGCACCCTGCGGCGACAGTGGCGCGTCATGGTCACGCGGGCGCATCCGGGCGGGCGGGGCCGGGGGGGGCCCCCCGCGACCGGGGACCTCCCGGGCCCCATGGCACCCGCCGGCCGCCAGGTCCCGGGGGCACCCCCGACCGGCCGCAGCCCGGGGGCCGGGCCCTCGTGACCGGGCACATCCTGGGCATCGTCGCCCTGGTGGCCGTGGTCGGCGCCGGGGGCACCGTGTGGGTCCTGGTCCGGGACGACCACGGCCGCTCCCGGGAGTCGAGCGCCTTTGTGCTGCGGTGGCTCGGCGCCTCGAGTGCCGTCGTCGTCCTGGTCACGACGATGTTCCTGCGACCGTGGTACTGGGACGTGGCCATCGCGGGGGCCGTCGCCGCCGGACTGGCGGGCGTCCACCGCCTCCTGGCCGTGCTCGTGCAGCGCCCCTCCCCGGCCGGATGGCGGTCCATCGCTGCCGCCATGGCCTCGGTGGTCGTCGGGTCGGGGCTCGTCACGCTGGGCGGCGCCTCCGTGGTCGTCGACGGGGCGGCGCTCGCCGGGGGACGGCCGGCCCCGGCGGCGCATGCCGGGCAGGTCCTCGACCGGCCCGTGCTCTACCAGGTGTTCTGGGGCCCGGTCTGGGACAGCACCCCGGGGCCCCCGGCCCTGGCGCAGGCGGTGGCGTTCCAGCGGGGGCTGCCCACGTCTCGCTGGGGCGCGGCCGTCGTCCATGCCGGCTTCGGCGTGCGGGCGTTCGCCGACGGCGGCTGCTGGATCGACCCCGGGCCGCCGACCGAGCCCGGGGCCGCCTCGAGCACCGCGGTGGGCGTGTTCCCCGACGAGGTCCACCTCGTCCTGGCCGGGCACCGGCACCTGCTCCCCTGCCCCGGCGCACCGGCCGTCGCCCTTCCGTCGGTCCTCCCCCGCGACGCCCTCGTGGCCCTGTGGCTCGACCCCGCCGTGCCCTACGAGCTCGGCGGCGTCTCGGTCCACGGCTCGGTGCCATGGGCGGGCCGCCCCGACGGGCTGGCGGTGACAGGGCTCAGCGGCGGCTTCGCCTCCTGGGGCCTGTCCTCCTGCCGGGCCCGGCCGGCCTGTCGGGCGGTGCCGGCGTACGTGTCGCCCGCGTACGCCCTGTCGCACGAGGTGGTGGAGGCCACCGTGAACCCCTACGGCCGCGGCTGGTTCGCCGACGTGCCCCTGCAATGGGCGGCTCGCTACGTCCTGGCCCATGGCCCCACGTCGATGCTCGGGGCCCTGCCGGCGTTCGAGGGCGAGGTCGCCGACCTGTGCGAACCGGGCCAGCCCGACGCCCCGCGCCCGGGCTCGTCGGGGACGGGCACGGCGCACGCCCCCACCCTGGCCTCCTTCTACCGTCCCGGCGGCGGGTGCACGACGTGACCCCGGGCCCGGGCCCGGGCCCGGCCTCGACACCGGCACCGGCACCGGCACCGGCACCGGCGTCGGTGTCCACCGCGCCCGGGCGGCGGGAGCGGCTCGTCGCGGCCGGGCGCGACCTCGTCGAGCGGGGTCGGCCGGTGGTGCTGCCGACCCTCGTGCTGTGGTTCCTCGCCGCCGTCGTGACGACCGTGTACCTCCATCCCTTCGACGTGACGGAGTACGAGCGCTACGCCCATGCCGCCCTGCGCGCCCCGCTCCTGCACCGTCTGCCGGCCGAGTACCCCGCGCCCGCGCTCGTGGTCTTCCTCGCCCCCCTGCTCCTCCCCGTGGCCTACCCGTGGGCGTTCGCGTTGTTGGCCGGCGTCACCCTCCTCGTCCTGGCGACGGGCTACGAGCGATCGGGGATCCCCGGGTGGGACGCCCGCAACGCGGGCCGCCTGATCATCTACCTCGCCATCGGCTCGGTGATGGTCCTCGCCGGGCGCTACGACATCTTCGCCACGGCCGCCGCCTTCCTGTCGTTGCGCGCCGCGCGCCGGGACCGGTGGTCGGCGGCGTGGACGTGGAGCACCGTCGGGGTCGCGCTGAAGCTCTTCCCCGCGGCGTTCTGGCCCGTGTTCCTCATCGCCGAGTGGCGCACGACGGGGCGGGTACCGGCGCGCCGGCTGTGGTGGGTGGCCGGATCGGCGGTGCTCGTGGCCGGCGTCCCCGCCCTCCTCGACCGCGGCGCGGTCCTGAACGTCGTGCACTACTACCTGCACCGCCCCACCGAGATGGGGAGCCTGCCGGCAGGGCTGTCGGTGCTCCTCGACTGGCACGGCACGTCCTGGGTGGCCAGCTTCCACAGCGTCAACGTGGTCAGCTCGGTCACCGCAGGCCTCGGCACCGCTCTCGAGCTCGCCGCGCTCGCCGGGTGCCTGTGGACGTGGTGGGCGCAGGCGCGCGGCCGCCTCCCCCTGGAAGCTGCCTGCCTGGCCACCCTGACGCTGGCGGTGCTCGGGTCGAAGGTCCTGTCGGTGCAGTACCTCATCTGGCTGATGCCGCTGTGGGCGCTGTACCGGCTCCGGGTGTCATGGCTCCTGGCGTCGGCCGCCAACCTCGTCGTGTTCCCCTACGTCGCTTCGGCGACGCATTTCGGCTACGTCCCGGGCCACGCCTTCGCCGTCAGCCTGACGCTCACCTTCTTCGCCCGCGACCTGCTCGTCGTGGCCGGCACCGGGGCATGGCTGCGATCGGTGCGTGCCGACCCGCGGCCCGGCACGCCGGGTGCGCGGGGCACGCCGGGTGCGTCGAGACATCGCTAGGGGCTGAGTACCGGCACCTGGCTGTTCGCCGACATGCTGTAGGTAATGCCGAGGGGCTCGGCGATGCCCTTGGTGCTGAACGCCAGCGCCACGGCGGTGCTGGTCGGGGCGGCGCACGTCCCACCGCACGTGACCGTGATGTTGACGTCGCCCACGATCGCCGGGGACTGGGTCAGCTGCGTGGCGGTGCTGCTCGTGGCGCACAACGGTGCGGGGTTGACCTTGAGGAGCGGTGCGTTGCCCGCCACCGCCCTCTCTATCGGCAGGGGCAGACCGGACTCGCAGTACATCCCGGTGGTCGACCCGACCGCCCACGCCGCGTTGGTCGGGCCGAGCGCCACGAGCGACGTCTCGATCGAGGCGGCACGCGCCCCCGCGGTGGCACCATCGTGCAACGCCGAGTTCTGGTAGGCGAGGTAGCAGCCCGCGATGATCCCGAGGATCAGCATGAAGGCGATCGGCGCGACGAGGGCGAACTCGACGAGCGTGGCACCACCTTCGTCGCGCCGTCGGGCCCGGATGTGGCGGTGGAGTCGCATCATCCGATGAGCGACAGCTTGCCGCCGCCGGGCAGGGTGTAGGGCTCGCCCAGGATCGTGATGGTCGTCGCCCCGTCGGTGTTGAAGTCGTCGACGATGGCGGTGCCGGTGATCTTGACCGAGCCGGCCGAGGGTGTGGGCGCCGCGGGCCCGGTCCACCCGGTCCCGTAGCCGGTCTGCAAGGTGCCGCCGGCGTAGAAGGGCACGCCGCCGACCCTTCCGTCCCAGTAATCGAGGGGGGCGTTCTGCCCGTAGTTCGACAGCGAAGCGTTGTACACCACGCCCGTGAGGTCGATGTTGGCAGCGTCACCCGCTCCGGCGTCGAACCCGTAGTTGGCCTGGGTGTTGGGGTCCTGGTAGAAGACCAGGCCCGCCGAGCCGTTGCTGCCCGCGTAGGGCCCCGTGATCGGCCCGCTCAGGGTGACCGTGGTGTTCGGCCCACCGCCGACCATGAGGGAGAAGTTGTTGCCCGTCCCCCAGATGTTGGGGTCCTGGTTGATGGGCGAGTCGGTGTACGCCACGACCCCGTAGGTCGTCGGGCTGGTCCCACCGCACACGTTGGACGTCACTTCGGACTGCCCCCCGTTGACGGCACTCGCCATGGTGAGCGCCGGCAGGCACGGTGCGCCGTTGCCGGGCGCCGTCGTACCGTTGAGCGTGTTGCCACCCATGGGATACGGCTGCTCGGTGGCGATCACGACGTTGGATCCCGTCACGGCGTTGCCGGGTGCGGGGTTGATCCACAGCCCCTGGTCGAAGCGGTAGATGCCGGGATACGCGCCCTCGCCCGAGTACCCGGAGCAGTCCGCGAAATGGGGGGAGCCCGTGAGCTCGACCGGGTTGGTGTACTCACCGGGAAGCAGCTGCGATGCCGTGCGCGACACGCTCGAGTAGACCTGCATGCCCATCCCCGGACAGGCGATGTTGGCGCCACCGAGCGGGTTGGCGGGAGCGCCGGATCCCGTCAGAGGGTCGGTGATCTGGGCCTTCGAGTTGTCGATGGCGTTGTACGCGACCTTCACCGATCCCTCCGAGCACGGAGGCTCGACCAACGGGGACGGGTTCGGCGGGTTGCCACCTTGGTACGTGGGGCCACCGGTGGCACTCCCGGGCATGGGCGGGGAGCCGTTGAAGCACCAATCGAGCGGCCACAGATGCTGGCCGTTGAAGGTGCCGCCGTTGCTGTCGATGGTGCCGAAGACGTACAGGTTGCTGTTGGCCTTGGCGTCGACGGCGTCGTCCCATTCCACGCCGCCCGACGACGAGGTCCACGGCTGGTTCTTCACGTTGGTGTTGAGGAATATGTTGCCTGAGACGACGAAGTTACCGGTGCCACCGCCCAGGACCTCGTGCGGCCCCACCTCGTTGAGGGCCACGATCCCGATGGGCGTACCTTGCTGAGACGTGGAGACCGAGCCCGATGCGTACCCCTTCAACTGGTGGACTCCGAAGATCCCGGCGAAGAAGGGGGCCCACACCGGTGCGGCGCTGATACTCACGCCACAGGCGCCCGGCGGGGGCTGCGTCGAGTACGTGCTCGCCGTGAACGTGGAGCCGGGAATCGCCTGCCCGTTGGCGTAGAGAAACTGTGCGTTCCAGTTGGTCCCGACACCGGCGTCGTTGTCGTCGACCAAGCGCTGGATGATCGCCGCGATCTGCTGCGTGGAAGGGACGGCCGTCCCGTTGCAGTACGTGGAACTGTCGAGCTGCTGGGCGGCGGCGAAGGCAGCGAGGTCGGTGGCGTTCTGGGCCCGGCGGTTCTGGACGAACCCGAAGCTACCGTCCACGGCGATCGCCGCGATCCCCACCAGCACGACCATGGCGATGGCGAAGATCACCAGGATGGCGCCGCTCTCGCCGTCCGCCCGCTCGGGAGCGATGCGCTTCATGAATACCTCGCAGTTGCGTGGGCGCTGACGCCGATGTTCTTCGCGATGGGAACCAGCGTGACCGACACCCGAGAGATGGTGACCGTGACCTCGTTGATCGTCACTCCACCCGTGGTGCTGGTCGTCTCCGACATGCTCACGTAGCCGTCGGCGGCGCGGTTGGTGTTCTGGTAGAGGTTGGTGGCGCCTTCTTCCTGGTTGACGGCCGTCGTGGCGTCGTTCCAGGCGGTCTGCGTCTGGGTCGGGTGGGCGGCCAGGTCGCTGGCGGCCTGGATGGCGCCGGCGCGCGCCGCGCTGGTGAGGCGGATCGTGAGCTGCAACCCGCTCCAGCCGTTGAAGGCGACGCCCATGAGCAGCGCCACCACCGGCAGCACCAGAACCAACTCGATGAGTGCCTGACCTGCTTCGTCACGGCCGCGGCGGCGCCTGTCGGGCGCCGGCGCAGCGTGGACCGGACCGAGGCCGGGCTCCGGGCTGTCAGGGCGTCGGTGCACCGGGTCCTCCACCCTGACTCGGCGGCGTCGCCTTGTGGAGGGTCGTGGTCGTGGTCGTGACGGCCGGCGAGCCCGTGGCCGCCCCGGGGACGATGCCCGAGCCGGGGATCGTGATCGTCGACTCCGATGCCGGTGCATTGCCGGGCGCGTCGAGCGCGAGGTACACCCCCGGGACCACTCCCCCGCTGTCACTCTTGGCCGGCGCGATGTGCGCGGCGGCCGCCGGAGAGACGGCGAAGGTGATGAGCTCGGTGGCGGCGGCGACGGCGTTCGCCTGACTCTCGGATCCGGGCGGGGCCGTGGCCGTCGTCCGGACCGCGCCCGCGGCCACACCCGGAGGCGGCTGGAGCGCGGTGCCGACGGCCAGGACCGCGACCGATCGGTACAGGGTGGCCTCCTGGGCGCCGGGGAGGTCGAGGAGGATGTCCACCCTGTCCCCGGGCTGGATCAGTCCGGCCACGCCCTGGGCCTGGGAGACCGACACCGTGACGGCGACCTCGCCCCGGGGCAGCAAGCCGGCGGCGGCGCCTGGATTGTCGGCGGCGGACACGAACATCCCACCGACGACGACTTCGCCCGTGGGCAGGTCCGAGCCCGCCACCCGCGCAGCGATGGCGGACAGGTCGGTCACCGCTCCGACCGGTACGAACTGGCTCGGCATCTGCGTCTTTTCGAGCAGGCCCTGAGAGGCGGCCGCGGCGCCACTCTCGTCCCGAGGCACGATCCCCTTCAGGACGTACACGGACTCGAGCTTCGAGTTCTTGAACGCCTTCTGTTGGGTCGAGGTGGCCTCGCTGTGCGCGGCCGCGCTTGCCACCGCGCCGAAGGCGACGGCGGCGAGAACGGTGAGGCCTCTCCTGGGCACCATCTTCTCCGTATCTGTTCACGACATGTGGTCCATGGCGTACCGCACCCGTCACTCGGGCACGCCTCGCACCCCGGGTGGCCGGCACCGTGGGACCGACAGGTTCTCGACCGGCCGCCCGCTCACGCGAGCCGGGGGACTTTCGCGGCGCCACATCCCCCAAGGGCCTCCGTCGGGACCGGCGATCCCTGTGAGAAGTATCCCGTTCTCTCCACGTGGGTGGCCATAGGTCCGTCGACCCAAATGCCCGCGAACAACCAGACGACGAGCGGGAGATTGCCAGTAGGACCTGCGACTCAATTGGCCCTCACGTCATTGTCAATGGTGCTCGCGGGCGCGCACACTGGGCCTCGACCAGTCCACTGCGGTGGACCTCGACCGGCGCCGACAAAGGCGGCAGGCCCGATTCTGGCCCGGCGTGCAACGAGGGGGGACGCGGAATGACACCCAAGCGGACGGTCGTAGTCGCCGTCGCCGTGGCTGTCGGGGTTTTGGCCTCGGTGCTGAGCTACATCTTTCTGAACGGTGCCCAGCAGCGCGCATATCACAACGCCAAGCTGGTGCCCGCGTACGTCGTCGCCAAGCCCATCCCACGCATGCTGACGTGGACCGATGCCGTCAACGGGGGCTACGTCCAGAAGAAGAGCGTCCCCGCCGAGTTCCGCCCGACTGCGGCCGTGACGAGTCTGGCGGCTCTGCAGGGCAAGGAGGCCGACGCCCCCTTCTCGGTGGGGCAGGTCGTGGTGACCTCCATGTTCGTCAGCCCGATCGCGGCAGCCAACACCTTCTCTCAGATCATCCCGGCCGGCAACGTCGCCGTCACGGTGTCTGTCGACCAGGTCCACGGGGTGGCGGGGCTCCCGGTCCCAGGTGACAAGGTCGACCTGCTGATCTCGGTCAACAACACCGAGAGTCCGCTGCTCCAGAACGTGCCGATCCTGGCCATCGGGCAGAGCACCACCGCCAACACCAACACCAACGCCCAGAACGCCACCCAGACGGCCGCCACCACCGCCAACCCGTCGAGCGGACTGTTCACCTTCGCCGTCAGTCCCTCGGACGCCGCTCGCATCGCTCTGGCGGAGCAGCAGGCCATGGGCATCTACATGCTGCTCGTCCCACCGGGGAACCCGGTCGTGTCCATCCCGGCGGTCACCCCGGACGGGATCCTCAGCGGCCCGCAGACCTCGAGCTGACCGATGACCAATGCAGCAGCTACGGCTGACGTCGAGCACGTCGGAGACGTGGTCATCAGCGTGGTCGACCCGGACGACACCGTCCGGGGCGTCCTCGCCGACCACGTGCGGGACCTCGACAGCGGCGTCGTCGCCTACGCGAACCTCGCCGCGTTCACCGACTCGACGGACCCGTCACGACCCGGCGTCGTCATCTTCGGACCTTCGGAGTCGCCCGACGAGGTGATCCCGCAGGTCGCCGGGCTCATCGCCTTCCGACCCCGCTGCGACGCCATCATGGTCGTCTACGAGCTCACCGCGGACGTCCTGCAGCAGGCCCTGCGGGCCGGCGTCGTCGACGTCGTGGCCGTCTCGGCCGAGGACGCCGAGCTGCTCGACGCCATCGGGCGGGCCTCGGCACGCGTCACGGCCCGCGAGGCTGGGAGGACGGCGACCGTCGCCCCGGGGCCGAGTGCGAGCTCGCCGGGACGGATCATCTCCGTGTTCTGCACCAAGGGTGGCACCGGGAAGTCGGTGGTGGCCATCAACCTCGCCGTCGCCCTGGCCAAGAAGACCATCCAGCCGGTCGTCCTCGTCGACGCCGATCTGCAGTTCGGCGACGTGGCGCTCATGCTCCAGCTGCAGCCCACGCACACCATCGCCGAAGCCGCCCAGGCGGGCGACCGCCTCGACGGCACGCTGCTCGAGAACCTGCTGCTGCGCCACCCGCCGAGCGGGCTCCTGGTGCTGGCGGCCCCGACCGAGCCGAGCTCGGCGGACCAGATCGGGAAGGCCGACATCACGCGGGTGCTGTCGGTGCTGCGTGAGCGGTGCGCCTACATCGTCGTCGACACGTCCGCCAACTTCGCCGAGGTGACCCTCGCCGCCCTCGAGGCGGCCGACGACATCCTGGTGATGGCCGGCCTCGACGTCATGAGCCTGAAGAGCGCCCGGGTGGGCATGCAGACCATGCGCGTGCTCGGGATCCCGTTCTCGCGGGTCAAGTTCGTGCTGAACCGGGCGAACACCCGGGTGGGGCTCACCGAGGCGGACGCCGAACGGGCGCTGCAGCTGAAGGTGGATGCCGCGTTGCCGAGCGACATCCTCGTGGCGGAATCGGTCAACCGCGGGGTGCCGGTCGTGACGAGCGCGCCCCGTTCCAAGTTCGCAAAGAGCATCGACAGCCTCGCCGACTCATTGATGACCGCTGCGCCGGCGACGGCGCAGTCCCGACAGAGCGTGTAGGGGAACCCGATGACCCTTTCCGACCACCTGCGCAAGGCCGGCAGCTTCCTCACGACCGAGGAGGCCCGGTCCCGGCTCCTCGAGGAGGTGCACCTCCGGGTGCACCAGCGCCTCATCGAGGAGCTCGGCCCCGAGCTGTCCCAAGGACGCCTGACGGCGAAGGACCTGCGGCCGCGGGTCAACGCCCACCTCCAGGCCGCCCTGGCCGACGAGTCGACGCCGCTGTCGCTCGCCGACAAGGCCCGGCTCGGCGAGGACATCGCCAACGACATCCTCGGCTACGGGCCGATCCAGGCCTACCTCGAGGACCCCGAGGTCTCCGAGGTCATGGTCAACGGGCCCGACAGGATCTACATCGAGCGCCACGGCAAGATCCAGCAGGCCTCCGCCACCTTCATCGACGAGGCCCACCTGCGGCGGGTCATCGACAAGATCGTCGGCGAGGTGAGCCGGCGCGTGGACGAGGCGTCGCCGATGGTCGACGCCCGGCTGCCCGACGGCTCCCGGGTGAACGCCGTGATCCACCCCCTCGCCATCGGGGGACCATTCCTCACGATCCGGAAGTTCTCCAAGGACCCGCTCCAGGTCGAGGACCTCATCACGAACATGACGCTCACACCCGCGCTCGCCCGCTTCATCGAGGCGTGCGTGGTCGGCCGCCTGAACATCATCGTGTCGGGCGGCACCGACGCCGGGAAGACGACGCTGCTCAACGTGCTGTCGTCGTTCGTCCCCACCGACGAGCGCATCGTCACCATCGAGGACTCCAAGGAGCTGCAGCTCCGCCAGGAGCACGTGGCGTCGTTGGAGGCCCGCCCGCCCAACATCGAGGGCCGGGGGGAGATCACCATCCGCGACCTCGTGCGAAACAGCCTCCGTATGCGCCCGGACCGCATCATCGTCGGGGAATGCCGCAGCGGCGAGGCGCTCGACATGCTCCAGGCCATGAACACCGGCCACGACGGCTCGCTCACCACGATCCACTCCAACGGTCCGCGCGACACCCTGTCGCGCATCGAGACCATGACGCTGATGGCCGGGTTCGATCTGCCCATCCGGGTCATCCGGGAGCAGATGTCCTCGGCCATCGACCTCGTCGTGCACCTGTCGCGCCTGCGTGACGGCACCCGACGAGTCACCCACGTCTCCGAGGTGCAGCACATGGAGGGGGACGTGATCATCATGCAGGACCTCTTCATGTTCGACTTCTCCGCCGGCATGGACGAGCAGGGCCGCTACAAGGGGACGCTCAAGTCGCTGGGCATCCGGCCGCACTTCGCCGACAAGCTGGAGGACGCCGGCATGAAGCTCGACCCTGAGCTCTTCCAGGCCGAGGAGTTCGCTCGCGTGCGGGTGGCCCGGCGGTGAAGATCCTCGTCGCCATCCTCGTGGGGCCGGCGGCCGCCCTGCTGGTGTGGGGCGTCGTCTCGGTGGCGCTGCGCGAGCGCCCGCGCCGGCTGACCGAGGCGCTGGCGCCGTACAGCGTGGGGGGGATGTCCCAGCCCGGCGTGTCCACCGGCGGGGGCTCGGAGTTCGTGGAGAGCCCGTGGATGCAGCGCGCCGTGGCGGGCCTCGCCGACTTCGCCTCGCGCAAGGGCCTCCTTCAGCTCCTGAAGCGCCTGCTCGACCAGGCCGACCTGCCCATCCGGCCCGCCGAGGGCCTGTTCGTCTACGTGGTCGCCGTCGTCCTGGGTGGCGCCTTCGGCCTGCTCCTCGGGAGCCCCTTCTGGGGCCTCGTGGCCCTCGGGGCGGTGGGCGTCATCCCGTGGGTGGCGCTCTCCACGCTGGCCAAGCGGCGCACCCAGGCCTTTACGGCCCAGCTCCCGGACATGCTCCAGCTGCTCGGCACGACGCTGCGCTCGGGGTTCTCGATCCTGCAGGGCCTGGACACCGTGTCGCGCCAGCTCGACGACCCCATCGGCAAGGAGATCCGCCACGTCGTGGCCGAGGCCCGGCTGGGCCGGCCGCTCGTGGAGGCGCTCACCGAGGTGGCCCAGCGCGTCCGCAGTGACGACTTCGAGTGGGTGGTCACGTCCATCGGGATCCAGCGCGAGGTCGGCGGCAACCTGGCCGAGCTCCTCGACATCGTGGCCGACACCATGAACGCCCGGGCCCGGCTGCGGCGCGAAGCGCGCACGCTGACCGCCGAAGGACGGATCGGCGCCGTCGTGATCTCGGTGCTGCCGGTCGTCATCGGCCTCTTCGTCTACGCCGTGAACCCCACGTACATCAGCCCGCTGCTGCACGAGGCCTTCGGCGAGATCCTCTTCTACGGTTCGATCGTGCTCGGCCTGGGCGGCATCCTGTGGCTGCGCAAGCTCGTGGACATCGAGGTCTGACATGCTGATCTTGGCTGCCATCACCATCTTTGTCACCGCTGGGCTGCTCACCTACGCGGCCGCCATGAAGGCGGACGAGCGCCTGAGCGTGCGCGCCGCGCGCGTCCGGCTGGGGGACTACGAGTCGACCCTCGTCAAGCGCGAGGAGGATCTCAAAGAGCCCTTCGCCCAGCGCGTGCTGCGGCCCACCGGCGAGATGGTCGTCGGCCTCCTGAAGCGCTTCCTGCCGACCGAGTACGTCGACAAGCTGCGCCACAAGCTCGTCCTGGCCGGGCGCGGGTCGCCGGAGGAGGTCGACCGCTTCCTGGTCGTGCGGGTGCTGTCGGTGGTGGCCATCCCCGTGCTGTGGCTCGTGGTGTGGAAGATGACGTCGCTGGCGGGGACCACCCTCATGGCCGTGATCGTGTTCATCGGCGTGGCCGGCGCCGTCGGGCCCGACGCCTGGCTCAACCGGGTCGTGGCCGACCGCCGCTTCGCCATCCGCAGGAAGCTCCCCGACGTCCTCGACCTGCTCACGATCAGCGTGGAGGCCGGCCTCGGCTTCGAGCAGGCGCTGGCCCGGACGGTGACGATGGTCCCCGGCCCCCTGTCGGAGGAGTTCTCGCGCATGCTCGGCGAGATGCGGGCCGGCTCGAGCCGGGCCGACGCCCTCAACGCCTTGGACGCCAGGACCGAGATCCCCGAGCTGAAGTCGTTCGTCCTGGCCATCTTGCAGGCGGACACCTTCGGGGTGTCGGTGGGCGCCATCCTGCGCAGCCAGGCCGCCGAGATGCGCGTCCGGCGCCACCAGCTCGCCCAGGAGCAGGCGCAGAAGGCGCCGGTGAAGATGCTCTTCCCCATGGTCTTCTGCATCATGCCGGCGCTGTTCGTCATCATCGCCGGCCCGGCCGTCCTGGGCATCTATCACGCCTTCCGCGGGGGCTGACGGCTAGAACCGGCCCGTGCGCTCGCCACGGGTGTCGACCGTCTTCGGTGGCGCGTTCGCCCTCTGGGGCCTCGGCGTCGGCCTGCTGCGCCTCCACGACAACTCGTACCTGACCCACGTCGCCACCGGGCGCCTGATCCTCGCCCACGGGGTCCCCACCACCGACCCCTACACCTTCACCGCCCACGGCCGGCCGTGGGTGGTGGAGTCGTGGCTGGCCTCGGTGCTCTTCGGGGTCGTCGAGCGGGCCGCCGGTGGGCACGGCCTGCAGGTGCTGCACGCCGCCCTGGGCGCTGGCCTCGGTGCCCTGGCCTGGGTGCTCACGCGGCCGGCGCGCCAACTCCCGGGTCGGATCGTCGCCGCCGGCGGCCTCCTGGCGGTGGGATCGGGCTACTGGACGTCGCGACCGCTGCTCATCGCTCTGGTGCTCTTCGGGGCCCTCATCGCCATGACCGAGACGGGCCGCGGCTCGCCGTGGTTGCTCGTGCCGCTCATGTGGGTGTGGGTCAACGTGCACGGGAGCTGGCCCCTCGCCCTCGTCTACCTCGTGGTGCGCATCGCCGGGCGGCGCGCCGACGGCGCCGCGCTCGAGCGCCTCCCCCGCCTCCTCGGCGCCACCGCCGGTGGGGTGGTCCTGGGGGCGGCGAACCCCCTCGGCCTGCGCCTGCTCGACTACCCGCTGACGGTGCTCACGCACCACCAGGCGTTCGCCCACGTCGCGGAATGGCAGTCACCGACCTTCTCGGACCCGGTGAACGGCGCCTTCCTGGCGGCGGTGCTCCTGGCCGTCGTGCTCCTGGTGGCGCGCCGCGGCTCGATCGAGGACGTGCTCGTGACGGTGGTCTTCGCCGCGGCCGCCCTCGAGGCCTCGCGCAACGTCCCGGTGGCCGCCCTGGTCGTCACCCCCGTCCTGGCGCGGGGCCTCACGGGCCTCGGGCAGCTCGACGGCACGCGCCGCGGCCTGCTGCCGGCGGCCGGCCTCGGGGCGCTGGCGGTGCTCGGTGCCGCCATGGTGGCCGGGGCCGTGCACCGCCCCGCCTACGACCTGTCGGCCTACCCGGTCAGCGAGGTGTCGTGGATGCAGCGCCACGGCCTCGTCCCGGGTCGCGTGGCCACACCCGACTACGTCGGCAACTACCTGGAATTCCGCTTCGGAGCCCGGGCGCGTGCCTTCGTCGACGACCGGGTCGACGTCTTCCCCCCTGCCGTCGAGCGCGACTACGGCGTCCTGCTCGACGGCCACGAGGGTTGGCAGGCCGTCCTCGCCCGGTACGGAGTGGCCGCCGTCCTGTGGCCCCGGTCCGAGCCTCTGGCCGGGCTGGTCGCCGAGGATCCCCGGTGGTCGGTGCGGGTGCGCGATCGCCACTGGATCGTAGCGGTCCGTGTCGCGCTCACCACTTCCGGCGCGCACTGACCCCCTCGGGGCCTGCGCCACGCCGCCACCCGTCCCACATGAGGTGGCCTGGACGCCAGAAGTCCTGGTCAACGACCTCTCTCCCTGCTGGTTCGGGGGGTCGAGGGCCTGCCGGCGACGGCGGGGAGGACCAACGTCCGAGGGAATTTGCGCGCTCCGACCATGGATTTCCCTCAAGGACCCCGGCCTGTTACCACGATATGTGACTGATCGCTGACCGTAAGTAATCAAATGGCCCGCAGGCCGGGCCCAGGACAGGACCGGAGGGGACGAGCCGCAGTGCAGGTGGTCGAGCCGCTTTCCGACAGACCGTCGCCACCCCACGCGCCTGCACGGCGGGCCCGCCCGGGGTGGTCCAACCTGCCGCCGGCCGCGCCCGAATTGGTGGCCGGGTTCGGGCAGATGCTCAGTGCCCTGCGGTGGGCCACGCTGTGCCTGGCGCTCGCCCTGGGGTTGGTCGAGCACCGAGGGGCACCCACGGCCGCGGCCGGCGGCGTGCTGGTCGCCTACACCGTGTGGCGCACGCTGCGGCCCATCGGCACCGAGCGGACCGGCTGGCACACGAGCGCGGCCCTCCTCCTCGAGGTGGCCGTGGGCGTGGCGGTGGTGGAGGCGACGGGGTTCGGCCGCTCGCCCTTCCTGATCTGCCTGGCCGTCGCCACCGTGGTGGCCGGCTTCGCCGGGGGGCTCCGGGTGGTGACGGGGCTGGCGGTCATCGCCGGCCTCGCCGTGGCGCTGCCCAGCGTGTTGCTGGCGTCGCTGCACGCCGATGCCGACACCAGCGTGCAGTTCGCCATCGAGATCGTGCTCGTCGGCGTGGTCGGTGGGTTCAGCCGCTACCTCGTCGACGACGCCCACCAGGCCCGGGACGGGCTGGCGGCCCGGGTGGAGCAGCTGTCGGAGGTCAACGACCTGCTGCTCGACCTGCACCGGGTGACCGAGAGCGAGGGCACCCCGCTGCACGTGGAGGGGGCGGCGCGTTGGGCCCTCGAGCGGCTGGACGAGCTGTTCGCCCCGGACCTGAGCGCCGTGGCGCTGCTCGACCCCGCCACCGAGTCCTGGAGCCTGGTGGCGGGCAACGGCGTGCGCACCACCGCCCCCGACCGGCCCTTCGACCTACCCCCGTCGATGGCGCAGGCCGCGGCGGGCTCGGACCCGCTGGTGCGCGAGGACCTCGAGCACGGCCTCAGCTTCCGTTCGCGCTGGGGGCTGTACTGCCCCATGCGCACCCGCGACGAGGTCGTCGGCGTGCTGGTGGTCGAGTGCGACGTCCGGCGCCACACCGGCGCCAAGGACCGCCGCCGGCTGGCCGACCTCGCCCGGGCCGCGGCCCTGGCCGTCGACAACGCCCGCTGGCTGGAGCGGATCCACACCCTCGGGATGGAGCAGGAGCGCACCCGCCTGGCGCGCGAGCTGCACGACCACATCGGCCAGTCCGTGGTGCACCTCGGCTTCGAGCTCGACCGCCTGGTCGAGCTCAACCACGGCCGGGCGGTGCAGCAGGACCTGATCGCCCTGCGCGGCGACATGCGCGACCTCGTCGAGGAACTGCGCGACATGCTGACCGACCTGCGCTGCGACGTCTCGGAGACCCAGGGCGTCGACGGCGTCCTGGCGTCGTTCCTCGACCGGGTGAACAAGCGCCACCGGGTGGCCGTCACGCTTGTCGCCGACGGCGACGCCCGCATGCCGATCCCGGTCGAGCGCGAATTCTGGCGGGTCGCACGCGAGGCGGTCATGAACGCCGAACGCCACGGGCGGGCGTCGCGGGTCTCGATCCTGTGGCGGTGCAACGCCGAGGGGGCGTTGCTCGAGGTGGCCGACGACGGCATCGGCCTGCCCGCGGGCAAGGCGGTCGGTGCGTCGGGCTACGGCCTCCTGGGAATGCGCGAACGAGCCGATGCGGTAGGAGCCCAATTGGAGATCACCTCGGGGCCCGGCAAGGGCACCCTGGTGCGGATGAGAATGAGAGCGGCGTGATGGTACGAGTACTGATCGCAGACGACCACACCATGGTCCGTGAGGGGCTCCGGTGGGCCCTCGAGCACGCCGGGCTCACCGTCGTGGCCGAGGCCGCCGACGGGCAGGAGGCCGTCGACCTGGCCGACGAGCACCGCCCGGACGTGGTCCTCATGGACCTGTCGCTGCCGGTGCTCTCCGGGGTGGCCGCCACCAAGCGGATCCGGGGACTGCTGCCCGACACCGCGGTGCTGGTGCTCTCGATGCTCTCGGACGAGACCGCGGTCTCGTCCGCACTGGGAGCGGGCGCCCAGGGGTACCTCGTCAAGGACTGCACCACCGCCGAGATCGTCGACGCCGTGCGCCGGGTGGCTGCCGGCGAGCGCGTGCTCGCCCCGTCGGTGTCCGACGGCGTCCCGCCCGCCTTCGTGGACAACGGCGTGCCGACACGCCAGTCGGCGCCGACCACCACACGGCCGCTCATCTCCAAGCGCGAGGAGGAGGTCCTCCGCCTCGTGGCCACCGGGGTCTCCATCCCCGAGGCAGCCCGGCGCCTCTTCATCAGCGTGAAGACGGTGAAGAACCACCTGTCGTCGATCTACCAGAAGCTCGACTCCCACGACCGCGCCCAAGCCGTGCTGAAGGCCATGCGGATGGGGCTGATCAAGCTGGACTGATCGAGGCCGCCAGCCCCACAATGGGTCGCACGACCCACGTTCTTCCTGCACAGCGGGACCTTTTGGGCCGGCAGACCTATGGCGCACGGTGCCCCCTTCCCCGATAGTGGGACCCAGGGTTGGATCGGAATAGGGGGGCATTGTGAACATCTTCTCGCTCGTCATGCGCGTGATCGACCCGATCCGTGCGACGTGGAACCGCAGGGACGAGGTGGGCGCCAGCCTGGTGGAGTACGCGCTGCTGCTCGCTCTCATCGCAGTGGTGGCGCTCGTGGCGCTGCACTTCCTGGGCGGCTCTGTGGCCAACACCCTGAACAACGTGGGCAGCTCCATCAACAAGCCCTGATCGCCAACGGCGGGAACAGCCAGAGCAACGGCTCAGCTCGGTCACCCGGGCTGAGCCGTTGGCGCGTCCGGGCTCAGTCGCGCGCTCAGGCCCCGGACAGGCTGCCCCCGGTCGGCGGGCCGACGTAGTGCAGCACCACCGCCCTGCCCGATCGCCACACCACCCGCCAGCGGGCGTCGTGCTCCAGGTACGTCGACAGTGGCGTCCCCGGCGTCCACAGCACGTACGACACGTCGTAGGAACGCAGCTCGGGGTCCGGGTCAGCGGTGAGCTGGTCGAGTGCCAGGTAGCGCGAGAGCACCCCGTCACCCGTGTAGAGCTCGGTGCGGCCGTCGACGAACACCGGCCGGCCCACCCAGTCGAGGTAGTCGCTCCACAGGTAGGTGGCGAAGACCCGGCCAGGATGGTGCTGCAGGTAGGCCACCGCCCGCACGGGGACACTGGCGGCGGGCTGGCCCGCCCGGTGCCACGGCCCGTGCAGCATGGAGAGCGCCAGCACCGCCACCAGCGGCCACACGAGCAGCGACGGGCGCAACCGCTCCTGGCGGATCGGGGGACACCGGGCCGCCAGGGCACACCACCCGATGGCGAAGTACGGGATGAAGCGCGCTGCGTCGAGCGCGGAGACCAGGAGGAACCCGGCCAGGACGAGCTCGACCGCGGGGACCTCGGCGTCCGACAGCACCACATAGGCGGCCGTGATCACCACGGGGAGGACGATCACGGCGAGCGTCGCCGGGTCGTGGAAGTTCGGGGACTGCCACTCGCCGATCAGGCGACGGACGGTCTGGTTGAACGTCACGCCCAGCGCGCTGGCGTAGACGCCGGGACCGAACGGATTGACGAAGGTGGCGACGCCCGACGCCAGGAAGACGATGACGACGGGGCGGCGTGCCAGGGGTTCGGACACGACCAGGCGGCCGCGGCGTATCGGCGCGGCGGCGGCCACCACCTCCAGGAGGAGGATCCCCAGGCCGAGGAGGAAGCTCCCGTGGAGGTTGGCCCACAGCACGAACAGGACGGGCACCGCCCACAGCCATCCGCGACGGCGGCGTGCCCGGGTGAGCAGCACCAGCAGCAGGGCGACGAAGAAGTAGCTGACCACCTGGGGGCGGTCGTCCAGGAACAAGGTGACGGCCGCGCCGGTCTCCACGCAGAGCAGGCCCGTCCAGGTCCACCCCGCCCCCACCATCCGGGAGCGGACGGCGACCGCCACGACGGTGAGCGACGCCAGGCCCGCCGACAACAGCCAGAAGGCCACCGGCCCGAGCCACCGCACCGACTGGGCGAGCAGGACGTCGTACCCCCACTCGGGGGAGATCCACGAGTGCCCGGTCACGGTGTAGGAGAAGACGTCGCGGGTGATCACCCGGTGGTGGTCGAGCATCCACACCCCGGCGGCGCGGTGCCAGAAGGTGTCGTCGAACACCCCGCTGTGCAGCGCGTCGCGCCAGGCCAGCAGGCATCCCACCACGACCCCGACGACCCCGACGGGCAGGGCCACGCCGCGCAGCACGCCGAGGCGGCGCGCCGGGCCCCGAGGTGTCGGCGTACCCGTGCCGTCCCCGGCGCCGGCGGCCGGGGGGCGCAGCGCGTCCTCCGGTGGTGCCTGCGACGGTCGGCCTGGCGACACGCATCCTCCCTCCACGGCGAACGGCCTGGACGCGTCCGGGCCCGCCAATGATCGCGTGCGGTCGGGCGGCGGCGGCGCATCCGGGACCCGCCCGATGCGCCGGCGGCGGGGCCGCCGGGTGGGACCGCCGAGGACGGTGCCTACACTCGACACGCTCCCCCGCCGAACGGCGCCGACGGAAGGTGACTTGCATGGACGAGCCGGTGACAGCGCCCGGGCCTGTGCTGTTCGCCCGCTACGCCTACCCGCCGAACGCTCTCGGCTACTGCGGGCCGGCCGATCCCGAGGGGCTCCTGGGCGCCGCTGCTGCTGCCGACGCCGCCGCCGCTGTCGTCGACGTCGTCGAGGTGGAGGCGCTGGCCGACCGGGCGGCCCACTTCACGGGCGCGTGGCCGTACCTGCGGCTGATCGCGGCGAGCAACGACGTCCTCGACCCGCTCGACGCCCGCGTCGTCGACGCCTACTGGGTGGGCAACGCGCTGCTCGACCGCGTGCCGCCGGCGGGCCTCGCCGAGGTCGTCGACGCTCAGCTCGAGCTGGGGCACGGCCCGGCGGCCGCGGCCGCCCCCGGCACCGTCCCCGCCGGCGGTCACGCCAATCACAGCTTCCACGTCTTCGCGGTGTACCCGTGGCTCGGCCTGCTGCGCTCGGGGATGGAGGGGCCGCCGCTCATGGTGCTCGACCGTTGCCGCATCCGGTGGGGCACCGTCGAGGCCGTCGACGCGGACGCCGCCACGGTGCGAAGCCGGACCCTGCGCTTCTCCGACGGGCGCTTGGAGCTCGGCCACGAGCGGGTGGAGGACGTTCGGTACCGCATCGACGGTGTCGGCTTCGTCGGCGATCTGGCGCCGGGCGACAGCGTCTCGATGCACTGGGACTGGGTGTGCGAACGCCTCAGCCCGGCGCGCCGCGAGCGGCTGCAGGCGTCGACCGAGCGCAGCCTGGGGGTCGTGAACGCGCTCGACGCCTGACTGCGGTCACGCCGCTCCGGGGTGGCGGTGAAGGGGCGCCCGGCCCCTCACCGGTGTCGCCGGGTTGGGGCCGCGGCGACCGTCGACCTTGGACGGCGGCCAGCCGTCCAGCGCCACCGGGAGCACCGGTGTGACCGATGTGCCGGTGACAGACCATTCGAGAAGCAGCGTGCCCGCGGGAGCGACGGTGACGGGCATCACGGCCGACCACCGAAAGACGGGTGGCACGACACCGACAGTGCGCCGTAGCCGCGCCGGGCACGCCCACACCCCTGCACGCGGACGATCGGGGTGGGAACGGTGACGTTCGCCATGCCGCGGTGCGCACCTTGGGTGTGTGCGCCCGTACGGAGGGGGACCAATCGCGACCCGGACGGGCTCACCGCGTCGGCGATGCAGGCGAACAGCACCGCCAGGTCGACCCCGACCAGCACCGCCACGACCTCGAGCATCTCGCCCTCCTGCTTCTTCCTCCTTGCAGTGTCGTCAGGCCGGGCACGGTGCCCAAGGGTCCAAGGTCATGGCGCAGGCCGCCGACCGGCCGGTTCGCCCTGGCGCCCACCCGACCAGCCGTTTCCGTCGGCGCCCAGCCGGGCGGCCGGGGCCCCGAGCGGCTACCTGGGCCCCCGGGCACCCTCCGGGGCACCCTCCGGGGCACCCTCCGGGGCACCCGCCGGGGCACCCTCCGGGGCACCCGGTGTCCGCCGGCCGTCGACCCCCGACCCGGGGGGCGCGGGCGCCGGCCGACCGAAGGCGGCGAGGGCCGCCTCGATCGAGTCATGCACCGGCACGTGCGCGGTGTCCACCGGCACGGCGACGGGCCAGGGTCGGGCCCGGGCAACCAGGGCGCGCCCCACCTCCTCGTCGGCGCCCGAGACGTCGGCGCCCGAGTCCCGGCGGGCCCGGAGCCGGGGCACGGTCACGTCGAGCCCGGCAGTGCACTGCACGACGACGAGCGCACTGGTCGTGTCGTCGGCCAGGCGCTCGGCGGCGTCGTGCCAGCGCCGGTCCGTGAAGGTGGCGTCGAGCACGACGGACTGGCCCAGGCCGAGCGCGGCGCGGGCGCGCCCGAGGAGGGTCAGGTAGGTGCGCTCGGTCGTCTCGGGCGAGTACCCCTCGCCGCCGAACGGGGCGAGGGGCGCCGTCGCCGCGCCCGGGTCGACGAGCTCGCGCCGTACCTCGTCGGAGCGGAGCACGGGCCAGCCCAGGCGCTCGCCCACGGCCGCGGCGACGGTGGACTTCCCGGTGCCGGGCGCGCCGCACACCACCCCCAGCACGACGCGGCCCTCCTCGAGATGGTGGAGCGCCAGGTCGAGCAGGGCAGGAGCGCCGGAGGCCGCGCCGTCTGCCTGGGAGGCACGGATGCACGCCACCTCGGCGCGCACCAGGGCGCGCTGGGCGCAATAGTGGTGGACGAGCGACGGCGGGAAGAGGTCCCCGGCCATTTCCTCGTAGAGGCGCAGGAACGTCGCCGCCGCGGCCGGCGCCCCGAGGCGCTCGAGGTCCATGGCCAAGAAGGCGACGTCGGCGATGACGTCGACGTGGCGAAGCCTCGGGTCGAACTCCACACAGTCGAGGACGCGCGGCCCGTCGTCGAGAAGGAACACGTCGGTGGCGAGCAGGTCGCCGTGGCCGTCGCACACCCGGCCGGCGGTGACGCGCTGGTCGAACAGCGCCCGGCGCCCCGCCAGAAAGCCCAGGGCGAGGTCCTCCACGCGCGCCACCGTCGTCGGCGCCAGCTCGGGCCCCGCGTACGCCGTCAGGCTGTCCAGGCATCCCCGCCACGTCTCGGCGACGGCGTCGGCGCCGCCACCGGCGTCGATCGCCGGCGAACGGGCCGCCTTTGCGTGGAAGTCGGCGAGCACCGATGCCAGCCGTGCCAGCTGGACGTCGAGGTCCGGGGCGTGTGCCTGTGCCTGCGCGGCCAGGCTGCGGTCCGCGGGCAGGCGGCGCATCACGACGGCATGGTCGAGCGTGCGGTCGCCGAGGACGACGTCTGCGACGCCCAGGTACACGTCGGGGCTCAGGCGCCGGTTGGCTTCGACCTCGGCCTCGCAGGCGGCGCGACGGGCCTCGGCGGTGCCGAAGTCCAGAAACGGGAATCGGACCGGCTTCTTGTACTTGAGGACGACGTCGTCGAGGAACACCAGGACCGAGACGTGCGTCTCGACGACGGTCGGGCCCGGTCTCACGGATCCGTGGAGCGACGCACCATGGCGACGTCGGGTCTCCACGCCAGCGCCTCCAGGCACACGAGTGGGACGAGCAGGTGGGGGATGTCGATGCCCTGCACGAGCACGGACCGCAACAGGGACGAGCGGCCCGGCGTCACGGCGTGCCGCCAGAGCATGACCACCAGGTCGGCGCTGGCGGCGTAGGCGCGCAGCTCGTGCGCGGGCTCGCCCGTCACCACCCGGAGAGCCTCAGGGGTGGCGCCGTGGCGCCGACGGAGCTCGTCGAACCACACCGACGCGTGATGCCCCGACCCCTCCCACATCCTCGGACGGTTGTCCTCGGTCAGCACGTGGAGAACCGTCGACTGGACGCCGGCCTCGACCAGGCGTCGACGCAGGGTCCGGGCACCGGCGGCGACCTCGTCACTGCCGTCCGACGCGATGAGCACCCGTCGGATGCCCGACGCCGGACGAGCGCGCTGCCCGGCCCCGGCTCCTTCCTCGGCGGGGATGGCTCCCCGTGGCCGGCGGCGGGCCGGCCTGGAGGGCAGCACCAGGACCGGCCCCGCCACCAGCGCGGCGCGCGCCAGGAGCTGATCGGCGGCCCGTCCGGGGGCGATCCCGTCCGGGAGGACGTCCACGACGGGCTCGAGGTCGAACACGCGCCCCAGGTCGCCCGCGAGGAGGGCCCAGTCGGCACCGTCGTCGGCGGCGTCAGCCGCGACGGCCCGGACCGGTGGCTGTGCGGATTGCACGCTCGGCCTCATGCGACGACCTCCTCGTCCTCGGCACCCGGGCCCGGTATTCCCGACAGGCCCGGTCCGCCCGACAGGCCCGGTCCGCCCGACGGGCCCGACATGGCCCCGGCCTGCTCCACCCACCCGCCGGGTGGCTGCACCACCACGGGCGGGCCCGCCCCCAGTCTGATCCGCACCGGTGCCGAGCACCGGACGTGCACCCGTTCGTTGCGACAGCGGAGCCGCACCACGTGGCCGTGCCAGCGCAGCCGCAGGCGCAGCTCCTCCCACCGGGCCGGGATGTGGGGATCGAGGACGAGGGCGTCGTCGTCGGGCCCCGTGACCCGTACGCCCGCGAACCCCATCACCAACGCCTGCCACAGGCCGCCCAGGGTGGCGAGGTGCAGGCCACCCGCCGTCGTGCCGGTCACGTCGTCGAGGTCGATGCGCTGCGCGATGTCGAGGAAGGCGAGCGCCTCGTCCAGCCGCCCGAGACGAGCCAGCAGCGCGGCGTGGATGGCAGGCGACAGGGAGCTCCCGTGGGCCGTGCGGGGGAGGTAGTAGTCCATGTCGCGCGCCAGGACCCCGGGCGGCCCGACCGGGGGGATGACATGGTGGAGCATCAGCACGTCGGCCTGCTTGATGATCTGCGAGCGCGACACGCGATCGTGGCCGAGCACGAGGTCGGCGGCCACGGGAACCGGCCCGACGTCCTCGACCCGGAGCGGCTCCAGGAGATCGAAGCCCACGAACTGGACGTGGTGACCCGCCTCGGGGTCGTACCCGTCGACGAGTGCGGCCGACACCTCGCGCCAGCGGACGGCCTCGTCGCGCTCGCCGGCCGAGCCGCTTCGCTCGACGAGCTCGGCTGCCCGCTCGAGGTTCCACGCCGCCATCTGGTTGGTGAAGGCGTTGTCGTCGACGTCCTCGTGGTACTCGTCGGGGCCGATCACCCCGTCGATGTGCCCACGTCCGGCAGCGTCGACACGGACCCGGCTCGCCCAGTACCGGGCCGTCTCGGTCAGCAGGCGCCGACCGCTCCCCTCGAGCAAGCGCCAGCTCCCCGACCACGTGGCCAGGTGCCACGCGGCCCACGCCACGTCGG
>Ga0307373_10002467_pt1 | contig 33342 bp, 29 predicted proteins | sample OX2MG_FD_202534 | JGI IMG/M metagenome (GOLD analysis project Ga0307373, IMG submission 202534) | Soil microbial communities from Risofladan, Vaasa, Finland - OX-2 | ecosystem: Environmental > Terrestrial > Soil > Coastal area > Acid sulfate soil | place: Finland: Risofladan, Vaasa | collected...
CCAGCGCCACGCCCGGCTCCAAGGCCGACGGGGCATAGAGCCGACCCGGCACGGTCAGCCGCGAGCGTTTGCGCCGGACGATGTGGCCGCGGCCGCGGATTGCGCGGGCGTAGCCTTCGTGGCTGATCAGGGAGAGGGCGTCGCGGGCGGTGATGGCCGAGACCCCGTAGCTGGCGGTAGCCGTAATTGCTGGGATACGCGTCTAAAGTCAGGGCGGTAGACAAGGTCCGCACCATCTCCGAGAATGCCCGCACCCTGAAGCTTGAGACCTCCGGCTTCGAGGACAGCTGACGGGAGGAGGGGCGATGGGTTTCTACTTCAAGCTCGCACCGGGGGTGCGGATCCGCGCAAGCAGTCGCGGCCTGCGCGCGAGTGTCGGCCCTCGTGCTGCACGGGTTCATGTCGGAGCCGGCAGAACGGGAATCTCCACTGGTGCCGGGCCGGTGACCTTGTATCACTCGGTGGGTGGAGGGCGTAGACGACGGAGCAGCGGTCCGTCACGGACTTCCATCGCGGCATACGAGCGCCAGATGCGGCAGGCCCAGAAGCTGGAGCAGGCGCGCGAACTGATGGCGGCGTTTGAGCACATCTTGAACATGCACCGGGAGGATTCCACCCCCGTCTCACCGCCTATCGCGCCCCCGCCGGAACCGGTTGATGTAGGCGCGCTGCGGCAACGCCGTGAGCGTGAGGCGCTGCAAGGCATAGGCGTATTCCAGCGGTCGGCCCGCGCTGCTGCCAGGCGGCCCGCCGGCGCTCCCTGCAGATGGTGCTGCGGCTGCTCGCCGCCTCAGCTGAGCACTGGCTCGGCAACCAGCTCAACAACTACCTGTGCGACCCCGACGAATACCGGGCCATCACCCGCCACCTGCTCCACCTCGGCGGCACGATCACCTGCACGCCCCGCCTGATGACCGTGACCCTCGACCCGCCCGCCGCTCCCCGGATCGCCCGCGCCCTCGGCCTGCTCCTGGACCAGATCAACGCAACCCCGCCCTGCATGCCCGGCGATACCCGGCCCATCACCTACCAGCTCGCGTCGGACCCCCAGGTTTAACAAAGATCACGGACCGACTGCCGGAGGTCTGAGCCTGTGCCAGGGGAGAGCAGGGGCGTTGCTGGAATGCTCCGTGCAGCACACCCACCACCCGCCCGTACGTGATCATTGAGGAACTGGCGTCGGTCAGCGGCGGCGAGCAAGTCCTGGTCAAACGGTCCGACGACTGCTGTCCCGCCTGTCCTGACGTGCAGCTCATCCCCTGCATGGTGCCCGGCGGCGCGGAGATGCCAGCCCACCGGTGCCCGTGCTGCGAAGCCATCTGGCGGCACGGGATCGGCTGGTGGAATGCCTCGGGCTCGGCAGGCTAGTCCAGGCATGGCTCATCCCAGCAGGCCGCGGGCAACCAGCTCTCACGAGCGAACTACCGGCAGCCAGCACCTGAGCGGACCCGGCAACGAGCGAGCGGTGTCGTCCCTACCGGTTCGATCTTCTCCCTCGCCAGCTCAGCAGCGCGCGGTCCCGGACATGCGCCTACGATCACGGAGAATCCGATTGAGAGGGTTGCCATGCCTTGCTGGCGTGGCTGCGGGCTCTGCACCACCGCGGCCACGGGCGCGCTGAAAGGGCAGGGCCTAGCCTTGCCTGTGGCACCCACCTGGGCATGACCATTCCTTTGGAGGGATGAATGATCAACCGCGTGCAGCTTGACCGGCCTGGCGTGTATCTGGAAGTTGAGCAAGATCGGACGCGTGCGGCTGGAAATGTGCGGGCGGTGGTGTGCGAGAGCGACAATGGCCGCGCTTACGCCAACGACGTAGCGGTGCTGGTCGGCCGTGATGGCTTCGTGCTACGCAGGCCGGGCGGAGACGTCTGGGTACCCGCTGAAAAGTGACAGAAGTGCGCGCGCAGCGCGCCACTTGGCCACCGACTGGATGCCCGGGGGGACCTGCTCCAGCCGCTCGAAGAACCGGGCGAGCTCCTCCCGGCTGCGCGGGCGGAACACCACCCCTGGCCTCGCGTTGGCGGCGTCAAGCTCGGCGATGGTTTCCGGTGGCATGAAGTCGTAGGTGGGCTGGGAGTGGCGGTGATGCCGCGGCGGGCCGGGTTCACGGCCGGCCACGGCACATGAACCACGGTCGGGCCGCCCTCCATCAGCATCGCCTTAAGCAGGGCCGCGATCTTGCCCAGCATGTCGATCCCGGCCCTCGCCCGGCCCCGGCAGTCCGGATCTCCTCAGTCAGGTGGCGATGGCCTGCGGGCTGTTATCGACCCGGTGGCTGGTCAGCACATCTCGAGCCAACTGCCGTCACCGGTGAGGCGTCCCCGCACTGCCTCGGGCGGGAGCGGCACGTGGGCAAAGTCCTGAAGGAAGAGGGGCGTCGTTCTTTCGCCAGGCGTTCCTCCTGTTTCGCCTGGGTCCATCGCGTCGAGGTGGGTATCGCCCTCGGCCCGCGACAGGGGCGCAGGTCGCGTCACGGCCGGTACCGGACCTCTCTGGCGGGCAGCGGTCCCCCGTAGCGTGGGCCAGGGGGAGACGGCGCCATGCTCGGGCCGGGCGGCGTGCTGAGCGGGACGGTCGCTTCGATGACCGTGCCCTGCCCGGGGGCCGATCGCACTTCGAGGCGGCCCCCGAGGAGTCTCGTCCGCTCGTGCATGCCGAGCAGACCGAGATGCCCCGAGCCCTGCTCTGCGGGACCCTCGGGGGCAAAGCCCTGCCCGTCGTCGGACACGCTGAGTGCGAGGTCGTCAGTTTGGAATCCAACGGTCACCAGGAGCTGGCTGGCCCCAGCATGGCGGAGCGTATTTCGCACGGCCTCCTCGACGATGCGGAAGACGCCGAGCTCGATCTCGGGTGCAAGGCGGGTCTCGGTGCCGGTGACCTTGAACGTGACGGCGAGGCGGGCCTCGTCCTCGACGTCGGTGAGGAGGCTCGAGAGTGCGGCGGCGAGCCCGAGTTCGTCGAGGGCCGGGGGGCGCAGATCCCGGGCGAGGGTGCGCAGGCGCGCTGCTGCGTCGAGCGCCTGCCTGCTGGCCTCCCTGAGGCTGTCGGCCACGGTGGCGGGAAGGCCCGGGGTCCCCCCGAGGCTCTCGAGGCGGCGGGCCAGGTGCAGGAAGAGCTGGAGCGGCTCGTCGTGCAGCTCACGCGACAGTCGCCGGCGCTGGTCCTCTTCGGCCTCGACCACGAGCTCGGCGTAGCGCGTAGCACGGCGGCCCTCGCTGCGCTCCTCGGTGACGTCCTCGAAGATCACCTGGGTGGAATGGTCGTCGGTGCCGGCATGCAGGGTCACGAGGCCGAGCCGGTAGTCCCGGTCGTCAGGCAGGCGGAGCACCCGCCCGGCCTGCGCATCGGAGGTGGCGTCCCCGCCGAAGAGCTCGTCGCTCGAGCACCCGGCCACGTCCGCGCCGAGCAGCGCTCTTGCCGCGGGGTTGGCGTCGGAAACTCTGCCGTGGTCGTCAAGGACGAGGATCGGGGACCGGTTGGTTTCGAAGAGCTGGCGGTAGCGGGCCTCGGTGGCGAGGCGCTCGGCGGTGGCGCGCTCGACGCGGGCATGCGCGAGGCGCTCGGCCTCGATGTGCTGGCCGAAGAAGAACGCGACGACGAGGACGAGCGCCAGGTTCACCAGGTCGGCGCCGGCGTGTCCCTGGTCGTGGGGCAACAGCAGGTCGGGAAGCCAGGCCAGCGTGGCCCAGATGCCCGTGGCCGCTGAGCCCGTCAGCCCGTAGTGGAGCGCCGCGTAGCCGACGGGGAGGATCAGCAAGGCGACGGGGATTCCGGCGGGGAACGCCCCGGTCTCGGCCGGGTCGTGCACGTCGGCGAGCAGGTGAACGCCGGCGATGAGCAGCACCATCGCCTGGACGATCCAGAAGCGCCCCTCGCGCACCGGCGGGTGCGCGGCCCTGCGTGCGGCGGCGCCGAACTCAGCCGGTGTCGCGCGAGTCGCCATGGTCCGGTGGGACGACGAGGTGGTGGCCGAGCGCGTAGGCTACCGCCTCGGCCCTTGATGCGACGCCGAGCTTGCCGAGCACGCTTGAGACGTGACCCTCGACCGTGCGCTGGCCGAGCCCGAGCTCGGCGGCGATCTGCTGGTTCGACCGGCCCCGGGCGAGCACGGCGAGCACTTCGCTCTCCCGCCGGGTGAGCGCGCTGGCGGCCAGCGGGCCGGTCCGCCGCCGCCGGGTGAGCCGGCTGGAGAGCGCCTGGTCCAGCACGAATATCCCGTCGGCCACGGCCCGCACCGCGTCGGTGAGCTCTCTTGCGGTGGCGGTCTTCAGCAGGTAGCCGCCTACCCCGATCTCGAGCGCCTCGGCCACGTACGCATAGTCGTCGTAAGCGCTCACGATGAGGACCCGCACCCCGGGAAGTGACGCCGCGGCCGTCCGGGCGAGCGCAAGCCCGCTCATTCCGGGAAGGTGGACGTCGATGAGCGCCACATCGGGCCGGAGCCGCCTGAGGACCTCGAGCCCCTCCTCACCCGATCCGGCCTGGCCGACCACCTCGACCTCGGCTTGCTGGTCAAGGAGCTGGATCGTGCCCTCGCGCAGCAGCGTGTGATCATCCACGATCACGACGCGGACCGGCGCCGCTGCCGGCCGGCCCGTTCTGCTGGCCGGGGTCTCGTCCGGGGACACTGACCGGACCCGCTCTGCCGGCGCTCGCTCGCTCATGACACCCCCAGTTTGCCTCTCGGCCCGGCCGGCCCCCAGCGTGAGACCACGGGCGCACCACGTGGAACTGCGGGGAACACCCGCAGGATCTGGGGCCGCGGACCCGTAGTCTCCGCGTTCCATCCCACGACCAGCGGGTTCACGATGAAGGCGTGATCGAGACGCTTCGCGTACTGCTCGGCGTGCTGGTGGTGGCCTCCTTCGGCACCATCACCGTCTACGCGCTCGTGAGCGTGACTGCCGCGGCATCGACGCTGGTCGGCACCGTCCGGCGCGACCGGTCGGCCGACGAGCTCGACCAAGTCCTCGCCGAGATCCTCGGGCGGCGGGCGCCTGAACGGCTGGCCGGGTCCCGCAGATCGCGGCTGGCGCGCCGCCGCTGAGCACTCCGAGGGGGAGCGCGGCGGCAAGCGTCCGAGGATCACTTCTCACCGACGACAGCGCTGTCGAAGGCCGGCGGCCCGGCTCGCGCTGATCCGGCCCGCGCGGCCCGCAAGGTGGGTTGGCGCGCCGCGGGCATCTCCTCGAGGGCCCGGGCGACCCGGCGAAGGAACGAGCGCACCGTGGCGCTGGCGACGTGGGTGAGCAGTGTCTCGTCGAGGACCTGTCCGGCGCGGCCGAGCGGGGGCCGGTAGCGGCCCGAGAGGGCCAGCTCGGCCCGTTCGGGGTCCAGTGCAGAAAGGCGCAGTTCGGCCTCGAGGCGTGGGAACAGCCCGGTTGGCCCGGTCGCTTCCCAGGTGAGGGGGATGACGAGCGCCTCGTCGGTCCCCTCCGGCTCACCGAGGTGCACCGCGACAATCTTTCCGAGCCAGGCTGGCCCCCCCGGCCCGACGCGCACGCGGGTGGCCTCACCATCGGCCGAGGCCGCCTCGACGTGAGAAGCGAGCCACGGCCCGCCCGCCCGCAGCCTCGCTGCCACTGCCGGGGCAGCGAGCTCGACTTGGACCGAGTCGGCCACGGACACCGTGAGTGCCGCCCGGCGGTGGGCGTCGGCGGGGACGGGGTAGGTCCCGGCCTCGATCGCCCGGGACCGCTCGGCGATGTCGGCGAGGCTCGTTGCGGCCAGCTCCTCCCGGAGAGCGGAGCTGGCCGCGCCCCAGCTCTCGTGGAGAGGACAGACCGCTTCCCAGCGGCACGGCCCGTCCCCGAGGGCGCACGTCGCGGGGGCGAGCGGGCCTTCGCCGGCCTCGACGACCTCGAGGAGGCTGACCTCGGCCGGTGGGCGGGCGAGGCGGTAGCCGCCGTCCTTGCCGAATGAGGAGACGGCCAGACCGGCGTGGACGAGGTCGCCGAGGATCTGGGAGACGAAGGTCCGGGGTACCCCCATCTCGGCGGAGACCTGGTGCCGCTTCTTCGGCGTACCCGACTCATAGGCACAGGCGAGGCAGATCGCCGAGCGCACGACGTAGTCGCCCCGCTTCGAGAGTGTCAGGTTCACAAGTTAAGTGTAGCGAGGGACTTGACATCAGGTCCAGCAGTAGTACGTTGATGAATGCGTAGTTCTACGGTCGTACGTGTAGTCGATGACTACACTCAAGTACGGAGGTGCGCATGTCGCTCGATGTGAATGACCGGGCAGCTCGCCTCGCCGATCCGGTGCCCGTCGCGGTGCGGCTGCGCCCGCCGGAGCGCGCTGGTCTCGCCGAGCGTTTCGGCCCGTCGGACCCTTCGCCGGGCCTCGACCTTCTCCGTAATCCCCGCATCGCCCGGCTTGTGCGCAACCGGAAGTTCCAGTTCCTTCTGATCCTGCCGAACCAGATCATCTTCTGGACGGTGATCTTCGTCGGGCTGCTCGGCACGGCGATCCCGGGCCTCAACTTCGGCACGGCGATCACCTGGTACGTCTGGTTCTGCCTCGTGTTCGTGATGATGGTCGTGGTGGGCCGGGCGTGGTGCGCGATGTGCCCGTTCGGCGGCTTCGCCGAGTGGGTGCAGCGCCGGACGTTCTGGCAGCGCACGCAGAAGACCCTGGGCCTTGGCCGCAAGTTCCCCGAACCCCTCGCCCGCCTCGGCTTCGTGCTCCCGGTCGTAACCTTCCTCCTCCTCACCTGGATCGAGGAGTACTTCAACATCGCCGGGCCGGGCAACCCGGTGGCGACGAGCTTCATGGTCATCGGCATCGTCGGCTCGGCGCTCATCTTCTTCCTGGTCTTCGAGCGGCGCACCTTCTGCCGCTACATCTGCCCGCTCACCTCGCTCATCGGCACCGTCGGCTCGGTGGGCTCGGTGGCCGGGTTCCGCACCCGTGACCGCGAGGTCTGCCTCAGCTGCACGACGAAGGACTGCATGCGCGGCGGGGCGGAGGGCTTCGGGTGCCCCTGGTACACGTGGCCGGGAAGCGCGGACTCGAACCTGTACTGCGGGCTGTGCAGCGAGTGCTACAAGTCCTGCCCGGAGGACAACGTCGGGCTGTTCCTGCAAAAGCCGCTCACGTCCGTCGTCGCCCCCCGGCGCCGGCGTGCCGATGTGGCGTGGGCGATCGCGCTGCTGTGGGGACTCGTCCTCTACCAGCAGATCAACGCCACCAGCGCCTTCGCCAGCCTCGACAGCTGGCTGAACAGCCAGCTGCACTTCCCCCACTACCCGGACCCCGTCGGCTACCTCGGGAGCATCGGCCTCCTGGCCCTTGCCACCGCCGGGGCGGCCTGGGGCATCGGGGCACTCCTTGCCCGGCGCGATGTCGAGCTCGCCCGCCCGGGCGGCTTCGCCGACAAGAGCTCCCGGTTCCGCGCCTTCTTCCTCCCCATCGCGTATGGGCTCATCCCCATCGTCGGGGCGGACTACTTCGCCCGCCAGCTGCCGAAGTTCTTCCAGTACTCGCCGCGGGTCGTGCCCGCCGTCGGGCACATGTTCAGCCTCTCCGGTGTCCACTCGTCGCTCTACAACACCCGGATCCTCACCGACCCGCGCATCGTCGCCGTCCAGGTGGCGGTGATGGCCCTTGGCACACTTGGCGCGCTGTGGGCGACGTGGCGGATCGCCAACCGTGAGCTGGTGCCACTGAGCCGCAGCACCCTCGCCGCGCGGGTCACCACCCTCGGGCTGGTGTCCGTCTGCGGAGTGGCCGCGGCGGTGCTCTACGTGGCGATGCAAGCAGCCGACTGACCGGCGATGGCGATCTTCACGGCACCGGCAGGCCCGGTCCGACCCGGCACGGAGGAGTCACCATGACCCTGACAGCGACAAACGAGGTTCCCACCGGTAGCGGTCGGCCCTACGCGCGAGTCCTCACCGATCGCTGCGCGGGGTGCCAGGAGTGTGTCATCCGCTGCCCCACCGGGGCGCTGTCGATGGACACGGAGCGCTGGGTGGCGCTCGCCGACGACGACCTCTGCGTCGGGTGCCGCCAGTGCGTGCGCACCTGCCCGTTCTCCGCCATCGTCGTCGAGGGGCCGCTGCTCGTCGCCCCCCGCACCGAGCCCGAGCCGGCCCACCCGGCACACCTGCTCAGTGATGTCAGCGAGATCCGCTCCGGCTTTGCCGGCTGGCCAGAAGCGCTCGCCGAGGCCGGCCGGTGCCTGCAATGCCCCGACCCGACCTGCGTGCGGGGCTGCCCGGCGCACAACGACATCCCCGGCTTCATCGCCGCGGTCCGCAACCGCGACCTGGAGGGCGCGCACGAGATCCTGCGGCGCACCTCGGTACTGCCCGACATCTGCTCCCGGGTGTGCAACCAGGCAGCCCAGTGCGAGGGGGCGTGCAGCTGGTCCCTCGCAGGCGGCGCCCCGGTCGCCATCGGCCGCCTCGAGCGCTTCGTCGCCGACACGCTCCCGGTGCCGCCCCCCGCTCCCGCTCCGGTGACCGGCGAGCTGTCGGTGGGGATCATCGGCTCCGGTCCCGCCGCGGCAGGCGCGGCCTGGGAGCTCATCGAGGCAGGTGCCACGGTCACCGTCTACGAGAAGGACACCGCCCCGGGCGGTCTCTGTAACTGGGGGATCCCCGACTTCACCCTCCCTGAGGCAGTTGCCGCCCGGCCATGGCACCAGCTCACCGCAGCCGGCGTTGACCTGCGCTGTGGCACCGAGATCCACCCCGAGGACCTCGACCGGCTCCTTGGCGCCCACGACGCCGTCATCGTGGCCCACGGCGCGTCCGTGCCGCTGCGTCTCTCGGTGCCCGGTGCCGAGCTCGACGGCGTCACTGACGCCACGACCTTCCTGCAAGGCGCGAAGGCGGCCCTTGAGGTGGGAGGCGATCCGGGCGGCTTTTGCGCCACGCTCGGGCTGGCGGGCGAGGACGCTGAACGGGGTGGCCGGCCACCCAAGGTGCTCGTGCTCGGTGCCGGCAACACCGCGATGGACGTGGCCCGAACGTCGCGACGCCTCGGGCTCGCGGCCACGTGCGTCGACTGGCTCGACGAGCGCTTCGCCCTCACCCGTCCCGACGAGCTCGAGGAGGCGCGCGGCGAGGGCGTCGAGGTCCGCTTCTCGCGCACCCTGACGGCGCTGCGTGGAGAGGCCGGGCGGGTCACCCGCGCCGAGCTTGCCCGCACGACCCAGGCCCGGGCCGGCCGGCGTCCCACAGTTGCCACCGGAGATCCCGAGATCCTCAGTATCGACCTCGTCGTCATGGCGATGGGCTACCGGGCTGACCCGGCATTCGCCGGCTCCCTTCCGGGCACGCCCGTGCGCCGGGAGGCCGTCGGCGTGGCCGACCGGCGCTGGAGCGCGAGCGGCATCGTCGGCCGCACCGCTTCGGCCTTCGCTGACCACAACCCGGTCGGCACGCTGGCCCTGGGGCGCGAGATCGGGCTTTGGAGCGCAGCCTTCCCGGTCACCGAGCGTCTGTGGGTCATCGGTGACGCGCTGATCGGGCCGGCCACCGTGGTCGAGGCCATGGCCCAGGGCCGGCGCGCCGCGGACGCAGTGCTCGATTCCCGGCCGGCCCGACCGGCTCGCGTGGACGATGCGCGGCCGGACGGGCCACGGCGCGTGCTCGTCTGCTACGAGAGCAGCGGCGGCAGGACCGCGCGGGCCGCCGAGGCGATCGCGGGCGGCTTCTCGGCACGAGGAGACCAGGTCCGGGTGCTGCCGATCACCAAGGTCGGTCTCGCCGAGCTTGCAGCTGCCGACCTCTTGGTGGTCGGCAGCTGGGTCGAGGGCTTCGTGGTCACAGGGGTCCGTCCGGCCAAGGCGATGCGGGCCTGGCTGGCCGGCCTGCCCCGGCTCGGGGGCAGGCCGGTCGGGGTGTTCTGCACCTTCGCTGTCGCGCCGAAAGGTACGGTGCCCGCGATGCGCCAGGCGCTTGAGGCAAAGGGTGCGGTCGTCGTCGCCCAGGCTGCCTTCGGGCCACGAGAGCTTGATGGAAAGGCGGGGGTGTTCGGCCCGGCTGCGTTCGGCCGGGAACTCGCCCGGCGGACCTCGATGGAGGCGACGCCGAGAGTGTCCGTCGAGTAGGTCACCGTGCCCTGGTGAGAGCATGAGGGGGTCCCATGAAGGGAAGTCCCGGTTACCGGCGCCATCTCGCCAGTGCCTACGTCCGGCTCTACCGGCCGCTCGCACCTCGGGGGCGGCGGCGCTCCTCGCTCGACCAGATGACGGCACGCTGGTGGACCCACCTCGACGTGGTCGCCTACCGTCACCTCGGCATGAGCCTCGGGGTCAGGGCCCTCGGGGTGGACGACGTGCTTTTGCTGCGCACCCGGGGGCGGCGCAGCGGCCAGGTGCGCGAGGTTCTCGTCGCCTACGTGGAGCTCGACAAGACGCCGATCATCTGCGGCGCCAACGGCGGCTGGGACCGAGTCCCCGCCTGGTTCGTGAACCTGCGTGCCGGCGGGCCGGTCGAGATCGAGCGGCACGGGAGCCGTCAGCCGGTCGTCCCGGTGGTCCTCGAGGGCGACGAGCGCGAGCGGGCCTTCGCGGCGGTGTCCCAGGCCTTCCCGCACGTCCGGCTCTATCTCTCCCGCACGAGCCGGTGCTTTCCCGTGGTGCGCCTCGACGCGATCGACGTGCACGGCACCGATTCTGAACTCGCCGCTACACGCCGGACTGCGTGTAGCGTGCCAGCGCGTTCACGAACCTGCGGGTGATGGCTAGCTGGATGGCCCTGCCGATCGGTCCGGCGAGCCGGGCCAGCGGATCGGCAGGCCTCGAAAAAGCGGTGATGCTGAAGAACGTCCCGTCGGTGCGGCGCTCGACAACAAAGGCTTCTTCGCCACGCTCCGGGTGACCCGGCAATGTGCCGCAGGCGAAGCCAAACCTGTCGAACTCGTCGATGACGCGGACGATCCGGCATGGCGCAACCATCTGCGCGGGCCCAAGCGAGATGACCGCGAGGATCGTTGCGCCCAGGGAAACAGGATGGTCGTGCGGGAAGATGTGGACGCTGGCCCCCTCGTGAGCGGCCCAGTGGCGTAGCGCGGTAGCGGCGCGATCAAAGACCTGCGAATCGCCAATCCGGCGGTGATAGCGGTCATGGCGGTATCCAGGTGGCAGGACGGCGCTTCCGGTGGCACCGACCTCCGGGTAAGAGGGACCCTCCCGGATTGCCAAACCCAGGAGCGTGTCCAGCTCGACGGGCGAGCGGCGGCGAAGGACGAGCACCCCGACTTCCTATCACCCGCCGCTGGCTCGTGGCGTTCGGGTACTGGAAGCTCGCCTGCATCCTGCACTGCGTCGCTCATCGGTACCGGTCGGGAGGTGGCGCAGGACGGCGTTGGTGAAGCCGTGCGGCAGCAGGCGGAAAATGCACAAGACGTGCAGGAGGGCGAGTGAGCGCAGGCATCGAAGCGTGGAGAGACGACTGAGGCCGGGAAGCCCGGAGTCGCCCTCCAGCCAGGTGATGTTGCCTGCCCCGGCCGCCCGGGCCGCCTGCGCGCCGCGAGCCAGCATGCCCGCGACGGGGTCGATCGCCACCACAGCCTGGGCGTGGCGGGCCAGCGGGATCGTGATCTGGCCAGTACCGCACCCGATGTCCAGCACCCGCTGGGTGCCATCCAGCCCTGCCCTGGCCACCAGCGCGTCCACCAGGCCCTGCGGGTACCCCGGCCGGTATTGCGGTCAGGCTCATCCGATATCCGATGGCCCGATATCCAGCTGGGGTGACGTCCGGTGTTCATGGGGAACGGGTGACAGGCAGTCGCCCGGGCGACTTCGAGCACTATGTGGGCGGCGAGCACGGGCTCAAGGAGCCCGTTGAGGTATCTGTAACGCGTGGCAGGGTGCTGCCGTTGTCCCAGACATGCTCCAGCTCTGGGCCTTTCGGTACGTGTATGCGGGTGACCTGTGCCCTGGCGGCGTTCGGGCCCGATACCTCGGCAAACGCCCGACGTTAGCTTTCTCCGTGGACGCTTCCGCGTTCTTGGATCGGCTCTGTGTCCCGCCGGTCATCCTGGACGCCGGTGCCGCGTCGTGAGCCGCACTCCTGCGGCCGAGCTGGCCCGGCTGAAGGTAGCCTTCCCCGATTGGTCCGTTCGCCGCGTGCAGCCCGGCAGGGGTGTAGGGTTCACCGCGCACCGGAGGCTGGAGGGTGGCTTGCAGCAGCTTTACGCACTGACGCTGGCGCATCTGGAGCATCAGCTATGGCTGGCCGAGAGGACGGGTGCCAGCTGTGGCTGAGCGTTCGGGGTCGCTGGCCTCTGCCTGCGGCCCGGTGGAGTCAGCGCGGTCCGGCCCGGGGGGAATGCTGGACAGCCGTGGTGGGTGCGGGGACCGAGTTCGGTGATCGGTGAACAGTTCGCAGCTGTTCTGGCAGCGGCGCAGGATGGCAGTGAGGCTGCCTTCTCGGTGCTGTGGCGTGACGGCAACCCGGTGCTGCTGCGCTATTTGCGGGTGGCGGCGCCCGATGCTGCCGAGGATGTCGCGGCGGAGACCTGGGTGCAGGTGATCCGGGGCCTGCCCGGTTTCCGTGGGGACGAGCCCGCGTGGCGGGCATGGCTGTTCACGACCGCGCGGCGGCGGGCGATCGATGAGGGCCGCCGTCGTTCACGGCACCCGGTGGCGTCGCTGGCTGAGGTGCGGCGGGCCCGGGAGCCCAGGACAGAGGATGCTGCTGAGCGGGCGATGGAGAACCTTGGCACGGCGGCTGCGATCGCCGCGGTCGCGGCGCTGCCGCCACTGCAGGCGGAGGTGATCTTGCTGCGGGTGCTGGCCGGCCTGGACACTGAGGCGGTGGCCCGGATGGTGGGCCGGACCCCTGGCGCGGTGCGGGTTGCGGCGCACCGGGGCCTGCGGCGCCTTGCCCAGTCCCTGCCGGCAACGGGTGTAACGCTGTGACCGGCCGTGGAGCTTCAGACGGTGACATGCCGGTCTTCCCGTGGTCAGCGCCAGGCGATGTCCCCGCAGTCGGGGACCCCGCCTTCGACGCGCTGCTTGCGGGGAACCTGCTGCCCCAGGACGCAGCCGCAGGGCTGCGCACCGCGGCGGAGGTTATCGCCGGGCTCACCGTAGCGCCGGCCTTCAGCGAACTGGCTGGTGAGGCGAGTGCCCTTGCGGTGTTCCGCGGCGAGCCCGGCATGTCCGGTGAACCCACCCACTCACGCCCTCGGAGGCATCGCTTGCTTACTTCGCTGCTCAGCGCCAAACTCGCCGCGGCTGTCGCCATCGCTGCGGTTACCCTCGGCGGTGGCGCCGTCGCCGCCGCGGCGTACACAGGTGCCCTGCCAGCCTCGATGCAGCAGCTCGCCCACAACACAATCGGCGCACCACCGGCCCCGCACAGCGTGTCCTCCGCGCCTTCGGCGACGCCAGTAGGGCCGGACGCGTCGGGTCACGCCGCATACGGCCTGTGCACCGCGTACACGCACCTGAAGGCCCATGGCAGCGCCCAGCAGAAGGCGGTAGCATTCCGCAACCTGGCGATCGCGGCAGGCGGGGCGGCCAACGTGACCGCCTACTGCGCCGGGGTGGCCCACCCCGGGACCTCCCCGTCCGGCCAGCCGGCCAGCCACCCCACCGGCCAGCCGGGCAGCATGCCGTCGCAAGCCCCCACCGGCCACCCATCCGGCAGGCCCAGCACCCTGCCGTCGCAGGCCCCCACCACCGGCCAGCCGACCAGCCACCCCACCGGCCAGCCGAGCGCCCACTAGCCGTCTCAGCGTGGCCGTGCGGCAGTCCCCGAACGCGCGGCGGCCCGGTCCTCTCCCCCCGGTATCCGGGGGGAGAGGACCGGGCCGCCGCGGTCACGTCTGGTGCCCGGCAGCTGCCGTCCATGTGCTGGGGAAGCCGCCTTTGTGCTGGCCATGATGCCGAGCGGCCGGGCCGCTGCGGCGTCAGCAACTGTTGGCACCACGGGACCATCACGCCCTGGGCCCAGCGTGTGCGGCCCGGTCCCGCCCTGGTGATCTTGATCACGGGGTGCTGGCCTGGCCGGGTGTGGCCGGCTGCGGGATGGCGGCGGTGCCTGTGGAGCCAGCGGCGAACTGTGCCACCTCCCCGATGATGATGACCGCCGGGCTGGCGATGCCCGCGCCGTGCGCCGCGGCAGCGAGTTCCCGCAACGGCGCCGTTACCACTCGCTGGCGCCGGGTCCAGCCGTCGGCGACGCACGCGGCCGGGGTGTCTGCTGCGAGGCCCGCGGCATGCAGTGCCTCGCTGATGGCCGCCAGGTGCTCGACCGCCATCAGCAGGACGAGGGTCGTCCCGCTGCGGGCAAGCGCCTCCCAGTTGACCGCGCTGCCGGGGTCGGTGGGACTCACGTGCCCAGAAACCACAGTGAAGCCCTGGCTCAGCCCACGGTGAGTAACCGGGATCCCCGCGGATGCGGGGACAGCGACCGCGCTCGTCACACCCGGCACGACCTCGACCGGGACGCCCGCAGCCAGGCACGCCTCCACTTCTTCCCGGCCGCGCCCGAAGACGAACGGGTCGCCACCTTTGAGCCGGGCCACGGCGCGCCCGGCGCGAGCGTGATCAATCAGGATCTGGTTGATCTGGTCCTGCCGCATCGCTGGCCCAGCGGGTACCTTGGCCGCGTCGATGACCCGTACATGCGGTGGCAGGTCGGCCAGCACCTCCTGCGGCGCCAGCCGGTCCGTCACCACCACGTCCGCGCTGCGCACCCGCTGCAGCCCAGCGACCGTGATGAGCCCGGGGTCACCGGGTCCACCCCCGATGATGGACACCACCCCCTGCCCACCGCCCCGGCTGTCCGGGCGGCTGGCTGTGGCTTCCACCGCCGCCACACACCGGTCGCGCAGAACTGCCGCCCGCCGGGGGTCCCGGTCGGCGTTGACAGCGACGGTGACAGCAGCGGTGCGCCCCACGGCGGGTACCCACGCCGCGGAGGCCACGGCATCGTCGGCCCGGACGCACCAGATCCGTTGCCGCTCCGCGTCCGCGGCCACAGCCGCGTTCACGTCCGGCTGGTCGGTGCAGGCAAGCACCAGCCAAGCGCCGTCCAGGTCGGTGGGCAGGTAGCCGCGCCGCCGGGCCTGGATGAACCCGCGGGACGCCTGGTCTTCCAGGGAGGCGCTGAGTTCCGGGGCCACCACCAGAACGTCGGCGCCAGCGGCCATCAGTCCTGCCACCCGCCGCACGGCGACGGCGCCGCCGCCGACGACTACGGCGCGGCGGTCCTGCATACGCAAGCTGAGTGGGTAGATCGGGGGCGGGCCGTCCGGCATCTGTGCGCCCACCGTCTCACGCTTTCCGGCCGGAGACACCGGCGCTGTCGAACGTCGCGACGTCCCGCAGCACCCGGGCCGCCGCCTGCACGATCGGAAGCGCGAGCGCGGCGCCCGATCCTTCGCCAAGGCGCAGGTCCAGGTCAAGCAAGGGCCGCAGCCCGAGGGCGGCGAGCGCGCGGCGGGCACCCGGCTCGGTGGACACATGCCCAGCGAACAGGCAGTGCACCACCTCCGGCGCGAATGCCCGGGCGGCCAGCGCGGCGGCGCAGGCGATCACGCCGTCCAGCACCACCGGGACTCGCAGTGCCGCCGCGCCGAGCAGGAATCCGGCCAGCGCCGCGTGTTCCAGCCCGCCCACCGCCGCCAGCGCACCCAGCGGGTCGCCGGCGTCCGGCTGGTGACGGCCGAGCGCACGCCGCACGACGTTGGCTTTGCGGGCCAGTGTCTCGTCGTCGATGCCAGTGCCACGGCCGGTGACGGCGGCCGGGTCGGCGCCGGTGAACACCGCGATCAGTGCCGCGGAGGCGGTCGTGTTCGCGATGCCCATGTCCCCGGTGACGAGGCACTGGTTTCCGGCGGAAACGAGGTCACGCGCGGTCTCGATGCCCACCTCGACGGCACGCTCCGCCTCGTCCCGGCTCATGGCGGGCCCGGTGGTCATGTCCGCGGTGCCCGGGCGCACCTTGCGTGGCAGCAGCCCGGAGGCTGGCGGCAGGTCCGCCGCCACACCCACATCGACGACGCAGACCTCAGCACCTGCCTGTGCCGCAATCGCGTTGACGACCGCCCCGCCAGCCAGGAAGTTCGCCACCATCTGGGCGGTGACATCCTGCGGCCAGGGTGTCACCCGCTGGGCGTGAACGCCGTGATCCGCGGCGAACACCGCGACCACGGCCGGCTCCGGCAACGGTGGCGGGCATTCGCCCGCCAGCCCAGCCAGCCGCACCGACACATCCTCCAGCACCCCGAGCGAGCCGCTCGGCTTGGTGAGCCGTTCCTGCCGCTCCCGGGCCTGGCTGACCGCTGAGCCGTCGGGCGGGCGGATGGCGCGGACAGTGTCGTCCAGCAGGCTGGTCAGCTCCGCCCCGGGCAGGCCACGCCGGCCCCACTGGCCGTCGTGGACCGCCCAGGCCAGGGGCCGCTGCCGGGCCCACCCGGACAGCGCGAGCTCGGGCACGGCCGGGAAGGCCTCCACGTGGCCCACGCACAGGTAAGCCACGACCTCCAGGTGAGCAGGCAGGCCCAGCACGGCGGCGAGTTCGCGCTCGTCGAAGAAGCTCACCCACCCCACGCCGAGCCCTTCGGCACGGGCGGCGAGCCAGAGGTTCTGCACGGCGCAGGCGGCCGAATAGGCAGCCATCTGTGGCTGGGAGTGCCTGCCCAGGACATGCCGCCCGCCTCGGGTGGGGTCGCAGGTCACGACGATGCTGAGCGGGGTGTCCAGAATCGCCTCCACCTTCAGCCCGCGGAAGGCACGGGCACGGGCACTGGGCAAGGAGGCGGCGAAAATTTCTTGCTGCTTGAGCGCGAGCGCATGCACGCGCTCCCGCACAGCCGCCCCGCGCAGGACGATGAAGTCCCACGGCTGGCTCAGGCCAACGCTTGGAGCCTGATGTGCGGCGGCCAGCACCCGGGTGAGCACTTCGTCGCTGACCGGGTCGGGCAAGAACCCGTTCCGCACGTCCCGGCGGGCGGCGACGATCTGGTAGAAGATCTCGATGCCGGGCCCGGTGAAGGCATGATCGGTGGTGGTCACGACAGAACCTCCGGCACCGGGGACGGTGGGGACAGGTCGTCGGGGTGGTGATGCGGCGTCTGGGGGTGGCCGACTTTGCCAGTGAAGCCCGGCATGGCGATCCGGTAGGCGCAGGTGTCGCAGTTCATCCGGATGTCGCCGTGGATAGCCTCGAGGTAGCGTTCGAGCACCAGATCCGCGAGCGGATCGCAGTCGCCGATGATCGGCGCCACCCGGACGTCGATTCCAGGATGTGTGGCGCCGAACTGCGCTGACTGGGCCGCTACCCGGTCCGGGAGGATCCCTGGGAACAGGAAGTATGGGGCCACCACCACCCGCCGGGCACCGAGGCGGCTGGCGCGGTCAAGGGCGGCTGGCACGGATGGCTCGGCGAGTGAGATGAACGACAGTCCGACCTCGTCGTAGCCGCGGCCCTCCCAGAGCAGCCGGGCGGTCTTGGCGACCTCGGCGTTGGCGTCGGGGTCGGTGGAGCCCCGGCCGACCAGCACGACATGTGTGCCCGCCCGGGACGCTCCGGCCAGGGCGGCGTCGATCCGGTCGGCGAGGACATCCTGCAGGACCGGGTGGGGGCCGAGTGGCCGGCCATAGCGGTACCGCAGCCCGGGATGGCGGACCCGCTCCCTGGCCAGTGCGGCCGGGATGTCGCCCTTGCCGTGCCCGGCGGCCGTGAGCACCAGCGGTACCGCCACCAGTTCCTGACCGGGCCGGGCCGCCGTCATGCGTGCCACCACTTCCGCGACCGACGGGCTGGCCAGTTCGATGAACCCACCGTCAACCAGCGGCATGCAGTCGCGGGCGCGGACCCGGCCAAGGAAGCGCCCGAACGTGGCCACCCCGGCGGGGCTGCGCGTGCCATGGCCGACCAGCAGCAGCGGCATTGGGTAGTTCATGTCCCGGTCTCCTCCTGGTAGAGCAGGGCGTTGAGAGCGGCGGCGGCCACCGCTGCGCCCCCCCTCTCGCTGCGGTTGGTCACCGCGGGCAGCCCGCTTGCCCGCAGCGCCTGCTTGGACTCAACCGCGCCCACGAAACCCACCGGCAGGCCGATGACCAGCGCCGGGGAAACGTGGCGGGCAAGCAGTTCGGCCAGCGCGGTGGGAGCGGTCCCGATGACCCACACCGCACCCGGGCCAGCCTCGGCATAGGCGAGGCGGATCCCCGCCGCCGACCGGGTGATCCCGGCCCGGGCTGCCAGGGCCACCGTGCGTGGGCTCGCCACCCGGCAGATCACGTCCCGGCTGGTGATGCCGGCCGCGGTCATGGCCGAGTCGGCGGCGACCGGCGCACCCGATCTCAGCGCCGCGGCCCCGGCGGCCAGGTATTCTTCCGCGCATACCAGGTCACCGAGGTAGGCAGGGTCAGCGCTGGCGTGAATGACCCGCTCGGTGACCGCCCTGGTCCACGGCGGCAGCTTTGAGGTGTTCACGCGCGAGCGCAGGATCGCGTAGGACTCCTGCTCGATGGGGTGGACGCTGCGGATCACGGCCGCTCTCTCCCGTACCGGTGTTCGAAGCCGCCGAGCCGCCAGGTCAGCGCGGCCCCGGCCCACACCGTGACGAAGACGGCCACGATGAGGTAGCCGAGCAGTTCGAAATGGTTCCCGATCGACGCGAACGCGGCGATCGGCCCGCCCACGCCCAGCCGGTGTGCCAGCAGCCCCGCCAGGTACACGGTGCCGACGAACAGCGCTACCACCACTGTCATCCCGGTCGTCGCCAGGTTGTAGTACAGCTTGCGGGCCGTGTTCGCGAACGCCCAGGAGTAGGCGCGGCTCATGAGCAGGCCGTCGCAGGTGTCGAACGCGCTCATCCCGGCTGCGAATAGCAGCGGCAGGGTGAGCACGGCTTGCGCGGGCAGGGCGCCTCCGGCGGCGGCGCTCGCCGACAGGCTGAGCAGGGTGACCTCGGAGGCGGTCTCCAGTCCGAGGCCGAACAGCAGCCCGACCGGGAACATGTGCCAGGACGAGCGGATGAGGCCACGGGCCCGCTTGCCCAGGATGCGGTTCACCAGGCCCCGGTTCAGCAGCTGCAGTTCCAGTTCGGCCTCGTTCAGCCGGCCACGCGCGAGCTGGTGCCAGAGGCGGATCATCCCAGCCAGCACGAGGGCGTTCAGCACGGCCACCAGCAGCAGGAAGGTCATCCCGCAGGCGGCGGCGGCAACGCCGCCGTAGTCGCGGAACGCGCCGACGCCCGCGGAGGTCGTCGCGCTGGATGCGGCGACTACCACGAACGCGAGCGCCAGCACAACCGATGAGTGGCCCATGGCGAAGAAGAACCCGACGCCCAGCGGGCGGCGGCCACGGGCGAGCATAAGCCGGGTGGTGTCGTCGATCGCGGCGATGTGGTCGGCGTCGAACGCATGACGGACGCCGAGGGCATAGGCAAGCGTCCCCGCGCCCGCGAACGAGGTGGCCGCCGCCAGGTGATGGGAGTAGTAGAGGTACATCGACCAGCCCAATATGTGCAGCGCCGCGATGACCGCCACGATCCCGGTGAGCCGGATCCGCTCCGCCCGGGTCCACCGGCCGGGCGCGATGGCCGTGCCGCCGGCGGTCACGGCCGGCCCTCCACGGCGCTGATCGCGTCGGCCGGGCAGATCTCAATGCACTCGCCGCAGCCGGTGCAACGGTCCGCGAGCACCACGGGCGCGGGCATCGCCGGCCGGATCGCGTGCTCTGGGCAGGTGAGCAGGCATGCCCCGCAGCCCTGGCAGTCCTCGATCGTCACTGCCACCGGTACCCCCTCGGGGTCACCATTCGCCCGGCGACCAGGCGCGTGCTCGTACTTCCGACGATCACCACGCTCCGCATGTCCACCGTCTCCGGGTCGAGCGCGGCCAGGGTGGTCAGCACCACCCGCTGGCCGGGCCGGCTCGCGTCGCCGACCACCCCGACCGGGGTACCCGGCGGCCGGTGGCGGGCGAGGATCTCCAGGGCCGCCGGCAGCTGCCAGCCCCGCTCGCTGCTGCGCGGGTTGTAGAACACCACGGCGAAGTCGCCCTCGGCGGCGGCCCGCACCCGGCCCTCGATGACTGCCCATGGCGTATGCAGGTCGGACAGGGAGATCACGGCGTGGTCGTGGCCGAGCGGGGCGCCCAGCAGCGCAGCAGCGGCCAGGCTGGCTGTGACCCCGGGCACGCCCACCACGTCGATGTCCTCGCCGGCCAGGCCGAGCGCCGGGCTGGCCATCGCGTACACGCCGGCGTCACCGGACCCAACGAGCGCGACCGCGTGTCCCTCGCGGGCCTCCGCCACCGCCGCCTGGGCCCGTTCCTGCTCGGCGCCGAGGCCGCTGGCCAGCACCCGGGTGCCCGGCCGCAGCAGGTCGCGGATCTGGCCGACGTACTGGTCCAGGCCCACGACCACGGAGGCCCGGCGCAGCTCCGCGACCGCCCGGGGGGTGAGCAGGTCGCGCGCACCCGGTCCCAGCCCGATCAGGGCGAGCCTGCCCCGGGGCCTGACCCGTGCCAGCGCCACGGTGGCCTTAGCGGACGTCCGCTTGGGCACGATCAGCTCGTCCCCGGCGAGCAGCGCGGCAGCCTCGGCCACGCTGGCGGTGCCCACCGCGGCCAGCGCGGCCGAGCTTGGGTTGGGCACCTCGACCGCCGCAAGCTGGCTGGCGGGGTAGGTGACCAGCGGCCAGCCGCCCTGCCGGGCCGCCTCAACGATCCCCGGCTCGGCGGCCTTGGCGTCCACCGTGGCCAGGGCCGTGACGCAGGCCACCGCAAGCCCGGCGACGACCAGGGCCTGCGTCAGCAGCTCGAGTACCTCCTCGGCACTCACCCCACGGCTCGCGCCGACACCAGCGACCAGCGACGGCGGGCGCACCACCACGGTCCGCCCGCCAAGCGGGATCAGCCGGTCGGTGACCACGATCCGGTAGTCACTGGCAGCCTCCCGGCTCACCGGGAGGGGCGGCAGCGGCCACGTCGCGTCCGCCTCCAGCCGCACCGGCACGCCGTCGAGGAGGGCACGGCTGACCGCCCCGAGCGCTCCTTCCGCCGGCCAGCCCAGCGCGTCCAGCCCGGGCAGGCCGACCGCGTCGGTCGCCGTGGTGATGACCGGGTTCGCGCCGAGCACCTCGGCGACCCGGGCGGCCAGCTCGTTCGCACCGGCCGCGTGCCCGCCGACCAGTGCGACCACATGGAGCGCCGACTCATCGACACAGACCACGGCCGGGTCGGCCCACTTGCTTGTCAGGAGCGGCGCGAGGATCCGCACTGTCGCACCGACGGCGAGGAAGCACACCAGTTCCTCGCACTGGGCCCAGGCCTGGGGCAGCGCCTGGCGGGCAGGGCCGTCGAAGGTAAGGGTCCGGCCCGGCCAGGCGGCCGCTAGCCGGGCCGCGCCTGCCCGGCCCGCCGCCGTGACCGCGATCAGGCCGATCACGCTGGGCCTCTGTTCTGTCCTGGTGCGGCCGGGTGGGCCCACAGCAGGAAGACCGGGTTCACCGCCGACAGCCGGTGCACGCCGCCTGGCAGCGGGGCCAGCCGGGCGGCTTGCACCAGGGTGCCCTGGACCTGGTAGCCGGCCGCGGCAAGCGCCGCGTGCGCGGGCCCCACCCGCTCCGCGGCCGCCAGCGCGGCCACCACCCGGGCTGGTTGCCGGGCGGCGACCGCCGCCACGGCCGCCGGGCCGCCGCCGCCGATGAAGGCCGCGTCCGGTGCGGGCAGCCCGGCCAGCGCCGCCGGCGCCTGGCCGGCCACGACGCGGACGTCCACCCGGTGCCGCCGCGCGTTGGCCCGCACCAGCGCGCAGCGGCGCTCGTCGCGCTCGACCGCGATGACCGCAGCGCCGAACCGGGCACACTCCACCGCGACCGATCCGGCTCCCGCCCCCACGTCCCAGATGAGCCTGCCCGGGCCGGGCCCCAGACGGGCGAGAGCGAGCCCGCGTACCTCCGCCTTGGTGATCACGGCGCCCTGGCAGTCGAATTCTTCCTCGGGCAGAGCCCAGCCTGGCGGGACGGGTGACCGCGGCCAGGACCAGCCCAGCCCCTCCCAGCCAGGCCCCTCCCGGTCTGGGCCGGCCGCGAGGTCCGGGCCGTCCGTCCGGCCCGGGCCGTCGGCCAGGACCAGGACCACGTTCGGGTCCGGCCAGCTTCGCGTGCCTGCCGAAGCGGGCGAGCACGCGGTCACCCGCTCGCCGTCACCGCCCAGCTGCTCGCAGACGATGAGCCTGCGGTCCCACCCGGTGAGCGCTGCCCCGATGTCGGCTGGCCCGGCACCCGGGCCGGTCAGAACCGCCACCTTGGGATGCGCCCGGCACACGTTGACCGCCGGCCGCAGATCGCGGCCGTGGGCGCTGACCACCAGCGCGTCATCCCAGGGCAGCCCGGCGCGGGCGAAGGCCAGCGAGACCGAGGACACGGCCGGCAGCACCACCGGCGCCAGCCCGTGCTGGCGCAGCGCCCTGACGATGCCGAAGAATCCGGGGTCACCGGAGGCGAGGACCACCGCGTCGCCATCATGGGCTGCGAGCGCGTCCAGCGCGGGAGCAAGCTCGCCCAGCACCACCGTGGGGGTGCCACTGGCAGCCGGGACGGCCGCGAGCTGGCGCCGTCCCCCGGCCACCAGCGTGGCGGTGGCCACCGCCGCACTGGCCGTGGGGCTGAGCGGTGAGCCGTCCAGGCCGATAACCGTGATCATGCCCGCCCCACCCAGCCGGCCCGGCTCGCCGCGACCACCCGTGTGCCGCTGAAATCGACCATCGCCACGTCCGCGGCCAGCCGTCCCTGGCAGGCACGCAGCAGCACTGATCGGACCCGCTTGCACAGCTCGTCGCCGGCCGGCCGGAGCAGCCCTTCCCGCTCCCAGATCTCGTAGGCGTGACGGCCCGTGTTCGCCGTGGCCACCTGCTGCGCCACCGCCGCGGTGCCACCGGCGGCCAGGGTGATGTCCCCCAGCAGCCCGAGATCGACCTTGGACCGGGTGTAGTGCGTCATCAGCACACCCGCCGCCAGTTTGGCCAGCTTCCCCGCCATGCCGACGAAGATCACCTGCTCCAGCCCTGCTGCCAGCGCGCGCCGCAGCGCCGCACCGGTGAAGTCCCCGACCTCCACGAAGCACACCTCCGGCAGTGCTGGCAGCAGGGCCATCGCGCCCCGCTCGGTGCGGCCGCCGGTGCACAGCACAGCCGTACGCTCCCCCTGCGCGGCCATGACTGACACCGCCTGCTCGACACTGGCCCGCCAGGACGCGGTCGAGAACGGCCGGACGATACCGGTGGTGCCGAGTATCGAGATCCCGCCCAGAATGCCCAGCCGGGCGTTGGTTGTCTTGCGCGCCATCCGTTCCCCGCCCGGTACCGAGATGACCACCCGCACCCCGCGTGCCGCCAGGCTGACCACTTCGGCCACGGCCTGGGTGATCATCGCGCGCGGGGTGGTGGTGATCGCGGGCTCGCCGACCTCGATGCCAAGGCCGGGCTTGGTGACGATGCCGACCCCTTCGCCGCCTTCCAGTGCCACGCCTGGCTGGTCGCGCCAGTGCACGTTCGCGGTGAGGTGGGCGCCGTGGGTGACATCCGGATCGTCGCCGGCGTCCTTGACCACCACCGCCGTGGCCTGCCGGGCATCGTGCGCGCAGGACTCGACCGCGAACTCCACCCGCCGCCCGCCGGGCAGGCCGACCTCCACCCGCTCCGGGGGGACCTGATCGCGCAGGGCGGTGACGGCCGCCTTCGCCGCCGCCGACGCGCAGGTGCCCGTGGTCCACCCGGTGCGCAGCGCCCTGGGCCGCACCTTGGCCGTGCGCGGCAGGTCGGGCTCGGTCAGTTCCGGCCCGGGCCCGGTCATGTGGCCCCCCCGCCCGGGCTGCGGTGGCCGGCCGCGTCCGCCGCCCGCAGCGCGCGGCGGGCGTCCCGGTCGGCCCGCCGGTGGCTGTGAAAGTGCCCGGGGTGGTACAGGTGTGACCGGGTGCCGTGGGCGGCCAGGGCCGGCCCGACCAGGAAGAGCGTGTGCTTCCACAGCTTGCGCGCCTTGACCGTGTCCGCCAGCGTCCCGACGGTGCACTCCGCGATCAGCTCGTCCGGCCAGGTCGCCCGGTAGGCCACTATCACCGGGGTTCCCGGTGGGTACCCGCCGGCCAGCAGCTCGGCCTGCAGCTGCCCGGACCGCGCGGCCGCCAGGAACACCGCCATGGTGGTGCCGTGCCGGGCGAGCTCGGCCACCTCCTCCCCGGGCGGCATGGGTGTCTTGCCACCGCCGAGCCGGGTGAGGATCACCGACTGGGCGATCTCGGGGACGGTGAGCTCCCTGTCCGCCAGCGCGGCGACCGCGGCGTACGCGCTCACGCCCGGGATGGTCTCGTGCGCGATCCCCAGCTCGTCGCAGAGTTCCCGCTGTTCCTGTACGGCGCCCCAGAGCGCCGGGTCGCCGGAGTGGATGCGGGCCACGGTGAGGCCCTCTACCAGCGCGCGCTGGTAGAGCGCGCGCACCTGCTCCAGCGGCAGCCGCGCCGAGTCGACGAGCTCGGCGCCGGGGCGGGCATGACGGAGCACGTCCGGGTGGACCAGGCTGGACGCCCAGACCACCACGTGCGCGGCGGCGATGACGCTGGCGGCCCGCAGGGTGAGCAGGTCGGCGGCACCGGGGCCGGCGCCCACGAACCACACTTTGGCGCCAGATCCGGGCCGGGAGAGGTCGGCCACGCCAGTCACAGCTTCCCCCCGCGGATGGTGCGCCGCCCGGGGACGAGCAGGGTTGACAGGTACGGGGCCGCGCCGCTCACCTCGGCGGCCGGCCTGATGTCCTGTCCCGGCAGCCCGAGGCTGGCGCCGTGCACCGCCCCACCGAGCCGGCCAGCGTCACGGACGGCGGCGAGCACCTCGGGCAGGTGCCGGCCGCTCTTGTAGCCGACCACTGTGTCGTACCTCGCCAGCGCGTCGCGGAACCGGCCGAGGCCCGCCGTCAGCGGCAGCAGCGCGAGCGTCTCCGTCCCTTCGCACAGCACGGTGCCGCTGCGTGCCGCCAGGTCCTGCATGGCCGTGATGCCGGGCACGGTCGCGATGGTCAGCCCGGCGACCCGGTCGCGGAGGGTGGCCGCGAGGTAGGTGAAGGTCGAGTACACATTGGGGTCCCCGATGGTGGCGAAGGCGACCGTCGCCGCCCCAGCCCGGAAGACCGCCTCGGCCGTGGCTGCCGCGTTATCCCAGGCCGCTTCGCGGCGCGCCCGGTGGGCGGCGCCGCCGGCCGGGCCCGCCGGTTCGTCGAAGGCGAAAACGACCCGGCGGATGCGGTCGTGGCCGACGTGAGCGCGTACCGTCGTCTCCGCCCGGCCCGGCTCACCGGTGGCCAGGACCGGCACCAGCACCAGGTCCGCTTCCCGCAGCACGCGCACAGCCTTGACGGTGACCAGTTCTGGGTCGCCCGGGCCGACGCCCACCCCGACCAGCGTGGCCGGGGTCATGACGCCGCCCCCACCAGGGGGGCCTGGCTCGTTCCCGCCGCCGCCACCACGCGCGCCGCCAGCTGGGGGTATCCCGCCCAGTGCAGGTGCAGGTAGGACGCATGCACGCAGCGCCATACAAAGCCCTCGCCGCGCCCGCCGAACGTCCACGCCGGGGTGGGGGAGTGCGCGGGCTCGACCAGGGTGCGGTGAAACTCATGCCCACGCACTGTGGTGCCGGACGGCGCCAGCACCGAGTCACCCGCCGCGGTCGCGTCCCGGTAGCCGAGCGTGAGCCGGGCGGTCATCCGGGCGGTCGCGTCGAGCACCCCGCACATGGGCCGTCCGTCCAGTTCGCGGACCAGGTAGAGCAGGCCGGCGCATTCGGCGGCCACCGGGGCGCCGGCAGCGGCCAGTCGCGCCACCTCCGCCCGCAGCCGCTCGTTCGCGGCCAGCTCACTGGCGTGCGCCTCGGGGAACCCGCCGCCGAGGACGAGCGCCGATGTGCCCGCCGGCAGGGTCTCATCGCGCAGCGGGTCCACGCTCACCACCTGCGCGCCCGCCGCGGTGAGCAGTTCGGTGGTCTCGGGGTAGCAGAAGCTGAACGCCGCGCCGCCCGCGATCGCCACCACCGGGCGGCGCGGCCGTCCGGAGGCCAGCGGGGCGGAACGCGGCAGTGGGGAGACCAACGTGCCCGGCGAGGTGGCTGCGGCCAGCGCGCTATCGGCGGTCCAGGGGGTGCCAGCGAGCGGGCCGGCCGAGCGCGCCAGAGCGATGACAGCGTCCAGGTCGACGGCGCGGGCCACGAGTGCGGCCAGCCGGCCGATGGCCCGGCGGGCCGCTCTTTTCCGTTCGGCCGCCGGCACCAGGCCCAGGTGCCGCGACGGCGCCGTGATCGCGTCGTCGCGGCCAAGCGCCCCGAGCACCGGCACGCCGATGCCCGCCAGGGCGTCCCGCAGGATCTGCTCGTGCCGTGCGGAGCCGACCCGGTTGAGGATGACACCGCCGATCCGCACCAGCGGGTCGAAGGCGGCGAACCCGGAGACCAGCGCGGCGGCCGACCGGCCCTGCGCGGAAGCGTCCACCACCAGCAGCACCGGTGCACCGAGCAGGGTGGCCACCTGCGCGGTGGAACCCTCGGAGGTGGCGCCGCGCCCGTCGTACAGGCCCATGACCCCTTCCACGATCGCTACCCCGGCGCCATTGGCCCCGTGCAGGAACAGCGGCACGATCAGGTTCTCGCCGCACAGCACCGGGTCGAGGTTCCGGCCCGGCCGGCCGGTGGCGAGTGCGTGGTAGCCGGGGTCGATGTAGTCCGGGCCGACCTTGTGCGCGGAGACGGCCAGGCCGCGGGCCGCCAAGGCGGCCATCAGCCCGGTGGCCACGGTGGTCTTGCCGTGCCCGGACGCGGGCGCGGCCACCACCAGCCGTGGCAGGCTCACCACTCGATGCCCCTCTGCCCCTTCTGGCCGGCGTCCATCGGATGCTTGACCTTGGTCATCTGGACCACCAGGTCGGCCGCCTCAACCAGGCGCGGGTCGGCGTCCCGGCCGGTGATGACGACATGCTGCTGGCCGGGCCGGGCGGCCAGGGTGGCCACCACGTCGCCGACGTCCACCCAGCCCCACTTCAGCGGGTAGGTGAACTCGTCCAGCACGTAGAAGCGGTATGCCTGGGCCGCCAGATCCCGCTTGACCTGCGCCCAGCCCTCCCTGGCGTTCGCGGCGTGATCGGCCTCGCTGCCGGGCCGGGCCAGCCACGACCATCCCTCACCCATCTTGTGCCAGGTGACCGGGCCACCCTCGCCCGTCTGGGCATGCACCCGGCCCAGCGCGCGCAGCGCTGTCTCCTCGCCGGTCTTCCATTTGGCGCTCTTGACGAACTGGTACACGGCGATGGGCAGGCCGGCGTTCCAGGCCCGCAGCGTGAGCCCGAAGGCCGCCGTTGATTTCCCCTTCATCTCCCCGGTGTGCACGATGACGAGGGCACGCTGGCGCCGCTGCCGGGTGGTGAGCCCGTCGTCCGGGACGGTGAGCGGTCTTCCCTGTGGCATCAGGCAACCTCCTTACCGTGCTGGCCGCGTCGGCCCTGGGGGCCGGCGCCCCGGAACCCCCCGCTTATTGCCCGGACCGACTCGGCGAGCGGCTCCGCGGCGAGCTCGGCCAGCCGCAGCACGGTCCCGCCCAGCGCCGCGGCGAGGCCGGCCGCGAGCCCGAGCCGGACCGGGCCGGTCTCGCAGTCCACCACCACGCTGGCGACCTCGCCCGCGGCCAGCCGGGCGGCCTCGGCGTGCGCGGCCGCCACCGGGCCGGGGCCACCGGTGGCCCGGCCGTCGGTGACCAGGACGAGCAGCGGACGGCGCCGGGGGTCGCGCAGCCGCTCCGCGGCGAGCACCTCACCGGCCGCCCGCAGACCCGCCGCCAGCGGGGTCCGCCCCCCGGCCGGCAGGGCTGCCAGCCGTACCGCGGCCGCCTCGACCGAGGTGGTGGGAGGCAGCAGCACCTGGGCGGCGGCGCCCCGGAAGGCGATCAGCCCTACCTTGTCCCGGCGCTGGTAGGCATCGAGCAGCAGCGACAGCACCGCCCCCTTGACCGCGCTCATCCGGGCGCGCGCCGCCATCGAGCCGCTCGCGTCCACCACGAACAGGACCAGGTTGCTTTCCCGCCCCTCCCGCCGGGCCTCCCGCAGGTCGCTGCGGTGCAGCAGGAGCCCGCCCGGGCCGGTGCGGCCCCGGGCCAGCTGATGTGGCGCTGCCGCGGCTACGGTGGCGGCCAGGTGGATCCGGGTGAGGCGCCCCCGGGGAACCAGCGCCCCGGTCACCCGCCCGGCATCCGTCCGTGCCCGCGACCGCCGGCCTGCCGCTCCAGCCCCCACCCCGGGAACTTCCAGCCGCTTAACGGAAGCTACCGCCCCAGGTGCTACCGGCCCGGCCGGCACCTGCCGTGGCGCGGCCCCGCCTCCGGCGGCGGTGGCCTGGCCGCCATCAGCTGCCCCGGCGGGGGCTGGCTCGGCAGCGGGGGCCGGGGGCGGGGTTGCCGACGCCGGCGGACCGCCATCGGGTGCCGAGTTTCCGGACACCTGCCGGCCGCCGTCCGGCCCGCGCCCATCCGGCCCGCGCCCGCCCGGATCATCCTCCGGCCCGCCGTCCCCGGGCCCCTTGCCCGTGCCTTCCGCCAGGGCCCGGTCCAGCTCTTCACTGGCGAGCTGCGGGGCGTCGAACGGCTGCCGGCGGCGGCGGTGCGGCAGCGCCAGTGCGGCAGCCGCCCGGATGTCGCCGGCGGTCACCTCCGCGCGCCCTGCCCAGGCGGCGTGCGCCACCGCGGCCCTGGCGATCACCAGATCGGCGCGCAGCCCGTCCACGCCGAAGGCCGCGCACACCGCCGACACCTGCCGCAGCATGGCGTCGGGCAGGGCCACTCCGGGCAGCCGGCCCCTGGCCGTCACGATCCGGTCCGCCAGGTCATCCTCGGCCGCCTGCCAGCGGGTGGCGAAGCGGGCAGGGTCCGCGTCGTAGGCGAGGCGGCGCCGCACTACCTCGGCGCGCAGGTCCGGCTCGCGCGGGGCGGTGGCCTCGACGGCCAGGCCGAACCGGTCGAGGAGCTGCGGGCGCAGCTCGCCTTCCTCCGGGTTCATGGTCCCGACCAGCAGGAAGCGCGCCGCGTGCCGCACCGACACCCCTTCCCGCTCGACGTAACACGTGCCCAGCGCGGCCGCGTCCAGCAGCAGGTCCACCAGGTGGTCGTGGAGGAGGTTGACCTCGTCCACGTAGAGGACGCCCCGGTGGGCGGCGGCCAGCAGGCCGGGCTCGAACGCTTTCACGCCTTCGGTGAGCGCCCGCTCGATGTCGAGCGCGCCCACCAGCCGGTCCTCACTGGCCCCGACCGGCAGCTCCACCACCCGGGCCGGCCGGGCCAGGGCCAGCCCGCCCCGCTCATGTGGGCCGTCCGGGCAGCCGGAGTCCGGCTCGCCCGGATCGCAGCCGAACCGGCAGCCGGGCACCACGTCCACCTCGGGCAGGACCGCGGCCAGGGCGCGGACCATGGTGGACTTGGCGGTGCCCTTCTCACCGCGTACCAGCACCCCGCCGATGGCCGGTGACACCGCGTTCAGGATCAGGGCCAGCCGCAGGCTGTCCATGCCGACGACCGCGCTGAACGGGAACCCCACCATGGTCATGCCTCGTCTCCCTCCAGCTCGCCCTCAAGTTCGAGGTAGGTGGCCCGCAGCTGGTCCAGGGTGGCGGGCGCCGGGTCGGCCCACAGCCCGCGGCTGGCGGCCTCCAGCAGCCGCCCGGCGATGCCGCGCAGCGCCCACGGGTTGGACTGCCGCATGAAGCCGCTGACCTGCTCATCGAACACGTAGGAGGCGGCGAGCTGTGCGTACATCCAGTCCTCTACCACGCCCGCGGTGGCGTCGTAGCCAAACAGGTAGTCCACGGTCGCGGCCAGCTCGAACGCACCCTTGTACCCGTGCCGGGCCATCGCTGCCAGCCAGCGCGGGTTGACCACCCGGGCACGGAACACCCGCCTCGCCTCCTGCGCCAGGGTGCGGGTGCGGACCGCATCCGGCACCGCGGAGTCCCCGATGTAGGCATGCGGGGAACTCCCGGTGAGGTGGCGCACCATGGCCACCATGCCGCCATGGAACTGGAAGTAGTCGTCGGAGTCGGCGATGTCGTGCTCGCGGGTGTCGGTGTTCTTCGCCGCCACCGCGATCCGGCGGAAGCTCGTCTCCATGTCGGCCCTGGCCTCGCGGCCGTCCAGGCCGCGGCCGTAGGCGTAGCCGCCCCACACGGCGTAGACCTCGGCCAGGTCGGCGTCGGTGCGCCAGTTCCCGGCGTCGATCAGCGGCAGCAGGCCCGCGCCGTACGCGCCGGGTTTGGAGCCGAAGATGCGGGTGGTCGCCCGGCGGCGGTCGCCGTGGGCGCGGGTGTCCTCATCCACGTTCGCCCGGAGGTAGTTGGCCTCGGCCGGCTCGTCGAGGCCCGCGACCGCCTGGATGGCGTCGTCGAGCAGCGTGATGACATGCGGGAACGCGTCACGGAAGAACCCGGAAATCCGGATGCTGACGTCGACCCGCGGCCTGCCCAGCCCCGCGAGCGGTACCACCTCGAAACCCGTCACCCGGCGGGACACGTCGTCCCAGGTGGGACGGCAGCCGATCAGCGCGAGCACTTCCGCGATGTCGTCGCCCTGGGTGCGCATGGCTGAGGTGCCCCACACGGTCAGGCCGACCGACCGGGGGTAGGCACCGGTGTCGGCGAGGTGGCGTGCCAGCAGCGAGCCGGCGAGCGCGGACCCGGTGTCCCAGGCGTTGCGGGAAGGGATGGCCTTGGGGTCGACCGAGTAGAAGTTCCGGCCGGTCGGGAGCACGTTGACCAGCCCCCGGGTGGGCGACCCGGACGGGCCGGACGGCACGAACCGGCCGTCCAGCGCACGCAGCAGGTTGGCCACCTCATCGGTGGTTCGGGCCAGCCTGGGCGCTACCTCGGTGGCGGCGAACTCCAGCAGCGCCACCACCTCCGGCGGGGCGGCGGCCAGCACTTCGCTGGCGACCACTGGTGCCTTTCCCGGCTGCCAGCCGGCCGCGTCGAGGCCGGCCACCAGCGCGCCCGCCAAGTGCTCCAGCAGGTCGACGGCGTCCGCGCCGGTACGGGCGGGTCCGCCCACCAGGGCGGACAGAGCCGCGGGCACGGCGGCCGTGCGGCCGGGCTCGTCCAGCAGGGCTTTTTCGTTCAGCCCGAAATACTGAGCCAGCGCGGCGCGCAGCCCCGGGAGCGCCACCCGCCCGCCCCAGACCTGGGCGGCCCGCAGGATGGCCAGCACGGTGGCGATCCGCTGCTCCCCGGCGGGGGCGCTGCCCAGCACATGCAGCCCGTCCCGGATCACCGCGTCCTTGACCTCGCACAGGTACCCGTCCACGTGCAGCACGAAATCGTCGAACTCGCCCGCGCCGGGCGCGGTGTCCACCGCCAGGTCGTGATGGAGTTCGGCGGAGCGGACCAGCTCCCAGATCTGGGCCCGGACCGCGGGCAGCTTGACCGGGTCGAGCGCGCTGACCGTGGCGTACTCATCGAGCAGCTGCTCCAGCCGGGCCAGGTCGCCGTAGCTGTCGGCGCGTGCCATCGGCGGGATGAGGTGGTCGATGATGGTGGCGTGCGCGCGGCGCTTGGCCTGGGTGCCCTCGCCGGGGTCGTTGACGATGAACGGGTAGATCAGCGGCACATCGCCGAGCACCGCGTCGGGGGCGCAGTCCGCGGCCAGGCCGAGCCCCTTGCCGGGCAGCCACTCCAGCGTGCCGTGCTTGCCGAGGTGGATGATCGCGTGGGCGCCCAGCGACCGCTCCAGCCACCGGTAGGCCGCCAGGTAGTGGTGGGAGGGCGGCAGGTCGGGGTCGTGGTAGATGGCGACCGGGTTCTCGCCGAAGCCGCGTGGCGGCTGGATCATCACAACCACATTGCCGAACCGCAGCCCGGCCAGCACGATGTCGCCCGAGTCTGTGTAGAGGGTGCCGGGCGGCTCCCCCCAGTGCCGGCGGACCGACGCCCGCAGCGCGGCCGGAAGTTTGGCGAACCACTCCTGGTAGGTGCCGCCGGGGACGCGGATCGGCGCGGCCGCCAGCTGCTCGCTGGTGAGCCATTCTGTGTCGTGCCCGCCCGCCGCGATCAGCTGGTGGATCAGTGTGTCGCCGTCGGGCGGGTATCCCTCCCCGAGGTCGTAGCCGGCGTCTTTGAGCGCCGCCAGCAAGACGATGGCGGACGCCGGGGTGTCCAGGCCCACCGCGTTGCCGACCCGCGCGTGCTTGGTGGGGTAGGACGACAGCATGATCGCCAGCCGCCGTTCCGCCGGAGGGGTGTGGCGCATCCGGGCGTGCGCGACCGCGATCCCGGCCACCCGGGTGGCCCGCTCCGGGTCGGCGGCGTAGAAAGGAACCCCATCCGGCCCGGTTTCCTTGAACGAGAACGGCACCGTGATCAGCCGGCCGTCGAACTCCGGCACCGCCACCTGCATGGCCGCGTCCACCGGGGTGAGCGCCGCGCTGGAGTCCGACCACTTGGCGCGCCCGGAGGTCAGGCACAGGGCCTGCAGCACCGGGACGTCCAGGGCAGCGAGTGCCGCCACATCCCAGCCGTCTTCCGCCCCGCCCGCCGACGCTTCGGCCGCGACCGTGCCACCTGCCGCCAGCACCGTGACGACCAGCGCGTCCACCCCTGCGAGCAGGCTGAGGACCTCGGGACTGGCGGACCGCAGCGACCCGCAGAACACCGCCCTCGCGTTCGCCCCGCAGGCTTGCACCGCGTCCGCGAGCGCATCGACGAACGCGGTGTTCCCGGAGACCGCGTGGGCGCGGTAGAAGACGATCCCCACTGTCGGGCGGTCCTGGTGTGCCGTGCGCTGGCTGTGGACGCCGTGGGCCGGGAGCGGCCGGGGCAGCTCGAAACCCTCGCCGGTGAGCAGAATGGTGTCGGAAAGGAAGCGGGCGAGCTGCGCAAGGTTGCCCGGCCCGCCCTCACGCAGGTAGGCGAGGGCCTGCCCAGCCACCCCGGCGGGCACTGTGGACAGCGACATGAGTTCGGCGTCAGCGGCTGGCTCGCCGCTGAGCACGACCGCTGGCACACCGCTCGCCAGCACTACCGCCAGGCCCTGTGGCCAGCTGCGCCTGCCGCCGAGCAGCCGCACGACCACGCAGAAAGCCCCGTCCAGCAGGCCCGGCAGGTCCGCCGGCTCGGTGCGGGCCGGGTTGGCCAGCCGCCACGGCCCGCCGCTGGCCCGGGCGGCCATCAGGTCGGTGTCCGCCGCCGAGAGCAGCAGGACGGGCGGGTTCGCGGCGGTGGCAGGGGCGGTCATGGCGCTCCGGGTGGGATGAATGGCAGGCCGGGGGGCGCGCCCTGCTCGATGAGCCGCAGCAGCGCAGCGGTGTCGGTGTGCCCGGTGATGAGGTCGCCCAGGATGTCGAGCTGCTGTTCACGCCGGG
>Ga0307373_10002468_pt1 | contig 33337 bp, 33 predicted proteins | sample OX2MG_FD_202534 | JGI IMG/M metagenome (GOLD analysis project Ga0307373, IMG submission 202534) | Soil microbial communities from Risofladan, Vaasa, Finland - OX-2 | ecosystem: Environmental > Terrestrial > Soil > Coastal area > Acid sulfate soil | place: Finland: Risofladan, Vaasa | collected...
ACCGAATGTTCTTTCTCGATCAAACTGATTGAGAAATCAGAGATTGGCTCCTCAGGCAGGACTTGGACCTGCAGCCTGTCGGCTAACAACCGAATACTCTGATTTCACTCACCCGAAGCGTTAGGAGATCCTTTGGCGGATTTGACCTTTTTGATCGAGGTGTTGGCTCCTATTGCCGTTTAACAAGTCCTCTTCGCACTTCTGACGTAATCCGAGCGGTCCCAAAAGAACGGCTGCCGGTATTCCCAGTTCAGTCGAGGCATGCATGAAAATACCCACAGATTCTCAAGGTTCGAGCCATGGACGGCCGATCCCTCCTTTGAGCCAATCGCGACACGGTGATATGGCCTGCGAAACTCTCTATGTTTGCAAGCATGTCCACCGTGCAAGGGTTGGAGAATCCGAACCTGCAGCACGAGGCATTGAAATCCACCAGGTCCTGGCAGCCTACATCAACCACCTGGTCAAAACAGCACGCACCACGGATCTCGAAATATACGACGCATTGGTGAGAGGCGCCGGCGCCGAGGCGCGGGAAGTTCTGGAGAAGTTCCGGGACAACCACGCATTTGACCCGGAGAAGATCCTAGCGACTGAACTCCACATCGCGCTCGATGAAAACTTCGCTCCGATCGAGCGTTCGGGCGATGACGTGCCAATAGCTACCTACGAGGGGACACTTGACTTGGTGATGCTTCATTCCCTCACCGAAGCCGAGATCGAGGACTGGAAAAGCTACTACAAGATCATCGACGCGGACACCTTCCAATCGAAGTTCTATTCGCTTTTGCTGATGTGCCTCAACCCTTCGCTGGAACGGGTGAAGTTCGTTCTGGAGTTCGTGCGATATGGAGTTTCGCGCCGTGTCGAATACACACGGACAGATATGTCGTGGCTCATGGAATTGGCTCAGAGGGAACGGACACGCCAAAGAAAGCTCCATGAATTGGTTTCCTCTGGCGACCGCGACTTGAAGGTCTCCCCAGGCAGGCACTGCACTTGGTGCCCGCTTTTGCTGAACGGCTGCCCGGTGGCAGAGACAAATCCGTACGGGCAGATGACGGCTGAAGAACGACTGCGGTTTGCGCTGTGGCTGCAAGAGGCCGAAAAACAAAACACAAGGGTGCTTAAGGAACTGATGGTGGAGCACGGTCCGATCCGCTATCGGGACGAGAACGAGAGCGAGTACGTTGCTGGCTTCGTGCCAACCGAGAAGAGGTTCTATCCATATCAAGATAGTGTTTCCATTCTTGATGAATGGTTCACAGCACATCCCGATGAGCGGGCCCTGCGAGAAAAGCTCACGATTTCGGGGCTATCTTCCGCGATCAAGGCGGAAAAGCGTGCCAACCTTGCCCGCAAGCTGGCAGAGATCGCGGACGTGCGTGTCGAAACCGAGCTAAAGATCGGGCAGGAAGCAAGGAATGGCGGTAAGGAGCGAGGGTCATGAGAATTCTGACGCTGACTTTGAAGAACTTTCGATCGCACCAGGAGACGATCCTGGACCTTGATCGATTCAACTTCGTCCGCGGGCCCAATGCCAGTGGAAAGAGCTCTATCCAAATGGCACTGGAGTATTTGTTCACGGGACGATGTGAAATGACAGATGCTGCTGGTCGCGGAGCCGAATCTTTGATTCGGACTGGGGCAAAGGAACTTGAGGTTTCCGCGACCCTTGAAGGAGGAGAGACGATATGCCGGCGAAGGACGCCGAGATCGCACATCGTTGAGCTGAACGGAAATCGCGTCCCCGTGGACGCTGCGGAGGCCTCCCTGGAGAAACGATTTGGCTCATCTGATGTCTTGTCCGCTGTGCTGAACGCGGGCCGATTCATCGAAATGTCGGAGGCCGAGCAGAAGAGGCTCTTGGCCCAGGTGGTCGACGCGGGGAAAGTAGACATTCCTGAAGAAATTGGCAACGCGCTGCGGGCGATGAATGAAGAGCAGCCAAGACTGACGTGCGTCGCTGACATCGAGGCTGCCCACAGACGGTTCTATGACTTGCGCACGGAGGTTAGTCGCGATCTAAAGGCACTCGGGCAGATGGAGAAGCCGGATGCGCCACCGGACCTCCCGGCTGTGCAAGTGGTAAACAAGAAACTCGAGGATTTGCGGGAGCAGAAGGAGAGACTCATCGCGCAGAAGGCAGAGACAGATGCCACGTGGGAAGGGGCGCAGACACGATTGAAGCAGGTGCAGGCGGAGATCGAGGAAGCATCGTCGGAGATCCTCAGCCCGAGGCAAGAGCAAGAGTTGCTCCAACTTGAGTCTCAGCGGGACGATGCTGAGAAACTTCGTCAGGAGCTAACGGACTTGATTGCCGAGCAAAAGGCAGTCGAAACATCCCTTGCGGCAATGGATGGATTGAAGGGCAAGTGTCCAAGCTGCGGGCAGCCGATCTCGGACGAAGCAAAGGCAGTAGAAATGGAGTCGCTACGCGAACGCCTTGCCGACATTGAGGGATTGATTCAGGGGGCGAAGGAGGAACTGAACGAATACGCGGAGATGGAAACGGCAATCTCCCGTCTCGGAGGACACCGCAAAGCTCTGGCCCAGCGGGCGAAACTGGCAGACGAGCAAACGAAGCTCCGGGGAGTGCAGAGACCCAATGTTGGAGATCTGGAAAGCCGAATGACTATCTTGGTGGAGAGGATCAACAAGGGCGAACGCGTGTTGGAAAAGGCGCAACAGTTGGAGAACGCCAAAGAGCGGTGGGAAACGTATGTCGGACAGAAGTCCAGCTTGGAGACGAAGATCGGCCTGCTAGATAGACTGACCGAATTCTTCGGGCCGACTGGCGCGGTAATGGGTCAATCCTGCGGGCGGATGGGATCGTTCACCGAGGATTTGAATCGGCATCTCGCGGCATTCGGCTACACTTGCAATATTTTACTCGAGCCGTTCGAGATTCGTGTCATTTCGTCGAATGGCGATCGTCTCGGCTTTTCGCTAAAGCACCTCTCCGAGTCGGAGCAGTTTCGATTTAGTGTCGCTTTCCAAATTGCTCTGGCGATAGTAACGGGGTTGCGGTTTGTTGTGATCGACCGGGCTGACGTCCTGGACAAGGACAAACGGAAATTGTTTTCGGGCTTGCTGATGAACGGCGGGCTTGACCAAGCCATCGTGCTTGCAACCAGTGACGAAGCACCGCCCTCCATCGTGTTACAAGGCGTAAAGTTCCTGAATCTCATCGAAGGGACAAAGCCCGACAAAGCTCTTGGGTACTCTGCAGCGTGAGCCGACGTTACTTTATCGAGCAGCAGGCTGGGATAAAAGTCATAGGGAATTTGGAATCATCGGGCCAGATGCGCTCGTCGGCTCGGTTGGATAGAGCGTCTGCCTTCTAAGCACGACGCTCGGTTCCAAGTCTTCTATTTGTTCGTTAGGCTTTTCAATCTTTTCAACCACTTGGGGAGTCTGCCTTTGGCTCAAAGCTAACCCCAATGGCACGAATGAGTAAGGTTTTGGCACAGTTCTGGCACATCTGAGTGGGGTGAACCCCTCTGTTGAGACAATCTGAAATTGGCACACTGGCACACCCGTCCGTTCGCTACAAAAGAGGGCACTGGCCGTCTCACAGCGGCAACGTTCGCAACGCCATTTCGACTACGTGTTGCAATTTTTCACGGCTTGCGCCACCCGCAGCCTGGACCGCCATTCCGTAGACGATCGTCGCGACGTAGCGGGCAAGATCAGAAGGGTTCACGGTGGCCGGCAGGTCACCATCTGATTTCGCACGCTGGAAGCGCCGGCGTAAAGCACCCTCACCCGCCGCGCGGTACGCGGCCAGTTCCTGCCGGATGGAATCGGCCGCCTCGCCGCACGCAAGCGCACCTTGAACCGTGAGACATCCGCCCGGATTGCTCGGGGCTGTGTTCAAGTCAGCGGCGCCCCGCAACAATCGTTCGACGACCGCGCGCGCGGTCGGCTCCTTCAATGCTTCTTGGGTGTAAGCCGCCGGGCCATTCAAATACCGATCGAGTGCTTTGCGGAACAGCGCTTCCTTGTCGCCAAAGGCGGCATAGAGACTTGGACGGTTGACGCCCGCGGCCTTGGTCAGGTCCGACAGGGAAGCGCCCTCATATCCCTTCCGCCAGAACACCTGCAACGCGCGGTCCAAGGCTCCGCCGATATCGAAGGAGCGCGGACGTCCCAGCCGCACTGAGGATTTGTTCCGTCTCATGCTCTATTGGATGCAATTTCCATACCTATCGGTACAATTATTGCAACCATTCACCCGCCGCGACATCTATACCGTATGGTATATAAATACCATGCGTTCGACAGGAAATCAAAGAGGAGATAGATCATGGGCAAGCTGGAAGGAAAAGTAGCTGTCATCACGGGAGGCAATAGCGGAATCGGTCTCGCCACGGCGCAACGCTTCGTTGCCGAGGGCGCGCACGTCTTTATCACGGGCCGCCGTCAAAGCGAACTCGACGCGGCAGTGAAACAGATCGGCAAGAACGTTACCGCGGTGCAGGGCGACGTCTCCAATCTCGCTGATCTTGATCGGTTATACGCAACTGTAAAGCAGGAGAAGGGGCACATCGACATTCTCTTCGCCAATGCCGGCACTGGGGAATTTGGCCCGCTCAGCGCAATCACTGAAGAGCACTTCGACAAAACATTCAACGCGAACGTCAAGGGTCTTCTGTTCAGCGTGCAAAAGGCGCTTCCACTCCTAAAGGATGGAAGCTCCATCATTCTGAATGCGTCCATCGTTTCGAGTACCGGATCGCCCGCGCTCAGCGTATACAGCGCATCCAAAGCCGCCGTGCGGTCCTTCGCGCGCACCTTCACCTCGGATCTAAAAGAGCGCAAAATCCGTGTGAACGCTGTGAGTCCTGGCGTGATTCCTTCTCCGGGCTACCGCAATTCCCTCGGCCTGACGGACGAACAAATCAAACAATACACAGACAGCGCCGTGGACAAGATACCGCTCGGTCGTACGGGGACCTTGGACGAAGTCGCTAAAGTGGTCTCTTTTCTTGCTTCCGACGAAAGTAGCTACGTCACTGGCATTGAGCTCTTCGTCGACGGCGGCATGACCCAAATCTGACCATCTAGACCGCTGGCGTTTCGACGCGATCTCCCCGGCATCCGGGGTGACTAATGTTGTCGATCGGATGCCTCGTGCTTAGGGGCTCCCTCTTCGCAAGGCTGATTCCTGCGCGGGCGCTAATTCATGACGTGTAGCTTCGGGGGGCAGTCCGGTTGCTGGCCTACTTGGAAAGGACTTATTGTTTGAAGAAGAAAGTGAACCCGGGTACTCGCGTGAGTGGCCCACCTCAGCACCGAACCGCAACTCTAGAGGAGCGGGCGGATCTCAAAAGTCCCAAACGCAATGCCCGCTCTTGTAGAACGATAGCCGCCCGTCCTCGCTCACCTTCAGGACATTTCCAAACTGCGAGGCCGCGATCGCTGCCGCCGTGCGACTGCCCTCCGCGACTTCGTCCGGCATAACAACCACTGGACTGTGCCGGAGAATCGCGCCGAACGCCAGCAGATTCCCGTCACGGTCGAGCACGATGCTCCCATCGATGCGTGCAATCGTTTCAAGGACGGGCTGCGAAAGCTCCGTCACGCGTTGGCAGCAAAAGATAGTGGAGCTGATTCTTTGATCCTGCTTTCGGCGACTCGTCTCGCTGTTGAAGCAGATCGCGATTGCCCAGCAATTCGCGTGCTTTCCGTCGATCATCGAGGATGACAAACAATCCTCCACGCCGTCCTTCCGCGAGATTGAGCGCGACTGAAAACAGCCGGTGTGCCAGCTCCTTGTTCCCCAGCGCCACTTCCCAGACTCGATACTTCTCGACGGCGTCCGTCAAATGCCAGCGCCCGTCAAGGAAGCTGAACACCTGCGCGCCGTCCGCGAAAATCTTGATCTCTCCGTTCGGCGTCAGAACCAGGCAGACGTGGCCACCGCACAACGTCGCGCGGTTATGTGCTTCATAGCGCCGCGCGCTTGGCACTGGAAGTTCGAAATCGGCGAACGGCCGCGCCCACTCCGCGACGTCCACCAATTCAACCATAAGACCCGCGCGATCCACCAACGCTACCGTGCGCAATCCATCGCAGATTCGATGAAAGCTTCGAATCGACGTCAACTCGCTCGAATAGGGTAAGGCTCCCGCGGGCTGCGAGGGCAGTGCGTGGCATGCATCCGGCTGAAATCCGAACAGCAGTGCGCCCGTTGAGATTCTGCGGTCTTCGTACGTGCTCAGCGCGCTGATTCGCAGCACCTCGATTGCCTCGGAAACACGATCTGTGACTTTGGCCAGCGTTGCCGCACCAGCAAAAACATACGGATCGAGAAATCCCGAAACGTAGTGATCTTCCGGCAAACCGTTGAAGATCTCTGAGCTCCGCGCCACCACTTCGGCGTTGAACAGCAACTGATATCTCGTCGAGAGAACTTTTCCGATACCCTTTAACAGCTTCTGCTCGTGCTCGGTGAAATCCTTGCCCTGATTGACGAGAGAATACTTCGCGCCGAGCCACTCCAGATTCGCCCCACCGTCTCGCAAGTGCAAATGCAGTTCAGGTTTTCCCTCTTCAGAGCGTCCTACGATTGTGAGTTCGCTGTAGGGCAGGAAATACTGGATACCGCGCGCCAGCAGCTCTTCGAAGTAACGATCTATGAAGAGCCGATGGAGTTCAGATGAGTGAGAGAAACTCGCCAAACTATTCTCCGTGCAGCATCATATCATCCACAAAACGCCAAGCCCAATGCTCGCCCGGCTCGATCGATTCCATGGTCGGATGTTTAGTGAGGGTAGAGGATCGTTTCCGAGTACGCCGTTATTCTGGAGCAACAGGGAAGCTCAAACGCCGACGCCCGCATTACGATTCCGCCCGAAGTGCCGCACTTAGAGCTGCAAGCGATCCCACACACCGCCATACCTAATTGCACGAACCATTTCTCTCTCGTAAATACTCTGGGGGAATCCGAGTTCGATTTGGCTAGCTTCATCGAGTGATTTCAACTGTTCGGCGGAGAGTTCCAGATCCAAACTGGCGAGATTGTCCTGGAGTTGAGATACCTTCCGCGCTCCAATGATCGGGATCACCGGCACCGTTTGATACCGCAACCAGGCGAGTGCGACTTGCGCCATGCTGCGACCGGTCTGTTCAGAGACCGCCTTCACCGTCGAGATGATCCGCGTCGCTCGTTGTTCCTCGGGAAGGAACTCCTTCATTCCCTCGTTGGACATCCGCCCACCGTCAGCTTTGCCCTCACCGTGATACTTCCCTGTGAGCACGCCACCCGCCAGCGGAGACCAAGCCAAAACCCCCAGGTTCAAAGCTTTCGCCATAAGAATCAGTTCGCGCTCGACCGTCCGCTCAATGAGGCTGTACTCGATTTGCAACCCGACGAACTGTGTCCAGCCTCGAAGTTCCGCCAGAGTATTTGCCTGAGCGATCCACCATGCGGGAGCGTCCGAGATGCCAACGTAGAGAATCTTGCCTTGGCGAACGAGATCGTCCAGGCCGCGCATAACTTCTTCCACAGGTGTGATCCCGTCCCAGATGTGGACCCAGTACAGGTCGATGTAGTCGGTTTGCAATCGCTTCAGACTGGCTTCTACCGCTTGCATCATGCTCTTGCGGTGGTTGCCCGCCGCATTGGGATCGGTGCCAGGCGCAGCGTTGGAGTATTTCGTGGCTAAGACGACGCTCTCACGATGTCCCTGAATGAACTCACCCAGGAGTCTCTCGCTCGTGCCGTTGGTGTAGAAATTCGCCGTGTCAATGAAGTTTCCGCCTGCCTCGCGGTAAGTCTCATAGACTTTCTGCGCTTCAGCCTTCGGTGATCCCCATCCCCACTCGTCGCCGAAAGTCATGGTACCTTGTGACGCTTCGGAGACCCGCAGTCCACTCTTGCCGAGTAACCTGTATTTCATAATCGTGCGCCTTTCATGATTCAGCAACTCAGGAATTGATTCCACTATTTGCCTTATACAATTGACCGTCGAAACGCCCATCTTCAAAAACCGTTGAAACAGTCAGATGTCGCCATTTCTCGGCTTCGCTCGCTCGTGCAGATTCCGCTTGTTGCACACGCTTTTCCGCATCTACACCGAGGATCAGCCGCATCGGCACCTCGTCGCTACTTGCCAGTTGGAGAATTACATCCGCAATCTTTCGCGGATCGCCTTCCGAACGTCCTTCGAGGCCTTGCAATAGCTTGCGTATCGAACCGACTGAGGCCTCGTACTCCGGCAGCAGGTCCGGCATGTTCTGACCCGCGCGCCGCGCCCAGTTGGTCCGAATACCTCCCGGCTCCAGTGTGCAGACCTTGACCCCGAATGGCGCGACTTCCATGGCCAGAGCGTCGCTGAAACCGCCCACGGCCCACTTCGCCGCGTGATACGGCGTATTGCCGCCGATTGCGAAACGGCCGCCGACCGAAGACACCTGAAAGATGTGGCCGCTCTTCTGCTTGCGCATCACAGGGACGGCGGCACGTGTGGTGTACACGACCCCGTAAAAGCATGTGTCCACAACGGCCTGGAAATCTTCCGCACTTATTTGCTCGAAGGGTGCAATCTGCCCATAGCCAGCATTGTTGACGAGCACATCCAGCCGCCCGAAGGTATCCACAGCTAGCTGCACCGCGGACTTTGCTGCCGCCTCATCGCGTGCTTCCAGCGTAACGGGCTTTACCCGCCCGCCGTATTGAGCCACCAGGGGTGTCAGTTCCTCCGTCCGACGCGCTCCGGCTACCACACTGTCACCCGCGGCCAGCGCCGCCTCGGCGATGTCCCGCCCCAATCCGTTTCCGCTTCCAGTAATCAACCAGACCTGAGACATGAAAATCCTCCATTCTCCGTTTTAGATAGACTCTAAGCGCTTAGACTCGGCGACCTGTCCGAACGAGTCGAAAAGGCCGAGTCACTCATTTACCTTTGGCCAACAAATGTGATTACTCACTCATTTATAAGATGCAATGACTCGTTACTTGGTTACGCCGGACCAAAACATTTGAAAGCCGCTATCCCGGTAGTTTTTCGCTTTGGACGGGTTCGACGCCGTAAGGTCTGTCGTCGCCTCCACCAAAGCTGCTAACGACTTCGAGATAAGTTCCTCCGGGAGGTCGTTCCGAAAGATACGCTGCTCAATCGCGTCACGAATCATGGTTTGGAACTCGACGAACGGAGCGCTACCGGCGTCTCTAGACTCTTTGGTGAGTACCTCTGACACCTGTAGTTGGGCGAGCACCTTACGCTGTTTAGGATTCGCAATGCCCCAATTCACATAACGATCCCAAACATGTCGCAACCTGGTGCGAACACGTTTCTTGCGCGGAAAATCTGACATCATTGCGTCTGCCAGTTCCAACTTGATCTCCCGGTAAAGGGCATTGATCAAATCATCTTTAGTCTTGAAGTACGTAAACAGAGTTCCCTCGGCGACGCCAGCTTGTTTTGATATCTCTGACGTTGGGGCAGCGGAAAGACCGCGCTCCGCAAATACGCGGGTCGCGGCGTCGAGAATCGCATTTCGCTTGTCTTCGCTTTTAGGACGCGCCACTGAGCTTCTCCATTACTGAGTGCATACTCAAGTATACATGGGAAGTATGCTGATCGCAAGCCGAGATGGCGGCCGAAACAGAATGGTTCTGGCGCACTTTTGGCACAGAGGGCTGGTCTGATGTATATCAAAGTTCCTTTTCGTCGCCATCTGCCGAAAAACTATCCTGCCACTTATTTTTGGCGGAGCCGCTCGTCGCGGCGGAAGGACATTGTCTAGCCATTCTCTGAAACGGCGATTCGGCCGCGGAGTTCTGCTTCTGCCCGGAACCAATCGGTCTCCGGCGAAACGTTCTGGCGGGCTTCCCAATACGAATGAGCCAAGCCGGCAATTTCTTCGTGATCGAACAACGGCTCCGCGACATTTGCACTCACTTCGCCCTTTTCCTTCCTCTTTGCGCCTGTGGACATTGTCCCTCCCTCAAGGTTTCAGATTGCTGGATTCGAATTCATCCATGCGCTGCATGAGCCAATTCCTCCATCTTGTTTTCGTCAATCTTCAAACCGGCTGCAGCAACGTTTTCTTCGAGGTGTGCGACGCTGGAGGTTCCCGGGATCGGCAGAAGGACTGGAGATCGAGAAAGCAGCCAGGCGAGAGCCACCTGCGATGGCGTAGCTGTCAACTGTTCCGCCACACGGCGGATAGGACTGTCTCCACTAGATAGTTGACCAGCAGCGAGCGGGAACCACGGAATGAAGCCCATCTCCTCTTTTTCGCAATATTCCAGAACATCTTCCGATCCGCGATCGGCCAAGCTGTAGCGATTCTGGACGCTGACGATAGGAATAATGGTTTGCGCATGCCGAATCTGTCGCACGCTTACTTCCGATAGACCGATGTGCCTGATCTTGCCTTCCGCCTGCAGGTCCTTCAGGGTGCCGAACTGGTCTTCGGCCGGAACTTTCGGATCGATTCGATGCAATTGATAGAGATCAATCCTGTCCAGCCGCAGCCGGCGTAGGCTTCCTTCGCAGGCAGATCTCAGATGTTCCGGCCGACCGTTTTCGACCCAGCGGTCAGGCCCCGGCCGTTCGAAACCCCCCTTTGTGGTGATCACCAGGTTGGTCGGATAGGGGTACAGAGCCTCGGCTACAATCTCTTCACTCACGCCTGGACCGTAGGAGTCCGCTGTGTCGATGAAATTGATCCCCAATTCGACAGCTCGCCGCAAGACCCGGACGGCCTCAGCCCGATCCGCAGGCTGACCCCAAATTCCCTTTCCCGTGATTCGCATCGTCCCGAATCCCAGCCGCGTGACGGGGAGATCATTTCCGATCAGGAATTCGCCGGCTTTCCCGGCAAGACCAAGTCCTTGATTCATTGCGGATCGATTGTTCTCCATGTTGTTCCTCTCTTTCTACTCTAGATGTTCACAAGACTGTTTTGTTTTCCAAGTTATTTACGGCTGACAGGCTCGAATCAGAGGGCTGCTTTCCCACCGTCGACGTCGAATCCGAGTCTGCGACTCTGTCATTTCTGGCGCAATGAGTTCACGGGCTGACAGGCCGTTTCCGCGCCTACTCAACAAACCTGTCCCCAAACATCGGCAGGCCACTCTTGGACGACTCGTGGGTGGCCTCGTCTTGGATCACGTCCCAATGCTCCACGAGAATCCCGTCCTTCATTCGAACAACGTCCGCTACAATCCAGTTCGCGTGCAAGCCGTGACCCGAGTATCGCCCGTGCACGATAACAAAGCCCCCTTCCGCCACAATCGTTCCCGATTCATACTTCAGTGTTGGCGGAATGCTCTTGATGAGATCGAACAAACCATCGCGACCAGACGGGATATGAGCACCGTGCTGAATGTAGCTGGGTGACCAGTAGCGCTCAGCCGCCGCGTAGTCACGCTTATTAAACAGCGTTTCGAAAGCCTCGAGAACTCGCGCTTTATTTATCGATTCAATCGTCTGTCTCATTCATGTTCTCCTCTTGCTCCGTCACCCGCTCTTTGATTTTCTCTCCCAATTATTCTCGGCACCTGCCAGGCGCCTCATAGCCTCGGCAACCACGATAACTAGACCGTGCTCAGAGTGCCGTTAGCGGCAGGCTTCGATAACGTTTTCCGGTCAGTTTAAAAAGTGCGTTGGCGATTCACGCCTGCGCGAAACCACCATCGACAAACAATTCCGCTCCCGTGATGTAGCTGCTGTCGTCGGACGCAAGAAACGTTACGGCCTTCGCGATCTCTTCTGGTTTGCCTAGCCTCCCGAGAGGGACAGCATTGGAAATCATTTTCAAGCGTTGCTGGCCGACTTCTGAGGAACCAAGCAGCTCATTCAGTCCAGGCGTGTCAATAGATCCTGGGCTGACTGCATTCACGCGAATGCGACGAACCTTCAAGTCCGTTGTCCAAGTCCGCGCGAACGAAGGCACGGCGGCTTTTGTGGCGCTATAAACACTATTCGATGACAAACCTTTGCTGGCGACGATCGATGCATTCAGGATGATCGAAGAGCCGTCCGGAATCAGCGGAAGCGCCTTCTGCACCGTGAAGAGCATCCCTTTCACATTGGTGTCGAAGGTTGAATCGTAGAGTTCCTCTGTAATCTGTCCGAGAGGGGCGTATTTCGCGGTGCCGGCGTTCGCGAACACAATATCGAGCTTGCCCTTCTCCCGCTTAATTTGTTCGAAGAGGCGATCAAGGTCGCCAAGGTTCGATACGTCTCCTTGTATGCCGGTCACGTTGCTTCCGATTTCCTTTACTGCGGCGGCCAACTCAGGGGCTCGACGCCCCGTTATAAATAGATAAGCGCCTTCCGTCACAAACTCTTTCGCAGTTGCAAGGCCAATGCCACTAGTGCCTCCAGTAACGAGTGCAATTTTCCCTTCAAGCTTGCCCATGTGCTTTCTCCTGAGTTGAATACGGCTTGGCTGCCTGTGCCGAATACCACAAGACGGCCGGGTTTACACGCTGGGGATAAATCGCGAACATCTCTTTGTACAACTCTAACGCGGTGTCGGTATTGGCAGCGATCCTGTCAAAGTCGCGAATATATTTTCGTGTTTCCTCGATGTTATTCGGTGTATCGGGCGCTCCAGCCCTCTTGTGTCCCGCGATAACGGCGACAGGTTTAAGCGACTCGATCGTACCGAGCGCGGCAAGCCACTCCTTCCGGCCCTGGGCGTTCGATTCGCCCAGATGAAGATGAACATCGTTGTAGACCGCGTCGCCACAAACAGCTAGCCCGATCGAAGGGACGTGGAGACAAGTCGTGCTATCCGTATCGGTATGCCCGAGGGGAACACTCACCAGCTGGTCCCCTTCCAGTTCGAGAATACCGCCCTTGAGTTCATCGGCGACCACGAGCGCCGAATCGATTTGTCCGGGGAATCGGGGCTTCCAATATGAGTCAACCACAGGAACCGACGCCTGCTTTCTCATGATGGTGATGACTTCTTGCGTCGCGACGAACCGCGCCTTTGGAAATTTGTTCTGAATTGTGTTTACGCCAAAGAAATGGTCGCCGTGACCATGCGTAGCGTATATCGCCGTCAGATTTTTGCCGCTGTCAGCGATCCAGTCGACAATTTTCTGATTTTGATCGATCGTGATGGCCGTGTCCACCAGCACGGCATCTCGCTTGCCCAAGATAAGCGTTGAAGAAATGGGCGACCATTTCATTTCGCTCGCGCCGGGCGGAAGGTCGTCAGTAACCACCGGAATCTGGGCGCTGACAAAAACTTCCCACTGCAATCGATTGGTCATCACTCCTCCTCAATTTCCCGGTTTTGCATTGGCGGAGCTGCGATGTTGGCTCAGCCTGCCGCTTCCGACAAAAGAGTTTCTACTTTCTTGTCGAGGTCCCGCGCGACTGCGAGTGCTTCGGAATTCCGATAGGGAGCCAGCAGACTGGCCATCCTGTCGTAGGAGACGTGGACGCCGTCAGAGCGTTCGTCGACGAGTACCGTGACGGGAGCATAGGACCCGGCGTCAGGAACGTGCCTTGCCATTTGTTGCATGATGAGCGGATTACCCATGATGAGCCGGACCATTCGGGGCTCGTCGCGACCCGTCGCTTTCCTTATGACCGAGCCGTGGTCGAGTTCCATGAAGAGCATCAAGCCCGTCTTGCCCAGCCCTTCCCGAACCGTGCTTTCAAACTCGGGAAACGTCCGTGCGGCTGCCGTTGTTTTCGCAAACTCGACCATCTCCGGATGGCCGACAGCTGCTTTAATCGCGGCTAATATTTTGTCGAATGGTCGGGATGAGGTCAGGCTGAAACGCTCGACCTCAACTGTGGCTATCATCGCGACCCACTTTTCTTTTCCGTATCGCCGAGCGTGCCGAGAAGCTCGGGCCAATTTTTTTCGAAGGCGGCGTCGCGTTGCAGCCCGCGTTCCAGCACGGCTCCAATGCGGCGCTGGGCTTCGGGCCACGTTAGTGCTGTACGAAACGAAGTGAAGGCGTCGAGGAGCCGATCGGATGGTGGCAACGAGACCTGGTTGACCAGATTCTTCGCCGCTATGAGAGCACGCCGATCGAACGACGCGATCCGTCGCGCGAGGGCGTCGACGAAGCCGTCCAGTTCGGCGTCCGGAAGCGATCGGTTGACGTAACCGTATCGTTCCGCTGTATCTCCATCAAAGTCGTTGGCGCTCAGAACGATTTCGAGCGCCCGCCCGCGTCCCACCAGGTGCGGAAGGCGCTCTGTGCCTCCGCCGCCGGGATGGAGCCCGACCCCGAGTTCGGGGTGGCCGACTTTCGTGTTCTCGCGCGAGGCGAAGCGCATGTCGCACGCGAGGACAAACTCGCTGCTCACGCCACGCACGCAGCCCCGGATTTTTGCGAGGCTGACGACCGGCGCCCTCGTTAGGCGCACGAACGTGTCTATCATAATTGGCAAGCCCGTGGGGCCGATGGCGCTCATGACGTTTCCGAGCTTGCCCGTCAGATCGAAGTGCGACAGGTAGAAGTCCGGAAGCGCGCTTTCGAAAACAACCACACGCAGAGTCTGCGTCGTCTCCATGCGGGCAAGAAGGTCCTGGAGGGCCTGGAAGACATCTCCGTCGACGACATTGAAGGGCGGATAATCGAATATGGCTCTCCAGTACCCAGGCGTTTCCTCGATCACCTGCATTGGCGACGCATTCGGTTTTGCCACGATTCTTCCTCCTTTAAGCTTCAAGCGAGCGAGACGGGTCTGTGATCTTCTTTGCTTCGTAACAGCGCATGCGCGCGAGCGCCTGATCGGTGACGCACAATCTCATGAAGAGATTTCGTTCGAGAGCCAGTCCTTCAGCGAGAGGGGAGTCGATCGCATTCCGGACGAGACGCTTGATATAGCCAAGCGATTTCGGCGTATGCGAGCAGAGCCGTTTTGCGATCTCCATCGCGCGAACGTACCGTCCAGCCTTCGCTCTCCGACTGTTCCTCTACTCGCCTCTCACTTGGGCGATCGCTCCCGCCCAATTTTCGACGTGATAGGCAGAGGACAACTTGCCGTTCTTCACGGTAAAGACATCGAGGGAGATTGTCGTGAAGCTCCTCCCGGTCGGATCGAGGCCGAAAAAGGTTTCCACCGGCATGCCGCTAGCCTCGCCGAGCACAACGATTCGATCCTCTGTAACCCACAGGTCGTGGATCTTCCAGCTCAGGTTCGGAACCATCTTGCCGAGCGCCTTGAATACTTTGGCTAGAGCTTCGCGGTCGAGGCAATCGGTCAGGGTAGAACACGAGCGATAGTCGGAATTGGTGGCCTGAGCGAGCAAGGCTGAGACATCTTTCTTGGTCGGCTCATTAAGTGCATCGTAGAGCGGCGCAACGATCGCGCGGGCCTGCTCCTTAGTAAGGGTGGTTCCTTCGGGTTTCAAGTTTTGGCCTCCTAATTTCATTTGGTTCCGTGGTGCCCGATTCGAAAATAGGTCTCAACCGCTTTGGCGTCGACTTACGACTTAACTGCGCGTGCCGAACTCCAGAGGGCCCAGCCAGGATTAACCCGGTTCGGATAAAGCTCCAGCATCTTGTCGTAGAGCTCCTGAGCGGTTGCCGTCTTTTCCGCGAGCCGGTCGAAGTCGCGGATGTATTGCCGGGTCTCTTCGACGATCCGCGAATTGTCGTCGTTCCCGGGTCTCTTATGTGAGGCGACAACCGCGCGCGGGTGGAGCGACTCGATTTTATCGAGCGCGGAGATCCACTCCTGACGCTTCTGCGCATTCGACTCGGCGAGGTAGAGGTGGACATCGTTGTAGGCGGCATCGCCGGCAACAACGAGTCCGATGGAGGGGACATTCAAACAGGTCGTATAGTCCGTGTCGGTATGACCGAGTTCCACGGCGACCAATTCCTGACCTTCAAGATCAATGACATTCCCCTTGAGCTCTTCGGCGATCACCAGCTTGTCCGGAATCTGGCTTGGGAACGCCACCTTCCAGACCTTATCCAGGAATTCCGGCGACGCATTCTGACGCATAACCTTCACAACGTCGGGAGTCGCCACCGCTCTGGCGTTTGGAAAACGTTCCAGAATAGTGCCGACTCCGAACCAATGGTCTCCATGGCCGTGTGTAATGTAGATGGTCGTAAGGTTCTTGCCTTTAGCTGCAATCCAATTTGCCAGGACGTTGGCCTGTTTGGCCGTCATAAACGCATCCACAAGCACCGCGTCCCGCGCGCCGTAAATGAGGGTCGACGCCATCGCTTGAAAATATGCCTGCGTTATGCCGGGAGGCAGGTCAATGGTGACGATGGGTATACCCGGCGTTACGAACACCTCCCAACCTAGCGCCGGTGTCGGATTCACTGGGGCGTTTGCAGTCTTTTCTGGGTTAGTACCAATCTGCGACATTTTTGACCTCCGGTCTGGACGTATTGCAAGCCTTGCAGGACGGCGACGCCGCGTCGTCACCGTCCCAAACGACAGTTCTTTATCGCCCGGTCGCCTGCGCTGCTTTACCCGTTGTGGATTCTTGAACAGCTTTTGCGGCGGTGCGGATGACGTCAAGCACGCGTTCCGGTTGGGAGAGCATCGGCACGTGGCTGCTCTCGATCTCATAGGTGGTGGCGTTCATCCGCTTGGCGAAGAAGCGCTCCAGATCGGGATGCACGGTGTGGTCTTTTTGGCCGACAATGTACCAGCTCGGCTTCGACTTCCAAGCGGTTCCCCCGGCTTTCGCCTCGAAGAGGTCGGGGCGAGGAACGCCCTGGGTCGCCCATACGAGCTTCTGCTCCTGCTCCGAAAGGTCTCCGCAGAAATACTTCGTGCCATCGGGACGCAGCCAGATACGTCCATCCACCACTTCGATGTGGGAGAAGACATCGGTCGTCGGGAACTTGGACTGCTGCGTCTGAGATGATTCATCGGCGTCCGGAGCGAGCGCGCAGATATAAACCAGCCCGGCAACGCGATCGTCGGTTCCGGCGCCAGTGATAACCGTTCCGCCGTAGGAGTGGCCGACGAGGATAACAGGGCTGCTTACCCGGCCAATCGTTGCTTTCACCAAGGCGACGTCCTCTGCCGTTGTGTTGAGGCCGTACTGCGCTGCAATACACTCATACCCCTCCGCCTGAAGAGGAACGATCAGTTTGCTGAAGCACGAGCCATCCGCCCAGAGCCCGTGGCAGAAAACGATGCTTGGCTTGCTTTGCGTAGTGTTCATCTCTCTCTCTCCTTTTTTATTTTGTCTAAGGCACATCAACTTCCAACTAGCCTTTTCTGTCCCACTCTTTTGCAATCCACTCCTCGACATATTGCGGACAATGAAGGATCTCGACGCCGCATGCCTTGCAGGCTCCGAGGAAGCGCACCACATCTACATCCACCAGAATCACTTGTTCCAAGTCCAGAGCAACACTCGGTCCGCCGTCCTTCATCTGCGATTTCAATTCCTCTAAATGCTCCTGCCGCATTCGGCCAATCAATCGGATCGTCGTGCTGTCCGCATCCGAGTATTTCTCGATCTTTAAAGTCATTGTCATACCGCATTGCGCCCGCGCAGTCCTGTCAGAATTTGCCGTTGGAGTTCTTCCACTCAGCGCGAGGCGGAATTGTTTGAAGCGTGTCCCAATGCTCAGCAATTTTTCCGTTTTGAATGCGGTAGAAATCGTAATATGACGTAGGCTGACCGCCAAAACTTCCCTCGGCAACCACCAGCACGAAATTGCCTTCTCCAAGCAGCATGCGAACCCGGTCGTACTTCACGGCCTTGCCCTCCTTGGCCAACGCTTGCAGCCCAGCTAGCAGGCCGGCCAAATGGTCGGCAACCCAGGGGTTGTGCTGGATATAGTTGTTGCCGTCGAAATAGCCTGGGAATTTATCCCTACGGCCCGCAAGCAAATCGTCCATGTAGCTCTGCATAAGAGTTTTGTTGGCCTCGGTTTTATCCAGGTCAGTCGCCGTCGTCGGCCCATCAATCATCGTATGGCCGCTTGGACCTGGTTTCCCCGCTGACTCCTGCAGGTTGTCCCAATGCTCGACGATCTTTCCGTCTTCAAAGCGGAAAATATCGAATCCCACTTTCGGGCCAAAGAAGTTGTAGTCCGTGTGCGTAATCACAAAGTCGCCGTCTCGAAGGACGCGCACGGTATTGACCTTGGTCGATCCCTTGGGAAGAGATTGCAAAAGCGCGCGAACCCCGGCCAATCCATCGGCTACTGCCAGGTTGTGCTGAATGTATTTTTCGGGATTGATGTAGGCAAGCGGCTTCGGGTCGCCCGTCTCGATGATTTTTAGAAGTTCGACGACTTGCTGCTTGTAATCGTTAGACATCGGTTTCTCCTAGTGCGTTGGGCAGAAGCTAGATCGCATCAATCGCGGAATCGCCATCGAATTGAGTTACCGTGTTGCGTTAACTGAAAGCGATATCTTTGATGTCGATGGCAATCAGTGGAAGGCCAGGGATCTTCTGCTTCGCGGCGTCGTAGGAAAAGACCTTTCGTGTGGTCGGCACCATAATCCCGTCGAAATCACGGTAATCGTGTGCATAGTTCACGCCCTGAGCGCCTCCGAGAATATCTACCGTGTACTCATGCCTTCTCAGCAAGCCATCCTTTCCGAAATATGAAAGTTGCTCGCGCGTGTGGCTGGGAAAGCTTTCAGGGAACGTGGCTTTCAGGGGTCGCCATTCTTCGCCATCCTCGTGCCAAGGGGGAAGTTCCTCCACGACAAAGCCGGGATAGGTGTAGAGGAAGGGAATCGTGAGGTATGTCCACATCGCTTCGCTGCTGAAATACGTCACGTGCACGTCCTCCCAAGGAGTCTCCAAAACTTGACCTTTGAAAGCGGCGCGCGGGTCGTCGAAGCGACTTAAGACGCTGCCGTCGGCCGTTTCGATCGCGACCGAGTCGGGCGTCCAGACAAAGCGCTTATCTTCGCCGACGCGATACGTGGTCAGTTGTTGACGGCGAAGTTCGGCCTCCATACGTATTTCCTTCAAGACGTCCGGCCGACTCTTCACGTACCAGAGTGCGCCCGTAATCGACATGTTCGACTTCAGGCTCTTCAATTGACCCCAGCGATCCAATCCGCCGTGCGCCTTTACAGCTAATTGCAAAAGCTCATTCATGCGCCCTTCCTCAACAACTGGATAGAGAGAGTGACTTGTCACGGCCGAGCGTAGGTCATTGTCCAAACACCTTTATCGCCCGGGTGATACTCATTCCCGTCCCATGGTGAACCGCAGACATGCAGGTGCGCATAAGGCGTGCCGGCAAACATCACCAACGTTCCTGCGTCGCGCATGACCGTTGGCAAACCCGCGAGTTTCGCGTCGAATGGCCAAAGGATCATCCAGTGCGGACCAATTGGGATGGCCGGGCTAGTCCGATCAAACGGGTCAGTGAAGCTGTGCTGTATAGCTCCGTTGAGCATGTAGATCAGCCCGGGTTCGGTGTTTGACGGCTTGGGCTTTCTTTCCATTGCGTCCAGCATCCACCGCATCCCCATGGGATCGGCGCACATATCCGCCTGCCCGATAATGTTTTCGTTGCCGGGAACACACACCCACTTGTTCGTACCCGGACGCAACACGGTCATCTTGCCTTGAGCATCCATCTCCGCAACTGTGGCTTCTTTCGTGATGCTGTCCGGCCCCGACAAGAGCGCTCGTCGAATCTTGGCTTTCACTATTTCGTCGGACACACTTTCTCCACTCATCGCAATATCCTCCGTCTGCTTATCGTTCGAAGCGTCCTCTGCAACGCGCTGCTGCGACCCCCCCGCCCGAGCCTTTACTGACATACTGAGAGTGGCCAGTCCCACACCGGCGATTGCCGCTGTTTCCACGAACTCCCGGCGTGATATGGCTTTCCCGCCCCCTGAGGAGGAAGAGCCGCCGCCGCTTTCGTTGCTTTTCCCGGGCATGCCCTCTCCTTGCACTCAGTACATTTCCGAGTCCAGAAATAACGAAGCTTGTTTCACAAATGAGTCATGAAACTGAAAAAGCGAACCGTGTCCTGCGTCGGGATACGTTAAAAGCATGGCGTTCGGCAGGTGCTCGCTTAGCATGTACGAATTTCTTACTGGAATCATATTGTCGAAGATCCCGTTCACTACGAGGCATGGCTTGCTTATTTTTGCGAGCTTTGCAAAACGCTCGCCTGAGTAATGTTCCCAGACACGAAAAGCTGTGATCTGAGCCTTTGCAACCTTTGGACCCGATACGGGCTCGCGATCCTCTTTACGTTCCGCGAGCCTCGCCACAAAAGCTTCCCCTGCCGCCTGACTCGATTTGCTTGGCGCGAAGAAGAGTTTCACCAGCTTTTGCAATCCGGGGAGATTTGGATCGTCAGTGATCTGCTTCAGCTCTGGCTTCTCCATGTGCATGACGTCCTCGCCGCCTTCCGGGGCGGTGGCGACGAGAATCATTTTTCGGACGAGCGAAGGACGGTCTAGTGCAATCTGTTGCGCGATCATCCCGCCGAGGGAGTATCCCATCAGATCCACTTGTGTGATGCCGAGCGCATCCGCGAATGCGAGCGCGTGCGCTGCCATCCCTGGCACGCTTTCGGGGACCTCTCCAGTCGACCGCCCCAGCCCTGCGTTCTCAAAGAGAATCACCTCGCGCCCCAAAGCAAGGGGATCGGTCACTGCCGGGTCCCAATTGTCCAAGGTTCCCGAAAAATGCTGGAGACATAAGAGTGGTAAGCCTGCTCCGCTCCCGTAGCGGCGATAGGCATATTTCTCGAACTTGGTCTTGATAAATTCGGTAGGTGCCGTAATGTTGCTTGCGTCAACCATTCCGATCGCCTCTTTATATTTTGCAGCCTGCGAACCTATTGGCACGCACATCACCATTTCCAACCTTTTGAATTGCAAGTGCTTATGGTTTTAGTCTGAGCCGAGTTTTCGGCGTTCGCTGAAACTTCGGCTTGTGCGCCTCAACCAGGACCCGCAATTGATTGGCATGTCCGTTTGCGACAGAAGATAGCGACCGGCAGGATAGTTATTGAGTTTTGAAGCGGTACCTATTGATTCCAAGTTTCCTGATCTTTGATTCGAGCGTCTGCCTGGGAATACCCAATTTGGAAGCCGCACCGGTTGGGCCCCCGATCACACCTGCGGCGTCCCGCAGCGCGGACTCGATCATTTTCTTTTCACGCTCGACGAGATTAGCCACCAGCGGGACGCTCGGCGCAGATGATTTGCGATCCGTTCGTGTAAGCCAGGATTCATCTACAGAAAAAGTGTCCCCGTCGCACAAAATCACAGCCCGCTCGACGACGTTCTGCAGTTCGCGAATGTTACCCGGCCAGTCGTAACCCTGAAACAAATCCAACGTCTCTTTGCTTATATTTCGAAGCTTTTTCCCAGTTTTTTGGGCGTAACGATCAATCAGGTATTCGACCAGCAACGGAATATCGTCAATTCGTTCCCTCAGCGCCGGTAATTGAATCGGGAAAACGTTGAGGCGGTAGAACAAATCGCGACGGAACGTGCCGTCTGTCACGGCTGAACTCAAATCCCTATTTGTGGCCGCAAGTACTCGCACGTCTACCGAAATCGTTTGATTCCCACCCACTCGTTCGAATTCACGTTCCTGGAGAACTCTTAGCAAGTTGACTTGCGCCTCTGGCGGCAGGTCGCCGATCTCATCGAGGAAAATCGTTCCGCCGTCTGCCGATTCAAAACGCCCCAGACGCCGCTGTAGCGCTCCAGTGAAGGAGCCTTTTTCATGCCCGAACAGTTCGGAGGCGATTAGAGAAGATGGAATAGCCGCACAATTGACTCGAATGAAGGCGCGAGTGGAACGCTTGGAGCGATTGTGAATCGCTCGAGCAATCAGCTCTTTTCCAGTCCCAGTCTCCCCTAAAATCAGAACAGTCGAATCCGTGGGTGCAACTTTCGAAACCTGCGCCAGTACTCTACGCAATGCTTCGGAGGAGCCAACGATTTCCTCGAACATGGACGAACGTAATATCTCTTCCCGCAAGGCGACGTTTTCATTCTGGGTTCTGTCCTCGGTCCGCTTGCGCTCATCAATGTCGGTTCCGGTCGCATACCATCGCACGATTTTCCCGTCTTCATCCAGCAGAGGATTATATTGAATCAAGAACCAGCGGTATTTGCCGTCTTTTCCCAGGGCACGCTGTTCGTTTTGAAAGGAAATTCCGCGTGAGAGGGCGTTCTGTCGCACTTCGCGAAGTCTCTCAAGATCCTCAGGATGGAAGATGCGCGCGCGAAAATCATCAGCTTGAAACTCTTCCATTGAAAAGCCGGTGTACTCGAGTGTCACTCGATTTGCATACAGCGTGCGCCCCTCGGGGTTCAATACGACGATGCATTGCGGTATCGCATCAGTAATCCGGCGCAGTTCGCCCTCATCTTGCCGCAGCTTACTGAGAGCACGCGTGAGCGAAGTTTGAGACCGTTCGCGTTCGATCGTGATACTCGCGATGTGTGTGAATTGATCGATGAGGGCCTGGTCGCGTGGTGTGGGCGTTCTGGGTTCCCCATAATAGATCGCGAACGCTCCTAAGACGTCGCCCGCCGCGGACCGGATAGGCGTTGACCAACACGCTCGCATCCCGTGCTCCAAAGCCATCGGGCACCACTCATACTCCGCCCACCGTGTCTCCGTGGTGAGGTCAGCCGCAATGACTTGTTCGTTCAGGTAGGTGGCCATCGCGCATGGACCCGACTCGGCGTTTACGGGGCGGCCGATAATGGAGGTGATGAAACTGGTCGGGAGGCTCGGCGCCGCTCCATGTTCAAGGCGCGCTCCGGTCGGATCAACCAAAACGACGCTGCAGTAACAGCCACTGATCGCGCTTTCAACAAACTGGCATAGCGTTTCGAGTATTCCCTGCATCGAATGGCCGCTCGTCACCATTTCGAGTAGCCGCTTCTCGCCAGCCGCCAAGTCCTCCTCGCGCTTGTGATCTTCGATGTCGGTCGCCGTCCCATACCACCTGACAACTTCGCAGGTTTCGTCGCGGAGCGGCTCGACGCGGCACAGGAACGAACGAAAGGCGCCGTCGAAGCGCCGTAACCGCACTTCGCACTCCCCCGGCTGATCAGCATCGCGGAGCGCCTCCCATTTTTGCATCAGCATTCGGAGATCCTCGGGATGAATGGCGGCCTTCCATCCCCAGCCGTGTGCCTCCTCCGGGGAGAGACCGGTGTAGTCATGCCATCGTTGGTTCAGGAATTCGTTGGAACCATCCGGCAGGTTGCACCAAGCGAGGGTGGGGATCGTGTCGATGATCCTTCGGAGCTGAGCCTCCGATTCCCTCGACTCAAGGAGCGCTTTCACTAAGTCTTTTCGGCTTGGATATCGTTTGGAAACATTGGTGACTTCACTTTCCCCAGACGTGCCGGCACGAACTTCAGACAAGACCTCCGCTTCAGCACCCGCGTGGTCATTTATGTGGCTAGAACCTGGTGAACTCATGACTGCTCCACTGGGCCTTGGATTCCCCTTGGGGACATTCGATGCAGATTGTGGGCTGAAAATCTCGATTTGGCCAATCATTTCTGCGCATTTCGCATCGCCGGCCGGAAATCATGAGTCGTCCACCCTCGTTTGCCAGGATCTGATGCCGTGGCGCACCACCCAACTACGCATGCAAAAATGTGCTCCCGCTCGCGCGGCAGAGGCGTTAGTACTTTGACCCCAAGAACGGTCTCAAAACAGAAGTTCACCCCAGGACGCGACTGCTTTTGCAGCGGGCGCATGCTGGCGCACACCTGTTCTTCCTGGCTTAGTCTTGTGGAGGGTTTGTTTCGAGAATTGACCGACAACTGTCACGGTACCTTCTGCGTCTTACCCCGAGCTTGAGGGGCTAGGCAACAGCGTCAACACAGCCGACCTTCTGCTCACCGCCGTGACCACATTCGGCGATGGTTGCTTTGCCATGCCCTCGCTGCTAGCTTCTCTTCCGACCGAATAAGGCACTCATGAAGCCGCCATGTGATGAAGCCGTAATTGAATCAGGGCATGCCACCGTTCCCTCCACGTCAGAAGCGGCGCAGTGGATTCTCGCAGTGACAATCCTTGGCTCTAGCATGGCATTCATTGATAGCACGGTCGTCAATGTGGCCCTGCCGGCGCTTCAAACTAGTCTTGGTGGCACAGTCACTGACATTCAGTGGGTTGTTGAGGCATACGGATTGCTTCTTGGCGCGTTGATTCTGGTGGGGGGCTCGCTGGGCGATCTATTGGGTCGTAGAAGGATGTTTCTAGTTGGCGTGACAGTTTTTGCCGTTGCCTCTGTTGGTTGCGGTCTCGCTCCGAACATCCACCAACTAGTGATTGCGCGAGCCGTTCAGGGATTGGGAGCTGCCTTCCTCGTGCCCGGCAGTTTATCCATCATCAGCGCGTCCTTTAGTGAAAAAGATCGCGGTCAGGCCATCGGGACCTGGTCTGGCTTTACTGCGATCACAACTGCAATGGGGCCAATTCTGGGCGGATGGTTAATCGAACATGCCTCTTGGCGCTGGGCATTTTTCATCAACCTGCCAATCGCCGCCATTGTCATCGCTCTATCACTGTGGCGAGTTCCCGAGAGCAGAACCACCGAGCGGGAGAAAATCGATTGGACGGGGGCGCTGACCGTCACCGTAGGTTTAGGTGGCGTGGCTTACGGCTTCATCGAATCTGAAAGCCTCGGTTGGACCCGTCCTTCCGTTTGGGGGACCTTGGTTGTTGGCTGCGCGTCTCTGATTATCTTCTTCATCTTCGAATCGCGTATCGACTCTCCTATGGTCCCGGTGGGACTTTTCCGGTCTCGGGATTTCAGCGGTGCCAACTTGCTTACGCTTTTCCTCTACGCGGGTCTCGGAATATTCTTCTTCCTGTTTCCGCTGGATCTCATCCAGGTGCAACATTACTCGGCGACGGCTACGGGCGCCGCCGCACTCCCTCTCATCTTGCTCATGTTCCTGCTGTCGCGCTGGTCCGGCGGACTGGTCACACGTTATGGAGCCAGACGACCACTGGTCATCGGCCCGGTCATCGCCGCGGCAGGATTTCTTCTTTTCGCAGTGCCATCCGTCGGCGGCAGCTACTGGCGCATGTTTTTCCCGGGATTTGTGGTGCTCGGCTTTGGACTTGCCGTCAGCGTGGCTCCTTTGACAACGGTTGTCATGGGAGCAGTCGACCAGAATCGCGCCGGGACGGCTTCTGGTATCAACAACGCGGTCGCCCGAGTCGCGGGACTCCTTTCGATTGCGGTCTTGGGGGTTGCGATGGTAACTGCGTTCAGCTTTCACTTGAACCGGAGTTTGCTAAATCTGGCCATCCCAGCAGGTACGATGCACGACCTTCAGGCAAACGAGATCAAACTCGCCGCACTCGCGGTTCCGGCCGGGATTGATTCGGACACAGCGGCTGCGATCAGAGTATCCATTGAGCGCGCCTTTATTTTTGGATTCCGCTTCATCATGCTGATTTGTGCAGGTCTTTCTCTTGCAAGCGCAGCGGTTGCTTGGAGGATGATAGCCAGGCCAAACCTCAATAATCGTTGAGCCCGACTGGTAGATGGACATCGTCTCAACCATGCGCTTGACGAAGTCTGTAAGCGCAGTTAGGCGGCCACTGTCCCTGGCAGGACTGGCGCAGCGTCCTTGGACTGAAAGCCATAGAGTCAGCGACAAATGTTACCGAGGTCCCCCGCGCTCACAAAGACGTGGTGAAGCCAAACGGTCACATCCGTGGTCTAATGTTCGCGACGCCTATACAGCCTCGGGAGGAACAATGTCCTCTTCTTTAAGCCCCGGTTTAATACCCAGCGCGCCTGATGCCCGCACGCAAGCCTTTCCAGTGTTGACCGCAGCTCAAATCGACCGCGTTCTGCCGCTCGGCAAAGTCCGACAAGTGCACAGGGGTGAAATCCTGTTTGAGCCGGGTGATACGAATGTCCCCTTTTTCGTCCTGCTTTCGGGCGGTATGGAGATCGTGCAGCCTGATCTTACGGGCGAGCGCGCCATTGCAACCCACGGCCGGGGCGAGTTTACCGGTGAGATGACCATGATCTCCGGGCACCGCTGCCTTGTCCTCGGTCGAACCACAGAACCTGGCGAATTCCTGGAACTAACTGGCGATGGATTGCGCTCGCTCATCGCGAAGGATGCCGAACTGAGTGAGATCTTCATGAGGGCCTTCATACTGAGGCGGCTTGAGCTGATCAGGCGCGGGCAGGGCAACTTCATTCTGATGGGGTCGCGTTACTCGGCCAAAACATTGGAGCTGCGCGAGTTCCTAAGCCGGAATGGACATCCCTACACGTACGTGGATCTCGACACAGACAAGACATCGCAGGAACTCCTGGACCGCTTTGAGATAAAGCTCGATGAAATCCCCGTGGTCATTTGTAATCAGCACGGCGTGTTGCGCAACCCGACGATTCAAAAATTAGCGGATGGTCTCGGATTCAACAGCGGTATCGACGAATCGCAGCTCCGCGATTTGATTATTGTCGGCGCCGGACCGTCTGGTTTGGCCGCGGCTGTTTACGCAGCTTCCGAAGGCCTGGATACGCTGATGATCGAGATTGCCGCTCCCGGCGGGCAGGCAGGATCAAGCTCGAAGATTGAAAATTACCTTGGTTTTCCGACTGGAGTTTCCGGGCTGGAACTGGCGACACGGGCTATTACTCAAGCAGAGAAATTCGGAGCCAAAATGATGCTCGCGCATGGCGTAGCCCGGCTCGATTGCGACAGGCGTCCCTACAAGGTGGTGCTGGACAATGGCAACAGGCTCGCAGCACGCGCAATTGTCATATCTACAGGGGCACAGTACAACAAGCCGCGAATCGCCAATCTCGAGAAGTTCGAGGGGCAGGGAATCTACTACGGCGCAACGTACATGGAGTCTCAATTGTGCGAACAAGAGGATATTGTTGTGGTTGGTGGAGGAAATTCTGCCGGACAAGCGGCAGTGTTTCTCTCGCAGACCGCAGGCAAGGTACACATGCTGGTGCGGTCAGGTCGGTTGTCAGACACAATGTCACGCTACCTGATCCAACGCATCGAAGAGAATCCCGCAATCGAATTGCACTTCAAAACGGAAATCGTGGATCTCGAAGGCGACACGCACTTGGAGCGTGTCACCTGGCGTTCCAACGCTAGTGGAGAGACTTCTACCAATGAAATCCGCCACGTGTTCATAATGGCGGGAGCCTCCCCCAGGACCAATTGGCTGAGTGGTTGTCTTGCCCTCGATAATAAGGGCTTCATCCTCACAGGGCGGGATCTGGATACTGCAGCAGAGACCCCGGTTTGGCCCCTGACCCGTCCTCCGCAAATGCTGGAAACAAGCCTCCCTGGGGTTTTTGCAGTTGGGGACGTTCGGTCGGGTAACGTGAAGCGCGTGGCCGCCGCCGTGGGAGAAGGATCGATCGCCATTAGTCTTGTTCATCGTGCCTTGGCGGAGCTTTAGAGAGAAAGCAGCTGGTGACGAGGCCCATAGGAAACGCTAGAAGCAGCAATCAGTCGGTTCAGACGGCTCGCGTCTTGATAACAATCTCTGACGTAAGGGTTCGATGGACGGGGCATTTATTTGCAATCTCAAGCAGCTTAGATCGCTGTTCATTGGTCAATGATCCAGCAAAGTGAATGTCCCGCTCAATCCGATCCAGCATTCCTTCTCTGGTTTCGCACTCGGCACAATCGGTAGCGTGGATCTTCGAGTGTCGCAGATTGACAGTAACCTCCTCGAGCGGCCATCCTTTCCGGCGAGCGTACATCCCCACGGTGATCGAAGTGCAGGCTCCCAAGGCGGCGAGTAGAAAATCGTAAGGCGATGGCCCCGTGTCCGTGCCACCCACAGACACTGGTTCATCAGCCGCCATCCGATGCGGGCCCGCGACAATTTCCTGTGCGAATCCAGCAGCACTGCCTCGGACGACCACACTTCTTACGTCGCTCTTTTCGGTTGTCCTGACCGCTTCCTGATGTGCATCGCCCATGTAACCTCCTGAGGTCGACTCTGTCGATTTGCTGCCCCATCCTAGCAGAACGTCGCCGCAGGAAATCTAGCGAAGCGGGGCAGTCAAGTCACTACATAAGGCCACGGCCACAGGTCGATATCTGAATCCATCACCTGTCTTGTTGTTCCCAGTGCTGAAGATCCAAAGGAAGGAGTGGTGTGCGGATGCGTTGTCCATATTGCGGAGACAGACGAACAGAAGTGCTAAAGACCGTTTACCGCGGCCACAACTCGTATCGCCACCGGCGATGCGTTTATTGCGGGTCCCGCTTCAGTACCCAAGAGAGGCCAGTACGCTGGAGCCGTGTGGAGCGGAAGTGGCCGGGGCTACGACCATCTCGAAAGGGATGGAGAAAACAACGGATGTCAGCGCTATGCGGGAAGTGCGAGGTGGAGTCTTGTGGAGTAGATTTCAAGCAGGTTGGAATAAGCCGCCATGTGGACCACATTGTGCCGGCGAGGCTCATCCGGCGATTGAAGGCTGGCAATCCAGACCGCCGCGAGAACCTTCAGTGTATCTGCGGATCCTGCCATGGCTGCAAGCTGCAGGCGGACCACAAGCTCTGCTTAGGCGATAAGCTTGGTTACCTGGAAATTCTCCGCACGCACAATTTCGATCTTGAGCGGGTCGACCGAGCGCTATCCCTATATTGCCTGTAGTTTCGCTGAGGCAGGGCGTAAAGTCACTCCACCGACTATGCCTCACTAACCGGAGAGTTCGTTCTCCACCGCTTCGATCGACGGCATGAAGAAATAGCCCGCGCCGGTCGGAATCACGAAGTCCTGAGGCTCGTTAAGTGTGCTGCGAACGTTGCCAGTCGGATAGTTTGACACCGGTTCATCCATTGTCCGCGCACGATTTGGGGCATTGCTCTGGCTGATAATCGGGTCGATACCTACGGTTACCTGTGTGCCGTCAGGATGCTTCTTGCCAAAGACGAAACCTGGATTATTTGCCCATTTGCTCTGTACAAATTCGAATTGATTAGGAATCGAAGTCTGATAGCACACAAACATCAGACCTCGATCCTGTTGGGTAGCTCCAGCGGTCTCCTCTGCCGGGCTCACCTCTGGCCCGAAGGGTATCCCGGCCCGAATGATCCGATGCGGGTCAACGCCTTTCTCCTGGGGTACTAGATCCTCACGCGGGTTTGTCTTCCGAATATGCGCACCGAAGGGGCAACGCCGCTGAGCCTGATCGTCAGCGAAATCGAAGTTATTGTTGCGCTGCGGGTCGGGCCCCATCGTGCTGTCGTCCTGGGCCGGCGTCAACACAACTGGAGCGCCGCTCTTCCATCGGCCAACCAACCGCGCTCCGAGTAGCACCGGATCCATTCCCAGGTTCTGGCCCTGGTTCAAAATCAGCGTATCGAATTCCGGCACCAACTGCTTTAACCGCCGAAACACCATGAATGAACCGTTTTTCATCCATGGCACCGGCGGATTAGCGGTCGTTCCATAGCCGAAGACGAAAAGTCCTGGGTCGAGTAGCCGTTGTCCTGGAAAGGGATTCGACAATCCGTTGATTCCAGGCTGCGAAACACCATCTAACCAGCCGAAATGCTCATGCCCTTTCTCCAAGCCGGGCCGCACGTTCCCGGTTTCATCAAATGAAACAGCAATAGCCGCGCCGAGAATCGCGAGGAGCGTTGCCGCTTCCTGATCCACAGCGGCCTGCGTGCCGCCTGTGATCAAAAATACTCCATCGATACCCGCATTCAAGAATTGGGGAACCTAGGTGCTTGGATTCTTTTGTGCATCGACAGGATCGTTGAGCGATGCTGCCTGTGCCTGCGCCCCTGCCGCGTACGACGGATCGTTCAGGTTGGCGCCCGGCACGAGTTTTAGAATTCCGCTGTTCGTAAAACCCACATTCAAACCGACATTCGGTAAAACCGTCTTGTTTCCCTGGTTCTTGTGGTCACGCAGTTGAAATTCGCGCAACTGCACCGTTCTGCTGGTCGTAATGCGGTGCGCTACCTTGCGCCTGAGTGTCGCCTTGAACGTCTTCGCGTCTTTGATTTCAAAGAATACAAAGCGTTCGAAGAGTTTCTGTAATCCAATCAGAACGTCACCTTGAATTTCATCCAATTCGAGTGCTGGACCACCGGCTACGGTGACCGGAGCTTCCTTTATGTTTTGTGGTGTGAGTTCATTCGACATAAGTACCTCCTCGATATTTTGATTGACTTAGGTTGCGACGACGAAGACGTTGTAACCCAAACCATCGGCTACGCACACATCAAACAACGACGAATGGCTCGCCGAGTTCCGAATCGCTCCGAATGGCACCCTAGGGAAACAGATTTGCTCACGAAACCCTAGAGCAATGGAAAATCTCGAGCGCCGCCGGAAGTCTCAACATGAAGAATTCTCTTCCCTTGATCCTGCCTCAACTGAATCTGCTTGATGTCGAACCAGAACAATTTATGAACTGCGACGCCTTGGATGTTGTTGATCGCGGGAAATCCCCCGTCCGTTCCAACATCAAACGTCACTAGCCGGTTGAACTTGATGGGAGTTCCACTGATCTCTGTCTTAATCTCGCCTGTGTTGCTGAAGGTGACCTGACTGCCATTTTTTGTGATATCTTCAGCCGCAGCAACCAAGACGGATATCGGGCCGTTCATGTCGAGGGTTGAATCCGTCAGCGCTTGCCTCAGAGTGTCACCGGGGATAGCGATGTTGCCACCCAGCCTATTGAAGATCTGCATCGAAAGGGCTATCGGGTCCGCCGTGCCTGCTTGCGCTTGCGCAATAATATTCCTTACGTCTTCCACGGAAAGTGTGGTGGTTTGATTGGCCTGATCGAAGGCTGGCGGTTGACCTGTTCCCTCTGGCTTTCCATCCAGTGCTGACATTGTCACGCCCCTCTCATCTAAGCACTTGGTGCTCAAATCTTTCCGCGCGCAAAAGCACCGATAATCGGAGATTGATGCAATGCGCGAAACGTCGAAGCGCTAGTACAGTGACGGCCGCGTCGAACCACCGAGGAGGCTCGTGTTGACGTTCGCGATAGTATGAGTGCCTTCGTTACCGCCCCATGAAAACAACAGATAGACCTGCGGAAAACCTCCAGCGCGCAGCGTAAGGCCTGTCGAAAAACTGTGAATCCACGGGCTCGAACCAAGACCTCCACGGCTCAGCGCGACGTTGCCTTCGTCAGCCATCAGCGTGAATCCTATCGGCAGATTCCAGATGGAGTGTTCAAAGCTCTCCCGAAGAAACATTATGTCTGGAGCCCGGAAGCGATAATCCTGATAGCTGCTCAACGAGGGATTTCCATTAATGTCCGAGCCGCCAAGCGTGGGTTGAAAATAGAACGGAACCGCATTTCCTCCCGGCGTCATGGAGAGAGCTGTAAAGAATCGAAATCCGATACTTCCTTCGAAATTTCGTACATAAGGTTTGGGGCACTCCGGATGCGACACAGGGTCGATAGCGCATGCGTCAGGACCGTTGTTCATTCTTGGTTCGTTTATTCGGGTTTTACTATGGAGGACGTACTGATGGCCGAGATCAATTGTCAGACGCTGAAAAGTGAAATTGTCTGCCGCAAAATACTGCTGGTAGGCCGCGCTGTAATTTAAGCGAACAAGGTCTTTATCGAAAACCGGACGAATCCTTATGCCTTCGCCAAGCTGGAACATTCCCGGCTGCGTCGTTAATCCCGGAGCGGTTGCTTCATCATAGACCTGACTGATCGACGGACTATTCTGCCCATTGCTCTCGCGTATGCTCACAAAGCGGCCATTCATCTCGCCGAAGAGTGATGCGTTCAGGTGCCCGGAAAACGGCTTAACGACGTTGACGCCAACAATAGTTTCCGTCATGCCGAAGAATGCGCGCCCGGCTTCGGTTGTATCCGGCCCTAAGCCAAAAAAAGTGATTTTGTTAAGTGAGGTCGCCTGCGCGTAAAGGCCGAACACGGTATGTTCAGTCAGCCCCATCAGGTTTTCTTTCACGGGCGGGGGCGGCCCAAAACTGACGCCGACAGCTTCATTAGGCGTGTGAACGAATTTCATGTAGAAACCGGCGCGCCATGAGCCATTACCGGTCGCTATCGCATCGGCATTCCAGGTATTTCTCCAGTTAGTGGTTGTGTGGTGTCCGACGTAGGCCAGGCCTCCGCCGAATCCGTCCAGCGGAGCGATGCTCCCAACGGCTATGTGAAAGGGCACACCCGTAAAGAGTTCTTCGGCGCATCCGCCAAGCCCTGAGAATGTGAAACTGAGGCAGCTTTCTTTTAGTTTCGCGCGCTCACCGGGAGGATCGGGAGGCGGCGTGGGCTGCTGCGCCTGAAGGGCTTTCGCCGAAAAGAGAATAAGGACTAAGAGCGCGCGGCGCAATTTATTTGACCGGCCTTTCTGAAGGTTTTCGCGCCTGCGTGTGCAGGATTGCGGTCGCCTTCTGAATATAGGTGCTCACTTCGCCTTCGGTTTTGAGACTCTTCGGATCGATTGCGAGAACGTCCGCAATATCCTTAAGGTGTTTTAGCAACGCCTCGCGCAGGTGGAGAGTCTGCGACTGCAGCAGTTTTCCGGCAGGCCGGTTGTGGTTAAAAGAACCCTTCTCCGGGTCGGGTACCTTGATGACAATCGAGGCCATTAGCGCCCCCCTAGCATGAAAAATGGAAGATCATTTTCCTGACGTGCATCATTCCCGAGAATATCGAGGAAGGTGCTGGCGGCAGCTTCTCTCTTTGTGCGTTTTGCATCGCCGTTCAGGAAAAACTTCGTGACGGTTGCCGGAATGCTGGCGTGCTCGAAGATACGGGCTCCTGCTCCGGCTTCCGTGCCTGGAACGATTGTCCCTTTTGCGATATAGGGCGAAATCAGAATTGCAGGGACACGCACACCCAGATAATCGAAATTAAACGGTGCCCCCGTATTCGTGGCCGTTGCCTTTGCTTGATAGTCGTCTGGTGTGCAATCGGGCGGAGCCACATGGTCGTAGATTCCGCCATGCTCGTCATAGACGACCAGCAGCGCTGTGCTGTCCCAGACAGCCGTATTTCCGTGGATGGCGTTGTATATGCTGGCGATGAATTTCTCGCCTTCCTGCACGTTGTGATCGGGATGTTGGTCCGAAGCCAGAATCTCTCCGCCTCCGGGGCCTTCATGGTCGTTGTAGCAGGGTTCGATAAAACTGTATTGGGGAAGCGTGTTGGCTGCGCAATCGGAAATAAACTGGTCATAAGTTGCGAAAATCTGCGGCTGGTTCTTCAGGAGATTTACGATCTCCATCGTCGAGCTTTGCTGATCGTAGTAATAGATTTTTGCTGTTTTGCCCGCGGCAAGCATTCTCTCGTACGAACTCATGATCGGAGCAAGGATGTCGAAAATATCCATCCCAACCTGTCCAAAAGATGTTCCGTAATGGGCGAATGCGCGATTGCAGATCGTGGGGCCAGGAATCGACGAGAACCATCCGT